>Ga0307471_100000508_pt1 | contig 20096 bp, 17 predicted proteins | sample atmos_gasesAM3C__2_FD_204566 | JGI IMG/M metagenome (GOLD analysis project Ga0307471, IMG submission 204566) | Hardwood forest soil microbial communities from Morgan-Monroe State Forest, Indiana, United States - atmos_gasesAM3C_515 | ecosystem: Environmental > Terrestrial > Soil > Temperate...
GAGCACGGCGCGCTCCCCGGATACCTCGCCGACACCGAGCAGCGCGCCGAGGCCGTGTCCGCTGCAGGCCCGGCAGCAACGCTCGGCCGCCTCGTCCTGGATGAGCTGCACCGCGTGGACGTGGACGTGAGTGCCCTGATCGACCGCGATCCGCAGACGCGTCAGCTGCCGCTGCGACGTCTCGCGCGGCGGATGGCCATTCTCGCGATCGGGGTCCGGCTTGCCGAACAGGCGAACGACCTGGCCGCAGACACTGGCAGCGGCCGCCTCGCGTGGATGGCGTCGCGTTTTCTCGCGCGCCTTGGTGGGGAGCCGGCTGTCGCGCGCGTCGCCGACGATGACGCGTGGCTGGAGCACGCGGACGCGATCCTGCACGGCGGGCATGTGCCTATCGACGTGGGACGACGGGCTGCCGACGTCGTGGCAGCGGCACCGAACATCACCGCTACCGCAGCGACGAGGTAGGTCAGTCCGGTTCTGGGCAGCCTTTCGCAGCGAAGGCCGCGGTGGTCGTGTACGTCGTCGTCGGGTAGTACGGCCCCATGTCCTGTGCCTCGTACCCGATTCGGACGTTCTGGATCGCCTGGCGGAAGGTGGGTGCCGGCAGCATGTTGCGCACGATGAGCAGCGAGTTGGCGAGCGGCCCCCAGTCGAGCCAGTTGATACCGCAAACGGTCTTCGCATTCGCGGGTCGGTTCTGCACGTTCGACACGACGATCGTGTAGTTGCCGGCAGCGTCCGTGACGATCACGTCGTCGGTGAGGCACTCGAAGTAGCGTTCGCTGAGCCCGTCGTTGGAGCACATCGACCAGTAGCGAAGCTGTCCGGTGCCCATGATGCGCTGCCCCTGAAACGTGTGCGGGAACGTGGGCAGGCGGCCATGCACGACAGCGACCGGACCGAAGCCACTGCTGAGGTCGGCGAAGATGTACTTGTTGTCGGGGTTCTCGAGGAAGCCACCCGACCCGGTCGACGAGGTGACCGGCGTCAGGCCGTCACCGATCGCATCTCCGGTGATCTGATTCTCGGTGACCCCGACGGTCAGCGATTCAGGGGCGTTGTAGAACTTGTGCCAGGTCGGCGGATTGGTGCCGGGGATGCCGAAGATCTCGGGGTATCCGATGCTGGTGTCCGCGATCTGCTGGTTGACGGGCACCGGCGGGGGCGGCTCCTGCGGGCACGTCTGCAGCGGCTGCGATCCTGCGCCCGGGACGTTCACCGTCACCGCCGGGAGCGGCTCGCCGCCCTGGATGTCTCCGCTCGCCGCGTATCGCTTGTCAACGCGGTACACGCGGTACACGACGAGGAAGCTGGTGCGGTTGGTGTGCGAGCCGTCCTGGCTCGTGCTGTACAGGTAGTTGTTCTGGTGCTGCGTGTCGCTCGCGGGGGGCCGCTGACCGAAGACGGCGGTCACGGTGTATGACCGGTTGGTCGCCGTCCGCGAGGCGCCGGCGACAAACGGATCGATGCTGCCGGCATCGGGGCGGACGTGCTGGTCGTTGAGACCGTCGACAGCGCGGAACTGACCGTCGTACGCGGTCAACGAGATGTAGCGGCCGTGCGGGTACGCGCCGTTGATGGTGAGCGTCTCACCTGGCGCCGCCGGAAGCTCGGTGATCCAGTAGTTCGCCGCCTGGTCCGGATAGAAGAAGTTGACGACGTTCGGGTCGAGGCGCAGCTGCCACGCACAGGCAGGCGCGGGCGCTGCCGCCTGGACCGGGGAGCGCGCCGCGAACGGACCAAACGCGACGATCCCCATAGCACAGAGCGCCAAGCCCCTCAGGCGAAGCCGTCGATTCATCTCAGCATCCAGCCTCCTGCGCGAGTAATGATGCGACACGGGGCGCCGTGAATGACGGAGCGCCGACGGAGGTGCGATCAACGGCCATGGCGGGTGTCGGGCCGTGGACGCCGAGAGGGTCCGTCGTGGACGGCATCGTGGGCGAGGCGGTTCCTGTGCGTTTCTTCCTGGCGCGTTCGAGGAAGGCAGCGGTCAAGATCCAGCGCCTGACCGCCTACCCGATGGGCTTCGAGTTTCAAGTGGTTGCGCTCTCGGTGGGCGGCGCCGTTGAAGAGATCACGGGCGAGTGGCCTCGCCCATGGCTCGGTGCCGAAGGGGGTGTGGAGGTCGCCCCGGACGACCGATTCCGGCTTCGCGTTGAGTTTGCCGACGGATCCAGTGCAGACAACACAGCACGTCCGGCTGATGGGCGACGCGGCCCTACGCCGGCGCTGCAAAACCGGGGCCTTATTCTCGAAGCGCTCTCGGGAGGCTCGAGTGCGGGCAGCACTAACGCGCTGTACTGGGTATCTCCACTGCCCCCTCTTGGGTCTGTCGTCTTTCAGTGCGAATGGCCGAAGTACGGTCTTCGGACCACACGCCGGCTCGTTGATTCCGATCTCATTGTCGATGCTGCCATGCGCTCGATAGAAGTCTGGACTTCGCCTGATGAGGCCTGAGTTGACGCCGGATTGGAGGCGACCGCCCGAGCCCGTTCTGGGTGCGCCGGTCGCGATCCGTTTTCTGTTGGCGCGCTCGACGAAGGCTGCGGTCAAGATCCAACACGTCGCCGCGTATCCGTCCGGCTTCGTCTTTCAACTGGACGCGGTCTATCTCGGTGGATGGGGGCGCGATCCCATGTTTGCGCTGGGCGGATGGCGGCGAGGTCAGGGCGAGATCGAACACCGACTCTCAAGGGAGCACCTCCAGCTGTCTGTTCAGTTCGCCGACGGTTCTTATGCCGACAATCTTGGTGAGGAAAGCTACATTCCGTTGCCACAAGCGCCGTCCACCCCCATTCTTGAACGATTCGAGGGAGAGGCTCATGAGCGCTCCGTGCACGCCTCGTTCTGGGTGTGCCCGCTGCCATCACCAGGAGACCTCGTGTTTCAGTGCGAATGGCCGAGGTTCGGGATTCCGCTGACTCGCCACCGCATTGATGCTGGACCCATACTCGATGCCGCCACGCGTGCTACTGACGAATGGTCATCGGCCTCACTACTCGTGCGCACACTTCGTCGCGTGCGCCGTCAAGACAGGTGGGGTGGCCAGCGGGATTTGAACCCGCGACCTCCAGGGCCACAACCTGGCACTCTAACCAGCTGAGCTATGGCCACCCCGATGCCGCATCAGCGGCAATGGGATTATCGCCCATGCCGTGCGCCTGCCCAAAAATGCGGGTGCCCGTACACTTTCGGCGCGTGCCCCCGTAGCTCAGCGGATAGAGCAGCCGCCTTCTAAGCGGTCGGTCGTGGGTTCGACTCCTACCGGGGGCGCCAGCCGCGAGGCGCTGCCGCTCAGTGAGCCATGCTGTGCAGGACTTCGATCACGGCCGGTCCCATGAGCATGATGAACACGCACGGGAAGATGCAGCCCATCATCGGCAGCAGCATCAGCACCGGTGCGCGGTGTCCCGCCTGCTCCGCGCGCTCTCGGCGCATCCGGCGCATCTCCTCCGACTGGATGCGCAGCACATTGGCGATGCTGACGCCGAGCGGTTCTGCCTGCGTCACCGCGCGCACGAATGAGGCGAGCTCGTCGACGGGATTGCGATCGGCCATGGCTATCAGCGCCTCTCCGCGCGGCTTGCCGAGACGGATCTCGCTGAGCACCTTGAGAAACTCGCGCCCCAGGAGGCCACTGTCGGCCTGGGTCATGCGCATCATCGCGGCGTCGAATGACAGGCCCGCCTCCATGCTGATGGTGAGCAGGTCGAGCACGCCGGGGAGGCCGGCGCGAATCTGTTTGACGCGGCGTTTCACCTGCCGCTTGAGCCCCGTGGTCGGCAGCATGTAGCCCATCGCCGCCATGGCGAACGGCGCGCCGACGTTCAGCGGCGACCCGAACTTCATCAGGTACACGACAGCCACGCCGAGCAGACCGCCGAGTGGCGCGGCGATCACCCGGGTCGCGAGGACCGCCTCGGGCCGCTGTTGGGAGCCGGCGCGCACCAGGAGCACACGCAGGTCGTCGATCTGTCCCTGCTTGGTGTGGCGCAGCATGAACCCGCCAAGGGAATTGAGGAACGGGTGCACGATCCGCTCGAACAGCGGCAGCTGCAGCTCGAGCTCATCGGGATGCAGGTGGGGGTTGTCAGGGTCGAAGAGCAACGCGCCCCCGAGACGGCGGTGCAGCACCCCCTCGCGCGGGGTCTCGGGCATGAGCGTCCACACCGCTGCGAAGGCCGCCGCTGCGAGCGCGGCCGCGGCGGCGAGTAGCGCGGGGCTCAACGTCATGTCAGACCTTGACGTTCACGATCTTGCGGATGACCAGCGACCCGCAGAGGAGCATGAACCCGGCGATGCCGAGCATGACCCAGCCGATCATCTCGTGCAGCATCGGCATGAAGTATGTCGGCGCCGCCAGCATCAGCACCCCGGCGAGCGCGAAGGGCAGGCCCGAGAGGATCCAGCCCGACACCCGGCCCTGCGACGTGAGCGTCTTGATCTCGCCGCGGATGCGAACCCGTTCGCGGATGGTGTACTCGATCTTGTCGAGAACCTCCGCGAGATTGCCGCCCACCTGTGCCTGGATCTGCACCGCGGTATGCATCAGACGGAGGTCTTCCGAATCGTTGCGCCGCACCATGCGGGCCATCGCATCCCCGAGCGAGACACCGAGCTGCACCTCGCGCACCACGCGCGAGAGCTCGACGTCCATGGGGTGCGCACTCCCCTTCGCCACCAGATCGACCGCTTGGATGAACGTGTAGCCCGCCTTGATCGCGCCGCTCAGCGACAGCAGCGTCGGCGCCAGCTGCTTTTCGAACTGCGTGCGGCGGCGGCGCTGCCGGAACTTGAGAAAGAGCCGGGTGCCGAAATACCCGGCAGCCGCGCCGATCGGGAGCGCAAGCAACGAGCCGAACCGTGCCGCGGCGACGAGTCCGGCGAGCGCGCTCACACCTCCCTGGATGAGCACCCACTCGGCAGGCCGAAGCTTCAGATCGGCGCGCGCAAGCGCCCCGGCGAGCTTGGTCCCCCCGTCCGACCGTTCCACTGTTGGTCCGAAGATCGATTGCAGCCGGGCGCGCAGCCGCTCGGTCGGCAGGAGCATGGCCGCGTCCTCGCCGGCGTCGACGCCACTGATCGGCTCGATCCGCGACCTGAGCAGCGACGCCTCCTCCGGTGCGAGCATCGTGAACACCGCGATCGCCAGCGCAACGGCCCCGGCACAGCCGAGCGCGAGAGGAATGACCCCGTTCAAGCCGGTGCCCTAGCCGTTGAGGAATCCTGACCAGTTGGGCGCCGTCACCGGCGCGCTGCTCGGCAGCGGGCCAGCGCCGAACTCGTCGTGGGGGCGGATGGCGTAGCGAATCGCGAACGACTTGTCCTCGGCGTACGCGAGCGCTGCGGCCTGCTCGCGCGGCAGTTCGATGAGCAGCAGGTTTGCTGATACCCCGCCCTGCTCCGCCTTCCCGCCGACCTTGATGACGCGCACGTCCTGGAACGCATAGTGGACGTTCCCAGACGCGTCATCGACGAGGATGTCGATGTGATCCTCCGGCTGCACATAGCCGCCGGCGCCTGTGGACTCGCTGAATGGGATGCTGATCGCAACGTCGCCCGCCTTCGGAATGTCGATCGGCGGCTGCGCCGCCGCCGGCACGGGCTCGGCGATCAGGAGCGTCGAGACGATGATCGTTCCCTTCGGCAACCGTACCGCCGCGTATTGCGGCGGCGTGAACAGCTTGCTGACGTCGGTGAAGTACGTCGCGGACGCTCCCGAGGGAAGCGCGGCCGTCGGGTAGCTCTCCAACGCGACGTTGGCCGCGCTGAGCCGGTCCCCAGCATTGAGGTCGGCGGACGCCACCGCGACCGAGCTGGTGGCCGTGGAGGTCACCTGCGGCGATGCAGCAGCCGGCCGCTGCGCACTCACATAGCCGACCAGCAGCACCATGCTGCCTGCGGCAACGAGCGCGGCAACGATCGCGATGATCATCCGCTTGCGCTTGATTGATTTGCTGGCAGCCAAAGGACTTCACTCCACAGAACAACTCGAGGGGAACACCGCCGTCACCACATCGTGGGCAGGCGCTGCGCGAGAGCGACGGCGAACCTGTCACGGGACTGCAAACGGTCAGTACTCCTCCACAGACGTCGCCGTGGCCGTCTCGAAGAGCGAGTGGCCCGGCCCGCTGAAAAATGCCGCCACCACGGGCGTCGAGGCAACGAACCTGTAGACGACGGTCACCTGCAGCGCAGCCAGGCATGGCGGCGAGGACTGCGAGGACGCGGCGAGAGGGCGGATCTGCCAGGCACCGGTCGCCGATGTGCAGCCGGTCGGGGCCGTGCACTGGCCGTCGTGCGCCGACGAGCCGCCGGTGTTGACCGTGCAACTCCGCATGGCGAAGCAGGCGATCGGATTGGCACCGCTGGTCACGCCTGGGCCCGGAGTCGACCAGAACGATGAGTTCGGTACGCAGCCGCTCGGATCCCCGCAGCGCTGGCTCGAGACGTTCGAGTTGCTGCAGTCGGAGTCGCTGCCGTTGGTGGACCCACTCGTGTACGCCTGCCCCCAGACCGCTGCCGTGTTGGGGACGGCGCCCGTCTGGATGCGCACCGCGCTGCCGACGTCGCCGGTGTTCGCGGTGGCGCCGAGCCGAGCCCCCGCCGACGCCATCGCCGCGACGGGCAGGCGGTAGTAGAACGCGCGGCCGAGGTCGCCGGCGACGAACGCGATCACGATGATGACCGGCAGGCTGATCCCCAGCTCGACCAGGGCCTGCCCGCGCCGTCCACGACGCCGGTTACTCACGTCACTGCACCAGCGTCGTCGTCGTCTGGCTGACCAGGCTCCCGGTACCGCCGCCCGACTGACCGACGTTGGTCAACACGGCGGTGACGTTGTCCCAGTCGCCGCAGTGGTCGCCGTCCACGGCGTGCAGCGAGATCGACACCGTCGGCCCCGGCGGGATCGGGAACGTGTAGTAGATGTCGGCGCTGTAGGTATCGCGTCGGGGATGTGACACCACGGACACACCCGGCAGGATGACCTCGTTCGTGAAAGGTCCCCACATCCAGTCGCCGTTGATCTCGAGGATGTTCCCGTTGCCGTTTCCCGCCGGTGTCGTGTACCTGACGTCGTTGTTGTTCGCTGCGGATGGGTCCGAGTAGGTGTTGGGGATGTTGCCGTCGTAATACGCCAGGGCGGGGAGATAGAGGCCGCCATTCCATTTCTGTGGCGACGGATTGGTCTCCCACTTCGATCCGAACATCGGGTTGGCGTCGCTCGGATAGAAGCCGGTCTGCGGCGGGAGCGGCGGATGCACGTTCGCGGTATTGGGAGGTGTGGTCCACAAATCCTGCGAGAAATAGCTGGTGGGCTTGTTCGCCGTGCCGACGGTGATCGACAGGTCGTAGGCGTCCAACATCGCTTCGTCGTCGTACTGGAAGTGCACCGTTTCCGTCGAGGACGTGGGTCCGGGTTGGAGCGCACCCGCAGGGATCGTGATCATTGAGTTCTCGAACTGCGACTTCCCGGTCAGTCCGAACAGCAGCGACCTGCTGCCCGGCGCCTGCGCGGCGCCGACCCCCCACCACGTCGAGAAGTCGACAGCAACGGGTGCGGTGCCCGCGCTTCCGTGCCCGAACAGCGACAGCGAATACGCGAGCACCTGTCCGGTGAGCGTGGGTCCGTTCGCTCCCAGGCCGGGATCGATGTCCACGCCGCCGCCTCCCCCACCGCTGCTTGGCGGTGCCTGATAGACGAGCCCGGCGAACGTCGCCGACCTGCCGTCGAGGTGCACGTAGCCGTGCGGGTTCTCGACATCGAAGAGCACCGGTTCGCCGCTCACGTCATTCATCGTGCCGACGGCCGGGCCGGACAGGCTGACCGAGCCGACGCCGGATGTCGAGACGAACCCGTTCGACGTGGACTCGAACCGGAAGCTCACGCCGTTGCCGGTCACCGTGGTCGTCGTCCCGCCTCCACCCACGGTGCCGCCGTCATACGTGCCGTTCGAATCGCAGAGCGTCGGAACGCTTGTGGTGAGCGCTCCGATCTTGAAGGCCGTACTCCCCTGGCCGATCCAGACGCCGGCGGTCTGCTGCGACGCCGCGGCGCCGCCGCTGGGACACAGATCCCAGTCCCCGGTCACGGCACCGCAGTTCTCCTGGCTGTGGTCGATCCCGTTCGGTTCGATAGAGCTCAGCAGCGCGCTCGTGTTCACCGGCGCGTTGCCGGTGATGTCGTACAGGCCATCCTCGAACTGGTACTGCCCGAAGTTGATGACGATGAACGAGTACTGGCCGGGGACGATCGTGAACGGCTCGGTCGCGTCCGGGACGCAATCCTTGTCGGGCAGCGTCGGAACCCAGGCCCCCCCGGACTGCGCGAAGAACACCGGCGGCACGTTCGCGGCGGTGATCGGATCCCCATTCAGGATCAATCCGCCGCATTCGTCCTTCGGTGTCGGCGGCGGCGTGGGCGCCCAGGTCGCCGGTGCCGCGTAGGCAACGGGGTCGCCCGCGATCACCGCGGGACCCGCGCCGTTCTGCGTGACGTTGTTCGTGCACGAGGACCCCATGCCGCCTGCGGGGTTGGTCGTCAGCGACGTGCAGTACAGCGTCGAGCTGGGTCCAAGCATGAAGCCGTGGCTGCTCGGCGAGGGTGACCCGCTGGTGCACATGGGCGTTGCCAGCGGATCCGGCTCGCACAGGTTCAGCGGGTTGTCCCGATTGACGATGTCGCCAGGCGACTGCAGAGCGGTGGCATGCGCGGATGCGGGCTGCACGTTCGTCCCCAGAGCGGCCTCGATCGTCGCGGAGCCGGCGGCGGCGAAGACCGTGGGACAGTTGTCGCCTGCGGCTGTGCATCCCAGCGTCGTGCGCGCCGGCGCCGTGGACTCATTGAAGCACTGCATGCCCGTACCGCCGCAGCCCGCCTGGACGGACGTCGCCTCATACAGCTGCACCGCCGTCGACGACGGCAGGCTGGTGGAGCCCGGCGGTGGGCTGGCGCTGGAGCCGGACACCGGGCGTGCGTACCCGGTGGCGAAGGTGGTGACGTAGTTGGATTTGGCACCGAACACCTGCATCAGGTAGTTGGTCACCTGCTGCACGACAACCACCTGAATGCAATTGTCCGGGAAGCCGGGTGGCGACAGCTTGTTGTTGCAGCTGTTGGGCATCGTCGACCCGGCGTACGACAGTGGCGGCACGTTGACGATCACCTCGGTGGCGAAGGCTTTCGGGTTCGTCGTGCAGGTGCCCGTGTACGACGTGTCGAAGAACTCCGCGGAGAATTGGGAGGCCGTGTTGACGGATCCCGGCAAGCAGACGCTGGCCGCATTCGGCCACACCGTGGTGAACCCGTTGGCGCCGGCGTAATCGTGCGCCGCCATCACCGCCGCGTCGTTCCAGAGCGGAATCGTCGTGATGACCGCGTTCTGCGACTCGACCTGCAGTTCGTTGGCCCCGGCGAGGGCGGCGGCGTCGACGGCGGTTTGACCAAGGCGCTGCTGCGAGTACTGGTGCCCGAGATCGACGGACAGCCCGGCCGCGCCGATGACGAGCGCGAGCATGAGCCCGATCAAAGGCAGTGCCTGGCCGCGTTGACCCGAACGCCGCGCTTTCAATACTGCGTCTCCTCGGTGGCGCTCGCGCTCAGGGTGATCGACGAGAAGAGCAGCGAGGCGATCGGCGTCCAGGGCTGGAAGTCGTAGTTCACCTGTGCCGTCACGGCGCTGGACGGCAGTCTCTCGGGCGAGTTCGCGCTCGGGTTGCTGTTGACGCAGTTGGAGGCCGGCGGCGCGGCGATCGCCTGGGCCGGGTAGATGTACAGCGCCCCGGTGTTGGCAGGCAGCGTCGCAGGCGCCGTCCAGCCGCTCGCGGTGTTGTCGATGATCGAGTTATTGTCAACTGTGACGGTGAGACCGTTGCCGGCGGTGACCACCGCCTTGACCGCACTGCAGTCGCTCGCCCTGTTGTCGGGAAGCGAGTCGAGGCGGGCTGCAGTCTCCGCATCCCGTCCGAGCATCACCCAGATGAACGCGGCTCGGCCGAGGTCGAGGGCGACGAACAGCAGCATGAAAAACAAGGGCAGGGCAAGCGCGGTCTCCACAACGCTCTGACCGCGCGCCCGGCCTCGGCGCTGCAACCGCCGAGCACGAAGAGATTGCGGCGACACCATGCCGGATTCTGCTGTCACATTGCAGATCTCCCTTTGGCGGCATTGCAACGGGAGTGCAACGGCGAGGCCTGTATCCCGTAGCATCGGCTCGGTGAGCACGCTCGCTTCCACGCGCCTGTACCTCGTGCGTCACTGCGACGTGCGCAACCCGGACGGCGTCCTCTATGGGCACCTTCCCGACTTCGGCCTCAGCGAGAAGGGCGTCGACCAGGCTCGCGTCCTCGGCCGGTATTTCAAGGGGACGCCGGTGCGCCGGATCTACACCAGCCCCCTGCAACGGGCCCGCGAGACCGCTGACATCATCGCCGGGCACCTCGACGGGGTTCCCGTGGTCGAGACGGCGGACCTCATCGAGGCCCGCTTCGGCCGCTACCTCCAGGGAGTGCGTCCCCGCGACGTCCCCTGGCGCCGGCCACTCTGGTTCGTGCACATGATCTGGCCGGGGCTCCTCCCCGGAGACGAGTCAGTTCGCGAGATGGCGACCCGGGTACGCCGGCCGCTTGGACAGCTTCTCGACGAATTCCCGGGCGACGGCGGCGTCTGCGTCAGCCACGGCGACCCCATCCAAGCCTTCTGGGTCGACTCCGATGGCCGGCCCCCCTACGCCCTCCACCGCCTCCAGTGTGCCAAGGGCGGGATGCTCGAGCTCGACTATGAGGACCACGCGCTCGCCTCGCTGCGCTACCACTCGCCGTTGAGCCTGGGCGCCCCAGCGTCGCAACCGGCCGTCGACCCGAGCCACGCCTGATGTGACCGTAGTGTCTCCTCAGTCTACGACCCCTTCGCAGGTGTCACCCATTGCGCGGCGGCGACGGCGAGAGGAGATCTACTCGTTCTGTCCTGAATTCGCCAGCGCTTCGGCGTCGGCGGGTTCGCCGCTGACGGCGGCGGTCCAGCGCGCGTCGAGCACGATCGGGCCGGGTCGCATGCGACGGGCGCGGTGCTCCAGCAACGGTCGGAGGTAGAGCTTGGTCAGCAGGCCGACCATGATCAACCCGAACGAGACATAGATGAGGGGCACGCCGCTGTCGTGCTTGACCAGGAACAGCGAATACTGGTGCAGCTGGGCGAACGTGATGGTGAACTGCGTGTTCTTGCCACCGGCTCCAGGCAGCGGCAGCGGCAGCGATTGGCCGCGCGACATCGGCACCGTCCGTGCGTCGGTGAAGTACGGCTGCATCCTGCTCGTGTCGAGCTGGTCGACGTTCTGCGGTTGACCGCTGTTGAGGCCGAGGTCGCCGACAAACAGCTGCATCTCCAGCACCGGGTTGCGCAGGGTCAATCCGCCCGGGCCGAACGTCGTCTCGGAGGGTGCGATCGACCCGTCGGCGTTGACCAACGGGACGACGCGCGCGTCCGGGAAGAAGGCCAGCCGCGCCCCGAGCTGGATCGGCTGCGACCCGCCCGGCGCGGTGTAGTCGAAATCCGGGACCTTGAGCACGCCGGTCTGCTGGCTCTTGTCGTTGCCGAACATCTCGATGGTTCCGTCGAAGACCACAGTCCCCTGCGGGTTGCGCACGACGACCCGTGGCGCCCAGCCGTAGTCCTGCTGGTAGATCGCCACGCCGTCGTAGCCGAGGAAGTCGTTGACGCGGATGTCCCGCGTCAAGACCGCCTCTCCCCTGTCGATGACGGTCACGTTGCTGACGTAATCGCTGGCCTCACCGTTCGCCGCGTAGCTGGCGTCGAAGCTGTTGAGCCGCAACGTGAAACCCGAGTGCTGGCCGTTGAAGAGCAAGCCCTCCTGCAGCTGATCGTAGCTCGACCGTGTCTCCGTGAACGCGTGGCCGTCGGTCACCGTCGCGATCCCCTGGAAGCCTGTCGCTTTGCCCCACACGACGGCGATGAGCAGCATGAAGAAGGACGCGTGGAACAGCCACGAACCCCATTCGCCCCAGTACTGCGGTGTGCGCGGGTAACGCCGGATGCTCCGCGTGATCAGCGCATGGCCGCGGCGGATCACGCACGCGCCGAGTGCCAGGTAGAGGCTGCCCAGCAAGACGTAGAAGACCGGCGACACGAACACCGCGGTGAGTGGAAGACCGAGGTGGCTGAAGAGGTCGTTGAGGTTGCTGTGTGCGGAGACGAACTCCTGCACCTTGGTGGGATCCGACGTCTCCTGTTGGGGAACGAACGACCCGACGGCCACGATCGCCACCACGCCGATCAGGAAGAAGATGGCGGTGCGCATGCGCGTGTATTCGCGCCAGAACCGCCGGGCGCGCGCGCGAAGCCCCATCAGTTGCGAGCGCGCAGCAACCCTTGAGGATCGAAGGCGCCTGCGATGGCGCTGCCCGCGAGCCCACTGGCGATCCCCGGCGCCGGCTGTACGGGCGTGTGTGCGCGCGCCGCCTCCAGGCGGAACGTTGCCGCCACGATGACGGCGAGCCCTCCCATGCTGCCGAGCAGCAGCGCCGGCAGGTCGTATCCGACGACGTCCTTGAGGACGCCGACGGCAGTCTTCACGAGATCGCCGTTGGAGAGCACGGCCTCGATGCCGCACAGCGAGCGACGCGGCACCTCGCCGCGCGCCAGCAGCGCGCCGACATGTTCCGCCTGCGTCTTGGCGGGCAGACCGACGACGGCGAGTCCTGCGCGCTCGCCTGCCGATCGCAACGCCGCCACCGTTGCACCCGGCTCGGCGCGAAGCGTCAGGGCACCGGGGTGCGGCTCCAGAGCCGTCATGCGCTCGAGGCTGATCACCACCTCATCGGACGCCGGCTTGCGAGCACGCCCTGGTGCGCTGCTCGTCGCCGAAAACGGCGCGCTCGCCTCACTCAGGACGTGGATGATGGTGACGAGCGCATCGAGGTCGACGGCCACGACCACGTTCGATTCCGCGAGCACCGAGGGTGCGCCGACCGCCTCCGACAGCACCAGCTGCAGGGTCGAGTCCATCAGGGGGTGCCTGCGGTCGCTGTTGTGATCAGGCCGGGAAGCAGCCCGTGCTGCGCCATGGTCGCGGCGTTGAGCACGAACGCCACCAGGATGCCCAGGAAGAGGGTTCCCACCGCGGAGGCCGCCAGCACGGTGCCACCGGCGATCGAGGTGCGCGGCCACTCGTACTGCTGCTCCTCGCTCACCGGACGCTGGAACAGCAACAGGCCGACGCGCAGGTAGTAGAAGGCCGCAACCACGCTGGTGGCGATGCCCCACAGCGCGAGCGGCGTGAGATTGTTCTGAATGGCCGCGGCGAACACGAAGAACTTGCCGAAGAAGCCCGCCGTCGGTGGAAACCCGCCGAGCGACAGCAGAAACAACGACATCGCCACCGCGACCCGTGGTCGCCGGTAGTACAGCCCGCGCAGGCCGTCGTAGCTGTCGAGGTCCTCGCCGCGTCCCGCCATCACCGTGATCACCGCGAAGGCGCCGATGTTGGTGACCGCGTAGGCGGCGAGGTAGTAGAGCGAGCCGACGATTCCGAGCGAGGACTGCATCGGGTTGACTGCGACGCCGATCATGATGTACCCGGCCTGCGCGATGCCCGAGTACGCGAGCATGCGTTTCACGCTGGTCTGGGTGAGTGCTGCGACGTTCCCCCACACCATGGAAACGATCGCGACCAGCGCGATGATCCCCTCCCAGTGCGCGTACTGATACGGGAATGTCGCCTCGAAGACGCGCAGCAGCGCGGCGAAGGCCGCGACCTTGGTGGTGACGCTCATGAACGTGGTCACCGACGTCGGAGCGCCCTGGTATACATCCGGCGTCCAGGCGTGGAACGGCACCGCGCTGACCTTGAATGCGAAACCGATGAAAACCAGGATCACACCCGCGATCAACAGCGGATCCACGGTGTTCGACGAAGCGTGCAGGGCGGCCGCGATCTGGGCGAGTTGCGTGTGCCCGGTCTCCCCGTAGACGAGCGCCATCCCGAAGAGCAGGAAACCAGAGGCGAAGCCGCCGAGCAGCAGATACTTCATCGCGGCTTCCTGCGACCGCTCTTCCGTGCGCGAGAAACCGCTGAGGATGTAGAGCGAGATCGACAGGAGCTCGATGCCGAGGAAGATCACCATCAGGCTCGTCGCACCCGCGAGCAGCATCATCCCCACCGTCGCGGCAATGATGAGCGCGTAGTACTCGCCGTGGTGAATGCCGCGGCGGTTCAGGTACTGTGGGCTGATCAGCACGACCAGCGCCGCGCTGATCAACAGGATGTCGTTGACGAACATCGAGAAGCGGTCGTATGCGAACGACCCCGCGTACACGGTGCGCCCCTGCGCGGTGTCGAACCAGCCGAAGATCGTGGCCCCGAAGGCGGCGCCGAGGCCGAGGAGCGCGACGAACGCCAGCCAGCCGCGCCGCGTCGGTGGCGTGACGAGGTCGAGCAGCATGAGCAGAACGAACGCGCCGCCGAGAATCAGCTCGGGCAGCAGACCGATCAGGTCGCTGCCGCCCGGGATCTGCAGCGGAACCAGCGGAGCGGTCTGCAATGCGATCACTGCGTGCCCGACGCGGGTGTCTGCGACGAGATGCCCACGTACTGCGCAACGGCGGGCTTGGAGATGTCGCCGATCGTCCGCGGGTAGACACCGATGAAGATCATCAGCGCCGCCAGCGGAGCCAGGAGCACGCCCTCGGACACGCGGATGTCACGTACGCCCTCGAGCCGTTCCTTGAGCGGACCGTGCATCAACCCCTGGTGCAGACGCAGCATGTACCAGCAGGCCAGGATCGTCCCGCCCCCCGCCGCCACGGCGTAGATCCACTGCAGCTGGAACGCCCCCAGCAGAATCGTGAATTCCCCGACGAAGCTGTTCGTCCCGGGCATGCCGAGACCGGCGAGCGTGGCGACCAGGAAGAAGAAATAGAGCCACGGCATGCGTCTCTCGAGCCCGGAGATCTCGTGCCGGTCTCTCGTTCCGACGCGGACCTCGATGAACCCCACGATGAGGAACAGCGCGGAGATGATGATGCCGTGGTTGATGATCTGGATGATCGCGCCGTTCAGGCCATTCTGGGTGAGCGAGAAGATCCCCAGCGTCACGAAGCCCAGGTGACTGATGCTCGCGTACGCGACGATGCGTTTGATGTCAGTGGAGGCGAGCGCCATCACCGCCCCATAGATGATGCTGAACACCGCGAGCGCGGCGAGGATCCACTTGAAGTAGTGGATCGGCTCGGCGAAGAGCGTCAGCCCGTACCGGATGAAGCCGTAGGCGCCGAGCTTGCTCACAATCCCGGCGAAGAAGACGAGCACGAACGCCGGCGCCGATTCGTACGCGTCGGGCAGCCAGGTGTGGAACGGGACGATCGGGATCTTGATCGCGAACGCCAGCGCGAAACAGATGAAGAGGAACTGCTGTGACGTGAGCGTGGCGACATTGATCCCGGGAATGACCAAGCGAGGTTGCACGGCCTGCGCCGGCTGCAGCAGCGTCTGCAGGTCGAAGCTGTGCCCGATCCCCGTGAAGATGATCGCGATGAGCATGAGCAGGCTGCCGGCCGTCGTGTAGATGATGAACTTGAGGGTCGCGCGGCCCCGATTTGGCCCTCCGAAGTTGCCGAGAATGAAGTACAGCGGGACCAGCATCCCCTCCCAGAAGAAGTAGAAGAGCAGAAGGTCGATGCTCAGCAGCACGCCGCTGGTGGCGGTCTCGGTGATCAGCATCAGGCTGCAGTAGAACCTGAGCCGGTCGGTCCCCTTCGCGGAAACCGCCAACGCACCGAGGAGGAACACGCCGGCGTTGAGCGCGAGCAACCAGCCGGACAGGCCGTCGATGCCGAGGTGATAGCTGGCGTTGATGGCCGGAATCCATTTGAGCTGTTCCTGGAAGTACAGCGTCAGCGGCGCACCGGTCCCGATGCTCCGCGGGATCGACCCGACCAGGAGTCCGACGATGATGGCGACCGCTGCGGTGGAACCGATCGTGACGACCTTGATCGCCGTGCGCGATTCGCGTGGGATCAGCTGCAGAAGCAGGGCCGTCCCGACGGGGATGACCATCACCAGGGTCAGCCAGGGCACGTGGGTGCTCATCGCGTCACGACCACGGCGGTGATCACAACGAAGACGACCGCGGCGACTGCAAACAGCGACGCATAGTCACGGATCAGCCCCGTCTGCAGGCCGCGCAAGTCGATGCTGAAGCCGCGCATCACGTCGACCACACCACCGATCCACCCGTCGAAGATGTCGGGCTCGATCACCCGGCGCGCCGTCCGCGCGATCGCCTTCGTTGGGCGCACCAGCGCCGCGTCGTAGATCTCGTCCCAGTAGAACTTGTTGTACGCGGCCACGACCAGTTGCTTCGGGAAGCGCGGCACCAGCTCGGCGGCGTTCGGTTGTCGCAGCAGCCAGATCTGTCGTGCCGCGCCGGCCCCGACGAGACTCGCCACGGTTCCGATCAGCAGCGCGACCACGGCCAGCCCGACACCCGGCTCGCGGGCGCTCGTCGGGACCACGGAGCCCAGGAAGTCGCTGAAGACATGCAGCGTGCTGGGGATCGGGAACTGCAGCGGCCAGGCCACGATGAGCGCCAGCACGCCGAGGATAGCCACCGGGACGAGCATGACGCGGCGCGCTTCCTGGGCTGCATACACGCGGGCCGTCTGCGGTTCGCCGTGGAACACGACCGCCCACAGCCGGAACGCGTAGAGGCCGGTGAGCACGTTGATACCCACGCCGACGATGTACAGCAGCCAGGGAATCGCGCCGGGACCCGCCACGGTGCCGAAGCCCAGCAGGTTCTCCTTGCTGAACCATCCCGAGAAGAACGGGATACCCGCAAGCGCAAGCGACCCCGATAAGAACGCCAGATGTGTGGTGCGCATTCGCGCGGCCAGGCCGCCCATGGCGCGAATGTCCTGCTCGTCGTGCAGCGCATGGATGACGTTTCCCGCGGCGAGGAAGAGCAGCGCCTTGAAGATCGCATGCGTTGTCAGTTGGAACATGCCCGCCGCATAGGCCCCGATGCCGACGGCATAGATCATCAGCCCGATCTGCGACATGGTCGAGTAGGCGATGACGCGCTTGATGTCCACCTGGTTGAGCGCGATCACGCCCGCCATCAGCGCCGTACCGATGCCGACGCAGGCGACCATCCCCTGTGCCACCGGCGCGCGGTCGAACAAGGGGTGGAACCGCGCGATCAGGTAGACGCCGGCGGTCACCATGGTCGCGGCGTGGATCAGCGCCGAGACGGGCGTCGGACCCTCCATCGCATCGGGCAGCCATGTGTGGAGCGGGAACTGCGCGCTCTTGGCGAACGCGCCGATGGCGAGCAGTGCGCAGATCCCCGTGACCAGGATGCCACCCGAGTCGAACGCGCCGGCACGGGCGAAGATGTTGGGCATACTCAAGGTCTGGATGTGCAGCACGATGAGAAACGCCGCGATGATCATCGCGAGGTCGCCGATGACCTGCGTGATGAACGCCTTGCGTGCGGCGAGCACCGCGCTCTTTCGCTCGTACCAGAACCCGATCAGCAGGTAGCTGCTCAGCGCGACGAGCGCCCACCCGATCAGCAGGATCACCAGGTCCGCCGCCAGGACGAGCAGCAACATCGAGAACACGAAGAAGTTCATGTAGCTGAAGAAGCGGGCGATGCCGTCGTCGTGTTCCATGTAACCGACGCTGTACACGTGGATGAGGAAACCCACTCCCGTGATCACCATCACCATCAGCGCGCTCAGCGGATCCAGGGTGAAGTCCATCCCCACGCTGAGGTTGCCGCTGCCGAGGTCGAGCCACTGGAACAGGCGGACGCTGATCGAGCTGTGTCCGTGCGGTGCCCCGACGACGCTGGAGAGCATCAGACACGCCACGGCAAACGAGGCGAGGATGCTGACCGTGCCGGCGTAGTTGACGAAGCGCCGCCCGAGGCGCGGTCCCAACAATCCGCTGAGCGCCGATCCGGCCAGTGGGAAGCCGAGGATGAGGAGGAGCTGCGCCGTCGTCGTGCCGACGGTCATTCGCTCATCTCGCTGAGGTCATCGATGTCGAGTGCGCGGCCGATACGGAAGATCTGCGTGATCAGCGCCAGCCCGACCACCACCTCGGCCGCGGCGACGACGATCACCATGAACGCGAAAACCTGGCCCTCCTCGCTGTTGAGGAAGCGGCCGTACGCCACGAGCGCGAGGTTGCCGGCGTTGAGCATCAGCTCGATGCACATGAACACCACGAGCGGGTTGCGGCGTATGAGGACGCCCGCGGCACCGACGGTGAACAGAAACCCAGCGAGTGCCAGCAGGTAGGGAAAGAGCTGGGTGCTGACCATGGATCAGTGGGCGGCGCGCCGTGTGAGATACACGGCGCCGATCGCGGCGACCAGCAGCAGCAGCGATGTGATCTCGAAGGGAAGCAGAAATGTTGTGAACAGCTGCCCCGCCACGGTCTGGACGTTGCCCGACGCGTTCACGGGGCCGACCGGAAACGAGAACGCATGGTAGGGGTTGTTCGCCGAGCCGATCAGCTGCCCACGAAAGCCCCTGTCGCTGTACGTGACTCCGTTGCGGGCGGCGACGAAGACCAGGATCGTGGTCACGACAACCCCGCCAAGCGCGATGGTCATGTGCCAGTCCGCCACCGGCCTGTCCTCGGCCTCCGGATTGAGCAGCGCGATGATGAACACGAACAGCACCATCACGGCGCCGGCGTAGATGATGATCTGCACCGCGAAGAGGAACTGCGCGTTCAGCAGCAGAAAGACCACGGCCAGCATGCCGAGCGTCACGACCAGGCTGAGCGCCGAGTACAGCGCCTCGCGGGAGATGACGACCCCGATGGAGCTGATCGCGGTGAGCGCCATCGCGACGACGAGAATGGCGTTCATCCGGTGCCTCGCTTCTGCTGCTCCTTGTCTGGCCCGGTGACGCGCGGAACGTGAGCGGGCACGCCGAGGTCGCCGGGGTGTGGCGTGCCGGAGGTGCCGGGGATGCGCTCGAGGCCGTCCCACGCGTGGCGCGGGCTCACGCCGGGATCAAGCTCCTCGCGTCCGGTCTGGTCAGCGCCGGCGCCATGCGGAAGTGAGGCGCCCCGCGCCTGCTCGAACTTCGGCCAGGCCTCGAGCAACTCTGCCTTGGTGACCACCGTTCGCTCCCGGCGATAGTCCGCGAGCTCGAAGCGCGGTCCGAGCGTGATCGCCTCCGTCGGACACGCCTCCGCGCAGTAGCCGCAGTAAATGCAGCGCATCAGGTTGATCTCATAGCGCTCGGCGTATCGCTCCCCGGGCGAGACCGGATCGTTGGGATCGTTCTCGGCTGAGAGCACGTAGATGCAGCCGACCGGGCACGCGGCCGCGCACAGCTCGCAGCCGATGCATCGCTCGAGCCCGTTGTCGTAGCGGTGCAGGATGTGCCGGCCCCGATGTCGCGGAGACACCGGCTTCTGTTCCTCCGGCCACTGCACGGTCATGGGCCGGCTCACCATTTTCTTGATGGTGAACGCGAGCCCCTGCGCCATCTCCTTGATCACCGACTCACCTCGTCAGGCCCTCACCGCGACGACGGCGCCCGTGATGAGCACGTTGAGCAGGCCCAGTGGCAGCAGCACCTTCCAGCCGAAGTTCATCAACCGGTCGTAGCGAATGCGCGGGAACGTCCAGCGCACCCACATCATGATGAAGATCAGCACGAACACCTTGCCGAGGAACCAGAGTGGGCCGGGAATCCAGTCGAACGGGTGCCACGGAAAGATCGGCAGCCAGCCGCCGAGGAAGAGCGTTGTGGCGATCGAGCCGACCACCACCATGTTGACGTACTCCCCCAGGAAGTAGAGGCCGAAGCGCATCGACGAGTACTCGGTGTGGTACCCCCCGACGAGCTCCGTCTCGGCCTCCGGCAGGTCGAACGGAGCGCGGTTGGTTTCCGCGAACGCGCCGATGAAGTACAGCAGGAATGCCAGCGGCTGCAGCACTACGAACCACAGCCCGCGCTGCGCGGTCACGATCTGTTCGAGGTCGAGCGTGCCGGCCAGGATGATGACGCCGATCAGGGCAAAGGCTACGGCCATCTCGTAGGAGAT
>Ga0307471_100000509_pt1 | contig 20085 bp, 13 predicted proteins | sample atmos_gasesAM3C__2_FD_204566 | JGI IMG/M metagenome (GOLD analysis project Ga0307471, IMG submission 204566) | Hardwood forest soil microbial communities from Morgan-Monroe State Forest, Indiana, United States - atmos_gasesAM3C_515 | ecosystem: Environmental > Terrestrial > Soil > Temperate...
AAGGGAAGTGCCCGGATGGCGCCCTACGAAATCGTGGTATTCGATGTCGGCAAAAACCAGATCACCGGTTACCTGGCGACACCCAAGGACTCCGGCGCGCCAGCGCCTGCGGCTGCTCCGTCGGCCGCGGCAACACCGACAACACCTACGACAGACAAGCCGTAACACCACTTTCTATTTGAACCTTAAAAGAAGCCCTCATCTGCGTTCTGGAAACAATTCGCAGGACAGGGCTTCCTTTATTTTGAGGAAATTATTCCCTCTAGGGGTGGCCAAAACCCACTCAGCTTATTCGTATTCTTTCAGGGTCTTGGCCATTTCGCGCAGCCGCTCGTCCACCAACGCGAAAGCGGTACCCGCATCGAACCTGCCCGTGCCATTCTTGCTTCCGGCGGAAACGTTGGTCAGAGTCTCAATTCCCTGCTCGATTTTTCCCACGGGCCAGACGTGAAATTTTCCCGAAGCCACCGCATCCAGCACGTCTTCCCGCAGCATGAGGTCTTCGACGTTGGCTTCGGGAATCATCACACCTTGCGTGCCGGTAAGCCCTTTGATGCGGCACACGTCGAAATACCCTTCGATCTTTTCGTTCACGCCTCCTATTGCCTGAATGTCACCTTGCTGATTGATGGATCCCGTGACGGCAACGTCTTGCCGTAGAGGCAGTCCAGAGAGCGCCGAGACCAGCGCATAAATTTCAGTGGAACTGGCGCTGTCTCCGTCCACGCCCGAATAGGACTGCTCGAAGCAAATGCTGGCGGCGAGGGAAAGAGGCTTGTCCTGCGCGAATTGGCTGCGCAAATACCCGGCAATGATTTGCACCCCTTTGTCATGAAAACGCCCGCTCAAGTTGGCTTCGCGTTCGACGTTGATCAATCCAGCTTTTCCTAAAGCAGCGGTGGCAGTGATGCGAACCGGTTTGCCAAACGAGTAACCGCCAATCTCGAGCACACTGAGCCCGTTTACCTGGCCCACGCGCGTGCCGGAAACGTCCACAAGCAAAGTTCCTTCCTCGATCATTTCCCGGATACGTGTCTCGATGAGATTGTGGCGCTCGACCTTGGAAAACAAAGCGAGGCGGACGTGATGGGCCCGAACTATGGTTTCCCCTGTGGCGGCGGCGCTATAGTGCGCCTCGCGCGCCAAATCGGCAATGTCCACGAAGCGCGCGGTCACCTTGTTTCTTCGGCCGGCTTGCCGCACGCCGTATTCGAGCATGGCCGCGAATGCGCCGCGATCGAACGGAAACAAATTCTCTTTCTCTGAAAGCGCGCGCAACCGCCCGGCATACTCAGCGATCACGCCATCGCTCATGGCCATTTCTTCATCGAACTCCACGCGCACTTTGAAAATCTTGCGAAAGTCTTCTTCGTATTCGTAAAGGAGTTCGTAGAGTTGGCGGTCGCCGATGAGGATGACTTTAACGTTGATGTCGATGGCTTCCGGTTTCAGCGCACTTCCGCCAAAGGGATAAAACATTTCGAGCGGCTGAATTTCCAGCCGGTTGTGATTCAAAGTGCGCTTCAGGGCGCGCCACACGCCGGTTTCCGACAACGCTTCCATCGAATACATGATGAGGAAGCCGCCATCCGCGCGAAGCAGCGAACCGCCGCGCAAGTCCATGAAGTCGCTGGTCCAGCCGCCGCGCGCGTCGTAGGCCCGCTGAATCGTCCCAAAAAGATTCGCGTATGTGGGTGTGGTCTCGAAAATCACCGGCGAAATTTCTTCGTGATTGTGCGCGAGGATAACGTTGACTCCGTACAAGCGGAAGGGGTCGCGTTCCGGGCCGCCCTGGGCCTTCGGCGTACCGTCGGGTGACTCCTCGTCTTGCTCTCCTTCCCCCTCGCGCTCCTTGAAAGGATCCAAATTATCCAGCAAATGGTGCCGCACTTCTTCGAGATATTCGGCGACGCTCGTGCCCGGATATTTTTCCTTCAACTCTTCAATGACGCCGTCCACCAGCACAGAAGCTGCTTCCTGTTCCAGGTAACTCAGCTCGCTGGCCAGCTCGCGCGAGAGCGTGAGCGTTTTTCGGTAAACGACCGTGAATTCCTGGCGGAATTGCTCGTACTTACGTTCAATCTCTTCCGCAACTGTGCCCTCCAGTTTACCCTCGTGCACCATCTTGGAAATATCCTCGATGGGAACCATCTGCCCTTCGAGCACAGGAAAAATTTCCGGCAGCGCCACCGCGCCAACTTGCATGTGACCCAAGGCAAATTGGTCGCGCGCGATGCGCCGGGTAAAATCGTCCATCAATTCCTTCTCGCGAACGGTAAAGCGCTCAACAATTCTTCCCTTCTGCCTTTGGAACGGTTCACCTTCGAAAACTTGAGGAATCCGCCGGCGCAAGAAATCGATTCCCGCTTGCATGTCTTTCTTGAAGGGATCAGCTTGTCCACGCGGAAGCGTCAGTAGTCTCGGCCGGTCGGTGATTTTGAAATTGTTGACGTAGCAACGATCCAGCGACTCTTTGGTCGGAGGATGGAGCTCCTCGATCATGTGCGCGATGGTTCCGCCGCGGCTGGTGCCTGCTAATCCGCAGACAAAAACGTTGTAGCCGGGAGCGGAGAGCTCTGCGCCCATCTTCAGGGCGCGCAAAGCGCGCTCCTGCCCGATAAACCCTTCGCGGGGGTCGGCCTGCGCTGTGGTTTCAAATGGAATGCGCGAGAGCTCACACCTCCAGCGCAGCTTATCCGGAGGAAGTTCCACTGCCTTCGGAGCAGGCTTAGTAGCCATGAAATCCTTTCGAGCGGGTTACTCTAGCACAATCAAGCGGAGGCTCCATTGGTGAGCGAGACGCGTGTTACGCGGCGGTTATTGGCGGACTCTCCGCGCTTTCTCTGTAGACGCTCAGGACCCCCGCGGCCACAGCTATGAGGATAGGTCCCAGAACGAGGCCCAGCATCCCAAATAGATTTACTCCGCCAACAACGCTGATGAAAACCACCAGCCCGCTGAGTTCCGTCCGACCGCCAAGCAACAAGGGCCGCAGCACGTTGTCCAAAACAGTTGACACCCCCGCACAGATCACCAAAAGCAAGGCCGCGCGTCCCCAGTGTCCCGTAAAGCCCAGCCAAAGCGAGGCCGGCACAAAGATCAAGCCCGAGCCGACGACAGGGATGAGGGAAAAGAAGCCCATCAGCACACCCCAGAATACCGGCGCCGGCAAACCCACCAGCGCGAAGCCCAGGCCTCCCAAGGCTCCTTGAATGGCTGCCACAACCAGACTGGTGATCACGCTCGCCGAAATCAGGTCCTGTATCTGTATGATCATGGCGTCTTGATGTTCAGCGTCGAACGGCATAATGCTGCGCACCGCGCCAAGAATTTTTCCGGCGTCGCGGAAAAAATAGAACATGGCAAAAGTCATCACGAACAAGTCAAAAATGAAGGCGGCAATGTTCTTTAGAATCGTTCCAATTCGCTCCGCCAGGTATCCGGCTTGTTTCTCAATACCTTGCTCGAGCGTATCGAAAATATCGGCATTGGGATCGATCCCCGGAACGTGATGAGCAATCCAGGACCAGCTCCTGGCAATCACCGGGGCATGCTGCTCGACGATGGAATGCTGCACGCCCCGCGAAATCGAGATGGCTTGCCGCACAAATAGCGTGGTCAACAAGATTGCCGGAACGATTAGAAGAACGGTGACCGCCAAGGTGCTGATCACGGAAGCCTGAACGGAAGAGAAGCGCTTTGCGAGTCGCTTGTGCATGGGGTAGAAAAAAGTGACGAGAATGGCGGCCCATGCCAGTGCACTCAAGAATGGCTCGGAGATGCGGAACACCAGGTAAATCAGCAAAAGCAGCACGCCGTAAGAGACAACCACTGTCAGGCGAGACGTTGTAGCGTCCGTTGAAGGAGCAGCGTTCATGGTCGTACTATAATCTGTACAGGTCGAGCGGACACGGATTGTTTCGTGTTCGAGCCAGTTTCTGGTAGGTTCTCTCCGCTCCACCAGGTCGCTTGCGGGTCACCCGGCAAACTTGGCATGTCAACAAAGCCCACTCCGCTCAATGCCCAACAGATTCGTCTCCTTGCTGTACTTGCTTTGATCAATTTTGTCAACTTTGCGGCACGCCAGGCAGTGGTTCCGCTGATTCCGTTATTGCGCGACTACTTCCACGCCACAGACGCACAGCTTGGCTTGCTGCAAAGCGGACTCTTGGTTGTCCTCGCCGTCGGCAGCTTTCCCTTCGGATTTTTTGCTGATCGCTTCAGCCGTAAGGCCATCATTGCAATCGGCATTATTTGCTGGAGCGTGGCGTCGTTCGCGGGCGGCTTGTTTTCGGTTTTTTCTTATTTCCTAGTTGCACGCGCCCTGGTCGGGCTAGGTGAAGCTGCTTATGCTCCAGCGGCTCAGTCCATGATTTCCGGCGCATTTCCAGTCGAACGCCGCGCCCTGGCGCAGGCCGTTTTCGCGTCAGGCATGCTTCTCGGAGGTGCAACTGGTCAGGCTCTTGCTGGAATCATTGGGCCTCGGTACGGTTGGCAGTCAGCCCTCTTTGTTGTAGCCGTTCTAGGCATTCTCCCGGGTCTTGCGCTGTTTAGGCTCGAGGAACCACCTCGTGGTCCACGATCCGAAGTCGTGCCCATCTTGCGGCTGCTTAGTGTTCCCGCATTCGTTTCCATGATTGCCGCGGGCATTTGCATCACATTTTCCAGCGTATCGCTCATCTCTTGGGGAGTGGACTTTGCAAAGAACTACAAGGATTTCAGCTTGACCGAGGCTTCCGTCTCGCTGGCCCTAATTACGCTTCTTTCCATGGTGCTTGGAGTCCTGGTTGGAGGCTACGTCGCGGACCGGCTTCACCGAATGTTTTCCTCCGGGCGAATCATCGCCGTCGCCGCGGCATTTCTTTTCGCGGCACCGTTTCTCTTACTAGCCATACAGTCCGAGGAGAAGTCGACTGTTCTGGTGGGCCTATTCGTCGCCGGCTTTTTCATGTCCTGGTATCACGGCCCGGTTACCGCTGTGTTGCACGATATGATGCCCCGGCGGGCGCATGCCACTTCTGTTGGCGTGTACATGTTTGCCACGCAGTTGGTCGGCGGGCTGGCCCCGACCATCGTGGGTAAAATATCTGACACGCATGACCTGCAATTGGGCTTGCAAATCGCTGTGGCCGTGATGGTCTGCGGCGCGCTGCTGATGTTTCTGGTGATTCACTTCATTCGGCGGGACGGCATTCGGCATCCCATCCTTGACGCTTTCCGCGTCGAGCCCGGCGACTGACAAATGCAAAAAAAGCACCAGAGCGCTTCCAGCTCTCGTCCCATTGGTTTTCGAATGGATTACTTGATGCCGATCAAGTTGATGAGTCGCAGGACTTCGCTCTCCGGAACATCGTAAAGAGGCCGGATATCTTCTTCCTCCAAGCGCTCGCGCAAATACTCGGCGGCTACAAAACTGGCTTCGCGATCCGTCAGATCGCGGCGAGCTTTTTCGCGGAACTTCACGAAGGCGGTGTGCGCGAGCCCCACGACGTGGGCTTCGCCATCGACGAAGAATTTTGTGTCAATGGTGTCCGCGTGCCGAGTAGCGATGCCGTTCCACATGTGCGAGAAGCGGCATTGGTAGGCCTGTCCACTCAGTTTGGAAGTCACCTCAAACGGACCGACAAACTGGCTCATTGCTCCAGCGTTGGCTAGGACGGGGCTTGTCGTCATCGGCTCGCCACCACGGCGGCTTCTACCTGCGAATAGTTTTTCACGGCAGCGCCGACTCCCGCCCCGCTTCCGACGCGAAATCCCTGATCAATCAGGCACTTCTCCAGCGCCGCGAGGAACAGCAGGACGTTGGGTTTCTGGCTGCAGTAGCCCATCAAACCGACGCGCCAGATTTTGCCCTTGATCGGGCCGAATCCACCGGCTATTTCGATGTTGAATTCGTCCAACAACTGATTGCGAAGCTTCTCGTCACTCACGCCGCTGGGAATCATCACTGCCGTTACTGTAGGTAGTCGGTCCGCGGGATTTTCCACGAGCAGCTTGAGTCCCATCGCTTCCAGACCCGCGATGAGCGCAAGTTGATTCAGACGATGCCGCTCCCAGCGCGTTTCCAAGCCTTCTTCGACGACCAGGCGCATCGCTTCGCGCAACGCAAAAATAAGAGAAATCGGCGGCGTGTGATGATACAAGCGGTCCTTGCCCCAATAATTCATCGCCGTGGTCAAATCGAAATACCAACTCTGCACTTTCGTTTTCCGCTTGCGGAACACTTCTTCGGCCGCAGGGCTCACGGTGATCGGCGACATTCCCGGCGGTGCGCTGATAGCCTTCTGCGAGCCGCTAAAGCAAATGTCAACGCGCTCGCGATCCACATGCAACGGCACTGCCGCAAGCGATGCCACTGTATCTACTACGAGTAAAGCCCCCAATTCGTCCGCTATTTTTCGAAAAGCGTCGATGTTCGTCAGCACCCCGGTGGAAGTTTCCCCCTGCGCCAAGCCGATCATTTTGATCTTCTTGCCCTTGCTGGCCCGTCGCACGTCCTCGGGATCTACGGGCTTTCCGTAGGGAGCTTCGACTTTTGTTGCCTTGGACGAGGCGCGCGTCGCAATCTCGTACATGCGCTCAGAGAATACGCCGTTCACAGCGATAATTCCTTCGTCGCCCTCTTCCAGGGCGTTCAAAACCGAGGCTTCGATGCCTCCTGATCCTGAAGCGGAAAGCGGCAACGTGACGCGGTTTTCCGTTTGAAAAATCTGCCGCAGAAGGACTTGGGTCTCGTCCATGCAGCCGCGAAACCATGGGTCCATGTGACCTACCAGCGGCGTGGCCATGGCGCGATATACCCGCGGGTCTACAGAAGACGGCCCTGGGGTTAGCATCAGCCGTACTGGGGGATTGAGTTCTCCAATGTTTTGAGTCATACGCATCTATCCTTCTTTTTGAGTGCTGCTTATTCCCGCTGTTAGGAGCAAACCGCCCACGGGTGTCAGTTTAGGGGACTTTCCTGTCACGGCGGAAACTCAATTTTCGCGCAATCGCTTGTAACTCCGCAACCATCAATTTGGCCTGAACACGAGGCCTGGCTTCCGGCTGGATGTGGTTTGACCCGAGACGGTTTGTGACCTGCTCCTTGCTTGACAAGAATGCCGCCGTAACGAAGTATCTCAGCGCAGGAAACGGACAGTTCCGGGGCGAAAGTGCGGATTTTGCGCGCTCTTTCTCTATGCCGAGACCGTCGTTGATTTTTTAGCTAGAACTCCCCACAAGATTGTCAGGCTCGGAGGTCTTCCGTTGAATTGGACACAAGTTTACGACCCCACCGGACATTGGTGGCTCTCCACCCTTATCGCCGCGATTCCGGTAATCGTCCTGTTAGGGGCTTTGGCGCTGTTAAGAATCAAAGCACATTGGGCGGCGCTGATTGGACTTGCCTCGAGCCTTATCATCGCCATCGGCGTTTTCAAAATGCCGGCAGGCATGGGCGCGCGCACCACATTATATGGAGCGTGCTACGGTTTGTTCCCGATTGGGTGGATCATCCTGAATGTCATTTTTTTGTATGACATGAACTGCGTCACGGGCCGTTTCAAAGTGTTGCAGGAAAGCTTGATGGGACTTACGCAGGACCGGCGGCTCCAGCTATTGGTGATCGCTTTTTCCTTCGGCGCTTTTTTTGAAGGTGCGGCGGGATTTGGAACCCCGGTGGCGGTAACCGCAGCTATTCTGATCGGGCTTGGGTTCAAGCCGCTACAGGCTTCTGGCCTCTCCCTCATCGCCAATACGGCACCGGTGGCGTTTGGGGCGCTAGGTACGCCCTTGATTGCGCTCCAAGGCGTGACGGGGCTCGATCTCTTGCAACTCAGCGCCATGGCTGGCCGAATCCTGCCTTTCTTTTCGGTTCTGGTTCCTTTCTGGCTGTTGTGGACCTTTGCGGGATTCCGCGGAATGATGGAGATATGGCCCGCGGTGCTGGCTGCCGGGGTGTTTTTTGCGATTCCACAATACCTGCTATCCAATTATCACGGGCCCTGGCTGGTCGATGTGGTTTCGGCGGTGTGCTCCTTGATTGCAGTGGTCGCCCTGCTCTTCCTCTGGCATCCCAAGAAGATTTGGGGTTTTGAAGGACATGAAGCTGATCGCACCGCTCGAGCGAGTCACGGTCATAGCGAAGCAGAAGTCGCCAAAGCTTGGATTCCGTGGGCCATCCTCAGCGTGGTAGTGTTCTTATGGGGCCTTCCCGTGGTCAAAGCGTTTTTGGATAGCATCTCCATTCTCAAGATTCCGGTCGCGGGTTTGCACAACTTGATCCTTCGCGTTCCTCCCGTCGTCGCGAAACCCACGCCGGAGGGCGCGGTGTTCAATTTGAACTGGTTGTCCGCCAGCGGCACCGGCATTCTAGTCGCCGCTATCATCTCCGGTTTCGTAATGGGCTTCGGACCGATGGCCATGCTCCGCCAATATGCAAAAACTTTCTATAGAGTGCGCTTCTCATTGATCACCATTGCGGCCATGATGGCTATCGGGTTTATGACGCGTTATTCGGGACTGGACGCGACGATGGGATTGGCATTCGCCCGCACGGGCGTGTTTTATCCATTCTTCGGCACTTTGCTGGGCTGGTTGGGTGTCGCACTGACTGGATCCGATACCGCTTCCAACGTGTTGTTCGGGAGCTTGCAGAAAATCTCCGCAACGCAGGTGGGGCTATCTCCAACGTTGATGGCCGCAGCAAACAGTTGCGGCGGCGTGATGGGCAAAATGATTGATGCCCAGAGCATCGTGGTCGCCAGTACGGCCACGGAATGGTACGGGCATGAAGGAAACATCTTGCGCTATGTTTTCTTCCACAGTATCGCACTGGCATGCTTGGTGGGCGTCTTCGTGTTCCTGCAAGCCTACGTATTTCCTTTCACCAAGCTTGTGGTGCACTAGGCTCGCCCGCAGCGCCGAACCGTACTATCCTTGACCCGCACGCCATGGACGCCAGAGTCTTCAACGAGTTTCGCGCCATCGTCGGCGAACGCGGCCTCATCTCCTCGACCGAGGAACTGCACACTTATGAATGCGACGGCCTCACCAATTTCCGCGTGCTCCCTTGCGCCGTGCTGCTTCCTTCATCGACGGAACAAGTGCAAGCGATCGTGCGCGTCTGCTATCGCGAGAAAATCCCCTTCGTCGCGCGCGGTTCCGGTACTGGCCTGAGCGGTGGTGCGCTTCCCGTGGAAGATGGGATTGTTCTCAGCCTCGCCCGCATGAATCGCATCCTTGAAGTGGATATTCCCAATGCGCGCGTCGTTGTCGAGCCCGGTGTCATCAATCTAGACGTCACCGGCCGCGTCCAGATTCACGAATACTTTTACGCGCCCGATCCTTCTTCGCAGTCTGTTTGCAGCATCGGCGGTAACGTCGCGGAAAATGCGGGCGGAGCACATTGCCTCAAGTACGGCTTCACCACGACGCATGTCCTCAGCCTCGAAGTCGTTCTGCCGGATGGCTCCCTCGTTCATCTCGGCGGAAAAACGCTGGACACGCCCGGCTACGATCTCGCCGGCGTTTTCGTCGGCTCCGAAGGCACGCTGGGCGTCGCGACAAAAATCATTCTCCGGATTGTCAAGCGCCCCGAATGCATCCGGACGCTCCTTGCTGCTTTCCCTTCCACCAACGAAGCCGGAGCTGCCGTTAGCGGAATCATTGCGGCGGGCATGCTTCCTGCCGCCATCGAAATGATGGACAACCTCGCCATCCAAGCTGCCGAAGCCGCAGTGCACGCCAACTATCCCAATTGCGGTGGCCTCCTTCTCGTCGAGCTCGATGGCCCGCTGGCCGAAGTCGAAGCTTTGCTCACTCATGTCGAAGAAATCTGCCGTTCGAACGGCGCGTGGGAAATTCGCATCGCGCAATCCGACACGGAACGCGCCCTCGTCTGGAAAGGACGCAAAGCGGCCTTCGCGGCCGTCGGCCATATCTCTCCGAACTATATCGTTCAAGACGGTGTAATCCCTCGCACCGCTCTACCTCAAGTAATGAGCGAAATCGAGCGGCTCAGCAAGGAGAACGGCTTGCGCGTCGCCAATGTTTTTCACGCCGGCGACGGTAATCTCCATCCGCTCGTGCTTTATGATCGCCGCATCCCCGGCCAAGCAGATGCTGCTCTCGCCTTGTCGATGAAAATCCTCGAACTTTGCCTCGCCGCAGGCGGCTCGATCACTGGGGAGCACGGTGTCGGCGAAGAGAAGAAGTGTATGATGTCCAAAATGTATGCCGAACCCGATCTCGCCACGATGCAACGCGTCCGCTGCGCCTTTGATCCTTTCCAGCTTTCGAATCCCACAAAAGTTTTCCCCACGCCGCGCCTCTGTGGCGAAAAGCCCGGCGAATACGTTCCTCAACGGCTCGAAACCGCAGGACTCGCGGAGCGCTTCTGATGTCCTCGCGTCTCTGTAGCGGCCGCTTTCTGAAGCGGCCGCTTTTCTCTTTCACATCCATGGCTTAGTCATGGACACCACAACGCAATCCTCACACGTTGCAGTCGATTCCACCCTTCGTCAAAAGTTCGTGGACATTCTCGGGACCGACCATCTTCGTCCCGCCACGCCTGCTGATAGCGTTTCCGGGGTACTGCCTCAACTCATCCTCGAACCCGCTACCGAATCACACCTCGCTGCCGCGCTTCGTCTCGCCAGCGAATCGAAACTCGCAGTAATTCCTCGTGGTGGCGGCACAAAACTCGGCTGGGGCAATCCTCCTTCGCGCGGCGACCTTATCCTCTCGACCGCGCGACTCAACAAGATTCTCGAACACGCTTGGGCCGACCTCACCGTTACCGTCGAAGCTGGATGCACCATCCAAACTTTGCAAGAGACTCTTGCGCAGCGCAGCCAGCGCCTCGCGCTCGATCCGCTTTGGCCGGAGAAAGCCACCATCGGCGGTATCCTCTCCGCGAACGACAGCGGCGCCCTTCGTCTTCGCTTCGGCGCGTTACGCGACCTCATCATCGGCGCCACCATCGCCCTTCCGGATGGCACGCTTGCCAGCAGCGGCGGCAAAGTCGTCAAAAACGTTGCGGGCTACGATCTTCCTAAGCTCGTCACCGGCGCCCTCGGCACGCTTGGCCTGATCACCCGAGCTGTCTTCCGCCTTCATCCCCTCCCGCGCAACGCCCGCTCGTTTTCTATTTCGACGGCCAACGCCGAAGACACGCAAAGACTCATTCTCTCCATCCAGGATTCCAAGCTCGCCCACGTCGCCCTTCAATCGCACTTCTGTGCCGAAGCGCTTTCTTCTATCGACGTCCTTTTTGAGGGCACCGAAGCCGGCTTGGCTGCGCAGGCGACCCAGTTGCGCTCCCTCTGCAACTCCGCACAAATCTCTGAAGCTCTTCCCACAGTATGGAGCGCACGTCAGGATTTTTGGTCGTTCTCCAACCCGGCAGAAACCACCATCGCCAAAGTCAGTATTCTGCCCACCAACCTCGCACATACCATCGAACTGTTTCGCCGCGCTGCCGACTCTACACACGTCCCTTGGAAATCTCTGATGTACGCTACGGGCCTTGGCTGGCTCCGACTTGAAGGCCGTGCAGGCAATTTGCATCGCGCACTGATCACTTTGCGCGCCGACCTCGAAAAAATGGGCGGTTCGCTTGCCCTTCTCCACCGCCCCACCACACTCCCGCCCTTCGACGCCTGGGGTGCTCCGGGCGATTCTCTGCCCCTTATGAAAGCGGTCAAGCATCAACTTGATCCTCGCAGCACGCTCAATCCCGGTCGGTTCCTCGGCGGCATCTGAATTTCCCGCCTATCCCCTTTAATTGACTTGCCATCCAGCGCCGCATACCATGAACTTTCACAAAGTTCATCGCATGATTGGCACCCTTGTATCAAACTACCGGATTGTTGAAAAACTGGGCGGCGGCGGAATGGGTGTCGTTTATAAGGCCGAAGACACGCGCCTGGGACGCTTCGTTGCTCTGAAATTCCTTCCCGAAGAATTAGCCAAAGATCCCATGGCGCTGGAGCGCTTCCAGCGCGAAGCCCGCGCCGCCTCTTCGCTCAATCACCCAAGCATCTGCACTATTTACGACATCGGCGAATCCGCCGGCCGCAGTTTTCTGGTCATGGAGTTTCTTGAGGGACATACCCTTCGCGACCGCATTGCCGGCCGCCCTCTGCTGCTCGACTTGCTTCTCGACCTGGGTATCCAAATTGCCGACGCACTCGACGCCGCACACGCCAAAGGCATCGTCCACCGCGATATCAAGCCCGCAAATATTTTCGTAACCTCGCGTAACCAAGCCAAAATTCTCGACTTCGGCCTTGCCAAGATCGGCCCGCGCGCCGCTTCTCCAGCCACCGTCGCTGCGACTGCTTCGGGCGCGACGGTCCTCGACGATAACCTCACAAGCCCCGGCACCGCCCTCGGCACCATCGCGTACATGTCGCCGGAACAGGTGCGCGGCGAGGATCTCGATGCCCGCACGGATTTGTTTTCTTTCGGTGTCGTTCTTTATGAAATGGCCACGGGCAACCAGGCTTTTCCCGGTCGCACATCCGGCGTAGTCTTCGACGGAATCCTCAATCGTCAGCCTGTCGAGCCCGCTCGGCTCAATCCCATTCTGCCGCTCGAACTCGATCGCATCTTGAACAAGGCCCTGGAAAAGGACCGTGCCCTCCGTTATCAGACCGCCTCGGACTTGCGCGCCGACCTTCAGCGCCAGCAACGAGACTCGACCTCAGGAAAAGTCAAGGTCTGGCAGACCTCCGCCGCTGGCACTGTTGTCGCCAAACAGACGGAAACTACTTCGGAGGGTCCCTCAACGCAAACCGGCAGCGAGAAGAAACTGACGCGCTCCGCATCTGATAAAAAAATTGCAGGCATTTGCGGCGGCATGGCCAATTACTTTCACGTGGATGCAACGCTCGTCAGAGTCCTTTGGCTAATTGCCGCTCTTGGTTTAGGGTTCCCCTTTCTCGCCTATATTATTCTCTGGATTGTTCTGCCCCTGTCACCCAGCGGACTGGCTCCAGCATCTGGAACCATCTCGGCAACCGTCCAATCAGGAAGTGTCACAAACTCAACGCGGCCGCGAGCCAAGACCTCTATCGCCATTGCTGTGGTGCTTGTTCTCGCCGCCCTTACGGCAGCATCTTTTTACTTCCTATCTCGGGACCGCCATCGCGCCGATTTCTCCTCCGTCCGCATGCAGCGAATTACGACTACCGGCCAAGCTTTTTCTGCTGGGCTCTCTCCCGACGGCCGGTATGTGGCTTACAGCCAGGATGATAATGGAAAGAAAAGCCTCTGGCTTCGCCAACTGGCCTCGACCAATAGCGTTCAACTCCTCCCTCCTGCCCCGCGCGCCTACCTTATTCCGGAGTTCACTCCGGATGGAAGCTTCATTGATTATCTCGAAAGAGTGCATTTGACCGACCGCTTTGGATCTCTTTACCAGATCCCTGTCCTGGGGAGCACGCCGCGCAAGCTGGTGGACAGCCTGGATAGTCCCGTCACGTTCTCTCCCGACGGCAAGCAAATAGCTTTTGTTCGCAACGACGCTCTCAAAGGTGAGTCTTCTCTCATCCTCGCTGACTCTTCTGGCGCTCACGAAACGACACTGGCATCGCGCCACATCGGCAGTGACATCGGTCCTTTTGCCCTTCCTTCCTGGGCGCCGGATGGCAGGACCATTACTGTCGTCGTTACCGATCCAAACCCCGATGGCCTCTACTACCATCTCTTGAGTGTCTCCACGAGAGACGGCTCCGCCACACCCTTTTCTCCCGTCCACTGGAGGACCGTGAATGACTTTTGCTGGCTTCCTGACGGCAGCCGGATTCTCATCGCCGCTCAAGAAAAAACCGGCGCTCCCCAGCAAATCTATTGGAACGCGGAAGGCAGTGGGGAGATGCACAGAATCACGGCTGATGTGAATAGCTATATCTCTCTCAGCGTGGCCTCCGATTCCCGCTCCTTCGTGGCAGTCCAGAGCGACATTAACGTCAATCTCTGGGTTGGCCCCGCCAATGATCCCGACGCCTCAGTGCAGATCACCTTCGGCCGGATGGACGGCATTAGCGGGCTCGCTTGGACCTCAGACGGCCGCATCGTCTATCAAGGAAATGTCGGTGACACTTACCAGATCTGGATGGTCAATGCCGACGGCTCCGGGGCCCATCAAGTAACCAACGATCGCTACTTCCATACGCATCCCGCGGTTTGCGAATCAGGCCGCTCTATTGTTTTTGAATCGGACCCCACGGGCACTCCTCATCTTTTCAAGATGGATCTCGACGGCAACAATGTCACGCAAATCACCAATGGCGGCGGCGAAGGCAGCCCAAGCTGCCGCATCCAATCCAACGATCTCGTGTTCTCCGGCACGAGCAAGGACGGCCGCACGCTGCTCTACAAAATGGAACTAGGCGATGGACCGCCCGTTGCGCTGTCTGATTTGTTGTTGGTTGGCGATGCAAATTTTTCCCCGGATGGAACCCGTATTATGGCCGCGTTTATGGATCCCAAGATCGGCAGGATCAGGGGCTACGTCCTTCCGTACTCAGGAGGAGCCCCGCTTTTTGCGGGTGATCCTCCCTCCACAATCGATGCCATGGGAATCGTAGGCTGGACGGCAGACGGCGGCGGGATGACCATGCTGGATGACCGCAGCGGTGTCCCCAACCTCTGGATTTTGCCTTTTGACCATACTGCGGCGAAGCAGCTCACGCATCTCCTCAGATCTGAAATTCACAGGTTCGCCTGGTCTCCCGATGGCAAGCGCATCGCTCTCTCTCGCGGCCCCATCGAGCAAAACGTCGTGCTCATCAAAACCGGTCAATGACCGTGGCGAGGAAACTTCGTGAGATAAACGGAGGCTGGATCCGTCGTTTTAGCGGCTCTCGCTCTGTGCTTCTGCTGCAAAGTTTCCGCGTTTGCCCTCGCTTACGAGCATCATCCATCGCGGATAGGTTTTCTTGAAATCCGTGATTATCTCCTCGTACGGCACGTCCGAATAATTCCCCCGCTCCCGGACATACTCCATGTGCCTACGGCCTTCCCGATCGAACTCATGAAAGAGCGAATCGTGTCGCCCATCGAATTCGAGCGGATGCACACCAAACCGGTGGCACAGGCTCAGATTGAATGCGGGTGTCGCTTTCACCCACCGGCCCTCCAGGTACAATTCCGTGAAGCTGTGCCAGATGAAGAGGTCCCCGCCCATCAGCTCGAGCAGCTTCTTTGTGGATAAGTGATTGCGCACGTCGGCGTAAGCCACGCGCGTGGGAATGCCTATCGAGCGCGCCGCGGCAGCGAGCAAAGCAGCTTTCGGAATGCAGAACCCGCGCTTGGCGCGCAGGCAATCGCTCGCTCGGAAGTACCGCCGTTCCTCACCCCCATAGTAGGGATCGTAGAGAATCTCATCTCGCACCGCGTAGTACAGTTTCACCGCTCGCGAAACATCATCGCCCGCGCCTGCCGCCGCTTTCTTCGCAAAATCCCGGACACCAGCGTCGCCGCTGTCAACAAACTCTCCCGCCGTTGCGAATTGATCAGGTTCCATCGCGCACTATGTTACTGCTTACTGTGGCCGTGAGTAACTCTGGATGTTCGCCGGTGCCGGAATTGCCGGATTGCCCCGCGGATCAGGCAAGGGAGCCTGCGAGATCCATTTCATGGGGATAACGCCCGTCCACGTTGGCGTCGCGTAATCTTCGTCGTCATTCACCGCGAAGCCTGTGCGCACTTTGGCGGACGCTTCGACGAGCGGCACGGCAAGGACCATTGTGCCTTTCAATTCCTGCTCGGTCGGAGGGCGTACCGTGGTCCAGCGTCCGCGAATCACATACTCTACGAAATCGCGCATGGCGGCGAGTTTTGCAGCTTCGCCTTCGACAATTCCCGCTTTCCCCATCACCACCACGGAGCGGTAATTGACCGAGTGGCCCGTCGCACTGGGCGAGCAAACGATGCCATCGAGCAGCGTGACGTTCAGGCAAAAAGGAGCGCCACTCGAAAGCGTCTTCATCAAACGACTTGCCGTCGAGCCATGCAGGAACAATTTGTCGCCCACGCGCACGTAGTTAGTAGGCACGACAATTGGCATTCCATTGTCAATGAACGCCACCTGGCAAACGAAGGCTTCATCCAGGATTCGGTAAATCAATTCGCGGTCGTAACTTCCGCGGTCCGGTTTGCGGCGGACCTTGGTTCTTTCAGTGGGAGTAAAGCGGCTCATGCGCGCAGCCTAGCTGTTGTGGGGGCTTCGCTGCAAGCGCCAATCTGGACGCGCGAGGAATTGACGCCGCTCGGGAATCGTGTAGGCTTTGGAATGCCGTTCCTCCTCAGAAGCAAGGATCGAGATCCTCATGGCTAAGCCAGCACCAGTCTTCACGCAGGAGACCTTTCGATTTTTCAAAGACCTCAGCCGCAATAACAGCAAGCCGTGGATGGACGCCAACCGCGAGCGCTACCAGTCCAGCCTCGTTCAACCGCTTCGCCGCCTGCTCGAAGAACTTTCTCCTGATGTTCTGAAGTTGGACTCGCGCTTCGAAGCTTCCGGCCGCACCGGTCCGAACTTTTCGCGCATCAATCGCGACATTCGCTTCGCCAAAGACAAAACGCCCTACAAAACCCAAATGTATCTGAAGTTCTCTGTTCCGGTGCCGGATAATGGAGAAACCGGTCAGCTCTACGTCGGTGTTTCAGCGGATACCGTTACCGCAGGTTTTCGCATCTACTCCGGAGCCAAGCGCAAAGAATCGGTTCTCGCGCTGATCGGTCAAGTTCGTGTGCAAGCTGCCCCCAACTGGGTCGGCAAGCAGAAAAAGCGCTTGGGCGGCAGCTACGAAAGCTATTGGTACACAACGGAGAAAGGCGAGTGGACGAAACATTCCGGCTGGCCGATCGCTCCCGAACACTGGAAAAAGATTCTCGCGTGGATCGTTCGGCGCAAATTAAGCCCTGCAGCCGCGGTGCGAGCGTCCTTCCCCAGCGAGATTGCGAAAATTTTCCGCGACCTGTACCCCCTGCTGCGCTACACTTCGCTGCCAAAGTAGCGAACAAACCAGGGAGGAAGAGTGCGTATGAGCCAGACACCCGGCCGGTTCCGGACCCGCAGAAAGTTCCTCAAGATGCTTGGCGCAAGCCCGTTGATCGCGGGCTCAAGCATGCTTGCGGGCGGTCTGGCAGATCTTCTCCACGCTGAGCCACTCGAGGAGAAGCATTTCTTAGGTTGGTTCGAGAACCTCGAGCAGCAAGGCGAATCGGTGATTTCCTCTCCCGACCAGGCCCTCGATGTAATGGATTTCGAACCCGCGGCGCGAAAAAACATTCCCCCGGCGCATTGGGGGTATCTAGCTACCGGCGTGGATGACGACGCCACGGTCCGCGCGAATCATGAGGGCTATTCCCACATTCAAATTCGCTCCCGCCGTCTTGTGGACGTCACAAGTATCGACATGTCGCGCACCATCTTTGGCACCAAGTGGGAAACGCCCATTGTCCTCTCGCCTGTGAGCGCGCAAAAGGCATTTCATCCGGACGGTGAACTGGGCGTGGCTCGAGCGGCCGGTAAAAAGGGCCACCTGATGATGCTGTCTACCGTGGCCACGGCCTCTATAGAAGACGCCATCGCCGCGCGGGGTGGGCCGGTCTGGCAGCAACTCTATCCGACAAACGTCTGGGAGGTTACGCAGGCCATTATCAAGCGCGCCGAAGCTGCGGGAGCGCCCGCGATTGTGCTCACCGTGGATTTGCAGGACGGCAGCAATCGCGAAACACTCTTTCGCTCTCAGCGCGCAGACACGCGTCAATGCTCGATGTGCCACGCCGACGGGTACACACCGTTCGCGCGTGGAAAGACCGGAAAAGTAGCCGCTACCGGAAGTTTCGCCACCTACGTCGCCCGGAAACCCATGTTTAATGGGCTGGACGTGAGCAAAGTGACGCAGATGTATCCGCTGGCCATGAACTGGGATTTTGTGAAACGGCTGCGCGATACGGTTACGGCCAAATTCCTGATTAAAGGAATCGTTACCCGCGAGGACGCGCAGATTGCAGTTGAACATGGCGTGGATGGGTTAATTGTTTCGAATCACGGAGGGCGCGCGGAAGATACGTTGCGCCCTACGATCGAGAGTCTGCCGGAGGTTCTTGACGGCGTTGCGGGCAAAGTGCCGGTGATTGTAGACGGCGGCGTGCGCCGCGGCACGGATATTTTCAAAGCGCTCGCACTGGGCGCGACGGCGGTTGGTTTCGGAAGACCGCACTCCTGGGGCCTCGGGGCATTTGGCCAAGCCGGAGTGGAGGCGGTCCTGGAGATTTATCGGCGCGAATTACGCACCATCATGCGCCAGGCGGGAACAACCTCTCTCGACAAAATCACGCGCGATTACCTAGCCGCGCGCCCGTCCTGATTATGTCTATCCGCGTTCCTCACGGCGCCCACAGGCGGACGCCGATAAGGTGCCAAGCGGATAAGAATAACGTCACGATGCAGCAAGCGCTCGAAACCAGCAGTGAGTAAATACGCTCTGCTTTATGTATTCCCGCCTTGGGGACACTCACCGCCAATGCAAGTCCCACCAGCGACAGCACCATGAACACTATGGTCATAATCCACACTAGAAACGACCAGAAATTGAATGTCCCAATGTTGTCTGTCACCTTGGTAAAGGCAAAGAGGACTAGCAGAAGACTGAGCACGGCAAAGAGCGGCACCGCTCTCACGCGCACGTGCTTCAAGCGCTTTAGTTTCTTGATGAATCTCGCGAGCAACAGCCATGATCCCCAGAACAACGCATACGGCAGCGCGGCGGCTATTACCACGGCCGATGCAGCCAGAAGGAGCAGCCGCGTGAACACCCAAATCGGAAAAACCCTTTCTCCGTAGGCCTCCCCGTCTTCTCCCGAGCGGACATAAATCATTCGGGCATTTGAGTCCGTAAAGAAAGCGGCTGTGGCCTCAGGTTCTTTTTCCCCGCGAAAAAGATTTTTGCCCACCGGCAATAACGGTTCATGCCCTTTTCCGAAAAGCGATGAACACTCCAACTTGCTGTCCGCCACGCGAATCCACGTGCCTCCGGTCAACTCGCCCAGGAACGCAAGCAATTGGCTCCTTGGAGCGCGCGGCGCGTAATAACCGGAAAACTTCTTCAGTTCATTTGCCGTGAGCGAAATCACCGGCTGCTGCGGTTTGGAAAAATCCTTGGAAAGAAACTCGATGGCCAGATGATTCATGCTCTCGAGAGCTTTGTACGAGATCGTGCTGTTCAGCAGGACCACATAGCCCCAGTTTTGCTCCGGCATGTACCGGTAGGTGGAGATGAAGCCGTCAATTCCTCCGTCGTGTCCGTGGGTGATAACGCCGCCCTGGGTTTCCGTGTAATTTGCTAGGCCGTAGCCTAGGCGCAATCCATTTTTCGCAGAGGAAATCGTTTCGGGATATTCCATGCGCGCAATGGTTTCCGGTTTCACTAATTGCACGTCGCCGGCCCTGCCGCGCCGCAGAAAAAACTGCACCAGCTTGGCCAATTCACCGGGCGAAGCCTTCATGTCACCTGCAGGGCGCAGGTAAATGTTTTTGTAGGGAACCGTACGCGGTGAGCGAAACACGACGTTCTCGTACTCGCGCTCCGGTTTCCCCTCATAGCCTTGCGCGAGGGCTGCGCGGTTTGCATCTGTGAGCCGAAAGTCGCCGACAGTAATCTCCAGCGGGGCAAGAACGTTTTGCTGAATGTAAGCATCGAACGGCTGGCCGCTGACTTTTTCGATCAAATAGCCCGCTATGCCGTAGCCGGGGTTCGAATAGGAAAAGCGCGTGCCTGGCGGCCAGCGCACATCTTCAGGCTCCTGGAAACGCTTGAACACATCCAGCAAAGGATAATCTGCGGGATCATGGCGATAGTAGACTTCGCTCGGCTGCATATCGTCGAATCCAGCGGAATGCTCCAAAAGATTCACGATGCGCACGGGATTCGAGCTCGCCCAGCGGTTTTTCAGAGGAATTTCTGGCGCGACATCTTGCAAACGCGCATATAAATTGATTTTCCCCTCCTCTTCCAATTTCAAAAGCGCCAGCGCCACAAACGTTTTGCTGATTGAGCCGACGCGGAATTCCGTGTCGCAAGTTAC
>Ga0307471_100000510_pt1 | contig 20078 bp, 17 predicted proteins | sample atmos_gasesAM3C__2_FD_204566 | JGI IMG/M metagenome (GOLD analysis project Ga0307471, IMG submission 204566) | Hardwood forest soil microbial communities from Morgan-Monroe State Forest, Indiana, United States - atmos_gasesAM3C_515 | ecosystem: Environmental > Terrestrial > Soil > Temperate...
GACCCTGGCCATCGGCACCAACCCGTCGTCGGGGGTGCTGAGCTGCACGAATGCCGGTGGGCTGGGTCCGGTGACGGTGTCGAGCGGGGTGGCCAGCTTCACCGGCTGCGCCATCACCAAGTCTGGCACCGGCTACAAGCTGACCGCGTCGAGCAGCCCGGCGTACACGGCGCCGAACAACGCCAATGCCTTCAACATCACCGCGGGCACGGCGACCCAGCTGGTGTACACGCAGCAGCCGACCAACACGGTGGCGGGAGCCACGATCACGCCGTCGCTGCTGGTGGCAGTGGAGGACGCCAATGGCAACGTGGCGACGGGTGACAACGCCACCACGGTCACCCTGGCCATCGGCACCAATGCAGGTGGCGGCACCTTGTCGGGGCCGCTCACCCACACGGCAGCGAGCGGTATCGCAGCCTTCAACAACCTGTCGATCAACAAGGCCGGAACCGGTTACACGCTGAATGCGACCAGCAGCCCGGCACACGGGACCACGACCAGCGGTGCATTCAACGTCACTCCGGGCACGGCCACTCAGCTGGTGTACACGCAACAGCCGACCAACACGGTGGCGGGGAGCACGATCACGCCGGCAGTGCTGGTGGCAGTGGAGGACGCCAATGGCAACGTGGAGACGGGTGACAACGCCACCACGGTGACCCTCGCCATCGGCACCAATGCAGGTGGCGGCACGTTGTCGGGGACGCTCACCCACACCGCAGCGAGCGGTATCGCCGCCTTCAACAACCTGTCGATCAACAAGACCGGGACGGGGTACACGCTGAAGGCGACCAGCAGCCCGGCACACGGGACGACGACCAGCAGCACCTTCAACATCACCGTGGGTATTGCCACGCAACTGGCGTTGACAGTGCAGCCGGTGAGCAACGCCAACATCCAGGCGACGGGGACGGGGACGTTCTCGGCCTCGGTGGCGGTGGAAGACGCCAACGGCAACGTGGAGACCGGTGACAACAGCACCACGGTGACCCTGGCCATCGGCACCAACCCGTCGTCGGGGGTGCTGAGCTGCACGAATGCCGGTGGGCTGGGTCCGGTGACGGTGTCGAGCGGGGTGGCCAGCTTCACTGGCTGCGCCATCACCAAGTCTGGCACCGGCTACAAGCTGACCGCGTCGAGCAGCCTGGCGTACACGGCGCCGAACAACGCCAATGCCTTCAACATCACCGCGGGCACGGCGACCCAGCTGGTGTACACGCAGCAGCCGACCAACACGGTGGCGGGAGCCACGATCACGCCGTCGCCGGTGGTGGCGGTGGAAGACACCAACGCTAATGTGGAGACGGGTGACAGCAGCACGACTGTGACGCTCGCCATCGGCACCAACCCAGGCGGCGGCACCCTTTCGGGCACGCTTACGCAGACGGTGTCCAGCGGGGTGGCCACCTTCAACAACCTGTCGATCAACAAGACGGGAACCGGGTACACGATGAATGCGACCAGCAGCCCGGCACACGGGACGACGGCGAGTGGCACCTTCAACATCGCTCCCGGGGTCGCCAGCCAGCTGGTGTTCACCACGCAACCGGGCGGCGGCACCGGGGGCGGCGCGTGGACCGCGCAGCCCGTGGTCACAGTGGAGGACGCCAACGGCAACACGGTGACCGGTGACGGCAGCGCGGTGCAGGTGGCCATCAGCACGAACCCAGGCGGTGGCACCCTGAGCTGCACGACCAATCCAGTGAATGGTTCGAGTGGCGTTGCCAGCTTCACCGGCTGCTCGATCAGTACCAAGGGGACCGGGTATCAGCTCATCGCCTTTGACGTCGCCGACGGAGTTCAGTCAGCCCAAAGCGGTGCCTTCAACATCACCGTCGGATCTGCCGCCCAGCTTGGATTCGCCCAGCAGCCATCTGGTGCGACGGCCACCGGAACCGCCTTCCCGATGCAGCCGAAAGTCGCAATTCAGGACGCCGGCGGCAACACGGTCACCGGCGCGTCGGCCACGATAACGCTGACCACGCAAGCCGGAACGGGCACCCTGGGTGGCTGCACCACAGGCGTCGCTACCAGCAGCGGGGTGGCGTCCTTCTCCGGGTGCACCTGGAGTGCCACCGGCAACAGTGACGTGGTCAAGGCAACCGCGACGGGTGGATTCTCCGGCACCGTGAATAGCGCGTCATTCAACATCACCGGTGCTGCGACAAAGCTGATCTTCACGACACAGCCGGGGAACGAGACGGGCTCGGGAGCGCTGTCAACGCAGCCCGTGGTAAGCGTCGAGGACGTCTCGGGCAACGTCGTCACAGCCAATTCTTCGGCTTCCATCACCCTGGCAATCAACAGCGGCAGCGGAAGTCTCAAGTGCACCAGCACCACGCTGACCCCAAGCTATGGTATGGCCTCGTTCGCAGGATGCGGAATCAGCGCGACAGGCAGCGCTGACACGCTGAAAGCGACCGCCAGCGGACTCACCACGGTCACGAGCAGCGCCTTCAACGTGACAGTGATCAGCACGCCGGCTATCACGTACCCGACTGTTGCAAACCCGCTGAACCCCGGTCATAACGGAACGACGACCTTCGTCCTCCTGCTCACCGGTTTCGCAAATGGGTTGACGGTCACGGGTAGCGGGTCCGCGTCGGTGAACAGCTTCACCTTCGTCAACGCCAACGCCGTCATTGTCAACGTCACCGGCAGCGGCGGTAACGGCGCGAGTGGAGCCTTCACTGTGACGAACGCCGACGGCGGCACCGCCAGCTCTCCAAACGGCAGCTTCAAGAACGGATGACGCCGGGCGCGTCGCCAGGCGTCGTAGCCGCTCCCGGCCGCCCACTCGCCATCGCTGGCGGATGGACCCGCGCACCGAATTGCACGGAGTCGCCAGCCCAGCCACAATAGCCTCGTGACCGATCAGCCGCCGCGCGACGACGCTGCCGGGCTTGACGATGGGGGCACGGAGCCCGCAGGAGCTGAGGACGATCGCATTCCCGACGAGAGCATTCTCGTCGGCGCCGAAGGCGTGGAGGAGGAGGTACTCGCCGAGCTGGCCCGCGCCGAGGCGAAGCTGAGCGATCCGTCAGCGCCGGACGACGACCCGGACGCGCAGGGCGCTCAGGTCTGACGTTCGGTTATCCGGCCGTCGCGCACCCACAACTCGGTGTTCTCGGCCAGAACGTGGTACGCGCCCATGCGGACTGCATCTACCCGCTGCCACAGTCGATAGGCACACGCCGCCTCGTCGCGAACATGCGTCAAGCTCGGAGTATCGGAAGCACGGTTGGCCGAGCCAGGTAGTGATGAGCTTTAACCAAGTATGGCGTAAACACGTCCCAAGGCAAGCGCGCGGCGATGCGTGGATGCGACAGGGTCAGTCGCTGGGACGCTCAAGCTGACCCTTGACCCAGTCGACCTCCGCCTGGTCGTCGGGGTCGAGCTCCGCGCCGAGCTCCGCGAATGCTGAGGTGCCTGCGGCGAAACGCCGTTTTGCCTCGTCTGTTTCGCCACGTGCGATCGCGACCGCTGCCCAGGTCATGTCTCTCCATGCGGCCGCGTAGGGGTCTGTCCCGGCTCGGGCGTCGCGTTCCCGGAATCGCGCCTCCGCCGCGTCGACGTCACCGAGATGGAGCTCGACCCAGCCCAGACAGTCCAGCTCCATCGCAACCCAGGCGGTGTTCCCCAACTCCGTGTTCAGGGCGAGGCTCTCTAGGTAAAGCGTGCGAGCGGCTGAGTAGTCCTGCTGCAATCTGACGCCGGCCGCCTGAAGATGGAGCGGTGACGCCTCTGCCTCGCGGTCACCCATGGCTCGCGCGCGCTCGCGCCCCTGGCGCGCGAGGACGATGACCTGATCATATCGGCCGTCCCGAAGAGCGATCCGCGCCAACCCGGTCAGCGCATCGCACTCGCCGCGTGCATCATCGGTCTCGCGCGCGATCCGAAGGGCCTCTTGGTTGCGCTCCAATGCTCGCTCTCCGTCGCCCGAGCGGAATGCGAACATCCCGTCGGCATAGAGAGCCCGCGCTCGCCAGACCGGAACGGCCGTCGCGCTCGGCGCGGTCAGAGCGACCGCAGCAACGGCACTACCTTCATCCAGCTCGGCCCGCGTGAACCAGATGCGCCAGGCCCGCCCGACGAGCTCGAGCGCCGATGCAGCGTCGCCCGCCTCCGCGAACACACGCACTGCGTCCGCCACCTGCGCGCGGTACGCACCGACCACCTCGAGATCACCATCCCGAGCCAGGCCGAGCAAATCTTCCGGTGTCATCGCCGTACGATCTTATAAGCGTGCCTCCTCGCCTTCACGCCTGCGAGCAACGCCGCGCTCCGTCCGCGTCTCCGGGGTGTCGTACTCCTCGAACTGCACGCGGTCACCCTCATCTCTTCGACGGCAGCGCGCGGTGGGCGGCAGGTCGCTCCGAGAAGAGGCCTGCGCGCCGACGCTGACCCCGCCCACCGTTTCCCCGCCGCACATTCTGGATACGCTTGTGCCAAGCACCCCCGGTCAGCACGCCGTCGGGTCGCGGCGAACGCTGGGCTCCCGGGAGGACGCATCCAATGGCAACCTGCACCCGACTCGATCACATCCGTGACATGACCCGCTCCTTTGCGGGCTACCGGGAATGCCTGGCGGCGGGAGGCCACGACTGGGTGCACCTGCGCGTCTGGGCACCGCCGGCATCGTCGCACCACTGACCGACGGCGATGGGTCTCTTTGACTACGACGCCCGCCCGGCAACGCCTCAGGTCCAATTGATCGGTGACCGCGCATCGGCCGCCGCGTATACGCTGCGCGACTTTCTCACGCGAAACGGGCGTCCATACGACTGGCAGGAGGTGGATGGCACCGGAGACACCGTCGACCCCGCCGATCTACCGCTCTGCATCCTCCCCGACGGCAGGCGCATCGTACGCGCGACTGTCGAGCAGGTTGCTGCCGGCCTTGGCATGATCTTGCCGCCCCAGCTGGATGGGTATGACCTCGTGATCGTCGGCGCCGGCCCGGCCGGTCTCGGCGCAGCCGTGTATGCGACGTCCGAGGGGCTGACGACGGCCGTCATCGAGAGCGTGGCGCCTGGTGGGCAGGCGGGCACGACATCGTTGATCGAGAACTACCTCGGTTTTCCCACCGGCATCAGCGGAGGCGAGCTGGCGACGCGCGCAGTGTCACAGGCGCGGCGCTTCGGCGCCGAGATCCTGCTGGCGCGGCAGCTGTCCGGGATCGCGCCGGAGAGTGGCGGCTTCCGCAGCGAACTCTCCGACGGCTCGACGATGTGGTCGCGGTCGGTGCTCGTCGCCAGCGGCGTGCAGTGGCGCCGTCTGGACGTCGAGGGCATCGACGACCTGCTGGGCGCCGGGGTGTACTACGGCGCGGGTCCGAGCGAAGCGCTGGGGTGTCGCGACTCGCAGGTCGTGATCGTGGGCGGGGGGAACTCGGCGGGGCAGGCGGCGGTGCGCTTCTCCCGCTACGCGGCCCGTGTGACCCTGCTGGTGCGCGGCGCGCGACTGGCGGCCTCGATGTCGCAATACCTTATCGACACCATCGCCGGAATCGAGAACATCGAGGTGCGAACGTCAACGCAGGTGGTTGGCGTCGTGTCAGACGACCACGTGCACCACGTCGTGGTCGCGTCGAAGGACGGCACACGCGAGTCCCTCGCGGCAGACGGGCTCTTCGTCTGCATCGGTGGCACCCCTCGATCCGATCGCACCTCCGCAGCCGGCGTCGCGGTCGATTCGACGGGATATATCCTCACCGGCACCGATCTGACCGCCAGCGCGGACGCCGTCGGTCGATGGCCGCTCTCGCGGGATCCGCTGCCGCTGGAGACGAGCGTTCCCGGCATTTTCGCCGCAGGCGACGTGCGCCACGGATCGATCAAGCGATGCGCCGCTGCGATCGGCGAAGGTGCGATGGCCGTGGCCCTGGTGCATCACTACCTCGCGGAGGACGTCCGTGGCTGAGCAGAGCGCCCCGATCGCCGTGCCGGCTGCCGGTGACCCCGAGTTCTCTCAGGTTGCCTCTCGGGAGCACATCGAAGCGGTCGCCAGGGCGCTCGAACGAAATGGCATTCGTGCAATTGTCGCTGCCGACGGCGGCGAGGCGAGGGAGGCGGTGCACTCATTGCTCGCCGACGGCGCCGCGGTGTACAACAACACGTCGCGGACGCTGGAGGCCATCGGTGTCTCCGAGGACATCGAGCGGTCGGGGCGTTACCAGGCACTGCGCCTACGCCTCTACCAGATGGACCGCGAGATGCAGCGCGACGAGATGCGTACCATCGCTGCGTCGCCCGACAATGTCGTCGGCAGCGCGCACGCCGTCACCGACGACGGCTCGCTGATGATCGCGTCGGCGAGTGGCAGCCAGCTCGGACCCATCGTCTCCGGTGCCTCCCATGTCATCCTGGTCATCGGCGGCCAAAAGATCGTGCCAGATATCCCCACGGGCTTCCGGCGCATCTACGAGTACTGCTTCCCGCTGGAGGACGCGCGCGCCCGCAATGCCTACGGCGTCCCCAGCGGCGTCAACAACGTGCTCATCATCAACCGCGTGCTGGCATCGGGGCGCATCACCGCGATTCTGGTGCCAGAGCAACTCGGCTTTTGAAGATCGGCTCTCGGAGCCGCAACGTAGGCAAGCCGTGTCCGACTAGCGAACTGCCGGCTGTTGCAGCGTCCAGCGATTCCCGTCTGGGTCAGCAAAATCGGCGTGAATCGCACCCCACGGTTGCATCGCTGGCGCGCTGACTGCAACTCCATGTTGGGAGAGCTCGGCATGGGTTGCTTTGATATCTTTCACCACCAAGATCAAGCCGTCGAGTGTTCCCGGTTGCTGCGTCGTAATGCCCTCGCCCATCGCGATCGAGCACGCCGATCCGACGGGTGTCAATTGAACGAAGCGGATCTTCTCGTCGAGTCTCTGGTCTATGTCTTCACGGAAGCCGACCTTCTCGGTGTAAAACGCTTTGGCGCGGTCAACATCAGACACAGGTACCGACACCAATTCGAGTTTCATATCCATTCGGCTCGACCTACTCCGTTGGGGTTGGTTCTCGCCGTAGACTAGCAGGACGACAGGACGGCACTATGGTGGCTGGACAAGCCTGCCGCTTTGTGACAGGTGCGGGTCGGTACATGCGGCAAGGTTGAAACAACAGGGCCGCCGCTTGCCGCTGTCCATCTTCGAAATACTGACTTCGACTCGTCGATTGCGCGTGTCAGGGTTGTTGGTTGCATTTACCCAGCGAACCCATTCCCAGCGCGCCATCGGCGTGATGTCTTTCCAGAGGTCTTGGATCTTCTGAGGGGCAGCCGCCAGAGCTGTCTCAAGGTCCTGTGGCACGGTGGGCTCCGGCCAGTCTTTGGTTGGCTCAATTTCGAGCGTCGCCGTGTCACCCGCGCTTACAACCGCGGTCTGTTGTAGCTTTCGATCAACCCTCATCCAGTGGCCGAAAGAGCCGTCCGGTTCCAGCACCGTCTGGAACCCGTGGCCGTTGATCGTTCCTCGCACTGCTACCTGGCCGCGCGACGGAAGTTTTGCGCTCGCCTGCTCAGGCAGCCGCACGATGGTCCATTTGTCGATCATGTACAGCGTGGCGTCAAACCGAATTATCGGCACCCCCGTGTGCTGAGTCATGAGAGCGGCGTCAGTGGCTCTCGCCGAGGACGTCGCGCAGCTTGCGGGCGAACGCTTCGGGCTGGCCGGCGTATCCGGAGTCGCCGCCCACGAAGCCTCCGTGATGGCTGGGGAAGACGGTCGCTTGCTGACCGAGCAGTTCGGCTGCAGCCACCGACGTGCGTCCGGTAAAGGTCCCGGCGGACTCTTCGCCCACAGCGATCATGATGCGTGTCGGCGTCGCGGCCAGCGCGTCGAGGTCGGGTCGATAGCTGCTGACCGCACTGGAACGCTCGGAGAGCAGCGGGTCGTCCCGGGAGCCGTCGTCCTCGCTCGGCATCCCGAACTGGGCGGGATCCGGTTCCGGCCGCGCGAAGTAGTCGTCGGTGAACTCTCCGCGCCACGACGTCATGGCGATGAAGGCCGCCATGCCGGCGCCCCACCCCTTGGCCGCGTACACGTCCCGAAACCGGGCCAGGGCGTGGGCGGCGGCCTCCGCGTCGGGAAGCACCTGCACGAGGGGCGGCTCGTGTGCCACGAGGACGGTAACGTCGTTGGGATATGTCGCCACCAGCGCGAGCGCGGTGACCGCGCCGCCACTGCTTGCGAACATCTCGACTGGGCCGACGCCGAGAGCTCTGATGACGGCGTGCACATCGTCCGCCTGGACGGTGGGCACATTGTCGACCCGGCCGTCGTTGCGGATGCTGCGGCCGAGACCGCGAGGGTCATAGGTGATCACGGTGCGGTCGGGGAAGTACGACGCCAACGTGTGGAAGCCGCTGGCATCCATCGGTTGCCCGATCATGAACAGTGGTGGGCGTCCGTCGGCGGTAGGCAGCCGGCCCTCGACGTCGTAGACGATGCCTGCTCCGGCTGTTTCTAGTGTGTGTGTCTTCATGCCAGTCCCTCGCCGTCAATCCGCGAGCAACCGCTCGAGCTTGTCGAGCTGCTCGGACCAACCCTGCTCGGCACCGGCCATCGCCTCGGCGGGCGGCATCGGCTCGAAGTAGGACTGACGGATGGTGAGCGTGGTGCCCCCGTCGTGGGCCACGAAGGTCACTTCGATGAGCGTGGCGAAGAGCTCACCCTGCTCGTCGCTGACAGCCCGGCCGCTCATGACCAGGCGGTGCGGGCGCTCGACTTCGTAGTACTCGCCACCCATGAAGTGGGAGAACTGCGCGTCGGCAGGAATGAACTCCGGCCACTCCATCGCGAGTCGGTAGGTCCCGCCGACGCGAAGGTCCACCTCTGCTGCGGGGCAGCTGAACCCGTTAGGCCACCACCACTTCTTCAACTGGTCCGGGTTGGTGAAGGCGTCAAAGACCCGTTCGGGCGAGGCCTTCAGAGTGCGCTCGATGAGGAGCTGCTTGTTAGGGGTTGCCGAACGGACGTCCACGGGGGTGCGGGTCTCAGGCATTGCGGTTCTCCTCCGTAATGGTTGATTCTGATTGGGCGACGAGATGGGCCTCAAGACGGTCGAGGCGGTCGGACCATTCGGTATGGGCTCGCCGCAGCCAGTCGTCCACCGGGAGCAGGCCCTCGAGGTGGAGCCGCGCGGGGCGGCGCTGGCCGTCGCGGGCGCGACCGATGAGCCCGGCCCGCTCCAGCACCTTGAGGTGCTTGGTGATGGCTGGCTGGGTCAGCGTGGACGCTTCTGCGAGCTCGACGACGCCAGCCTCGCCGGACGCGAGGCGCTCGAGGATCGCCCGGCGAGTGGGGTCGGCAAGAGCCGCGAAGGAGAGGCTCAGGAGGTCGCGACTAGACATTGCCGCTAGGTTATATAACTACTAGGTAAAATGCAAGGCGCTCGGACGAGTGCGGTCGGCACCGGGAGAGGCTGGTTAGTCGCCGTCCATCAGCGCGGCGGCCAGCCTAGCGCGTCGAACCGCCAGGGGTCGAGGACCGGCTCCAGTAACTTCCGTTCGGCAGCCATCAGGTGCCGAGGCGCGCTTCTGGTGCCGGCGGGATCTTCTGATCGCACTGGTGCGACGGCTCCGGCTGGCGTACAGAACATCGGAGAGATCCGTCGGCTCGAGCGACCCACCGAAAACTGCTCACCGTTGTGAGCAGTCCCGGGTATCCGTGGGTCAGACGGCGGCAGGCGCCTGGGCGCCGGATTCGATGAGCTTCGCCGGGTGCTCGACAGTCGCGATGACAGGAATCCGCTTCGGCTGGGCCCGCTGCGCCCGCGGGACGGTAACCGTCAGAACCCCGTTGTCGAAGCTGGCGGTGATCTCATCACTCTTGACTTCGGCGGGGAGGCCCACTTGCCGATACACAGAATGAGCGTGCCGCTCACGGCGCACGTAACCACCCTTGATGACTTCGTCTTCACGATGGGTGCCACGGATCGTGAGCACGTTCTCGTCAAACGTGATCTCGACGTCCTCGGGTCTGAACCCAGGTACCGAAGCTTCGATCTCGAAGGCATCGTCGCTCTGCCTGATGTCGAGCGGAAGCGTGTGCATCAAGCGCTCCGGCATCAAAGTGCGTCCCAGAGCATCCGTGTAGAGCTGTTCGTGGGCGGAGAACACCTCATTCCAGGGGTTCCAGCGGTTCATTACCATGGTGCTGCCTCGATTTGGGTGACGGTTTCTGACAACCCGCGGGGTCTTTCATTACGAACGTACCCAGTTAAGCGTGTTTCCAACCAGCGAACGGCCGTGGGATGCCGGAACGCACTCGACCCTCAGTAGGCGCGCACATCGTCGCAGCAATCCCGATGCCGGTTTCCGCCACCAGCTTCGCGTTAGCGCCCAGAAGGGCGAGGTGCGCGACGCACCTCACCCTTGCAAAGGGACCTGACTTCGAGTGTTGCCTACGGTTGTGGAACAAGAGTCCCAAATAGGCCGTCGGCTTCGTTGTTGATTCCCGCCGTGAAGAACAGCGCGTTGGCGCTGGCGCCATTGGTGCCGTTGCCGAACCGAAGACCCCACACTCCCGGGATGGTGAGCGCGTCGCCGGCAACGTTGCGGAGATGGCCCTCGAAGGTGCCGCTCTGGTCGAAGGCGTTGATATGGCCGTCACCGAAGTTACCGATCAGGAGGTCTCCGCCAAAGGCACCGAATGTCGCCGGAGCGAGTGTCACAGCCCATGGCGAGTTGAGCCTGCCTCTGCTGGCGAATCGCTGCAAGGTGCTGGTGTCCGGACTGAACTCATCGACCAGGCCATTGCCTCTGCCGGCAACGTCGTCGTGCTTCGCAGCGTTTTGCTCGGCAAACGTAACGAACACTTTGCCGGTACCTGGGTTGTGGATACCGAAGGGAGCAAACCCAGCCGGAACATTCGGGTCCGAGAGCGTTCGTACCAGATTGAACTGGCTGTCGAATACTTCGACGGTCCCGAAGCGGAAGTTCGAGGCGAACAGGAACTTGCCGGACGGCGTTGTCGCTGCGGTGATGCCCTTGTAGACGGCTCCGATGTCGCCCTCCGGATCGGTCACGGTCGACCTGTCCACGGCGATGATGGCGTGCGTTGGGTCGACATTTGGATTCCACCCCTCGATGGTTCCATCCTCGGTGGCAAACACAAAGAACGCGGGTCCGGATTTGGTGCCCTCGTGGATCACGAAGTTGGTGGAGGTGTTGTCAAACGTGTTGAACAGTTGTCCAGTGGGTGCGGCCACCTCGTTCCGGCCTTCCGAAGGCGGGGTCGCGAGGGTGACGACGAGTGGGTTGTTCGCAAGTAGGAACGGGGTTCCGTCTCCAGTCAGAACGGTGGCCTTTCCGGCACCGTTGTCACTGACCCAGATCGGGCTGCCCGTGGTGCCGGGGGCGCTTGCCTGACCCCACGGATTGACCAGGTTCGGGTCGGTGTGCTCCGCCAATCCCGGAACATCCGAGACCAGATTGGTCTGCACGAAGGATCGGGCATCGTGGTCGGGCCGCGCAGCCGACACGGCCGGCGAGCCGAGCAGTGCGGTGGTGGCGGCGGCGGAAGCGACGATCGACAGTGGTCCGGCGATAAGAAATCGCGTTCTTTTCAAGACTGACTGACTCCTCTGGTGATACGGCTGAGCCGTGCGTGTTTGATATTGAACGTGCACGTCGGTGACGGAGCTGCGCGTGTTCAGCGGTCCCGTCATGCACACGTATCGAGCGGGTTACAGGACGAATCGCCCGTCGTGGGCGGTTGCGCACCCAGAGCGAGGCCGTAACCCGCCGCGTACGAGTGAGCGGGCCCAAGAACTGGCCCGCATGTTCAGCCCGTGCGCGTTCAAAAGGAGTGCTCTATATGAGGAAGGCCCTCACAGTCATTGCCGCGTCGATCGCTGCGCTGAGCGCAGTACCAGCTACCGCTATCGCGTCGAGTACGCGAGCAGCCGATGACAGCGCGGCTCATGCGAGCGGTTCCGGATCGGTCGTCGTCGATTGGGATCGTTCGTTGTTGAGCATCGTACGCACCAAGGGTGCGCAGCCGGCCACTGTGCACGCAACCCGGAGTTTTGCGATCCTGTCCGCTGCCATCTACGACGCGGTCGCGTCGATCACGCACGATGCCAAGCCGTATCGAACGGTGCCCGTCTCCTCCGACGCGCGCCCGGACGCGGCGGCGGCCGAGGCAGGGCACGACGCCTTGGTCGCTCTCTACCCGAACTTTCAGCAATCGCTGGATCAGTTGCTCGCCACCCAGCTCGCGGTCATTCCAGCGTCTACCGACAAGCAGCAGGGCATCCAGGTGGGTCACGCGGCCGCTATCGACATACTCGCGCTTCGTGCTCACGACGGCTCCGACGCTGTGGCCCCTCCATTCGTTGCCGGAACACAGCCGGGGGACTACCGCCCGACGCCTCCAAACTTCCCTGCGCCGGTCTTCACGCATTGGGCGAAGGTGACGCCGTTCCTCCTGCACGACGCTGATCAGTTCCGGCCTGAACCACCGCCGAGCCTGACGAGCGACGCCTACGCCGATGCGATCAACGAGGTGAAAGCCCTCGGACAGTCATCGAGCGCGGTGCGCGCCCCAGATCAGACCGTCGTCGCCAACTTCTGGGCGGCTCCAATCTGGAACTACTGGAATGAGATCGCGCAGAATGCGGCTCTCGCGCATCGTACCGATCTCGTCCGCACCTCCGCCTTGTTTCTGGATCTCAATCTTTCGTTCGCAGACAGCGCCATCGCGTTCTACGATGCGAAATACACGTTCCAGCTTTGGAGGCCGGTCAGCGCGATTCAACTTGCCGACACGGCCGGCAATCCGGATGTGGTGGGAGACCCCAACTGGCTGCCACTCGCCACCACTCCTGCCGATCCCTCATACCCCGGCGCCCACAGTGTCATCAGCGCAGCGGGTGCTGAGGTGTTGTCGGCGTTTTTCGGTGATCGCGACAGCATCAGCGTGACCTCCGAGGTGCTTCCCGGCGTCGTCAGAACATTCGACGGCTATCGCGATGCCGCAACGGAGGCCGGACTGAGCCGGATCTTCGCGGGCCTGCACACGAGGCTCGATCACGTGGCGGGCTTGAAACTCGGCCACGAGGTCGCCGAGTTCGTGCTCGATCGCATGCCCGTTCCAGACGAGGACTAGCCGTAGTGGATGCCCCAGGCCTGCGATCCGTTTCCTTCAGCTGTCACATATGGCGTCCCTCGGCATACCTTGGTGGGCACCTCCCCGGGCGGCCAGGACGCCGTGGGCAACGTCGCCTGGGTGGCGCGACACGGCTGTCCGCAGACCAGGCACAGCAGCAGGGATCGCCAGTCCTGCTCGCCGGCGGTGCTGTCGAACGTCGCCGCGCCATCAGGGCGATCCCGCCGGGCGCGGAAACGGCTCCGCCGGGCGCGCCGACTCTCCGTGGACCAGCAGACCGCACACGGACGGGACCGCGATATCGACGTTGCGGCGAACAATCTCGACGAGGTCATGGCCTTCATGGCCGCCTCCCAACTGCGGCCGCGCCGAACGTGGGCACGTCGCGCGCGACAACCACAAGCATGCGCCGAGGCGATGCGCTTTGTCGGTGCGTCACCGTACGGATTCGGTGGCCGGATCGCCCTCAGCGACCGGCAGTGCATCGGAAGGGCTGAGTGTGCGAGCCAGTGTGGTGGCGTCGTCGAACAGGGCCTGAGCCCCGGCGATGTTCGCCTCAGCGCCGGAGTTGGCGCTGACGCGCCGGCCATCGACCCCATCAGCGACGCGTCCAGCAGTGCGGTTGTAGACCGGCCGGCCAGCCGCATTGCGACCGTCGAACCATGAGCGGGCCGCAGCCGCGAGCGCTGCGTACTCGGGTGCCCCGGTGACGTCGGCGAGCCTGGTCATGACGTACACAGTCGATGCGACGTCGTAGGGCTGTGTGCGCGGTAGGTCGAAGCCCTCTTTGACGACTCCCATGAACACCAACTCAGCGCTTCTGCGAGCTGTCGCCACGAAATCGTCGCGGTCCAAAAGCGCGCCGGCGGCCGCAAGCACCCCCTCTTGGATATGACCCCACAGGTGCGGGCGACTTCCTTCGTATGACGAGTTCATCAACATGTCGCCGTGGCGGCAGGTCATCAGCTCTTCGCCCCACGTGGCGAGCAGCTTGCGCAACGCCTGGTCGTCGTTTCCTTCCAGGAGGGTGATTGCCGTCACGACATGGAGCGCGCGCACATCGGCCGCGACGTCTGTGGCCAGCACGGCGTGACGCCAGCCGCGATCCAACGCGCTGTCGATGCGCTCATCGGCGAAGCTTCGCGATGCGCGCGCAACTGCCGACAGCGCGCGCGCCTGCCAGAACCCGCCGCCGGCTGCCGAGGTGCGCCCGTCGCGGTTGGGCGTTCCGTCCCAGTCGAGGATGAAGTTCACCCATCGCCCATCCGGTTCCTGCATCGAGAGGACGAAATCCAGCAGTCCTTCGCACCAGCGCCGCGCCCACGGCAGCCGAGTCGTGTCCCAGAGACCGCAGTACAGCTCGAGTGCCCGCGCAGCATCATCGACGCACGCGACACCCTCATACCCCGCCTCCCGGGCCTCGAGAGGTCGATCCATGGCATCCGCATACACGGCAACTGCTATGGCGCGGCCCCCGGCGGAGGGGACGGCGCGACCGAGCCGCGCGATCTGCCTCAACATGGCTGCATGTGGTCGACAATGTCCCGAACGCTGAGATCGGCGGCGGCAAGGCAGCTGTCCGCGGCGCCGTAATACACGCGGATGCTTTCTCCCGCAGGTGCGAGCGCCACGTGCCCACAGGAGAACACGACGTTGTTGACCAACCCTTCACGTTCGTATGGAGCGGTGGGCACGAGTACGGGTTCTGCGGACCGAGCGATGACCCGGCTTGGATCATCGCCGTCAAGCAGCAGCGCGCCGAGCGCGTACTGAGTGTTGCGATCGACACCATGGTAGATCTCGAGCCACCCTTCATCGACTCGGAACGGCACCGCGCTGGCGCCGGTGCGCAGCTCGTCCCACATCCCGGGGCGAGGCAGCGCAAGAGGCTGATGGTCTCCCCAGTGAATCAAGTCGTCCGAGAAGGCGATCCAGATGCCCAGCACACGGCCGAAGGACTGCGGCATGGGGCGTGTGAGAGCTGCGTAGCGACCGCCGGCACGTCCCGGAAGGAGCACAACGTCCTTGTGGTCGGGCAGGAACATGAGGCCACGGCGATCGAAGGACCGGAAGTCTGTGGTGGTGAGCCGGCTCGTGCTGATACCGAGGCGGCCCACGGACACATAGGTGACGTGCCAGACCCCATCGATGAGCGTCGCCCGCGGATCCTCACAGCCGTATTCTTCGAAACGGTTCGCTGGAGTGAGCGCGGGAGCGTCATCGACGTCGAAGTGGACGCCGTCTCGGCTTCGCGCGACGCGCAGGTGCGACATCTGGGTCAGGAAGTCGCTGACGTCGTCAGCCGCAGCAGTGAAGCCGCCGGTCAGATTCCGGTAGCGAATGCTACGAGGGTCGGAGAGGTCCAATCCAGGGAGGTCGCGGGGAAGGAACACGTGGACGACTCGCGCGGGTGAGTGCTCTGTGTCCAGGAAGGCGATCCCGACGACATCTGCGGCGTCGTAGCCCGGACCGAGTGGCCGCACCTGTGGTTCCGGGCCGGCGAGGTCGAGCGTGAGCGCATCCGGAGGGGGTGCCTCGCCGAGACGGGGCCGTTCGCCGACACGCAGCAGCAGGACCACCTCGCCGTCCACCTGTGCCGCTGCGGCGTTGAAGACGGAGATGACCTCGAGTCCTGGAAGTGATGGACGCACGTCTGCCGCCGTGAGGATGGGGTTCTCCTTCAGCCGGATGCCGAGGTCGGGCGTGCGCGCCGGTTTCGATCTCCTGTCACCGCTGCGGGCGCGATGCTCGGCAACCGTGCGCATGATGTCCAGGAAGGCGCCTGCCGACCGCGGCCACGTCGCGTCGCGAGCGTACGCGAACGCGGCCTGCTCGAGTGAGGCTTTCGCCGCCGGATCGCCGAGAATCGCCACGATCGCCCGTGCGAGCTGACCGGGGTCGCGGAATTCGACGAGCACACCCCGGCCATCGCTGAGCGCCTCCGACGCGTGCATGTAGCGGGTGGAGACCACAGCCTTGCCCGCACCGAGGGCATAAGAGAGGGTCCCACTGGTGATCTGGTTGGGGTCGAGGTACGGCGTCACGTAGACGTCGGTTGCGAGCAGCAGCTCGATGATGTCGCGCTGGCTCATGTACTGGTCGATGAAGGCGACGTGATCGTGCATGCGCAGCGCGCGCGTCTGCGCGACGAGCGCGTTTCGATAGTCCTCGCCCTGGAGACGCAACAGGTCTGGGTGTGTCTGACCGGCGATGAGGTAGAGAGCATCCGGGTATCGCGCAACGATCTCCGGCATCGCCTCGATCATGTACTGGAGTCCCTTGCGGGGATCGACGAGACCGAATGTCGATATGAGCGTTCGCCCTTCCACGCCGAGCTTCTCTTTGAAGCGCTGACGGCCATGTGGCTCGATGACCGGCATCCCGTGCGGGATGACGCGCGGCAATGCGGTGAGGCCATAGTCGGCAGCAAGGATGTCGATCGCCGTCGTCGCCATGACGATCACCTGGTCGCTGTGCTCGGCGATACCTCGCACCGTCTCGCGTATCGACAGCGTCGGGTGGGGGAGGACCGTATGCATGGTCGTCACCACCGGTTTACGCAGCTCCTCGAGGAATGGACGAAGGTTGTCGTCGTACGCGGCCTCGGTCCATCGACCTGATGTGAAGGTCGGCTCGGTCCATGTTCCGTAGAGGCCGAACTCGTGCTGCACGTTCACCACGTCGGCGTTCGATGCGTTGATCGCTCGTGCTGCGGCAATGTATGTATCCGGGTCGCCCTGCCGCATTCGCCAGCGCACCTCGGACGCGTAGGCCCGGAGCACCGTGGGCTCGTCTATGGCGGCGATGCGGCAGGTCACGGTGGGATCGCTGACGCGTACCGCGGCCATCAGATCGGCGGTGAAGGTCGCGATGCCGCAGCGGCGAGGCACTGCCGACGAGATGAACGCGATGCGGACACCGCCCGCCCCTCGCTCGGCCCCGTTAGTCGCCGCGATGACTGCCGCGCAGATGCTCTGGCGGTGACCCCTCGGCGACGGCCTTCGTGAACGATGCGGCGTGCTCCAGTAGCCAGTCCTCCAACGCGGCCTCGTTCACAGGGACGAGGGCGGCGACCGGTCTGCCGTTTCGGGTGACGAGAGCGGGTCGCCCCGAAGCCTCGACGGCTTGGATAACGGCCGTCGTATTACGGGCGAGCTCCCGGAGCGTGATGCTGGCCACGGTGACCAGCATACGCCGATGTCTGACAATTGTCTGTCATTGTGCCGTTTGGCCTTCTGCGTCGGCGGCGACCTCCGGTCCCGTCTGGCACCCGTCCTGAGGAATGGCGCGGGTCCGCCCGGACGTGGGGCGGCGCGACTGCCGCGAACACGGGAGCAGCTACGGTGCGCAGCTGGCCGCTATCGACCAAGGTTGTACCGTCGATCCAGGCAAGATTGGGCACACCGTCGCGACGCAGCTTGCGCCACTTGTCGGCGTCCTCTGCGGACACAAATGTGAGCGCCCGACCGGCGGCCCCGTTGCGCGCAGTCCGGCCCACTCGATGAGTCATCCACCGTGCAGTTTCGGGGAGCTCGTAATTGACGACGAGTCCGACGTGGGAAACGTCAAGGCCGCGCGCTGCGACGTTGGTGGCGACGAGCACATCGCTGTCTCCCTTCCGGAAAGCCGCGATGGCGCGGTCACGCGCGCCCTGGGAGAGGTTGCCCTGCAGCTCCCCACTGCGATGACCGTGTCTCGCCAGGTCGCGAGCCAACCGCTTGGCTCCGTGTTTCGTGCGGTGGAACACGATGGCGCTCCCGTTATGAGAGCGCAGCAGTCGCGAGAGAAGGTCGACGCGATTCTCGCGTTCTACATTCACGAGGGCGTGCTCCAGCGTGGGTTCCGCGGCGGAGATGCGGACCTGCTCGGGATGCCTGAGATGCTTCCGGATCATCCGCTGCACCCACTCTGGCATCGTTGCGGACGCGAGGACTGTCTGTCGCGAGGAGGCGGGGGTCATCTCGATGATCCGCTCTACGTCGCGTGCGAATCCCTGGTCGAGCATTTCGTCAGCCTCGTCGAGCACGAGATACTCCACGCCGTCGAAACGCACAGCGCCCCTGGCGGCGTGGTCGAGGATGCGACCCGGGCAGCCGATGACAACGTCGCAACCGTTGCCGAGCGCCGAGTTCTGGCTGGCGTAGCCGGCACCGCCGATGATCAGCGCGGAGCGCAAGCTTCTGTCAACGCCGTGTAGCACGGATTGAATTTGGCCGGCCAGCTCGCGGGTGGGCGCAAGGATGAGCGCCCGGATGCCGGCGGGGCTGTGCCCTCCGAGGCGCTCCACCAAGGGCACAAGGAACGCGAGTGTCTTCCCCGATCCGGTGGGCGCCTCGATGACCACGTCCTGTCCGCTTAGCAGTACGGGGACTGTCATCGCTTGGATGGCGAGGGGTTGGTGGATGTTCTGGCGAGCCAGAGACATGACCGTGCGCGGATGCACGGCGAACTCAGCAAAGGTTGTCACGATAGGCTCCTGTTCGGGCGGTCACCACTCTCGCCCCCGAGTGATCTGTACGGGTCCTCTCGGGTCCGCATCAACGGATGGTGCGGTGTGGGGATCGCCAAGACGACAGCTCGCGAGGCGAGCTCCCTGCACCGTACCAGATGACCGTGCGCGGCGGTGTGTTGTAGCTTTCGATCAACCCTCATCCAGTGGTCGAAAGAGCCGTCCGGTTCCAGCACCGTCTGGAAGTCATGGCCTTTGTCGACCCGGCCACAACGGAGCTGTGCTGGTCGGAGCAGGGGCGAGCCGTCTCGCGACGCCCCGCCCCCGCCTGCGAGCGTCAGATGGGCGTCAGATGGGAAGGCATGCGCCCGGGCCGAACCGGCTCGAGATCGGATGCTCGCATCCGGCGAAGTAGTCGACGGCGCTGAGGTCCGAGCGAGGACCGATCGTGAGCATGTCCTGCGCGCGATTCGGGACGCCGCTGAAGGTGTCGCCCCAGCCACCTTCGATCACGAGGAATCCGAAGCCCGCCCCGCCGAGGTTGGGCTGCGGCGTCCCTGGCGGGAAGATGTCACCGGTGCCCTGTGACAGGACGGTATCGGAAGAGTACGAGCTCGGGCTGTCCTTCGAAAGCAGCGCACCGACGCCGCCGAGCTCGCCCGATCCTTGCAGGTGTCGCGGTCGCCCCTCGCAATGGCCGGCGTCATCGATGATGCCGTAGCCCGGGGTATCGGGGTCGACCAGAGTGTTGGTGGTCGCGGCCGGCATGTAGTTGGTGAATGTGTTTGATGCTCCGTTGCTGAGCAGAATGCCGGTCCCACCGATGAACCCGAAGCCCTGGGAGTTGCGGATGGCGTCGAACGTGTTCGTGCCACCGTCCTGCTCGAGGATACCGACGCCTCCGATGTGACCGGCGCCCTGGGCGCCGACCTTGCCGTCATACGTCGCGTTGCCCGTGTTGATGAGTATGCCGACGCCGGCCACAGCGGACCCTTCGGTGAAGATGCGGCGTACGAGGTTCCCGGTTGTGCACGTGTACGTCGTCCCGTTGATGGTGATGGTCGCGTCAGCGTCCGGGCTCTGGAACTGGCCAAACGTGGAGGTGCCGCCGAGCTGGATCGCCAAACCCGAGGCGAGCACGCATTTCGGGACCGCCGCGCCGAGGATCTCGCTCACAAGCTCGCAACCACGAGCCGGCTGGTGGTTCGTCAGCGGTCCGTTGAACGGATCGATGACGTTGCTGCCGGCGTTGTTGAGCCATGTGTTGTTGCCGCTGGCCACGCTGAGCACGTAGTCGTAGACGTAGGTGTGCCCGAGGCCCGAGAGGTCGAGGTTGAGGACGGGCCACACCGCGATCTCTTGCGGCTGTATGCCGAGACTGTTGGCGTTCATGGCCGAGAAGAACGACGTGAGCGCGGTGCCGTCGCCATAGACAGTTGCGGCGCACGAGTGGATGGCATCGACAGCCGCTAGCGGGACGGCTGGCATCGAGTCGAAGCCGAGATTCGCCACCGTCTGCAT
>Ga0307471_100000511_pt1 | contig 20067 bp, 17 predicted proteins | sample atmos_gasesAM3C__2_FD_204566 | JGI IMG/M metagenome (GOLD analysis project Ga0307471, IMG submission 204566) | Hardwood forest soil microbial communities from Morgan-Monroe State Forest, Indiana, United States - atmos_gasesAM3C_515 | ecosystem: Environmental > Terrestrial > Soil > Temperate...
TGGCTCGTTTTTGGGTGCGTGCTCGCGGCAGCCCCTTTCGGCGTAGCGGCGGCTGCGATGCAGCAGATGATGCCGGCCCCAATGCGCGCGCAGGCCTCAGCCGTGTATTTGTTCTCCATCAATATCATCGGGCTTGGAGCCGGACCCACCGCAGTTGGGGTTCTTACGCAATACGTATTCGGACGGGACGATGCCGTTCGATATTCGCTGGCCATTGTGACATCTGCGGCATGCGCCCTCGCGGCGGTATTCCTCTATCGAGCTTTGAAGCCGTTCGTTAGCAGTCTCGAACGGCTGGAAAGTTGGAACGCCCGCTGGGCATCATCGGTGCTTGATCGATAGCCCTCGACTCCAGGATTGGCGTCGCTGCGCGGCATTTACCGACTCCGATATCTCATAGAACCATTGAGTGTCTAATTTGTTGTTTCAGAGAACGGGAAAAATTATGGGTGTCACCGACTTCCTGTCACGCGAAGCACCGATGTCCCTGAAACCTGGTGATGCATGGGCCGCTTGTTTCTGATCCGGCATGGGCAAGCGTGCTTTCTCGAGGGGAACTATGACAAGCTCTCGACAATCGGGGAAATCCAAGCCCACCGATTGGGAGATTTTGGGCGAGTCGCCAAATGGTCTTTGACCGGGTCTACTCGGGTCCTCGGGTTCGGCAACTCAACACAGCCAGGATCGTTAGTGACGCGTACCAGAAAGCCGGGCTCGAATTTCCTGTGCCGGTTGTAATGAATGAGTTCGACGAATACGAAGGTGAGGCTGTGTTGCGGCAAAGTCTCGCGCGCTTGCTTGAAGAGAGCAGCGAAATCCGTGAGTTCTACCATCGACTCGAACACTCAAACACTGTTGGCGAACAGCGAAAGAGCTTTCAAATGTTGTTCGAGGCCGTGATTGGGAAGTGGGTCGGGGCGATTTTAGTCCCGGACGTGGAATCCTGGGCCGACTTCTGCGCACGAGTAGGTCGTGGACTTTCCCAGGTTGCCGCAACCAAGAGTCGAGGGGAACGAGTTGCGATCTTCAGCTCAGGCGGCCCGATTGCCGTGGCCATGCAGCGCGCCCTAAATCTTTCGCCGCAACACACCTTGCAGGTCAGTTGGATGTCGCGCAACTGTTCCTGGAGCGAGTTTCTTTATTCCGGGGATCGCTTTACTCTCAGTGCGTTCAATACCCACCCGCACCTGAATGATTCCGCCATGCTGACCTACCGCTGAGGATTCGCCGATGGCCGACCTGTTGGACCACGCGACAAAAGTTCGACCTGGAGAGGAACTTGAGCTAAGCAGACTTGAACCCTTTCTGCGCGGCCATTTTCCAGATGAACTGGGGCCGCTTACTCTCCAGCAATTTCCCAGCGGCCATTCCAACCTCACCTACCTGCTTCAATTCGGTCGCAAAGAATTGGTCCTTCGCCGCCCGCCCTTCGGCAGCAGGGTTAAGTCCGCTCACGACATGAGCCGCGAGTTTCGTGTCCTCTCGAAGCTCCACTCCGTCTACGCCCCTGCTCCCAAGGTCCTCTTTTACTCCGACGATCTATCCATTCTGGGTGTTCCGTTTTATCTGATGGAACCTATTCACGGCGTCATCATCCGCCGAGAGCCGCCGCCCGGTTTCGATTTTTCCCCAGAAAAGGCGCGCCGCCTGAGCGAGTCCTTCATCGAGAACCTGGCTCTCCTCCACAACCTCGATTACGCTGGCGCTGGCCTCGCCGATCTCGGCAAGCCGCAAGGCTACCTCGAACGTCAAGTCCGCGGCTGGATCGAACGCTACCATGCCTCCAAAACGCACGATCACCTGGAAGTGGAGATGATCTGCTTATGGATGCAGCAGCACCTCCCTTCCGCCGGAGGCGCGTCGCTCATCCACAATGACTACAAGTACGACAATGTCGTGCTGGACCCCGCCAACATCACGAAAATTATTGGGGTGCTGGACTGGGAGATGTGCACCATCGGCGATCCACTTTCGGATCTCGGTACGACTCTAGCTTACTGGGTTGATCCGCAAGATCCCGACGAACTGCAAAAGATCCGCTGGTGCCCATCAACCCAGGCCGGCAGTCTGACACGCGCTCAACTTGTCGACCGTTATGCGCGTGCGACCGGCCGCGGCGTGTCGGACGTGGTCTTTTATCTCGCCTTTGCGCGATTCAAGGTGGCAGTGATTGTCCAACAGATTTACTTCCGCTATCACCTCGGGGTGACCAAGGACGCGCGCTTTTCTTCGATGCCCGAAGTCGTAAAAGCTCTCTTGCGCGCATCCTTGCACTCGGCCGAAACCAATTCGATTTGATCATCTCTCATTCCTGAGATGCAGCCTCTCACGATTTGCAGGCTGTGCCGTCAATCACTCCAGGTAGTAGCGGACAATCCATTCGGCTACGCAACAGGGCTTCTCCAAACCCTCACCCTCCACCGACATGGAAAACGCCGCCTCGAGCGCGTCCGGAAGCTCTTTCACGGATAGGAGTACCACGCGTGCTCGAATTTTAGAGTCCGCGCGAACAGCGGCAGGAAAACGCACCCGATTCAATCCGTAGTTGATCGCCATGCGCACGCCGCCTTTAATTTGAATGGCCTGCTTGACGAAATGGCTCAGCAAGGAAAGCGCCAAGAAACCGTGCGCAACCGTTGCGCCATAAGGCGATTCTCTTTGTGCGCGCTCGCGATCGACGTGAATCCACTGCCGGTCGCCCGTGGCCTCGGCAAACCGGTCGATGCGGTCTTGCGTAATCGTCAGCCAATCCGTCACGGCAATCTCACGGCCCACGAAATCCTTTAGCGAAATGACTTTATCCACCACGAGAGGCGGCATGCGGATCTCCTAGAGGAAATTGAGTGTGGTTGGCAATGGCAGACGGTCAATGCGTCTGTGATTTCGCGGCAGGCCTGTCCCATTTTCGGAGCTCCTGCCTGGCGATCGATTCTGTGTGTACTTCATCCGGACCGTCGGCAATTCGCAGCGTTCGCACCATCGCCCAGGCACTGGCGAGAAATGTATCTTGCGAGACCCCAGCGCCTCCGTGCGCTTGGATAGCACGATCCAGAACTCGCAACGCAACATTGGGCGCAACAACTTTGATCATCGCAATCTCCGCGCGCGCCTCTTTGTTGCCGACAGTATCCATCATGCACGCCGCCTTCAGCGTAAGGAGGCGAGCTTGCTCGATTTCCATGCGCGAAGTCGCAATGTCCGCCCGAATCGTGCCTTGCTCGGCCAGCGCTTTCCCGAAAGCTACTCGCGCTTGCACGCGTTTGCACATCGTTTCCAGCGCGCGCTCCGCGACTCCGATGCACCGCATGCAGTGATGGATACGTCCGGGCCCCAGCCGCCCCTGTGCGATCTCGAATCCGCGCCCTTCGCCAAGCAAGATATTCGAGGCCGGAACGCGGACATTTTCAAAAGTGACCTCGCCATGGCCATGCGGCGCGTGGTCATACCCAAACACTGTCAACATTCGGTCGATCTTCACTCCTGGAGCGTCCATTGGGACCAGGATCATTGACTGCTGTTTATGAGGCAACGCCGCCGGATCCGTCTTACCCATGAAGATGGCTATTTTGCAGCGCGGGTCGCCCGCCCCCGACGTCCACCATTTTCGGCCATTGATCACATAGTGGTCGCCTTCCCGGGCAATTCTCGACGTAATGTTCGTCGCATCGGAAGAGGCGACCGCGGGTTCTGTCATGGCAAAGCACGACCGGATTTCGCCGGCTAGCAGGGGTTTGAGCCACCGTTCTTTTTGTTCCGGCGTGCCATAGCGGGCGAGCACTTCCATATTGCCGGTGTCCGGCGCCGAGCAGTTGAAAACTTCCGCTGCCATAACGCTGCGTCCCATCATCTCGCAAAGGGGCGCGTATTCGAGGTTTGTCAGTCCTGCACCGTGGTCTTTGTCCGGCAAGAACAAGTTCCACAGACCAGCGGCCCGCGCTTTCGGTTTCAGGTCTTCGACGATCCTCGTGGGCGACCACCGAACCTGCTCGATCTCCTCGTAGAAGCGCCGCTCATTCGGATAAATGTGCTCGTCCAGAAATGATTGCAGCCGTCGCTTCAGGTCCTTCACTTTGTCACTGAATTCGAAGTTCACTGGGGATTGTTACCTGCCGGTGAATGCAGGGGCGCGCTTCTCGAGAAAGTGCGCGACGCCTTCCTTGAAGTCTTCGCTCTGCAAACTCGCGAGCATCTCGCGCTCTGAAGTTTCAAACGCCTCGGCGAGAGTCTGAAACAAGGCGTCGTAGACTTGCCGCTTGATCACGCGCAATGAGCGTGGGCTCACGCCCGACGCCAGGGCGCACGCCTGTTCATGCACGTTATCTGAAAACAGGTCTTCAGGAAACACCTGGTTGACGAGCCCGATGCGCAGCGCCTCGGCCGCATCGATCGTCCGCGCCGAAAATAAAAGGTCGAGCGCGTTCGGGAGCCCCACAAGGCGCGGGAGCATCCAGGCCATACCGTATTCCGCAATCAGCCCGCGCCGCGCGAACGCGGTGCTGAAACGCGCGGCACTCGACGCCCATCGCAGGTCGCAGAAGAGCGCAATGACCAGGCCGAGTCCGACAATTGGACCATTAATAGCGGCAATCACTGGTTTTTGTATGGCCGGGAAATATGAATACTTCTTCTGAAAATCCGACCGAACGCCTTCGCACAGTTCCGTTCTTCGCAAAACGCGCTCGCGCGTGCCTTCGTCAAGGCCATGGCCTGCCACCGCGCTGAGAAGCGACATGTCCGCGCCCGCGCAAAATCCCCGGCCCGCCCCGGTCAAAACGATCACGCGCACGTTGGTATCTCGCTCGGCGTCCTCGATTGCCGAGCGAACCTCCTGCTCCATGACCGCGGTCCAAGCGTTCAGCTTGTCAGGGCGGTTCAGAGCAATGGTGGCCACCCGATCAGCCACGTTATACAGTGTCTCTTTGGTTGGCATGGCGGGCGCGATTATATACAATGGCGCGCCTGTTAGTCTCTATCATGTGTAAGCTACTTTCAAGTTGTCTCGCGGGAGATTAGTACCGACAAACGCGCTTGCATTGACGGATCTGGCCAACTTTCGGGTTGTCGGCTGCGCGCAAGTAATCGTCGGCACGATTTGACAAGTCGCTGCGCCCCGGCAGACCAAGACCGGGCCGGCCGGGAGAGAGAAACTTCACTCACGTTACCCGGCACCCTTGCGTGACACCGTGATTTTCTGGAAGCAAAACATGGGACCTTGGTTTCAGAAATACTTGAATGCACAGACTTTGGCGTCCTGGGCTAGATTCGAACAGTTCGCAACAATCAAAAACTGGACGCGCATTCGGCAGCACAGAAAAGCCTTCTGACCTACGTTCAAACGATTGATTACAAAGAGATTGGCTCCCCGGCGAGGATTCGAACCTCGAACGTTTCGGTTAACAGCCGAATGCTTTGGCGGAATTTATTTTCGTTTTGGCTTATTTGAGGGCGTTTGATCCCCATAGAATCTAGCGATTGAGGAAAATCAATAAAGTGTGTTGAAAACAAGAGACATACCAGCGCCCACCAACTTCTTCACCTCCTGCTCAACAATTGGGGCTACAATCCCCCCCTCTCCGCCAGTGCACCTCAACTTCAGACCGTGGTCTTATTCCTGTTCCTATGCAGTGATGTGGTTTTGGACATTGAAAGAATCGACAGCCCACTCCACGGATGGAGCTTTGTCTCGTTTGGCTAATCTGCCGCGCCAGCTTCAGATTTCCGCGCGGTTTAACTTCTAAAAAGACGCGGTCTAATCAAAACTAAATAGTCGCGGCCAATGATCCGTCAACTCTGTAAAAGAAGAAAGAATCGAGGGGGAATCAGCCATATCCCCCGGTGGCGCGGCGCTCGTAGGCGAGACTTTCGAGGATTTTTTCTGTAGATAGCGTATTGTCCGCAGGGAGAGTGAGTTTTGGCTTGAGACGCTGAAAAATCTGATCCGCCATTCGCACGCGCACATCAAAATCCAATTCCGAGCGGCGAGTCAGGAACGAATCAATCAACGCACTTTCCTCAAGTGTTAGGTTTGCCGCACCGAGAGGAGCGGAAACCAAAACACTCGGCGCTTGAGCTGTTTGCCAAACCGGCTTCAGATCGCTAAACGAAGATTCCCGCACTACCAGTGAGCCTGCAACCAGATCGCCTAGCCGTTTGTTTTCCTTAGTAAGAAGGGCGCTCGCTATTCCAATCGCGTAAAAACCGGGAAGCCAGTCGACAATGCGCAGCAGATTCCTAGCAATGGATTCCGCTGCGGTCAAAGGACGTCCCGAGTCTTTGATAACGCGGATACCGGCCTTCCTTTTGCCGGGAGTCTGGCCATTCCAGATAATTTCGAAGAACGCGAAATAGCCGAAATAAAGAAGGAAGAAAAATAAAACCATAATGGCGAGTCCCCAAACGGCGGACTTTGGTGCAGCAGCAGCCAAAGCCGCAACGACCATGCTGCCGCCAATCCCAACGATGAACCCAACCAGCATTTGAATCAGGGTGTCTAACGCGAGAGCTAAAAAGCGGCTGCCGATTCCCGCAATCGCAAAATCGAGCGAGGTTTGCTCCGGCGTTTCAATGGTAAGCTTCTCGGTGTAAGAACCCAATGAACCAGGGTTCGGCAGGTTCGAGGACATGATATCCATCCGCTGGCTGGAGAAACGCAAGCCCTACTGGGCGCGCCTGGAACAGCTCGTGCAGATATCGGGCCGCGGTGTCAGCGCCCTCCGCCACAGCGAATTGCAAGAGCTGGGGCTATTATATCGCCAAACGGCTTCCGATCTGGCGGCGGTGCGGGAAGATGCTTCGAGCAAGCAACTGGCCGTTTACCTCAATCAGCTACTGGGGCGCAGCCACAATCTTATTTATCATGGCCAAAAGAAGAAAGTCAGCGGCATTGTTCGCTTTTACGGCGAGACGTATCCTCGCGTCTTCCGCGAGACCCTACCACTAACTCTGATTGCTTTGGCAATCTTTGCAGTGACTGGACTCGCTGCCTGGGTAGTGACGATTCATGATCCGGGCTTCGCGCACCGTTTGCTAGGTCCCGGGATGATGGAAACCATCGAGCGGCGAGAAATGTGGACCCATTCCGTGGTGACGGTCAAGCCCCTCGCCTCCTCCGGAATCATGACCAACAACCTTTCCGTTTCCTTCAGCACTTTCGCTCTCGGGATCACTGCGGGATTGGGCACCATCTGGATGCTGGCCGTTAATGGTTTGCTCATTGGCGTGATTGGCGCTGCCACTTGGAAGGCAGGCATGGCGTTGCAACTCTGGAGCTTTGTCGCCCCGCACGGCGTATTGGAATTGCCGGCGATCTTCATCTCCGGTGGAGCTGGATTGGAAATTGCTCGAGGACTATTGTTTCCGGGCTTTCTTCCAAGACGGCAATCTCTGGCTCAGGCTGGCGGCCGGGGGGCACGCCTGCTGCTGGGAACAATTCCGATGTTGGTCGTCGCCGGGGTGGTTGAAGGCTTCTTTTCACCAAGCGGAGCGCCAGTCAAGATGAAATTCCTGCTTGCGGCAGCTTTACTTGCTGCACTGCTCTCCTACCTGTTCTTAGTAAGTCGAAGTCAGCCAAAACCCGCCGCTAAAGCAGGTTCCTCTCTTTGATGTCCAGATATTGATTCACCAAGGAAGAAGCCAGCAGACCCGGAACGAGTTCGAATGCGAATACTCCCCGCTGGCGGAGTCCGCGCATGAGCACGTCGCGGCGATGGGTAATTTCCAGGGCCGCCGCGTGCCGGTACATTTCCTCCGCTGTTTGCGGAGTAGAATCCGCCAACGCGGTCAGGTCCGGCTGGTTCATCGCGCTGAAAACAACGAGATGCCGTTGAGTCATTTGCATGGCGTACTCAATCACTTCGGGCGTAGTCGGCGTTTCTGCAAAGTCTGTAATCCACACAACCAGGCTGCGCCGGCTCTGCTCCGTCAGCAGCACGCGCGCCGCGCGAGAGTGATCTGCTTCCGAAGCCTCCGGTCTAACCTGCGCAAGACAATCCACAATAGACCGCAAGTGGAGCGCGCCGCGGCTCGCAGCCAGGTTGAACTGAATCGCGCGTCCGTATGCGATCAGGCCGACGCGGTCCCCGCATTGCGTTGCGACTTGTGCGAGAGAGAGCGCCGCGTTGACGGCATAATCCAATTTCGAGATTCGCAGATTGCCTTGCCCTTGCTGTAATTCTTGCTGTACCTCAGCGCGCAAGAGACGTCCGGCGTCGAGCACAATCCAAACGGCCTGACTACGCTCCATCTCGAAAATACGCGTTGTGAGTTGGTGGCGGCGCGCTGTCGCCGTCCAGCAAATGTCGCGAATATCGTCACCCTTTTGGTAATCGCGCAGGCTTTCGAACTCGCGGCCGTGGCCGCGCTGGCGGCGACGCCGCCGCTCCATTTCAATTTGGCGGCTGCGGATCAGATAAAGAGCGTGCTGGCGAGCCTGCTCAAGGTCGGGAAGCACGCGCACGGTTTGCGTAATCTCCGCTACCGCCCATCGCTGCGCGAGTCCCAGCCAACTCTGGTAACGCAGAAACAAACGTCCCAAAAGGTGATCTCCGCGCTCGCGCGGAAGAATCTTGTACCCGGCGCGCGACTTGTCTCTTGCCGCCACAACCAGTTCGAGCGTAGGCGGAGCAGCTCGAAGAGATACCGGCGTCTCATCGGTGGCGAAACATCGAACAGCCGTCTCGGCAAAGTCTCGAATGGTTAGCGTCACCTGGCACGGCCGAGCCAGCTCAGGAGCTCCTTCCCAGGACCGGCGAACTTCCATCTCTTCGGGCTTGGGCATTCGAAGCAAATCCGAAACAAATGCCAACACGATGACCAAGTCCCATAGAAACATCGCGCCGATGAGCCGCGGTGACCACCACGCGGGCACCAGCCACAACAACCCCAAAAGAAGCATCACGAAAAAACGCGGGCCGAACCCAAACGGCAGCCTTCCCAACGCTCGAGCCCGAGATCCAACTTCCGTCGGTATTAGTGGCTGCACTGGGTTCATCGGCGGCACATCACTTCGGCACTTCCACAGCTGCCAGGACTTGCCCGATCACCTGGTCTGTGGTGAGTCCCTCGAGGTCGGCTTCCGGCTTGAGCAAAATGCGGTGGCGCAGAACGGGCAGCGCAGCAGCCTTCACATCATCAGGCAACAAATAGTCGCGGCCTTCCATTCCTGCCAACGCGCGCGCAACGAAAAAGAGACCAACAGTGGCGCGGGGGCTCGCCCCCAGCGAAATAGCCGGCCAATCGCGCGTCCGGCGAACCAGCGAAACCACGTAAGAATGAAGCGATGGTTCTACACGCACGCGCTCGATTTCCTGCCGCGCCGCAGGAAGTGAGCCTGGCTCTAATGGAGTTAGAGCAATTTCCTCGAAGCGCCGTGGATCGAATCCTTTTTCATACTGCGAGAGGATACTCATCTCTTCTTGCGCGGACGGATAGGTCACGCGAACCTTCAGGAGAAAACGGTCGAGCTGCGCCTCCGGAAGAGGGTACGTGCCTTCAAACTCAATCGGGTTTTGCGTGGCCAGAACCGCAAAATTTTCGGAGAGCGGATAACGCACTCCATCAATCGTCACCTGACGTTCTTCCATCGCTTCCAGGAGTGCAGCCTGGGTTCGCGGAGACGTCCGATTGATTTCATCCACTAACAAGAGATCCGTGAACACCGGCCCGCGGTGCAGCGCAAAGGTGCTTGTGCTCAGATTGAAGACGTTGGTGCCGGTCACGTCCGCTGGCATCAGGTCAGCAGTGCACTGCACCCGCTGAAAGCCGAGGGCGCAAATACGTGCCAATGACTTCACGGCAAGCGTCTTTGCCAGCCCAGGCACGCCTTCAATAACCGCGTGACCGCCGCAAATCAGCACCAGGAGCAGCTGGTCCACAAACTCGCGCTGGCCGACCACGATTTTTGCGAGTTCCTGGCGAACTTGCGACGCAAGTTGCGAGAGATATTGCACGGCTACATTTTCTCCTTCCGAATCGTCGGGCGTATCGTTAGCCTTGCGGCTTGCCGTTCCAGCTTCTGTACGAGATCCAAAGCTTCGCTGCGCGGCAGCTTCTCGACATGGCTTGCATTGGCGGCTCGCTGCAACAAATCACTGATGCCAGATTCTTTCCAGCCGAGTCGCTCTTCTGCGGCCTGGCCGAGCTCCTGGTCCGTCGTGTTGGAAGGCAAGCCCAGTTGTCGAGTCAGCAGGGAGCGAAACCTTTGACAGGATATTGCCACGGCAGATGACGCGGCGCCTGCTCTTTCATACAAGCCCCCAAGCGTCTCTACGTATTCCAGCGGGGACAATCGCGAGACTTCTGCGGGAATGTAAATCGGGCCGCTCCTCCGACTGAAGGTGAAAAGCAACGCGAACGCAATCACGCCAATCTGCAACAGCCCCCAGCCGAGAGAAGTCTTGGCCACATAGCTCCAAAGCGAACTGCGTTGTCCATGGAAATATTCGTCCCAGTAAATTTCGTAGGTTTCTCCCGAGGACCAACTTTTCAAGGCATCCAGAAAGAACGTCAGATTGTCGTCTTTTGTGATCCCTGCATTGGTTAAAGGGGTGGAACCGGCCCACCAGAGAATCTCTCCACGACCTAGCTTCCAGCTCACGACAACGGCAGAATCGGGTTCTCCGTAGAGCACAAGTTGCGAAGGGGCGAAAGCGCCCCAGTACGCTTCCGGCTGAATGGTTACGTGGCGGGCTGCAACCGCGAAGCGGCTCGGAATCGAAGGGCTAAAAGTTGTCCACCCAGGGTCCGGAGGATTGTTCGATAAACTGGCATCAGAAAAAAACATGCGGATGCTTGCTCCTGTAAACAGCACATGCCCGCCGTCGTGCACGAAATTCGCCAGCGCTTTTCTTTCCTTCTCACTCGGTGGCTGAAATGGCTCCGCGAGAATAAGAAGAACCTTCTTCGGATCGGTATTCAACTCTGTCGGAGGGCTTTCCCAGCGTCTCAAGGGATAGTGAAGTTCGGAGAGGAGCAAGTAAGCGGCCTTTGCTCCTGCGGACTGCGCCGAGTACGTGGAAGGAATCGGCGAATTGGATTCCTCAGCGGGAGGCGCCAACACCACGCTCGCCGTCAGCATGAACAGGAGCAGCCCGCCGCCAATCAACAGAATCTTGCGGTCGGAGGCAGCTATTCCAGCGGGCATCCCATTGCCTCCAGGTGACGAAGTGATTCGCGAAAATCCTCTAGTCCGGCGCTGCGATTGGCGTACCAGATTCTTTCAAGTCCTCGGGTAAGGGCAGTAAGCGGTTCACGGTGAACGGGCGCGGGAGCAAGCTGGCCGTCCGCCGGCGCATCTACTAATTGTAGGTATTCGCGCGGAGTCTTCGTGCGATCTTTGGGGACTACACCCAGGTTCTCGAGCCGTGAGATGCCCGCCCAGTACGCCGAATGCACCGCCTCGCGAAAATCGCCTCGACTCGCCGCTTCGCGAGCCTCGCGAATCCATTCTTGCCACGTTCGCACGGCAATCACGTCGGCGCTTGGCGCCAACACGTTTACACGGTCCCTGCTGGCAAAGAAACGAAACACCCACATCGCAACGAGTCCCACGGCGGCAACAATGAGAAGCCAAAAAAGAATTTGCCCGCCAAGGGGGTGCCTCGATGCGCCGCCCAAAAGCCTGAGCAGCATTCGCTCGAACCATGCCGCAAGGCGCTGCCGGAAGAGGTCCCATGCGCTTGGCGGTCTGACGGCTCCGAACTCCGATCGCGCCAGGATGCGGTCGAGCCCCTCGCGTGCGTTAAGTGAGCCTGGAACCGATTGCGCTGAGAATTCGACCTCTTGTGCCAAATGATTGACCCATGCCTGCGCCTTCTCGTTCGAAAGCGAGGTCAATTGATTTCGGAGCGGTTCAGACGAAATAGAGAAGGAGCCCTGAGGAGTGGACACCATCCAGCGCTTGGGAAGAGAGTCGCGCAGCCGCGCCATTTCATCCTTGGAAGGTTTCTTCTTTAGAACATCCACAATCCGCCGGAGTTCCGCGGTGAAAGAAGACCGATCATAAACAGGGCTCAGGGGGGCGCCAGTTCGAGGCGCGGGGTGTTGTCCCTGGCCAAATGTGGCGGGATTTAGGACTATCACCAGAAGGATAAGCAACGACAAGCCGCCGCACCGCATGGGCACCTGCGCGAAGTAAAGGGGGTGACTCTTCTCGCGAGAAATTTTCAAGAAAACGTTTTCGCCACGCCCGGAGTCCCCGGCGCAATCGGCCCTGTCGGATTCATCATGAATTGCAAATCAAACGCTTCCTTGCGAACCCGCAAATCATAGTAGAACACAGCCGTGGCAATCGTAAGAATCGGACTGACCAGAACCTCGGCAATGAATTCTCCCACGTGACTTAGCGCAAACCACAAGCGCAGGGCCTCGGGGTTTTTGGCTGAGAGTCCAATGGCGATCGCAAAGGGAAACGTGAACAGGAATGCGGCCGCGTATGCCAGTACAAAATAAAGCAAATAAATCACAAAAGAGCGGCCGGCATAGTCCTTCGTAAGGCTGAAACTGCGCTCCAAGGAACTTCGGGGCCCAAGATCCTCCAAGAGCGCAGCAGGTATGCATGTGAGCAAGCGGCAAGCGACATAAATCCCGGGAATGATCAGAAGGATGAAGGCACCCATCACTGCCAGCCCGTTGAGGAAAATGACTCCAAACAGGCTTCCCAGTTGGCCGCGCATGCGCCCCAGCGATACACCAATCGTCGTCGTCCTTCCCAGGTACAGATCAGAGACCGCAAATACGGTTCCGCCTTGAGCGAACAAGTAGGCAACCAGGTAAGCAATCACACCGACAATCACTCCAACTATTCCAAACGCTATCAGACCGCCGCCCACACCTGTTTGCAATTGCTCGACCGGCACATTTTTTTGGCCTGCAGGAAATGTCAAAAACAACGTCTGTACCAGCCTCAAAGCAAGAATAAGCAGCTGCGGAATTGCAGTGATTCCAGCAAATAGAAGGAAGTTCTTTCGATATAAGGAAAATGTCCGGTCAAGGATTTCCCCGAGGGAGAGAGGACGCAAGTCGAGATCCGCCATAAGGCCTCCGTAAGAGGGTCTCAACGTTCCGGAAGGCTGCACTCTATCAAAAGCACCCTGAAAAGGCGACCCTCGATTCCTGGTGCCCGGCGAGTTACGGAGCTAGCGGGGTGCTCTCAAGGCTCTTGGAATTACATCCGCCTCGCCATTCACGAGGAGCATTCCGTCGCCTGCTCAAAAATCTTCGCACTCATTCAAAAATCTTGCGTCGTTATGATTTTGTCGCGAATGGCGTAGTGAATCAGTTCCGTCAGGGAATGGAGTCCCATCTTCATCATGATTCGTCCTCGGTGCGTTTCCACCGTCCTCAGCGTGATTCCCAACTCCGCCGCAATTTCCTTGTTTGATTTTCCTTCAGCCAACAACCGAATTATTTCTATTTCGCGCGGCGTGGGGCGCGCGTGGCCATTTTCCGGCTGCTTGGATTCGCCCCCCTTCAGAAATCCTTCCAGGACCATCGCCGACACCTTGGGCGTTAACGAGATTTGTCCGTTTGCCAAATCTTTGACCGCCTGAACGAGATGCGGGGCCATGTCTGATTTCAAGACGTACCCTCGTGCCCCCATTTCCAACACCCGGCGCACCATCTGGTTGGACTCATGCATCGTGAGGACGAGTATTTGTGTTTCATGCACGGCCTCCCGGATCCTTCGCGTCGCTTCCAACCCATCCATGTCCGGCATCGTAATATCAACGATAGCTATATCTGGTTTCAGTTTTTTCACTATCTTAATGGCCTGTCGGCCGCCCGTCGCTTCTCCCACGACTTTCCAATCCCGTTGGGCCTGCAATAGGTCCCGTATTCCTCGCCGGACTAGCTCATGGTCATCAGCTACCACAATCCGAAGCGTGTTTTTATTCTTCGTCATGTGCCGTCACCACGGCGCGTACCGTCGTGCCGCTCGCGCCGGAGTCAATCTCCAGTTGACCCCGCACTTGCTTCATCCGTTCACGCATGCTTTGAATGCCTACGCCTCCAGCAAAGGAGCTTCCTTTGAGGTATCTCTTGCCGTTTCCTTGAATACCGCGCCCTTGGTCGCTTATCTGTAACACGACTCCTTGCCGCGTGCGGTCCAATAGGATAGTTGCGCTGGAGCTCCCTGAATGCCGCCGAGTATTTACCAGGCTCTCCTGCATCACACGGAACAGTGCCATTTCTTCCTCCCGTGCCAACCTTCCGAAATTCGGCGATATTTCCAGCTTCAACCGGATTCCTGTGCGTTCGGCAAATCCGCTCGCGTAGTGCCGAATGGCATCCTCCAATCCCGCTTCATCCAGCATGGGCGGATGCAAGACGTAAGAGAGCGTGCGGATTTCCCGTATGCAGACGTCCGCCAATTCCTGGCACTGCGAGATGGATGTTCGCAGCCTCCGGCTCGTAGAGGGAATGGAAGCACTCAAATGACCCAGCGTGCTGGAGAGTGCTGCCAAATTCTGCCCGGTTTCGTCATGCAGATCGCGTGCAATTTTTCGCCGTTCATTATCCTGTAATTGCAGTAATCGCCCGGAGAGCTTTTTAAGCTCATCTTCGGCTCGCCGGCGCTCCGTAATGTCCTGTGTCGTTCCGACAAGGGCCGACACCCTTCCCGAATTATCCTTTGCCGTAAATCCCCAGACCTCCACCCATTTCACCCCGGAGGGGCAAAGAATTCGAAACTGCTCGTGAAATTCGTTGGTATGTTCCAAGCGTGCTAACTCCCCCAGCACATGAGGCGCATCGTCCGGATGGATGAGATCCCGATAAGAGGTTGGATTGGAGAGGAGACTGGAAACTGGACGTTCACAGATATGTTCGAAGGCCGGACTGACATAAATAGCCCCCAGCGACTTTGGATCGAGGAGCCAGAAGACTTCGTCAATGTTTTCAGCCATCAAGCGGAATCTTTCTTCGCTTTGGCGCAGCGCTCTCTCCGCGAGCCTCTGCTCTGTCACGTCATGGGCTACGCCTCGAACCACGGGGACGCTTACCCCACCCGTGCGAAGGCTGTTGTGGTACTCCCAGATACGGCGTTCGCCGCTCTTCGTCAGGACTACCATGGCGCCATTGGCAACCTTCGTTATTTGAATATTCTTCAGATATTCGTCGAAAGACGCGTGTCCCTCCTCCAGCAAAAACTCTTTCATCGGCTTCTGGAGCAGCTCTTCCCGCGAGTAGCCAAGAATCTTGGCCGGCAATTCGTTCACGGACAGCAGTTTCCCATCGAGATCATGAGTACAGATGAGATCGAGACTGTGTTCCACCAGGTCGCGGTAGCGATCCTCGCTCTCCCGCAAGGCGGCTTCGGCGCGTCTTTGTTCCGTAACATCCGTGTCGATCACCAGGACTTTTTCGGGACGGCCGGCTGGGTCTTTGCCCAGCGCCCAGTGGCTGCACACGACGAGAGTCTCCCCATCCCGCCTTTTCTTTTGAAGTTCTCCTTCCCAGTGTCCCGTCTCCTCTAGCTTCCCTATGATTTCGCCCAATGGCAGCGAGAAGTTTGTTTTCAGCAACTCGTGGGAGTTCTCGCCAATGGCTTCGGGCTTTGTCCAGCCGTAGACATGCTCCGCACCTTGGTTCCAGAGCAGGACTTCGCCGTTTACGGCCTGAACGAGAATCGCATCCTGGCAAAGATCCAGGAGTGCCGCTTGTTCCCGTAAAATGCGTGCTTGCGTCTTCAACTCCTCATGCGCCACGCGCATTTCTTCGGCCGTGGGCATCTCGAGAATTTGAGGGACGGCTCGCGCCAGCAAGATCGCGGTGGGCACGGAGGCAAAGGCAGTGATGACCTTTACTCCTCCCGAGATCCAATACACGGGAGTCCAAAGGGTCACCACTTCCATGAGGTGTGTAGCCCCGCAGGCGGCGATAAAGCATCCAAAGCAAACAAACATCCAATCGAATGGAATGCTTCTCTTTTTCCTGATCAGATAAATCAAAGTAGGAGGAATGGAGAAGTACGCCATTGCGATAAGGGTGTCCGACAGGCCATGGAGCCAGATAAGCAAGGGGTCCCACAAGTAGCAGAAACCATGAGGAAGCAAACTTTCGGAGCAGAAGAGAGCTTGGAACGCGTTCATGAGCATCCCCCTCGTTCCTCAGCAGCTATTTGTCCGAGTGACTTCTAATCGAGTTATCCAACAGGGCGGATAAAGTCGGATGAAGATAACTCGTACAATACTATAGCTAATACTACGTACGTTAGTGCTTAATACCGCTAGATGTCAAGTATCTGAAAAGTTTGCCCTGAGCTTGTTTCCCGCGAAGACACCAAGCCCTGTAAGGGTTCTTACGTAAGTGGATAATGGCATTGCCCCACCCGTGTCATAGGTCAATGATGCGTCCCAACGCGGGGTCACTGTGGTCTCGACGCTTCATTTCGCTTGGGGATTTGCTTTCCCTGATTCTCTCTCGGGCAGCCATGGCGATTCCGCGTGGATTCCTTCTCCCAACCCTCTGCTCGTTCACAAAGCTCGTAAGCTCACTAGAGAGCCCCGATCCGCAAATTCAAGAAAGCAGTACACAGAAGGAGAACGTTATGCTCAACCCGGCCCATGAAATTCATCAAGCTCAAAATGTTCACGAGTTGCTGCTATCCACCGTCAAGCAAGTACGGGCTTTGCATGCCACTCTAAGCGCCTTGATGACCGACGTAGCAGCTATACGACGAACCCTCCTGCATGACCGGGGAGATATGGTCCACTATAAGGAGAACCTGCGCTCTGCAATTGAAACCGCCAAGCCGATTGTGGATGAGGCCATGCAGTCCTACGACGAAATGATTCGGCAGATTCAGGAATACGAAGGATGGCGCAACTGATTGTCCTCAGCGCCTGGTCGCCACGAATGCAAGGGAGCGTTGGGAGACGGGGCCCTCTTACTGGACCTTTTCACGCCTCTTGGACTTGCTCATTTTTGCCACGGTGAACAGGAGGAGATTTCTGTCCTCCTCGTTCATGCGGGAGAGGCATTGCTGCAGTTTCCTCAAATAACGTGCGTCTTTCCCGGACGCGCCCCATAATTTCTGGCCCGCTTTTCCGCCGGTCATCTGGGGCTTGGGCGGCTCTTCGCCCTCATACAACAGTTCATACATCGGAACTTCCAAGGCGCGCGCAAGTTTCTCCAGCGTTTCCACTGCAGGCACGGTGTGTCCGTTTTCCACGCGAGAGATGTAACAGCGCAGAAGACCGGAACGCTTCTCAATGTCTCCTTGTGACAACTCTTTCTGTTCCCGTACGTTGCGCAGCCGTTCCCCTAAGATCATCTCTACCCTCAATTCTGGCCATCTGGCGGCCGTGTCTAGTATCCATCCCGGTTCGTCTCTAAACTCTAACGCCACTGAGGGGTAAACGTCGAGGGAATTATAGCTTGGGGCTCCTTGCGCCAACCAAGGGAGACGGCGAATTGAGAAACCCGCCAGGAGTTAGTTCGAGGCGCCCCTAGTGGCAGGGAGTCTCCACAGCCGGACCCCTTCCCGTGCCCCCTGAACGACGATCGTTCCGTCCGGACTGATGGCCAGATTCCCCGGCCACGCATCAGGCGAAGCCAGCACTGCAATTGCTTTCTTCTGCTCCAGATCAAAAAGTTGCGTCGCTCCGCCACCCCTTGTGAAGGCAACGATTTTCCCATCCGCCGAAATGTCCGCCCCCGGACCGCCACCGGCGATGAAGGTGAATGCCAATTCCCTTTTCCAGGTTCCTGTATCCCAGACGGCGAAAGTAAAAGGAGAAATCATTACGCCGGGTTGTCCCTGCACCATCATGGGATTGCTTTCCTCCCCCACGCTAACCAGCCAGCGCCCGTCACGGCTCCAAGATAGCTTTGTGATGGCTAATCGGTGGGCAGGGATGCTCCGGAGCCTCTCGCCCGTGGCCGCGTCCCAGATTTCAACGTTTCCGGCGGGCATTCCCCCAGGTTGCGCGAGCCACTTGCCATCAGGACTGACTGCCATCGCCTGATAAGATCCCCACATTGTTTGCGATTCTTCACCTGAGGCTATCTGCAATGACTGGACGTTGCCCATTTTGGTGGGTGCGGATTTTGCATCACTGAACGCGAGCCAGGAGGCTGGAAAACCCCTTTCCTTGGGCACGCTAGCCACTTCCTTCCAGGTGGTTGTGCTCCAAACCTTGGCCGCGTATCCCGCAAACTGGCCCCCAGGATTAGCCGCCAGCCATTTCCCGTCCGCGCTGAAGACGGCCTTATTTACCGGAGCATCCGTCAATGTGGCGACTTCCGTCCCGTTTGCAACATCCCACACTCGCAACTCGCCCGAAGTAGCCGCCAGCAGTCTGCCATCCGGGCTGAACGTCACACTCTGCACCGGACTCTGCCCGTAGAGTGTTATTTTCTCCTTCATGATGGCCAGGTCCCACACCTTGATCGTGCCGAAGGAATACGATCCTGCTGCCAGCAGCTTGCCATCCGGGCTGTACGTCGCCGTCCCCAGGCCATAGCCGCCCCCAGGCAACGACTTCGTAATCTCCCCCGAAGTAGTGGAGACAAAGTCGATTGCTTCGGAATCGCCGTGGGTAACTGCCACTTCCTGGCCATCCGGCCGAAAGACAATGTAGTTTGCATTTTTCGGCGTAAGGTCGTGAACACGCTTTCCATCGTTCAAATTCCACAAAACGGGATGATAAATTCCAGTGCTTTCGAAGCTCGACATCCATCGTCCATCGGGACTGATGGCAGACACAACAACCGGATACGTTTTCTGCGCTTCGCCGGTAGCGAGATCAAAAACCTGCACCGAGCCCGGGGGATCGTCGTCATCCTCCGCGCCCACCGTTCCCGCCGCAATGAGCCGCCCATCTTTGGTTTGCACAACCGCCGTCACAAAGTCCCAACTGGTTGGAATCGTACGCAGGCTCTTTCCGGTTTCTGCATCGTAGAAGCCTATCGCCGTCTCTGTCTTATTTGTCCCGCGCTTCTCGACCGGAACGAGCAACGATTTCCCATCAGCGCTGTAGGTAATCGATCCTCCATAGTAATGAACACGCGGCGGATGGATGGCAAAGAGTACCTTTCGTGTCTGCAGATTCCACACTTTCACCGCGCCGGAAGCTTCCACCGATACCAGGCGTGTTCCATCCGGGTTAAAAATCAGCGCGCTGATGGCTCGTTTATTCAGCGATGGCGACGCATCCGCAAGAGGGACGGGGAGTCCACCCAAGTGAAACTCTTCCCGGCCCGAAGAGAGATTCCACACGATAATCGATTTGTCGTAGCCGCCGGAAGCCAGCCATTTCCCATCCGGACTAAATGCTAGGGCTTGTACGGATTGCGTATGTCCCACTCGCAAAGTTAAGTCGGGCTTTCGCGCATCGGCAGGCAGCGGTTCCTGTGGCGGAAGCTTTCCCGTTTGAATTGGCGCGGGCGCAAGTATGACCTGAGCCTGAGCCGGATGATTCGGCGGCGGGGTTCCCTGCGGATTTCCCTGGGGAATTGGCCTGCAGTACACGTTGGCAGGCCCCAAAAAAGAAATGAGAATCAGGGCAGAAAAAAAGGTTCTCAGTGTGTTTGTCATAGCCGCATTCCTGATTGCCGCAAAGAGTCGCGCTCCCCGGGGTCGTATGAATAGGATAGACGGACGGTGCCGCAAGAGACGTCCGGAAACCGCGCCCTGTAGCGAAAACTGTACGGTCCGAACCTGACAAAAATGGCCAGACGCTGAAGGAGAAGGGATAAAGATGCCCGTGGTATCCTTCGGTTTGTTCAAGGAGGTCCTGTGTCCCGGATTTTCTTTGGCATTGTTCTGGTTTTCCTCGCCTTAGAGGTATCAAGTGGACCCCAGCCTCAATCGTCCGAAGGTTCAACGGAAAAGAAGATCGATGCGCTTTTCTCCCACGTGACTTCCCCGGATTTGCCGGGCCTTGCGGTCCTGGTACGCCCGAATGGCAAAACCATCTTCGAACATGGCTACGGGGTCCCCGACCTCCGCACAAAATCAAAAATCGCCGCGCACACGAATTTCCGTCTGGCTTCCTTTACCAAGCAATTCACGGCCATGGCCATCATGCTTCTGGTGCGCGGCCACAAACTCCGCTACGACGAGAC
>Ga0307471_100000512_pt1 | contig 20066 bp, 15 predicted proteins | sample atmos_gasesAM3C__2_FD_204566 | JGI IMG/M metagenome (GOLD analysis project Ga0307471, IMG submission 204566) | Hardwood forest soil microbial communities from Morgan-Monroe State Forest, Indiana, United States - atmos_gasesAM3C_515 | ecosystem: Environmental > Terrestrial > Soil > Temperate...
AGTAATTGTGCCGCTGATGTCGCCCGAAGACCCCACCCCCTGCGCATGAGCCAGGCAGGGCGCCAACAGCACGATCAAAATTAGGCATACCAGTGAGTTGATTGCCTTCATTGTTTCTCCTCCTGGATTTTCACGACCGGCGCAAGAGTAGATATGGATCCGGCGGGTGGCGGTTTGCTGGTCACTTCACTCCCCCGACTACCAACTCCGGTTATGCCGCATGCCCCTGGCGAAGGCCGCAGCCTGAACCGGGCCCGGCCAAACGATTTCGGATCAGCGCAAGGACAACACTCGCTCCCAAGATCTCGAGCACTTCTCCCGTTCCTCGAAATATTCTGAAGCCGCCCCCGACTCCTACCATCAGAAATTGTGATAGCTCGTATCACATAATAGAGACTAACGTCAAGACGAAACGTTTGCGTCCAGCGCGGCAAAATTTTGGGGTAGAGGGATTGGAGTAGCTATCGAGTCATCCCGGAAGGATGGGGCCCCCCGCCTTCGAAAGAATCAAAATGGCGGCATTTCGCGGCGTTCCCGTGAAGGATGATTCATCGGCAGGCCAGAACCGCGCGGCCCGAAATCTCGCCGCGACGAAGCCTGTTCAACACTGAGTTGGCATCCGCGAGCGGGTGCGTCGCGATCTGGCAGCGAATCTTCCCGGCCGCCGCCATCGCGAGTACCTCCCGCACATCCTGGCGCGTACCGACTGCCGTAGCATGAATGCGGACTTCCCGCGCGGCCATCATAATCGGCGGGAAGCAGATATTTTCCGCGGGCAGACCGACGGCCAGCAGAATTCCGGTGGGCCGCAAGGAATTGAACGCCAAATCGTAAGCCGCTTTCGCAGCCGATGTTACCAGCACCGCATGGAAGCCGCCGATGTTGCGCAATTGTTTGCCGATTTCAGCCGCGGCAGCATTCAGAGTGGTGGCGGCGCCGAGAGACTTTGCGAGCGCCAGCTTTTCCTCCGAAATGTCGATGGCCGTAACCTCCGCGCCCATTTCACGGCCGATTTGGACAGCAAGGTGCCCCAGGCCGCCGACGCCGACCACCGCGAGTGTTTGCCCTCGCGCAATATTTGCGCGCTTGAGGGCGCGATAGACTGTTACGCCGGCGCAGAAGAGCGGCGCTGCCTCCACCGATGAGAGACCGGCCGGAATTCTCACCGCGTGGCTCGCCGGCGCTTTCACGAACTCGGCATACCCGCCATCCACGGTCACGCCGGTGATCTTCTGCCGCGGACAAAGATTTTCATTGCCGCCAAGGCAATACTCGCACTCGCCGCAGGTCCAGTGAATCCAGGGAACCCCAACCCGATCACCAATCTGCAATTCGCGCACTTGCGGCCCCACTTCTACCACCCGGCCAGCGATTTCATGCCCAAGAATGAGCGGTTTCTTTACGATCGACGCGAACTGCGCCCAATCGCCATCGGCCACGTGCAAATCGGAATGGCACACGCCGCAGGCCTCGACTTCGATCAACACTTCTCCGGAACCGGGCGTCGGCCTCTCGATTTCCTCAAGCAGAAGTGGTTGCTTGAATTCGCGGAGTACGGCGGCCTTCATTTATCTCGCCTCGAATGGATTCAGGAATGGCAGGGAACAATCCGGATTGCGAATGATCACGCCTGTGCGCCGCGCAAGAAAAACTCCACAGCGCTGCCCACGCGCTCACTAAGTTTATGCGGGCCAGTCAAATCCACGGCCCAATGACGCACCACGGTGGTGAACAGCCCCTCCATAAATTCCGCGAGGTGCACCACTGGAAAGGCGCGCGTGATCTCGCCGCGCTTCTGCCCTTGCGCAAGGATCTGCCGGAGCAAGCCGATGGTGTTCTCTTCCGGTTTGCGCATATCGGGGGAACGCACCGGATCCATCGCGCCCGAAAGGACCACCGCTTGCCAGAGCGGCCGGTCCGCTTCCGTTATTTGCGCCAGCGTCTGATAGAAGCGGCGAAGCCGATCGGCTGTCGTGGCCTTGCTCGCGATTTCGGATTCCAATTTCTCGGTCTGGCAGGCAAACCCGCGCCGGCCCACTTCGCGCAACACCGCATCTTTGCTCGGGAAATATCGGAAGAAAGTCGGCTGGCTGATCTCAAGTATCTGGACGATGTCCTCCACCCGCGTATTCGCGTAGCCGCGTTTTCGGAAGAGCCGTACCGCCGTGTCGATGATTTGCTGGCGCAGACGGGCCTTCTTGCGTTCGCGAAGACCAGGCGCCCGCCGGCTCGAAGGTTCCTCGGTGTGGACGGGGACTCGGGCGGTCTTGGCGGTGGACATTGTGATTTTCTCCCGCGCTAGATTCCTGGCACGCCGTCGTAATCAGCGCGCACCATCAAAAGTGAGAGCGACTGTAACATAATAGAGACTAACGTCAAGACAGTGCCGCCCGCATTCCGGCAGCTACGCGTCGGCGACCTTGAGCACCAGCTTGCCGGTGTTCTCTCCTTTGAAAAGCTTCAGCAGCGTTTCGGGGAAAGTTTCGAGGCCCTCGACGATATCTTCGCGCGATTTCAGTTTGCCCGCAGCCATCCAGCCTGCTATCTCGCGCGCCGCTTCGCCGTAGCGGTCGGCATAGTCGAACACCACCATGCCCTTCATGCTGGCGCGATTCACCAGCAACGAAAGATAGTTTGACGGACCCTTGATCGGGGTCGTGTTGTTGTACTGGGAGATTGCTCCGCAGATCACGATGCGCGCGCCGCGCGCCAGTTGTGTCAGCGCGGCATCCAGAATGTCCCCGCCGACGTTGTCGAAATAGACGTCCACGCCTTTCGGACAATGGCTCTGCAGCGCCTTCTTGACGTCTTCCGATTTGTAGTCAATCGCGACATCAAAATTCAGCTCCTTCGTGATGCAGTTGCATTTCTCGGAGCCACCAGCAATGCCGACAACGCGGCAGCCTTTGATCTTGGCGATTTGCCCGACGACCATTCCCACCGCGCCGGCCGCACCAGAAACTACGACCGTTTCCCCCGGCTTCGGCTGGCCGGTGTCGAGCAGTCCGAAATACGCCGTCATCCCGGGCGCGCCCAGGGTGCCGAGAAAAACCGGCAGCGGCGCGACGCGCGGATCAACTTTCGTGTTGCCGTTGCCATTCGAGATCGCGTACTCCTGCACGCCGAAGGGTCCATAGACGTAATCGCCGGGCGCGAACGCGGGGTTCTTCGAAGCAATCACGCGGCCCACAGCTCCGGCGCGCATCACTTCACCGATCCCGACCGGCGCGATATACGACCGGCTCTCGTTCATCCAGCCGCGCATCGCCGGGTCAAGGGAGATGTAAAGAATTTTCACCAGGAACTCGCCTTCGCCAGGTTCGCCAACAGTCTCCTCGGCGTAAGTCCAGTCGCTGCGCTTGGCCATGCCGATAGGACGGGCGGCGAGCCGGAACTGATGATTTGCGTATGCCATTTAGAAACTCTCTATCCGCGGTTGCGGTATTTCTCCAGATTCAATTCAAGAAGTAGTCTAGAAGCGAAGCATTTTGTGCGCTGTGATTCCTCCAGTCCAGCTTTTTTCTGGGACGAATCTCTGCGGTCATCACCAGATTCCCTCCTTCAGTATTTGCCGGTCACCGCGTACATGGTAACGTTGCGTGCGGTTCATGAAGGCCAAAAAGTCCAAGGCGCGCCCGAAGAGAGCGGCACGAGGAGCAGCAAAACGCTTCGACCGCCGCGATTTTCGCCACGCGCTCGGGCAGTTTGCCACCGGGGTAACGATCGTCACCGCACGCGCAAAGGACGGCCGCGGAATCGGGTTGACGGTGAATTCATTCACTTCCGTTTCCCTCGAGCCCCCGCTTGTGCTCTGGTGCCTCTCCCGGCAGGCCACGGATTTCACTGCCCTCAACGCCACGAGCCGGTTCGCAGTCAACGTGCTCTCAGCAAAGCAGCATCATCTTTCGCGGCAATTTTCCGCCACTCTTACGGGTAAATTTACCGGCGTCGAATACGACGACGCTCCCGACGGCAATCCTTTGCTGAAAGGGGCCACAGCGCATTTTATTTGCCGCGTCGCCGGACGATTTGATGGCGGCGATCACGTCATCATATTGGGCGAAGTCGAGGAGTATCGTTGGAACGAAGGCGAGCCTCTGGTGTTTCATTCGGGCCGCTATCATGTGACCACGCGTCACCCGGACTTGCCTGACTGATGTGGAAGTCATTTCATAAACGGTCTCTTAGAGGGTCGGAGCCGATTTTATCCTGAGCTTGCCGAAGGAGCATCGACAAGGAGCCTTTTAGGGGGTCGGAGCTTAAGCTCCGACATTTCGCGCTCAAAGAACAAGGGGCTTCAGCCCCTGAGGAAACGCCCTGCGATTGGAGGAATGTTGATGGAAGAAAATATTCTAGCCCGCTTTGCCCAGGCACTCGCTTCGGGCGCCATCCGCGTGATTGATTTGAGCCAAGCGCTCGATGCGAGCACAGCCACAATCCAACTCCCGCCTGAGTTTGGGAAAACGTGGCCTTTCCGCTTGGAAGAAATTTCAAAATACGATAGTCGCGGTCCTGCCTGGTACTGGAATAATTTTTCCTGCGGCGAACATACCGGCACTCACTTCGATGCACCTGTCCACTGGGTTACCGGCAAGGACTACCCCAACAACGCGACCAATTCGATTCCGGTGGAAAAATTCTTCGCCCCAGCTTGCGTGATTGACGCCTCCCGCGAGGCCGCCGAAAATCCTGATTTTCTGCTGACTGTGCAACACATTGAAGCGTGGGAGAAAAAACATGGCCGAATCGAGGCCGGCTCCTGGGTGCTGATGCGCACGGATTGGTCCAAGCGCAAAGACCCCGCCGCGTTTCTGAATATTAAGGAAGACGGCTCGCATGTCCCGGGCCCGCATTCGGAGCTGGTTCCATTTCTCGCGAAAGAGCGGAACGTAATCGGCTGGGGCTCTGAAGGCGTGGGCACTGATGCCGGCCAGGCTTTCCGTTTCGATCCCCCGTTTCCTTGCCACACCATCATGCACGGCAGCAACAAATTCGGCCTGGCGAGCCTCATGAACCTCGACAAGCTCCCGCCGAAAGGCGCGATCCTGATTACGCCGCCACTCAAAATCGTCAACGGTTCCGGCAGTCCCTGCCGCGTCCTGGCTCTTGTCGCTGCGTAGTCCGCGCCTCGCGGAAGGAACTCGACGCTCCCTCGGTCATGTCGTGAGCTTTAAAGAATGGGTCAGTTTTCGGCAAGCGCGTTGATCAATCAAGTGAACGATGTCCATCAGTAAGTTGATGATATTTCAATTTTGCTCAGTGGGATTTGAGCCATCATGGTTCTACGGGTCTTAAGGTTGTTTGTCCTCAAACAGCTTGACCTTCAACCATTTGCCGATCCTCCCGGGGAAGACCTTCAGCCAAAAAGTGGCCCAGAAGAACAACCACTCTCCAACGAGCAGCGTAATTCGTTGTAGGAACCAATCGACCTTCTTGTCTTCGTGCTCAAAATAAGGACCTTTTCTCCGTCCCACGATATTGAGAATTTCGGTTTATAGCTCAGGACGGACAATCGTGGCAGAGTCAGCCCGACTGGCCAGCTGAGTGCCTCCAACAAGTAGGTCCTACCGTCTCTTTGAAAAGTCACCCAAGCATGACCGTCGCCATATCGGCCTGCGCTTCCCAGGACGAATCTGGTTGGATAATTCATGTGCAGAAGCTGTCTCCATACCCACAACGCAAAGTCTTCGCAGTCTCCCTTCTTGGTCCCTTCAAACACTTCAGGGGGGCTGCCAGTAGTCTCGCTTTCCAAACTGTACTTCGTCAGACACACACTTGCACCCGGCGAGAAAGCGTCGAATGCTAGGAAGGTCGGCGCACCAGTGTTTTAGAGGTTGCGCGACGAAACGTCCGGCTGGAAAAGTTGGCTTGAAACCACTGTGTCGTCGAGAGTCGGGACGGAAGACTCTTCTGCCTTCCGTGTCGTAGCACTCAGGCATTATCTCGGCAATCAAAAGGGATCACCCATCAGCCGCCGTCGCCATTCTACTGAAATACAACTCGCGGCGGGTATTTCCATGATTGAACGAGAGGATTTTCTAGTAACCAGAGTCAATTCCCGATAAGCGAGATTATGCGAATCTGACCCGTCGCCGAGCTGCCCGTAAGGTTGACACCTAAATTATTCAGGTATAAAGTTCCCGCCGATTGCCTGACATGCGATAAGCATGACTCCGCCCGTTCCTCTAAATGGACGAGCGGGCCAGTGAGGCGCCCATGGCGGAACGCACCTTCAAGAAAGAAGTCCAAAAACTTTATCTGGGTGAAGGCGAAGTATTCCACGGCGAGGGAATTCTCGCGGTCACGAAGGCCCTGCTGCAGTCCGGAGTTTCCTACGTCGCCGGTTATCAAGGCGCGCCGATCTCGCACCTGATGGATGTGCTAAACGACGCGAACAGCATCCTGGAAGAACTCGGTGTCCACTTCGAGCACAGCGCCTCAGAAGCCACCGCTGCCGCCACGCTCGCCGCTTCCGTCAACTATCCACTTCGCGGCGCGGTAACTTTCAAGTCCACCGTCGGCACCAACGTGGCCTCCGACGCGCTCGCCAATCTTGCTTCCGGCGGCGTCACCGGGGGCGCGCTGATTATCGTCGGCGAAGACTACGGCGAAGGCTCCAGCATCATGCAGGAGCGCTCGCACGCTTTCGCCATGAAGTCGCAGATGTGGCTGCTCGATCCGCGCCCCAACCTTCCCTCCATCGTCCGAGCGGTTGAACAGGGATTCGCGCTGTCGGAGGCGAGCCGCACTCCGGTGATGCTGGAGTTGCGCATACGCGCCTGCCACGTGCATGGCCGCTTCGTTGCAAAGAACAATGTGCGCCCGAAATTCATGCTCAAGGACGCGATGGAAAATCCAGTGCGCGATGTGAGCCGCATCGTCCTCCCGCCCGCCAGCTTCGTCCACGAGCAGGAAAAAATTCACACGCGGTGGCCAGCGGCGCAGAAATTTATTCAAGAGAGCGCTCTCAATGAGCTTTTTGCAGATGGCTCGCAGGATTTCGGCATCATCCTGCAGGGCGGGATGTACAACACCACCATCCGCTGCCTCGAACTCCTCGGTCTCTCCGACCCCTTCGGCAACAGTAAAATCCCGCTCTACGTTTTGAACGTCACCTATCCGATCGTGGACACAGAAATCAAGAAATTCTGCACCGGCAAACGCGCCGTTTTGGTGATCGAAGAAGGCCAGCCCGATTTCATCGAGCAAAACCTGCATGCCATCCTGCGCCGCGCCGACATTCATACGAAAGTGCACGGCAAGGACGTGCTGCCCATGGCCGGCGAGTACACCGCGGCCACGCTGATGAAAGGCATCCTGAAATTCGTCGAGCTCTTAGCGCCTCAGTTGATCGATCAGAACAATCTGCCCACGATGGTTCGCCCGCCAGCGCTCAGGCCGACCGCTGTCCAGGCGCTCGATCACGAAATCCATCCGCGCCCTCCGTCATTTTGCACCGGCTGCCCGGAGCGTCCGATATTTAGCGCCATGAAATTAGTCGAGCGCGAGCTCGGACCTCACCACGTGAGCTCCGACATCGGCTGCCACCTGTTTTCCATCCTGCCGCCATTCAACATCGGAGCCACCACCATGGGCTACGGCCTCGGCTGGGCCGGTGCAGCCGCCTTCAACACGGACAAGACCGAAAAGCGCACCATCAGCATCATGGGCGACGGCGGATTCTGGCACAACGGCCTCACCAGCGGCGTCGGCAACGCCGTCTTCAACCGCACCGACAGCGTGCTCATAGTTGTTGACAATAGCTACACCGCCGCCACCGGTGGCCAGGACATCCTCTCCTCCCACGCCTCCAATCCCATCCGCACAACGAAAATGTCCATCGCAGATGCCGTCCGCGGCGTCGGCGTAAAATGGGTGCGCACCATCACGCGCACATACGACGTAGCCGCCATGCGCGACACTCTGCGTGAGGCGCTCACCACAAAAGAAAAAGGCCCGAAGGTAATCGTGGCACAGAGCGAATGCGAACTGAACAAGCAGCGCCGCGTGAAACCGCTGATGGCCAAAATGGCTAAAGATGGCCAGCGCGTGGTGCGCGAGCGCTTCGGCGTTGACGCCGACACTTGCACCAGCGACCACTCCTGCATCCGCCTCTCCGGCTGCCCGTCGCTCACCGTCGCGGAAAATCCCGATCCCTTGCGCAAAGATCCTGTCGCCACGGTGCTCGACAGTTGTTCGGGATGCGGTTTGTGCGGCGAGGTGTCGCACGCAGCCGTTCTGTGCCCTTCGTTTTTCCGCGCCGAGGTGATCTCGAATCCCAATGCGTGGGATGGGGTGAAGGCGCGCGTGCGCCACGCGGTCATCGGTTTCCTGCAGCGGCGCATTGATCGCCGCCTGGCAGGCATCACTGCCTGAGGCCGCGCCGAGATACTGAATGGATAGAAGCCCGACCTCACAGCCCGATTCTTTGAGCGCTCAGGCGCCCAGGGCCATCACGATTGCAATTCTGGCGATGGGAGGAGAGGGAGGCGGTGTTCTGGCGGATTGGATTGTGGACCTTGCTGAACACTCCGGCTACTACGCTCAGACCACGTCCGTGCCGGGCGTCGCGCAGCGCACCGGCTCCACGATTTACTACATCGAGATTTTTCCCGAAGCGGCGGTGCGCGCGGCAGGAAAGGAACCGGTACTGGCGATGATGCCCGTTCCGGGTGAGCTCGATATCGTGCTCGCTTCCGAATTGATGGAAGCAGGGCGCGCGATTCAGCGCGGCCTCGTGACTCCAGATCGCACCACGCTGATTGCTTCGACAAATCGCGTGTACTCCATGACGGAGAAGACCGCCATCGGCGACGGGCGCGTGGACGACGCGAAAATTATCGAGGCCAGCGCCGCAGCGGCAAGAGTGTTTGTGCAAAATGATTTCGCGTGCATGGCTGAGGATTCTCGCAGCGTCATCAGCGCATCGCTTTTTGGCGCGCTCGCAGGAACCGGCGCGTTGCCTTTCACCCGCACGCAATTCGAGGAAGCGATTGGAAGAGGCGGTGTCGGCGTGGAAGCCAGTCTCGCCGCGTTTAGCGCCGGATTCAAGGCGGCCACGGAGCCGGACTCAACCAAGACCAGCAAGAGTAAAGCGGCAATAGCAAAGGTCGGCCCGCGCCTGCAGTCGCTTGTCGCGCGAATTGAAAATAGATTCCCACCTGCCAGCCACACGATACTGTTCGCTGGCATCGAGCGCCTTGCGGATTATCAGGACGAAGCATACGCCGCCGATTATCTCGACCGCCTCGAACCCATCCGAGACCTTGACGCGCAGTATGGCCGAGGCGACTTCGCGCTGCTCTGCGAAACGGGCCGCTACCTCGCCCTGTGGATGTCGTATGAAGATGCCGCGCGTGTCGCAGATCTGAAGATTCGCCGCACGCGTTTCGAACGTGTCCACAAAGACGCGCGAGTGGACAAGGCCCAACTTTTGCAGATCAACGAATTCCTTCATCCGCGTGTACAGGAAATCGCGGACATGCTCCCCGCCGGTCTCGGCCAATGGTTGCTGAACACTGAATGGGCCAGAGGCCTGGTTGAGCGACTCACTCAAAAGGGCACGATCGTGCAGACCACTTCGTTGATCGGCTACTTGCAGCTTTACGCGGTGTCAGGGCTGCGCCGTTGGCGGCGAAAATCACTGCGCTTCCGGCGCGAGCATCAGCGGATCAACGACTGGTTGGCGCACATCCCCACCCTGGCGCAAGAAAATTATGCGCTCGCGCTCGAATTTTCTGAATGCCCGCGAATGGTGAAGGGTTACGGCGATACGCATCTGCGCGGCAAAGAGTGTTTCGATGCCGTGATGGGCGTTCTCCCGAAATTGCGGCTTATGGACGATGCAGCAGGTCGCCTCAGGAGATTGCGCGAAGCGGCGCTGGCGGATGACACCGGCCAGAAATTAGCCGATGCGCTGAGGGAGGTGCCCGCATGAACGCCTTCAACCTTTTCCCTCTCGGAGTTGAGAGATGAAGATCGTTTGCCTTGGCGGCGGACCGGGAGGCCTTTATTTCGCGATCCTCGCGAAGAAGGCCAACCCGCCCTGGGACATCACCGTCATCGAACGCAACCGTCCCGACGACACATTCGGCTGGGGCGTGGTGTTTTCCGACAAGACCATGGACGGCTTCAAGGACGCCGACGAGGAAACTCATGCCGGCATCACGCAAGCGTTTCGCCACTGGGATGATATAGACGTCTTCTTCAAAGGCCGCAAAGTTACATCGAGCGGTCACGGCTTCTGCGGCATCGCGCGAATAAAACTTCTGCAAATACTTCAGCATCGCGCCGCGGGACTGGGCGTGAAGCTGGTGTTCCAAACCGAAGTCACCGATCCCGACGGCTATGCCGCCACCCACGATCTGGTCATCGCCTCCGACGGCGCCTCGTCCAGCACGCGCCGCAAATACGAGGATGTCTTCAAGCCTAACATCCAGGCGCGCCTGAATCGCTTCATCTGGCTCGGCAGCAAGAAAAAGCTCGATGCTTTCACCTTCGATTTCAAGCAGACCGAGTGGGGCTGGTTCAACCTGCATGCCTATCGCTTCGATAACGACTGGTCCACATTCATCATCGAGACTCCCGAGAAAAACTGGCTGAAGGCGGGCATCGACAAGATGGAACAGGCACAATCCATCACGCTCTGCGAAAAAATGTTTGAGGAGCGGTTGGATGGCAACCCGCTAATCTCCAACGCCAAGCATCTACAAGGCTCGGCCGCGTGGCTGAAATTCAATCGCATCCTGTGCGAGAAATGGTTCCACAAAAACATCGTCCTGATCGGCGATGCTGCTCACACCGCGCACTTCAGCATCGGTTCTGGCACCAAGCTGGCCATGGAAGACGCCATGGCGCTCACGCGCGTGCTTTCCGGCCACACCGGCGACGTCAGCGAAGCGCTACAGCGCTACCAGGAAGAGCGCGAAATCGAAGCTCTCAAGCTGCAAAGTGCGGCTCGCAATCGCATGGAGTGGTTCGAACAGGTGGAACGCTATGTTCATCTCGATCCCGAGCAGTTCACCTACAGCCTGCTCACGGGCAGCCAGCGTATCGGTCACGAAAATCTGAAATTGCGCGACGCTCGCTACGTGGAAAACGTCGAGCGATGGTTTGCGGCGCGCAGCGGCGTGGGCCGCAGCATTCCCCCTATGTTCACTCCCTTTTCGGTGCGCGGGCTGACGTTGAAGAACCGCGTGATCGTTTCGCCGATGGCTACCTACATGGCGGACGATGGCCTGCCCAACGATTTCCATCTCGTCCACTTCGGCGCGCGCGCCATGGGTGGCGCTGCGATGGTCTTCACGGAGATGACTTGCGTTTCACCGGACGCTCGCATCACGCCCGCCTGCCTCGGGATGTGGAATGACGAGCAGATGAAGGCCTGGAAACGCGTTGTGGACTACGTCCACACGCACACCGACGCGAAAATTGCATTGCAACTCGGGCATTCCGGGCGCAAAGGCTCCACGCGCCGCGCCTGGGAAGGAATTGATCAACCGCTGGAGTCGGGCAATTGGCCCCTTGTCTCTGCCTCCCCTCTGCCGTACATCGAAGGCGTGTCGCAAACGCCGCGCGAAATGACGCCTGCGGACATGGATCGCATCAAAGCCGACTTTGTTGCCGCCACCCTTCGCGGCGTAGCGGCGGGATTCGATTGGCTCGAATTCCATACTGCCCACGGCTATCTGCTTTCGAGTTTTATTTCTCCACTCACAAATCACCGCACGGACGCATACGGCGGTTCGCCCGAGAACCGCTGCCGCTATCCCCTGGAAGTTTTCCGGGCCATGCGCGCCGCGTGGCCGGAAGACAGGCCCATGAGCGTGCGCATCTCCGCGCACGATTGGGTGCCCGGCGGCATCACTCCGGAAGATTCGGCCGAGGTCGCTCGCCTGTTCAAATGTGCTGGCGCAGACATGATCGATTGCTCATCCGGCCAGGTAAGCAAATCCGAGCGGCCCGTCTATGGACGCATGTACCAGGTGCCGTTTTCCGACCGCATACGCAACGAGGTCGGCATCGCAACAATTGCGGTCGGCAATATTTTCGAGGGCGACCACGTGAACACTATCATCGCCGCCGGCCGCGCAGATCTATGTGCGATTGCGCGTCCTCATTTGGCCGATCCGTCCTGGACGCTGCATGAAGCGGCAAAGCAAGGCTACACGGATGTTTGGTGGCCCAGCCCTTACTTGAACGGCAAAGAACAACTCGAACGAAATCTTGCGCGTGCCGCGCTGCTGAGGTTGCAGGTATGACGCCCGCCTCTGCGGGCAGGAAGTCAGACCTCTTGAGTGGCAAACATGCCGTCGTCACCGGAGGCGCGCGCGGGATCGGTGCCGCTGTCACGCGCGCACTGATGGATCACGGTGCGCGCGTCACTGTCCTAGGTCGCAGCGCCGAACCGCAGCGGCGAGGTGCCCTCGATTTCCAGCAAGCTGGCGGCGTCGCTTATGTGAAGGCGGATGTGGCAGACCCGGCGGCAGTCGCGCATGCATTCGAAAGCGCGCGCGCACGCTCCGGTCCAATCGACATTCTGGTGAACAACGCTGGCCAAGCAGCCTCTGCGCCTTTCTTGAAGACGGACTCCACACTCTGGCGGCAGATGATGACGGTGAACCTCGATGGAACCTTTCACTGCATTCAGGTGGCTCTGCCAGAAATGCTCAGCGCCGGCTGGGGAAGGATCATTAATATGGCCAGCACTGCGGGCCTGACCGGCTACGCCTACGTCGCGGCGTATTGCGCGTCGAAGCACGCGGTGGTTGGCCTGACGCGCGCCCTCGCGCTCGAAATCGCGACGAAGAAAATCACGGTGAACGCGGTATGTCCGGGCTTCACGGAGACCGATCTCCTGAAAGAGTCTGTCGCCAATATTGTCGCGAAAACGGGCCGCACGCCCGAAGAAGCGCGCGCCGAATTGGCCGCGCGAAACCCGCAAAAAAGATTGGTGCAGCCCGAGGAGGTGGCCAACGCTGTTGCCTGGCTTTGCCTCCCGGGGAGCGAAGCCATCACGGGACAGACCATCGCCGTGGCCGGCGGCGAGGTGATGTGAGGGAAAAATGGCAAGCTCTCTAGCAATGCGGGCGAGGACTCTGGAAGCAAACGGCCTCAACGGAACGCTGGTTGACCTCGAGACTCGCGCCACCAAGGGCGATCATCAAGCGCTGCGGCTGTGGCTCAGGCTCCTTTCTTGCACGGTGCGAATTGAAAACCACGTTCGCGGCGGCTTGCGCCAGGATTTTGAAACCACCTTGCCCCGCTTCGACCTAATGGCCCAGCTTGAGCGGCATCCGGCAGGTTTGAGAATGTCGGAAGTCTCGAAACGTCTGATGGTTTCCGGCGGGAACGTTACTGGCATAACAGATCAGCTTGAACGCGAAGGGTTAGTGATCCGAACGCTCGACCGCAGCGACCGCCGCGCGCTCACCGTAAAACTCACCGAAACCGGACTGAAGCGCTTCCGCGAAATGGCCGCCCAGCATGAACTCTGGATTGTGGAGTTCTTCCGCGGGCTCAGCTCGGAAGAAAAGCAGGTGATGTTCGACTTGCTCCAGAAGCTCAAATCGCATTTGAGCAGCCTCGGCGCAGCGCGCTCCGGGTCGCCAAAGCTCCCTCCTCTGCACAGGAGAAAGTGATGGGCCGTTCTCGAGCTCGGGTGCAACGGTCTTCGGCCAATCACGGGGAGCTGGCCGGCTATCAAGCCCGCCATTTCTTGTACGAGGTCGTGGATCGCGTCGCCACGATCACGCTCAATCGGCCCGAACGGAAAAACCCACTTACTTTCGATTCTTACGCTGAATTGCGCGATCTGTTTCGCGCCATGCTTGACGCCGTCGACGTCAAGGCCATCATCCTCACCGGCGCTGGCGAGAATTTTTGCTCCGGTGGCGACGTGCATGAAATCATCGGCCCGCTCACCAAACTAGATCAAAAAGGTCTACTCAATTTCACGCGCATGACCGGTGATCTGGTGAAAGCGATGCGAGCCTGCCCGCAGCCAATTGTCGCGGCGATCGACGGAATTTGCGCCGGTGCGGGCGCCCTGCTGGCGCTGGCCTCCGATATCCGCCTGGGAACTGCCCGCTGCAAAATTGCGTTCCTATTCACACGCGTGGGACTGGCGGGCTGCGACATGGGTGCTTGCGCGCTGCTCCCGCGCGTCATCGGCCATGGCCGTGCCGCCGAGCTCCTCTACACGGGACGCAATCTGGGCGGTGAGGAGGCCGAGCGCTGGGGATTTCTCAACCGGATCTGCGCGCCGGAAGCGCTCTTGTCAGATGCGCGGATGCTGGCTGCCGAGTTGGCCGCTGGCCCCACATTTGCCCATGCCATAACCAAGAAGATGCTGCACCAGGAATGGAACATGGGCGTGGATGAAGCGATTGATGCCGAAGCCGAGGCCCAGGCCATTTGCATGACCACGAATGATTTCCACCGCGCTTATGACGCGTTTGTTGCCAAACAGAAGCCGGCATTCAAGGGAGATTGAGGTTGCCCGACCAAAGCCACATGGAATGGCCGTTTTTCGACGAACGCCACCGCGTTCTCGCGAAAGAATTGGACGCTTGGGCTACCAAACACGTCCGCGCCGGCAACGAAAAAGACGTGGATGCGGCGTGCCGCAAGCTCGTACGTCAACTCGGCGAAGGTGGCTGGCTGAAGTATGCCATCGGCGGCAAAACTTATGGCGCTTCGAGCGACGCGATCGATACGCGCGCTGTGTGCGTGATTCGTGAAACGCTCGCGCGTCATTCAGGGCTTGCGGATTTCGCCTTTGCCATGCAGGGCCTCGGCTCGGGGGCCATCACTCTGTTCGGCTCTCCCGCGCAGAAGAGTAAATATCTCACCCGTGTCCGCGACGGCTCCTTCATCGCAGCATTCGCCCTCTCCGAGCCTGATGCTGGTTCAGATGTGGCGGCGCTGCGCTGCGAAGCGCGCCGCGATGGCGATACTTTCGTCTTGAATGGCGAAAAAACCTGGATCTCGAACGGGGGCATCGCGGACTTCTATGTAGTCTTCGCGCGCACCGGTGAAGAGTCTGCAGCCCGCGGAATCACCGCGTTCATCGTTGACCAGGACACGAGCGGATTTAAAATCGCCGAACGCATCGAAGTCATCGCGCCTCATCCGCTCGCCCGCCTGACATTTTCCGATTGCCCCATCCCTGCCTCGCAACGCCTCGGCGATCCCGCGCAGGGATTCAAAGTGGCGATGGCCACGCTCGACGTCTTCCGCACGTCAGTGGCCGCCGCCGCTCTCGGCTTTGCACGCCGCGCGTTGCAGGAAGCGCTCCGCCGCGCCACCTCGCGCCAAATGTTTGGCCAAACACTCGCTGACTTCCAGTTGACGCAGGCAAAGCTGGCTTCGATGGCCACGGGCATCGATTCCGCCGCACTCCTCACCTACCGTGCAGCCTGGCTGCGCGACCAAGGCCGCCGCGTAACCGTCGAAGCCGCTATGGCCAAGATGACCGCCACAGAAACGGCGCAGCAGGTGATTGACGCGGCCGTGCAAATTTTTGGCGGCCTGGGCGTCAAAAGCAATGAACCAGTGGAGCGCCTGTACCGCGAAATCCGCCCATTGCGCATTTATGAAGGTGCGACCGAAGTCCAGCAATTGATCATCGCACGCGGAATCATCAGTGCTTTCCAGGAGAGCGACGGGCCGCATGACTAAGACGACAGTTTCCAAATCACAGGCCTCGTCCACCCCGGTGCGGCCCTATCGCGCCGAAGTCCTGGTGCGCTTCGGCGACTGCGATCCTGCCGGAATCGTTTTCTATCCTCGCTACCTGGAAATATTCAACATCATCGTAGAAGACTGGTGCCGCGAAGGATTGCAGCTTTCCTTTCCGGATCTCATCACGCAGCTCGGTTGGGGCCTGCCAACTGTGCACCTGGATGTTGATTTCACCGCCCCCAGCCGTTTCGGCGAGCTGCTTTCCGCAACGCTCGCGGTGCGCAGCGTCGGCACAAGTTCCGTGCATCTCGACATCACGCTTTGCGGACCCAATGGCGCCCTGCGCGTCCGCGGCAGCGTGGTACTCGTCTTGATTGACAGGAAGCCACACAAAGCGATTCCGATTCCGGATGATTTGCGCGCGCGAATGCTTTCATTCCGCGCCGGTGATTGATCCCGTGCACATTTTAGAAAATTTGAGGTAACGAAAACTCATGGACCTCCTGCAACCGGCCAACTGGAAGCGCCCCAAAGGCTACGCCAACGGCGTCGCGGCAAGGGGGCGCACCATTTTCGTCAGCGGCATGATCGGCTGGGATGCCCAGGGGAAACTTGTTTCCAAAGATTTCGTCGAACAGGTGCGCCAAACACTGAAAAATATCGTGCACGTACTGGCCGAAGCCCGCGCCAAACCGGAACATATCGTGCGCATGAATTGGTACGTGATGGATAAGAAAGAATACATCGGCGCTTACAAGGAGCTTGGAAAGGTTTATCGCGAGATCATCGGCAGCCATTATCCCGCGATGACCGCCGTACAAGTGATCGGCTTGATCGAAGACGACGCGCGCGTTGAAATCGAAGTCACCGCCGTCTTGCCGGAGTAGGCGTTCGAAGAGCGCCAACGACGAAGTCTCGGCTGCGGGCCAGCCGCTTCGGCAGCAGCCAAAAGTTCGGGGCAGGGTTGTTGAAATTTATGTTGCTCAACTTTCGGGAATCGGCTTGACAATGCGGCCATCCGCATTGTAAACGCCGCAAGACTCGGAAGGTTCGACTGGTGACGAATATTCTTCGAGGGGGAACTATGAAGATTCGGACGTTCGCCGTTTGCACAGCTCTTTCGATCCTTTATGTGTTGTTCGCGATCCCTTCCGGCGCGCAAACTGTTACCGCCACGCTGCAGGGCCAGGTGCTCGATTCAAGCGGCGGCGGCATCCCCAAAGCCAAAGTCTCCGCCGCCAACGAGGCCACGGGTTTTTCCCGCTCGACACAATCCTCTGACAATGGTGAGTACGAATTTCCCGCCATCCCCGTGGGCCACTACAAAGTTTCAGCTCAAGTCGCCGGCTTCAAGACCGAAGAAAAAGAAGTCACGCTGCAGGTCGGCCAGGTCGCCACGCTGAATTTTACGCTCTCCGTCGGCAACATAAATGAGAGGGTGACTGTCCAGGCCACCACCGAGGTCACCGAGCCCACCCGCACGCAGATCAGCGACGTAATCACGCAAACCCAGATCGAGAGCCTGCCCGTCAATGGACGCGAGTTCATTGATTTTGCTCTTCTCGCGCCCGGCGTGCAGATCGGCAACACCACTTCTGGCAGCACGGACGTAATCGTCGAGCCCGTAACCAAGATCTCCTTCGCCGGCCAGAACATCCACTTCAATTTCATCGCCGTGGACGGCGCGGACGATATCTCCACCGCCTCCGGCATTCAGCGCGGCACTCCGCCGCAGGAATCCGTCCAGGAATTTCGCGTCATCAACAGCGATTACACCACTCAGTATGGCCGCGCCACCGCCGGCATCGTCAATATCATCACTAAGAACGGCACCAACGAATGGCATGGCTCGCTCTATGAATATTTCCGCAACAATGCGCTGGATGCAAAAAGCGTTCTCGCGGCTCCTGGCTTGAACGTTCTCCATCAAAACCAGTTTGGCGCTTCTGTCGGCGGACCCGTCCAGAAGAACAAGACCTTCGTTTTCGCAAACTATGACGCGCAGCGCCGCGGCGAATCGCCCACCTACAACTCCGTTGTGTTGGCAAACCTCGGGCCTGCTGACGGCTCGGTGCCCAACACCATCAACGGTGTGAAAGTAAACGTTTTTGGCCTGCCGCCGGAAAATCTCGGCGTCCTGCGCGTAGCGAACACCGACAACGGCTTCATTCGCATCGATGAGAACCTCAACAGCAAAAATTTTCTCTACGTCCGCTATTTCATCAACGACGACCGCCTCACCAACCAGTCGCCTCTCAACAACGGTTTCGATCTTCCCTCCGCATTCAAGAACAACAACATCCGCGACCAATCCCTCGCCGGCGGCCTCACCACCAACTTCTCATCCTCCTGGGTCAACGAATTACGCATGCAATACGCCCACCGCACTTTCGATTTTCCGGTCGTCTCCACCCAGCCGCACCTGGAAGTCGCCAACACCTTCGCAGTCGGCGTCAACCGCGGCAACCCCGACATCTACCGCGAGAACCGCTATGAACTCGTGGACAATGTCACCCACATCGTCTCCAACCATTCCATCAGCTTCGGCGGAAACTTCGACTGGGTCCGCACCTATGAATCCTTCCCGTTGTTCTATCCCTTCGAAGCCGACTTCGCCAGCCTGCCGGCATTTCTTGGCACCGATGGTGCCGTGGCCGCTTGTTCCACCGGCACGCAATGCCCCGATCCTTTCGTGCTCTTCTACGAGCGTTTCGACAAGGCCAGCGGCTTCACCGAACCCACTCTGACGGGAGGCACCGCCATTTATCAGGGTGGCGCTATTTCGCAGACCGTCCGCCGGGAAGCTTCCGGCACGCTCGACCACACCTACAACGGTTTTTACGTTCAGGACAAATGGCGTGCCACCTCAAAACTCACTCTCAATGGCGGCGTACGCTGGGAATTCGAGACCTGGCCTTCGAGGGTTCTAGATACGCAATGGAGCAACGTGGATCCGCGCCTCGGCCTCGCCTACAACCTCGGCACTTCCCGAAACATCGTCGTCCGCGCCGGTTTCGGCCTCTTCCACGGCATCATTCCCTCGCCGTTGCTCATGTGTCAGTTGCCCTCTTGCGGCGGCGCGGCCACCTTCCCGGGGCGTCCTTTCGAAGACGGCCTGAATTCCAACACCGGCCTTTTCACCTTCGCTGGTTTCGCTCCCTTCTTCAGCAACGCAGCGCTCAACGGGCTTCTGCACGGTTCGGCAACCTATCCCGACGCCACTCCGGTCCCGGCCGGCGGTCCTTTTCCCTGTGGGCCCCTCCTCACTGGTGGCTGCGGCGCGCAGCAGCACGCCACCATCGTGCGTTTCGATCAGGACCATAAGAATCCCTATGGTATCCAGGCCAGCGCATCGGTTGAGTTTTCGCCCTTCAAGGACGCCATCCTCAGCGTCTCCGGTATCCATCTCCGCGGCGTACATCTCGGCAGCTTCTTCAACGTGAATCAGCCAGATCCCAGCGGCACCGTCGCCGTCTTCAACTCCAAAGGGCAACCGGGATGCAAAAAGGTCTATTTCAATTTCGCTGCAACGGGCACCACTCCTCCCAATTGCACGCCGTACCCAGCCGCGCCATTCGAGCTTGTACCCGGCTTCCGCGACGGACAGTTTAGCGTCTTCTTCGAAGCCGCCTCGAAATGGGATTCCGTTTACGACGGCCTGCTCGTGAATTTCAACAAGCGCCTCTCGCACAATTTCTCCGTCGAGGCCAGCTACACCTACGCGCATTCGATTGACGACGGCCCGAACCCCAGCTTCGTGCTGATCCCCCAGGACAGCAACAACGGCCATTTCGGCGCCGAGCGGGCCAGCTCTGCCGACGACGTCCGGCACCGCTTCGTCGGCAATGCCATCTTCTCGAGTCCTTCCAATTGGAATCTCTTCCTGCGCAATTTCGATTTGAGCACCATCATCACGCTCCAATCGCCGCAGTATTTCACCAAGTACGCCGGCTCTGACGTCAATGGCGACGTCTTCGGCACCAACGACCGCGTCGGCGTCGAGCCCCGCAACACCTTTAAGGGCGACACGCTTCAGACCATAGATATTCGCCTCGCGCGCACCTTCCCCGTCCGCGAGCGGTTGAAGCTTCAGCTCATCGCCGAAGCCTTCAACCTGTTCAACACTGTCAACATCCGCTACTTCAACACCAACTACGGCGCTGCGGACTTCTGCAATCCGGATACCACCGCGCCGGGCTGCGCTGGCCAGCCTCGTTTTCTTGAAGGCTCGCCGAACCCCAACTACGGCACTCCGAGCGCCGTCTTCAACCCGCGCCAGCTCCAATTCGCGGCTCGCTTTACGTTCTAGCAGAACCGGACACAAGGAGGCAGGCCTTCGCGCCTGCCTCCTTATTCCACAGCTCACTCTCTGCTTTGAATTT
>Ga0307471_100000513_pt1 | contig 20048 bp, 17 predicted proteins | sample atmos_gasesAM3C__2_FD_204566 | JGI IMG/M metagenome (GOLD analysis project Ga0307471, IMG submission 204566) | Hardwood forest soil microbial communities from Morgan-Monroe State Forest, Indiana, United States - atmos_gasesAM3C_515 | ecosystem: Environmental > Terrestrial > Soil > Temperate...
CGGGGCATGGTTTCATGGCCGCGCGGATTTCGAGAAGTATCACACCCGCCTTTTGGCTGGTCGGTTTCGCGACTCCACGAACACGCCGCTCGAAACAATTGTGCGCTTCCTTGCCCCAGACGAGGCCGTCGTGCACTGGAGTTGGACAATCGAGGGGGACAAGAATCCGGACGGCTCTCCACGGGAGAAGCGGTTTGGGATCATGACCATGCTGGCAAAAAAGCAGGGCGGGGTGTGGCGGGTGATCGTGGCGCAGAACACAAACGCCGGTCCGGGCGCGCCGGAAGCGGATGACATCAAGTTGCCAATCAGGTTACCGAAAGCACAGCCAAAGCCTTGAATCCCATGAGGCAGACCTAACCAGCCGATGAAGCCAGCGGCCGCATTACGAAGCCTAATCAGCGTGCTTGCCACCGCCCCCGCCCGTGGCTTATCTCTTTCTCGTTAGACTTATGAGCCTTCAGGACTGGAGTAATCTCGCGCAGGTGATTGGCGCGCTCGCCGTCGTCATTTCGCTTGCCTACGTTGGATTTCAGATCAAGAGGAACACCAGCGCCGTTCGCTCCGCCACTTCGCAAGCAGTCCACAATAACTATGCGGACTGGTACATGAGTATGGTTGGCGATGCTGAACTCAACCGGATCGCGATCAAGGGACTGAAGGACTACTCGTCATTGGATGAAATAGAGAAGGCGCGATTTATAGAAACATTCATGGCATTTACAGCCTATTCGCAAAACGCCTTTTACCAGTGGCGGGAAAAGTCATTGTCTCCCTGGCTTTGGGTCGGCTGGGAGTTGCTCGTTATGAATCTGCTCGTGTCACCTGGCGGCAAAGAATTTTGGAAGGAACGAAGATACGTTTTCGGGAACGAATACCGGGACTATGTGGAAAAGGTCATCATGACGAAGAAACCGCATCCAGAAGCCAGGCCTCTGGGTGCTTTCAAGATCGGTGAACGATGAAGTTAGAGTTGAGCGACTAAGTGTCGCTTCACTCATTGTTGAGGACGGTTTGCGGGGCAATCTTGCCCATTTCTAGCTGCGCGCTCACTTTGGATTCGACGCGCGAAACCGCGCTGTGAGCTCCCCTCGGGCTATGCAGAGGAAAATGAATACGAACAGCGATCCGTGCTGGTGCGAATCTGATGTGTTGAAAGGGTAAAATTATGAGAACTGGGGGACTGGCTCATTTTCATGTCTGGGGAGTCTCGGTAAACTCTCGCTAGCTTGTCGAGGCAATTCGCTTCCAAGCGCGAATCACATCACAATGTGAACGAATAGGGAATTTGACGCAGCCCCATTGCAGCCCCACGTCGTGCATTGCATACTCGATACTGCGTATGCGAGGGGATTCAGATGAGCTCCTTCTTCCTTGAGTTGAAACAACGGAAGGTCTATCGCGTCGCGGTGGGCTATGCAGTAGTTGCCTGGCTCGTCGTCCAGATTAGCGCGACGATCATGCCCGCTTATCACGCGCCGGAGTGGATTTTGCCGCTTTTTATCACTGCAGTGGCGCTTGGTTTCCCGGTGGCGCTCGTGCTCGCTTGGGCCTTTGATATAAAAGGAGGCGCGATTAAGAAGGCTCCGGAGTCCGCTGTCGCGACTCTTTCTGCTGCGAACAAGCGTCGAGTCTGGCTGCTCGCTGCTGTGGGTTTACTCATCAGTGCCCTTTCAATCGGTGTTTACTGGCTGGGGCATCCGTGGAGCAAAACTTTGACCGTTTTACAACCACCGCCTGCGACAATGCCAGCAATCCCGGAAAAAAGCGTTGCCGTGCTGCCGTTTGAGAATCTGAGCAGCGATCCAGATAACGCCTATTTTGCAGACGGTATTGAAGAGGAAATCCGGACGCGCCTCGCCAGGATCGCGGATTTGAAAGTCATTTCGCGCAATTCCACACAGCGGTATCAAAGCAAACCTGGCAATCTCGCGGAGATCGCGAAGCAGCTCCGTGTAGCGCACATCCTTGAAGGTAGCGTCCAGAAAGCGGCGGATCAGGTTCGGGTCAATGTTCAGTTGGTTAATGTTCAAACGGACTCTCAGCTCTGGGCCGAGACCTATGATCGAAAGTTGAATGATATCTTTAGCGTCGAGAGCGAGATCGCCAAAAGAATCGCAGAATCGTTGCAAGCGAAGCTGACCGGGCGTGAGGAGCAAGCGTTGGCTGCCAGGCCTACAAACAATCCCGAAGCTTACGATGCCTATTTACGCGGGTTGGTTTTTGAAGCACGTAGCAACTACTCGAGCGATGCTCCGTTAAAAGCCATCGGTCTTTATGAGCGGGCGGTGCAACTTGATCCGAATTTTGCTCTCGCTTGGGCGCGGCTTTCCGGTGCGAACGCTCTTCTTTACTTTAACCGTAACGACAAAACTGCCGCTCGCCGCGATGCAGCCAAAGTAGCTTTAGAAAATGCGCAGAAACTGCAGCCGAACTCGCCCGAAGCCCTGCTCTTCCTGGGTTATTATCAATATTGGGTGCAACGCGATTACGAGCTTGCCAAGACCACCTTCGAGCACGTCAGCAAAATGTTGCCAGGTAACGGCGAAGTCTCATACGCCCTTGGCGCAATTGCCCGACGCCAGGGACTTTGGGATGAAAGTGTTGCCTATTGGGAACGGGGCCTCGCCCTCGATCCGCTGAACACGGCGTTACTGACTGAAGTGGCATGGACTTATGCCGCGCTCCGGCAATTCCCAACAGCGCTAAAGCTCTACGATCGGGCACTGGATATCCTCCCTAATGAGTTATCCTTAATGGCGTTAAAAGCCAGCATCTACCAGGCCGAAGGTAATTTGCAAGAAGCCGCTAAATTACTGGTCCAGGTAAACGCACAAACGAATCCAAACGCAGCTGTTCGGATCAAGCTGGCCCAATTAAGACTTGAACGAAATCAAACTGAGGCCATCCGATTCGTGCAACCCCGACAAGCTCGACTCAATTTTGCTTCTGGGATCGACAAGGGCATCAAGCAGGGGGGACTAGCGTTGATCCAGCGCGTAGCCGGCGACACCGCATCAGCAAAAGCTGCCGCTCAACAGGCGCGCGACACTCTTGAGCCGCTCAGCAAGGATCAACCAGACAACGCGTTCGTTGCGTCAGCGCTGGCCGTGGCTTACGCTATCCTCGACGAGAAGAGCTCAGCCCTCAACGAAGCGCAGCGTGCAATCACGCTGGTGCCGAGTAGCAAAGATCGACTGTCCGGACCCGGGTTCGAAGAGAACCTGGCGCTAGTTGAGATGATTATTGGCGAGAACAGCCCTGCCATCTCAACTCTCACGCGGTTGTTACAAACGCCGTATGGTGGCTGGATTTATAGCCCAGCGCCTATCACGCCGGCCCTTCTTAGGCTCGATCCGCTCTGGGACCCTTTACGCGCCGATCCTGCTTTCCAAAAATTGTGTGAGGAAAAGCAGCCCTGAACTCCCCCCGGCTTTTGCGAGGCTGAAGGCCTGACGTATGCCATTGCGTTGAAGAAAGAGCGTCTTCCTCGGCGTCGGACTCATGCTACATGCCCTTGCTGACTGTGGTATCACCAATTCTAATCCTCAGAGATCATTTCAAAGAGACCATGCTCTTCGTCGGCGATGCCACCTCTGGCGTGGAGACAATGAATGCCCAGCTGGAAGCGAGCAGGCCGCCAACACAAACAGCGCTCAATAGTCACTAACGCTGTCAACCATTCAAAGCAGCATGGCGGCAGCATGGCAGCCCTTCGCAGAACGTATGTGGAGCTCACGACCCTTTGAAATCCCCTGATTGTTTGCCCGTCTCGATCAGCTTGTCAGGCGCATCATAAGCGCTGCTGACAGCGGATGAGGCCGCATCCTACAAGTTGTTCAGGTGTTGGATAATGTTTTTTGCGTGGACAAAGTCGAGGATTCGGCGTTTAAGTTCTTTGGCAGCGACTGCGAGCACTCTCCGGTGCGGGGAGGCGGTTATTGAAGTGGGCCGTGCTAAATGTGGATACCGCGCCAGGGTAGTCCCCTTGTAACCTTGGCCTCGCAGTCGCTGACTAGATCGCCCTTAGCTCGGTAGACACCAGATTACTTGAAATCGCCGACGTAATCGTGCATCTAATCCCCGTTTCACCAGGGAGGAGTCTGACAAATGCTGAGTCATCGGAAATTCGTTTTAGCGGGAACTTCGACCTGATGCGAGCCAAACGGATTCGAAGCAGGCGAAAGATATTCCCACGCAAGCCTGCCTTTGATAAAAGGGCAAGAGTCCGGGTCAAGGTAACCCGCGAATAGGAAACCTTAGGGAATGAGTTCCCAGGTATCGTTGAAATATCCGTTATTGTGGCAACCGGGAGTTCGGCGCGACCAGGTGTGCGCCGAAGTGGCGTGCGCAGGCCATTGTTAGAGCACGACTTCTACTCGATATCGGCCTCGTGATGAGTGCGCTTGCTGCCCTGTTGCTATCGTCGATTCTAGTCCTCGGTGATAAGACCAAAGAGACCGTGCGCTTCGTCGGCGATTCCAGCGGTGAAAAAGACGCCGTTGCCAAGAGGAAGTAGATCCCACAGGCCGTCAAATTGAAGTGGCGTTCCATCGGCCCGCATCAGCGTCTCGATGAACGTGCCTGTCATCGGATCGTAAACGTTAATGAGGCCGTCACCGAAGTTGCCGACCCAGAGTTCGTCATTCACGAGCGCAAGTCCCCATGGGGCGTTGAGATTGCCGTTTGAGACCAGGCGCCTGAGGAAGTTGCCGCTGGTATCGAATACATTAACAAAGCCAAAGCCTGGCCCAGGAACGTCATCGTGTTTGGCGTTATCCTGCTTGGCGTAAGTCACAAAAATTTCGCCATTGAAATTCCGGATACCGAATGGCGCGTAGCCTGCCGGAAGGTTAGGATCGACGAAGCCATTGGGATTAACCTGATGAAAATTCTCATCGTAGATTTCAACCCGGCCTGTATGGAAATTCGACGCAAACAGGAAATTGTGACCATTGGCGACGCCCAGTGTTGCGCTTTTATAAACGGCGTGGTTAACGCCACGGTTCCTGCCGTTATCGACAGCGACAATGGCGTTCGTCTGGTCCACGTTTGGGTTCCACCCCGAGATGGAACCATCTTCACTCACAAAGATGAACAAGGCGGGCGCCGAGTTTCCATTCTTTGTGACTTGAAAGAACGGCGTGCCGTTGAAGACGACTCCAGTAGGATTCCCTGTTCCTCGGTTTTGGAAGGCCGTAGGGATCGTTACGACCAGATTAACAGCTGTTCCATCCTGATGGTAAAGAGTGGAAACACCGGTGCCGTTATCGCTGACCCAAATCGTGCCGTTTGGCGAAACCGCCATCCCCCACGGATTAACAAGATTTGAATCGATGTGCTGGGCTACACCGGCGATGTCGGATCGGAAGTTTGTCCAGGAGTACGTATCCGCACGCGCCGATGCCGCGGTCAGAATTGCCAGTGCGAACAAAGGCAAGGCAATTTTCATATAAGAAGAAGTTGTTTTCATGGGCTTAATGATTGTTTTTTATGTAGACAGGATCGCGCGGATCGACGCTGCGCCGCGTATCGAAAAAGTAACGCCGTTGTTACTTTTCCTTGAAGCACCTTCGGATCTCTTGCGCCGCGAACTATGCGCCTTCACTTTGCAGATTTTAAAAACTCGACAATGGCGCGTTGTTCCTGACCGGTGATGTTGGCGCGGAGCCGCATGTGATGCACGATGACGTCCCATTGCGCGTCGCCATACATGGTGGGCGGTCGAATATTGTGGCAGCGCAGACAATTATTAGACCAAAGCTCTTCGCCACTAAGGCCCATGTAGGAATCGTTCGAGGCTGCGCTGGCCGACTGATTGGTTGTTGTTTGATCTGCCTTTGGTCCGGCAAACAAATCCCAGCCGGCACTCGCGCAAAGGAGCAGAGTCAAAGCTGCGACATAGCTGCAATTCCTTCTCATATCGATTCTTCTGTTAGAAACCCATGGCCGCCTGAAGAAGAAGCGCATTTTTGTTAGGCTGGCCATCGGGCTGATCCCATTCATAAGCGGCTTTCACTACGGTGCTGGGACTAAGCCAAAAATCGAGACCAATGGTCGACCGAGTTTCCTCGGGGTCGCCAAGTCCACTCGGGTCACGACTCAGGTGATCCCAGCGGAAGATCAACTCGAGGTTCCTCAGAAAATCGATATCGAGTTTGGTAGGCCGATACGCGAGTTCCGCGTAACCGCCATCGCGTTTAGCTGTCAGCGGAAGCGGGCCAAACCCAAGTGAGCCATCAGGATCATAGACCGCGTGATCCACACGGCTCCATGCGTACTGCGCGAACAGATTGATGCGGCCCTTCAGCAGGTCGGAGTCGCGAGTAACCTCCAGGTCGACGGATTGAACTAACGCCTGAACGTCATGAAACGCCGTTCCCTGAAAGCCCGGCTTCGAGGTTTCGAAGCCATAGCCGACTTCGACTCCGGGAATGGGTAGAAACCCAACTCTGCCGCCGACCGCCTTGTTATCGTTGTTATCTGTGTAGCTATTGAAATCGAGCGTCCCAGCCGTGCGAGCATCGAAGGTGTTGAGGACGGGACCGTTGGAAACATAGAAAGCATAGTTCGCCCGGGTCGGGCCGATGGGAAACCCGCCCCGCACCTGGGCGCCGACGGATATGTTTGGGAGAATGCCATGGTAAACTCCTATCGGGCGGTCGGGCAATTTGTTAATCCATTGCGGCTCGAAGCGTTCGACGAAAACATTGCTGGGACTGAAGAATTCTCCGACGCCCAGTACCATGTAGTCGTTGAGGAGATACGACAGCTGGGCGTTCACAAGATTAACATTGGTGCCGGCGCCGCTGGGCTCGATCTCCAGCCGGCTGTCGAACAAAAGTTTCGGAGTCAATTCCCAAAGGAAGATTGGATTGAAAGAAGCCGAAAACGTGGAGACCTGGCCGTTGCGTGCCTCGAACATGCCCTCGGCCCAACCGGCCAGGAGAAATTTGGTGGTCCCAAGCAGTGACCCTGCTGATTCGGAGACTGGCCTGACAACGGCAGAGCTGACGTCCTTATGTAAGTCGGAGACATTTTGACCTTCAAGGTTTCCTTGCGTTGAAGCGGTGCTTGCAACCGCCTGGTTTTCGGACCTCTCTCGCTTTGGAGCCACTGTTTTTTCTTTCTTAATGGCGTCCAATTCTCTCTTCATGGCCAGCAGCTGAGCTTTAAGCTCATCGTATTCTTTTCGGGTAACGTATCCGTCTGATGTCGTGTCCTGGGCGTGAGTCAAGGGCGCTGCGGCTATGAGGAAAACTGCTTGAGTCATGGCTGCCAGGTAACAACGATGGATCTTCACCTTGACCTTACCTCTTGGCGAGCGATCGAAGATAGTTGATCACATTCCAGCGATCGGTGGGGGATAGTCGAGTGCCGTAATTCGGCATTGGCTTTTTACCGGCAGTGATTTTCCAGAACAGCTCGCCGTCTCTTTCTTGTCGAATCACTGGATCAGATAGTTTAGCCGGGTGAATGCCAAGGTCGGCTGCGTCGGGTCCGTCACCGTTTCCTGTCTTTCCGTGACAAGCTAAACAGCGCTTCACATAGATTTTCTGTCCCATTACAAGTGAGGATTCGCTAACTGCAACTGGGTTTTTCTTTCGCGCTTCTGCCGCCGGGGCTATCCACTTTTCTGCTGAGCCAGGTTGTTCTCCACTCACCGCGATGAGCACTGAGCCAAGCAAGGCTATGATAATTCCCAGCAGCTTCACAAAGAGCAGTGATCGACCGCGACATTGTGAGAAGGTGCGGCTTGCCTCGGACTGTGAACGGTAGCGAACTTCGCTCACGGCCCGACCAGGCTCCAGCCTGCTGGAAGAGTGGGTCCGAACGCGGCACTAACAAAGACGGTGTTGTTCAGATACCAGATCGCTGTCTGACGCGTCGCGGTATTATAAAGGAGATAGTCCGGCTTCCCGTTGCCGTTAAAGTCGGCCGTAGCTACCAAGGCCCAGCCACTGGGCGGAGTCGGCCCGGAAGCTCCGCTGATGAACGTTGACCCTGATAGATACCAGATGGCCGTCTGGCGGGTCGCGGAGTTGAACAACGCGTAATCTGGATGGCCGTCGCCGTTGAAATCCGCCACACCTCTCAGTCCCCAACCGACCGGAAGTGTCGGACCGAGCGCGCCGCTAACAAAAACGTTGTTATTCAGATACCAGATCGCTGTCTGACGCGTCGCGGCATTGTAAAGGACATAGTCTGGTTTCCCGTTGCCGTTAAAGTCGGCCGTAGCTACCAAGGCCCAGCCACTCGGCGGAGTCGGCCCAAAAGCTCCGCTGATGAACGTCGGTCCTGACAAATACCAGATGGCTGTTTGGCGACTAGCGGGATTGAACAAGCCATAATCTGGATGACTATCGCTATTGAAATCCGCCGCACCTCTCAGCCCAAAACCGGCCGGAAGTGTCGGACCGAGCGCGCCGCTCATGAAAACATTGTTATTCAGATACCAGATGGCTGTTTGACGCGTCCCGGCATTACGGAGCACAAAGTCCCGGTGACCATCGCCGTTAAAGTCAGCTACCATGGCTGTACCTGGGCCACTGGGTGGGGGAGTAGGAGTAGGTGTCGGTGTCGCATTCGACATGACGACGACCGTGCCTACCATGTTGCAGCAGGCTCCATGCACGGTGCAGTAATACGCAAACGACCCAGCAGTGTTGAAGGTGTGAGTGAACATGGCTCCCTGGGCAAGAATTCCTGAGTCCCAGAGGCCGGTGGGATGGCCCGGAGTACCTGAAGTGCTGCTGTGATCTGCTGAGCTCCAAGTCCACCGCACTGTGTCGCCCGGGTGAATCGTAACAGTTGAAGGCGTGAAAAAGAACCCGCCGTTGCCAACCGTCACCGTCACTGTCGTGGCGCTAACGAGACTTGGGCACAAAATCAGAAGCGAAGAGAGAATCACCGCTGCTGCCAAAATGCGTGATGAATAGGTTTTCATTGCATGAATATTTCAACGGCAAATTGTGACGATTTGCTGCCGTATGCGATGCTGGAAAAGTAACGTCCCTGTTACCTTTACCATTGTCTGAGCCGCGCGATCAAAGCGCTGCTCTATGAGCGCTCAAACGTTTTCCTTTCCGACGTGCCGGTCTTCCAAGGAAGAATGGAACCTATGATGATTCGTGAATCGTATAGCCTACGTGACGCACCGTGCGTATGAGCGGAGGATCGCCGATTTTTCTTCTCAGGCGTCCGATGAAAACCTCCACTAACTTGGTGTCATATTCGTGCGGGTGTTCCCATACTCGTTCGCATAACTCAGTACGTGTGAACACGCGGCCCGGTTCCCGCATCAGTACCTTTAGCAGCATCAGCTCGCGCGCAGACAAATGAATGTTGCGTATGTCGCGATGCACCTCATGGCTTGCCAGATCGAGCGTCAAATCACCAACACAAAGCTTGAGTACAGGTTCTTCCGGATACCGTCGCCCCAGCGCAGTTACACGTGCCAGCAATTCCCGCATTGCAAATGGCTTTGGCAAGTAATCATCGGCGCCGAGTTGTAACCCGGTAACACGGTCCTTTACTTCACCGCGTGCGGTCAACATCAGCACACGACTGGCAAGATGTTCCGCACGCAGATGCCGGAGGACTTCAAAGCCGTCGATTCCGGGCAGAATAATATCCAGCACAATCAAATCGAACGGCGTTGCTTTTGTTTGATCCAGAGCTTTTTCACCGTGGTGGGCGACGATTGGATCGTGCCCGGCCTCGGTGAGCGCCGATGCAATTTGCCGCGCTAATTCAACATCGTCTTCAACTACCAGGATATGCATGAGTTTCAAAAGCAAGACGCACCTTAAAACCGTGTCGTGAGTTGAGCTGCGACCAGGTGATTATCATTCCCCGGGGTGGTGGTTTCGTGTTGAAAGCTGTATTGAACCTTCAATTGGATATGTGATGTAAAGCGGTAACCTGCCGCCAAGTCAATCCGCTCAAGGTCCGGACTCCAATGGACGTTATGGCCATAGCCATCATTGAGCGTTGCGAAGAGTTGTTGGTTCCAGCGGATCGCGCCGAAGAACTGCGGCGAAAACTTGTATTTCGCTTCGACGTAATAAGCGAGGGTATCCGCATCGCCCACCGTCGGCACTTCAAAGCGTGCTTCATAAACCTCAGCCCACACTTGCAGATGACGCCAGGCAAAACTGACATCCTGCCCGAGAACGAACTCCCGAAAATCATCAATAGCGCGTCCGGGCGGCAGCGTAGGTTCGGCCTGGCGCTGAAAATATGGGCCCTCGCTCGCTGACAGGCCAAAATTCCACGCCTCGTTAGGCCTGAAACCAAGGCGTGCGCTGAAAGTCGGATTCTCGAAACCGCTCTCCGTAACGTTCCACGATTCCGGGCGCGATGAGAGGGACGCATTTTTCATTTCAACCGCGTAGTCAAATCGATCGAGGCGACCGGATAAAGAAATGCCACTCGCATAACTAGGTCCCCAGATTACAGGGTTGAACACGTACTTCTTATAGTACAAGGGCCCATAGATGAAATCGAATGGTGAAACCGGAGCGTATTTGTCCCGAATGGCGGTGACATTCTCATAGACTATCGGTGCGTCGACGAACGGGTTCTCCCACGACAGGTGCCGCGGGACCCAGTTGCCGACCACGGTGGCGAACTTGCCGATTTGCACCGTCAAGCGACCATCATTCCATGGGGTGATTCGCAATGCGTATTCGTCGAGGCGAATCTGCGCGCCCTGATCGGTCGGATCAAAACCGCGATCGAGTCGTGATTGTGCAAAGAAATAAATCTGCGAGCCCACTTGCGCGTCGAGAAACAGTGTCAAACGCGGATTAAAAAGAGTGTCGATCTTGCTATCGATAAGATCCGGCGCCGGCTGTTGGAAGTTGTAAATCTCTAGATCGAGAGTCCCGCTCAATCGTGCGCGCAGATTATCATGAAACGCTGAGATCGTAAGTGCTGTGTCGACGCGGTCGAAATAATCGTCGATATCGAAGGCGTACGCCGTGCAGGCAAAAACGCACAAGCTGAGAGCAGGGAGCTTCATGCAGCTGCATTAACCCCGTCCGCAGCAGGAAAGCGCACTTCAAATTCAGTCCAATCGTTTTCCGAGCGAACCAGGCATAAATCGCCAGCGTGCAGTCTGGCGAGCTCGCGCGCCAAATTTAAACCGATCCCGTGACCCGACGCGGTCGAGGGAGTCGAGCGATGATGAAACCGCTCAAAGATGTTTTCGCCAGGCGGAATTGTGCGGCCCGTGTTCCCAATATTCAACACAACATTCCTGGCATTGCCGTGTACGCTGACTTTGATTAGTCCACCGGGCCGGTTGTACTTTCGTGCGTTCTCAAGAAGGTTCTGCACAATGAGGGAGGTGTACCGTTTTTCTCCGGCCACAAATAGATCGGCGGCGAATTCCTTCTCGATTTTCACATCAGGCGAATCTGGAAGCGCGCTAAGATCATCAAGCCACTCATCGACCAGCTGACTAAGATTCACAGGTGTGGACGCAATTTGAAGATGCCCAGCATCCACACGCGACAAAAGAAGCAAATCGTCGATCACGCCAGTCAAACGATGCGTTTGATGGAGAAGGGCGGATAACTCCTCGTAAACTTCCGGCTTAAAACCTTCGCGCGTCAGCAATGTTTCCAGGCCGGCGCGAAGAACTGTGACCGGGCTTTTTAACTGATGGGAGGCATCGGCAGAATATCGGGCCGACCTTTCCAATTCCTGCGTGGTCGACACAAGCGCCGCTTCGGCGCGTTTTCGTTGCGCCCGATTTTCCTCCGAATCCAGCGCAAGTTTCTTCACTGGTGCCGAGAACCTGAGCGCAACCACATGGCTTGCGACGAAACCGCCTAACAAAAGCAGCGCACCTGCGCCACCAATCTGCCAGCGGAGGCGATGCAGCTGAGCCATCGAATGGGCCAGTGGATAAATGGAAATTTCGTAAGCGGCTGGAAAGAGCGACCCAGGATTAAGCCGCTTGTAAAACAAGAGCTGAGGTGTGCCATCGACATTGACGCGAAAGTTGTCTTGTTCGCGATCAGAACTTGCGACCGCACTAGCTATCTTTTCGTTGAGCGATGCTTGTGCAGATTTCGGAAGCGAGGGCAAATGCAATTGCCCATTAGCCCAGACGCCGCTTCTCATTTCCACCTCAGCGTTTTTCTCTTCGAGCTCCAGCGGTTTGAACCCGATGACGAGCGCGGAGATTACGTCGCCCGTGTAGCTCGAAAAGATCGGCACAGCTATCACTTCGTCGATAGTTCCTCCGCCGGTTTCAGTATTTTCCCGGATGTAACCTATTTGTTGTGTGTCGGGCAATCTGCTCAGGGCCAGTTGCGCTTCCGTTTTCGCATCCAGTTCACCCACGTCGTACGGATTTGGCGGCTTAATGACAACGCCGGTGCTGTCGAGAAAACGATAAAATTTAGCGTGCAGCGATTGCGCCGCCTGCTCGGGCGGCGGTTCGTCGCCTTCCATTAAATCGCGCAGTTCATCCTTTGCACTGGGATACAACAGGTCGATTGCATTGTCTTCCATGGCCGCATGGATCCTTGGTTTGGCCGCAAGCACGTCGCAGCGATCCGCCAGGGCTGCGTGGCGTAATTCTTCGAGCTTATGCAGCAAGGAAAGCTCCGCTTGGAAATTCTCCTGTAAATTTCGTTCTGCGTCGGCCGTGACCTTGCGCTGGGCGAGGTAGAAACCAAGAGCAGTCAGCGTTGCGACGATAACCATTATGGCGGTGAACAGCCGAGTTCGAAAGCTTGCTACACCTTCGTCTCTGGCTTGAACCGCCGATCTCATGGGAAATCGACGTGGAGCGTCTGGCCGTTTTTCAGTTCCACTGGTTTCTCGCGCGTGGTCCTGCTGTCGATCCAAGTCTTAAGCGTGTAATGACCCGCAGGAAGTCCGCTTAATCGAAAGTGCCCATCCGTATCTGTCATCACAAAATAGGGAGTATTCAAAACCAGGATCAGCCCGCGCATATGTTCGTGGATGTCGCACCGCAGTGTGACCAGACCGGGCTTATCAAAAACTTGTGCCGGAATAGGACGTTCCTCCCGGCGATAACGGCCGAGGTCGAACCGTTTGACAGGCGAATAAGAAAAGATGTTGTGATAAGTGTCGTCGAGATTCGGAAATTCAACCTTGGTTCCAGCCCGGACTGGGAGAAGCACTGGAACGAACGTCAAATCCTTTTGCGCCACCTCTTTCGCAGGTAGCGAAGCCGGTTTTGGGAAAGCACCGTCGAGATAAACTACCGCGAGGGGCGGTTGCGTGGAAAGTACGCCGCCTTTGGTGACGATCTCGTAGCGTTTTGCCTGGATTGGAGCCGTATGTGATTTCGGAAGTTCTACGCGCCCTTCGACGACGGCGCTCGCCAAAAGCGCAACGGGCATGATGGAAAATACCGCGTTAAACCACAGTAACCCGCGCACGCGCATTTGGCCCGCAATTTAGCAGCCGTTTCGCCGGTCGGAAAGTTTTTGCAGGGCATAACGATCCACGCGATTCCCGCGTTAGGTTTTTGGTCGACTGGCGGCCATGGCGGGCAGAGCGAAGAAAATCGTGGCGATCAGGCTCCAGAAAATCCCAATGGCACACGCAATACCGAGACTGGTCAGCGCTGGGTTTCGCGCAAGGGCGAGCGAGCCGAACCCGCTCACTGCGGTCAAGCCGGCGAGGAAGACGGGCTTCAGCACGCCGGCAACATCATGCTCAATCTCGCGCGTCTTTTGCCAAACCAATACAACATATATTCCGTAGTCCACACCGATTGCCAGCACAAGGCGAAACGAGAGTACATTGAGGAGATTCAAATTGATGTGCAGCAGCTTCATCGAAGCGATCATTGCTCCAATCCCGAACGCCAGTGTGACGACCTGGATCGTCCACAAACGAAAATCCCGATACAAAAGGGCCAGCAACGAGATATCGAAGATCGCCATCAGCGCGCTGATGATCAGGAGTTGATGATGCGACCACGGCAGCAGATCGGCCAGCGCATAACTCCACCCTGATAGAATCATTGGAACCCCTGCTACTGGCAGGTCGCGTTCCAGCTCTTTGCTTTGGGCGTGGGCTAAGATCGGTTGGTTGGTTGTAACGAACCCCGTGGTCAAGGCTGGATCGTGACCAAAGTAGCGATCAACCAAGAACCACCAGCTGGATGATTTTCGCAGCTGGCCGCGCCAGTTTGGCAGGGGGACGTTGGGATCGGTAAGGCGTTGTAGCTCGTCAAGCAGGGTGAACGCCGGTGCGAATGAATCGCGGCTGAATCCTTCAGCATCGAGAGTTTCGTCCAGCGTCTCGCGTGCCGCTGGGAAATTGATCGCGCTCAACTGTCGCCGATTTGTCTTCATCCAATCTGGTGAAAGACAAAGCGCAGCGGGCGTGGAGAAGCCTTTGATCTTTCCTGCTGCCTGGAGTTCTCGCCAATGGGCGACAATTTTCTGCCAGTAATCGTGCAGCTCCTGCGGATTCGCCGAGCGCACAATCGCCAATAGCGGCTCCCAGCGTACCGGCATTTCATGCATGATTGCCTCAAGCGCCTGACTCGCACGAATATTCCTGGGTTGCAGCGAACGTGTGTTGGTCTCGAAATGAAGCGGCGGATTTGGCGAGAGGCCGATCGCGGTCAGGACTAACAAAAGGACAGTTGAAAAAAGCAGCATCGGCACGGGCTTTCGCACGATCCAGCGCACATACTTTCTTGCGCTCTCGAAAAGCCAATCATGAGGAATTGCCTGTCGCTCGCGAACAAACAAAAACAAAATCGAACACATCAAGAGTCCGGCGACGAAAATGCCGATGGCAATTAGCACGCCAAGCTCCGAGAAAGCCATGGAACCACTTAGGACGAGGGCAAGAAAACCGACTGCTGTGGTGAGTGCACCGAAAAAAATCGCGCGTCCAAGTTTTGCTATCGATGTTGCGATTGCTTGCTGATGCGGTTCTCCATCTGAGCGCGCCTGGTGATAACGTCCGATGGTGAGAATCGCGAAGTCGACTCCAAGGCCGACGAGAATCGCGCAAAAACCGACGCTGATCATGCTAAGTCGCCCGAAAAGGAGTTGCCCGAGAGTTAGAGCGACCAGGCAAGAGAGGAGAAGGCAAAGAGCCATGCCCAGTAGCGGAAGCCATCGGCGAAAACCAACAAAGAAAATTGTGCCTACCAGCAGGATCGAACCAAGCAACGTCGCCACGACGTCGTAGCGCATACTCAGCGAAATTTCCGATGCAAAGGCCGAGCGACCGGTTACGAGGACCTGCAACGGGCCGCCATTCCATCCCTCGGCGGCGATTGCGCGAAACTTGTTTACTTCGCGCATCAGGCGCTGGCATTCGAAGGCGCTGATAGACTGCTGATTCGTCACCACCAGGAAAACGCGCATCGTGCGATCTGCCGACGTGAGCGGTTGCTCCTGCTCAATGATCGTGCTTTCTGCAAAGGGCTTCAGCGCAGGCGCGATCAGACCGAGGGGATCAAACGAAAGCTCGAACTCCGGACGCGGTGAGCCCGCTTCGATCTGTTCGCGCAAGCGATGAAGCCGATCGCGAATTTTCTCGGGTTGCAGGACCGATATGGTCTCGCGGAAGGCGTTTGGCTCCAGATTAAGAAGTAAAGGCACCGCGATCGATTGAAGATCGCGGATTCCATCAGGCGTGGACATTGGCGAACCGGCGAGCACGCGCGTGCACCAGGGCTGTTGTCGCAATCTTTCGGCAAACACCGGAGCGAACTCCTCCAGTTTATCCACATCGTTCGGGGCGCACTGGAGCGCGAACGTGAGCTCCCGCGTCTGCTCAAAATCGCGATCGTAAATCTTGAGACCTTGCACAGACGAAAACTTGTCGGGCAAAACGTTGAAGATTTCGGAATCGAGTTGCAGCGACGTAACAAGAATTGCGATGCAGGCGACAGTCAGCAAAGCCACGCTGCACCACATCAGCGCGCGTCGCTGGGTTATTGTTTGGGCGATGAAATTACTGATGCGCATGAACGAGCCACCATTGAACACGAATTAGCGCCAGGATGCCAATGCTGTGGCAGGGTCGGCGATCGCGGCGCGCTGCGCTTGAACGAGCGAGCTCCGCGAGCCCACAGGTCTAAGGCGTCGCAAGAGCTCCGCCCTCCAAAGGTTACTCGCTTTTAAAACCGAAATAGAAACGTCTCGTTGCCAGATGCGTATCGCAGAGTCTTTCGGTCCGGCTCCCGAAGGAATTGATCTCGCAACCCAAGCCACCCGCGCAACCGGGGCGGCGCTTGTCCAGCCGGCCCCGACCAGCCTTGGCGGGCCAATCCTCCTTTGACTTCAGCGAAGGTCGCATCCTGCCGCAGTGAAAGCAGCGTGATTCCAGGCCCCTTCGAGACTGTTAATTCGAAGTCGCCAGCCTTAGAAAAGCGGACGAGCACCTCGCCAATGAGCGTTGTGTTTGGTGTACGATACATAAGCTGACCGCTCTTGATCTGCCATCCAACGGCTGGTTCTGAAAATTCACGGTGTGAAATAGTTGTGCAACTTATTACGGAAAATAAGGTAATCGCTAGAAGGCCAATCGCGTAGGGGCGATTGACCTCAATCGCCCCGCATCTTACGATCATGACATAACGCCAGCTGGCTTGGCAGGCACTGGCGCTTGGTCTTTTTTCGCCAGGAGCGATAGGCGCGGGGAAAACGCAACAAACTTCTGGGCGTACACGAAAAAGTAGAACAACCACATTCGCCATTTAATCGCGAAGCTTTTGCCTTCATTGCCCGCGAGCACGGCATTTACCGCGGCAGCGATCTGCATCCTATCGGTAGGATTCAGGAAGACTTCGAGAAATTCTTTGCTGCGTTGGTACCACGCCGTCACGAACGTGAGGTAAATATCCATAGTCCGGTTCACGCTGCGGGAATATTTTTCGAAGAGTCGTGCGCGCTTCGATTCGTCGCGCAAAACCTCGTCCAATGTATCGGCGGCCCTTTCAGCGGAGATAATCGCCAGAAAAACGCCGCTGCTAAATACCGGATCGATAAACCCAGCAGCATCACCGGCCAGTAACCAGCGCTCGCCCGAAAGCCGCGTGTTCCGATAGGAATAGTCGCCAGCAGAATAGACGGGCGATACGCGAACGGCGTTTTTCATTCGTTCGCGCACTAATGGCTCTTCCGCGATGAATTTTTCGAGAGCGGGTTGAGGCGCGAGCCTTGTCACCCGAAAAGTGGCCGTGTCCATCACCACTCCGACGCTGGTCCTGGTGTCTGTCAGCGGAATCATCCAGAACCAGCGATCGAGTCCACGCACCATGCGGATAAGTGTCGCATCGCGGCCCGGGAGACGATCGATGTTCTCATAGTGCGCGAACACCGAAAACTTCTGCAGATGGTCGTACGTCTTCTTGAGATTAAAAAAACTGCCAAGCACAGTTTGCCTTCCGCTGCCATCGAGCAGATAGCGCGCCTCGATTGTCGAACATGTGCCTCTGGAATTTTCGATCTCAATCTTTACTCGATCATCGGCGAAATCGATTCTCTTTACTTCGGTCTCCTCAAGAACTTCCGCGCCATTCTCCTTCGAATGGTCAAGCAATAACTTATCGAAATCCGAACGCGTTACCTGATAGGCGCGATCACGTTGCGAGCGAAAACCATCTTTAAAGTAAAACTTTATACCCCTTGTTCCGCACGACGCCATGATTTCGCCGCCAAACTTTGGCAGAAAAGTGCGATCCAACTTTTCGCGCACCCCAAGGCGATCGAATGTTTGAATACTGAAGGGCAGGAGCGATTCGCCAATATGGAAGCGCGGGAATTTTTCGCGCTCAAACACGATCACCTGCCGGCCCGCTTGCGCGAGTAAGGTCGCCGCGGTGCTGCCGGCCGGCCCGCCGCCAATGATTGCGACATCGTACATTCGAGCACTCATCGTGTGTTGATGATAGCAAATTATGCAGATTTTGGTAGGAACAGCCTGCCGGCCTCTTCAGCGCTGGCGCGCGGCGCGCCTGTCGATTTGTGCTAACGTTTGCGACGGAAGATGAAGTTGATCGATCGCTTTGTTAGTCGCGAACTGATTGTGAACGTGTTGTTCGCCATCGCCGTGCTGAGCCTCGTACTCGTGGTGGGAAATATTTTCCGCAAACTTCTTCCGTTGCTGGTGAATCACGACGTGCCGATGGAATACCTGATCACCTTTATCGCCTACGTGTTGCCGTTCTCACTCATCTTCACGATTCCATGGGGATTGTTGACGGCGATTCTGCTCGTGTTTGGGCGCCTCTCTGCAGACAACGAATTGATCGCGCTGCGCGCGAACGGTGTGAGTGTTCCCCGGGTGTGCGTTTCGCTTTGGGGCGTCGCCCTGGCGTGCACTGTGATCTGTCTCTGGCTCAATGTGCAGGTCGCGCCCGCAGCACAGGAAAAATTGCGCAGCACCATTTTCGATCTCGCTACGCGAAATCCAATGGCGCTCTTTGGCAGCGATCAGGTGATCGATCAGTTTCCAGGGCGCAAAATTTACGTGGGAAAAAAAGAAGGAAACAAGCTCGAGAACATCACCGTATTCGAGTTGAATCAAAACTCGCTGCCGGTGAAGGTGACTTACGCACGCACCGGCATGCTCGAAGCCGATTTGGCGAACAAGCAAATCCTTATGCACCTGTATCAGGCGCGTTACCAGGAGCGCGACCAAAATGACCCGTCCAACGTGCGAAAGATACGCGACGGAATCAATATGGTGGAAGGCACACTGCCTATCAGCCTCGAGGAGCTTTACGAGAAAGAGAAAAAACGACCGAGCCGATCTGCGTTGTCGATCGAACAATTGCTGGAGCAATTGAAAAGCGAGAACAAACGCGAACGCAGTGCCAGCCGCACCGAAATCAATAAACGGTTTTCATTTCCGTTTGCATGTGTTGCTTTCGCGATAATCGGAGTCCCACTTGGCGTCACAGCGCATCGCCGGGAGACCTCAATCGGGTTCGCCATGGGTTTGATCGTAGCTACGACATACTTTCTCTTTGTCATCATCGGCGATACACTGCGTGGAAATCCGCATGCGCACCCGGAACTGCTCGTCTGGTTTCCCAATTTTCTTTTCATCATCCTTGGTTGGTTTTTGTTCCGGCGGCTGGCGCGCCAATAGATCTTCTCTCGCGGCAGTATAGCCTGGCCTGGCGCTTGGCTTTATCCGGCTATGCTATAATCAAAGCTTTCAGTGGTCGCGGCCGCGAAATCAGCTGGCTGATTTACATGCTCGCGGTTGTGCTGGTGTTGTATTGCGTTTTTGTGCAAAGCCATATCGGTTAGGCCAAACACTGACTTAGGAAACCCGCTTCAGGGGCTTCAACATGTTTCGGCAAGCCGAGGTCGCAGCATTGTGAAACGTTGACAGCGAAGGCCGGTTGATCCTCAGGAGACTTCGTGGCAATCAGCTCTGTCGCGTGATTAGGAAATATCCGATTTGCGGATCGGTCTTTCGATCAACTGACTGGAACGGCGAGATCACCGCGTTCGGTAGCTCGCGCATCAATTCCGAGATTTTATCCTTGGGCACGACAAGGGCATCGAGCGTTCCGCGATTCCATTCCTGAACCGCTTCATCCAGCTTAAGGAAATGTAGTTTCTGCAAGTAGAGCAGCATCCCTTCGTAGCCGCCACCGCGGCCGGAAATCACTTCGTAACGCCAATGATGGGCGACAGCCTGTTCATTCACCGCGCGGCTGAAAACCTCGAGATGATCGGCGTGGTCTCGATAATCGGACAGCATTTTTACCATGGTATAGCCGCCGGTAAACACGATCGAGAAGAGCAGTGCCGCAGCGCTCCATTGCAGGACGCGCCTGTCAGTTTGCCTTTTCCGAAAACTTCCGGCGATCTGCGCGGCGAGCAGCAAACAAAGCGGCGGCACAACCGGGTAAATGCGGTCGACACGTTTCGACGGAACCAGCGACATCACGACCAAACCGCCCAAGCTCCAGCAAACCAGCCAGAGGATATCGGGCGTCGTTTGGCGAAATAGATTGCGAATTCCCGAGCGCGTTCGGCAAAAAAACAGCACCCCGAGTGCGAGGA
>Ga0307471_100000514_pt1 | contig 20038 bp, 20 predicted proteins | sample atmos_gasesAM3C__2_FD_204566 | JGI IMG/M metagenome (GOLD analysis project Ga0307471, IMG submission 204566) | Hardwood forest soil microbial communities from Morgan-Monroe State Forest, Indiana, United States - atmos_gasesAM3C_515 | ecosystem: Environmental > Terrestrial > Soil > Temperate...
TTCTCGATACACTGCCGTCATTCAAGCTCTGGATGATCTCGTCGATGCTGTGGGCCTCAAAGCCGCCTAGAAAACACACCCACTATGAGAACAAAATCCTCGTTTGGGGCCCTATAACGGAACTAATGCTTGTCGCCACCAAAGAACAGATGAGCAATTGATACCAGAACCACGGCCCCAACCGTCGCAGCGGCTAACGAAAATAAAAACGTATTGGCATGAACGATTCCCAGTTTTGTGAAAATCCATCCGCCGATCACCGATCCGATCAGTCCCAGCAAAATGTCTCCGATGCAGCCGAACCCGCGACCGCGCGCGATTTTTCCCGCCAGCCATCCGGCGATCAAGCCAAGGATGATCCAGCCCAACAGGCCCCTCTGCCACTCCACGATAACAACCCGTTCTTGGATGAAATGCAATGCAGCAAGTAGTTGCATTCGGCCTCCCCAGTCTTGTCGAAATAGAATCGTTGCGCTCTGCTTTTCATTTTATTACCGAAACCGGGATGCATGCTGACCAGCATTCATCCTGCGGCCGGTTCCTGCTGGGTCATGCAGTGCAGTGTGCCCAGCCCCAGCACCAGGTCGCGACAGTGTATCCCAACGACTTCCCGCTCCGGAAAAAGTTTCGCCAGGGTGTTCAGGGCTACGCGATCGTTCGCATCATTGAACGTCGGCACAAGAACCAGCTTGTTCGCAATGTAAAAATTCGCGTAACTGGCCGGCAATCGCTGCCCGTCGAAATAGATCGGCATCGGCATCGGCAGAATTTCCACCAGCAACGCCTTCCCATCTTGATCCTTCATTGTCTTCAGCCGTGCCAGATTCTCCTGCAGCGCCGCATGATTCGCGTCTTGGGGATTTGCTTCTACAACCGTCACGACCGTGGTCGCATTCACAAATCTGGTCAGATCGTCGACATGCCCGTGAGTATCGTCCCCGGCGATGCCATTCCCCAGCCACAGTACGTGCGTCGCTCCCAGATGATCGCGAAATATTTCCTTATAATCTTCGCGCGTGAACCCTGGATTCCGCTCCTGTGTCTTGCTCAGCAAACACTCTTCCGTAGTCAACAGCGTCCCGCGGCCATTCACGTCAATCGATCCGCCCTCCAGGACCACGCTCCGCCCCTTGTACTGCGGCAAAAATATCTTTCTCTTCAGCCGTTTGTTCACTTTCGCGACTACCGCGGCATCCTTCCTATGGTTCGAGTACTTCGCCCAACCATTGAATACAAAATTGTTGTAGGCCACGTGGCCCGCCGCGGTCTTCACGCAAATCGGCCCAGAATCGCGCATCCAGCCACGATCAGTCGCCACGCGAAAAAAATCTACTGCCTCCAGATTTGCTCCGGCCTTCTTGAGTATGGCCCGGACCCGTTTTTCCGCGTCGACGTTCTCCACCAGCAGGAACACCCGCTCCACCGACGAGAGGTGCCGCACTATTTCCGCAAACGCCCACGGGATGGGTGAAAATTTGCCCGGCCAGTCCGTCAATTCATGTGGCCATCCCAGCCAGGTTCCGGCATGCCGTTCCCACTCCGCCGGCATTCGATACCCCAACTCGAACGGCGTACCTGTCTTCGTCGATTTATTCATGATGGATTATGCTGTGCTTCGATGACTCAGCGGCGGTTCTTGAGGCTTGGCGTTTCAGCGTCTCTTCAAGTTCTTCTCGGTGCACTTGGGGGTCCTCTGTTCTCTCTGTGGTGAATTCTTTTCTTATTCTTTCCCGAGCCAGCGATTCATGATGGGCTGGAATGCATCGACGCGGCGGTCGCGGAAAAACGGCCAGTTCCTTCGAGTTTCCTCACTCTTCCTTGCATCGCATTCCACCACCAGGATTTCTTCCTTATCGTTCGCGGCTTCCGCCACAACCTGGCCAAACGGATCCGCGACAAAGGAATTTCCCCAAAACTCCAATCCGGGGTCGCCTTTGTCAGGTTTGCCTTCGAATCCCACGCGGTTTACCACTGCCACGTAGATGCCGTTTGCCACCGCGTGCGCTCGCTGAATCGTTTTCCACGCGTCCAATTGCGATGCACCCGCCGCCGCTTTTTCGTGCGGGTGCCATCCGATGCTCGTCGGATAAAAAATGACCTGTGCGCCTTGCAACGCGGTGATCCGCGACCCCTCCGGATACCACTGGTCCCAGCAGATCTGCACGCCAATCCGCGCGTACTTCGTGTCAAAATTCAAAAAGCCCAAATCTCCGGGCGTGAAATAAAATTTCTCGTAGTACAGCGGATCATCAGGGATATGCATTTTCCGGTACTTTCCGAGGTACGATCCATCCGCGTCCAGAATCGCGCTCGCATTGTGGTAAACGCCCGCCGCTCGCCGCTCAAATAGCGACACCACTAGCACCACCTTCTTTTCTTTCGCTACGGCCGCCAACCGTTCCGTGGTCGGTCCAGGCACGGCTTCGGCCAGGTTGAAGAGCTCCGGATCTTCCGTCCTGCAAAAATATTCTCCGGCGAAGAGTTCATGCAGGCAGATAATCTGGGCCCCACGCGATGCCGCTTCCTGAATTTTCTGTGTCGCCCGCGCGAGGTTGTCTTCTTTATTGGTCGTGCAGCGCATCTGCACGAGCCCGACCGTGAATTTGTCGCTCATGCGCTTCATCTTAACACGGAGAAATTTTTCTTTAGCCCCGCGAATTATTCTTTTCTTCTGTTACAGTGGGTACTACAAATTCTATCCGGTGCGTGTTCTGGATTGTTACCGTCAGCAATCGCGCCGGCATTTTGCAACACCGCGCTCATTAGTGTTTTTCAGGAGAGGCGATGGCGAAGCATCCCAATAAGACGGTCACGGGCAGAGTGCTTCACGATCCCGTCAAGGACAAGCTGAAACCGATCTTTCCGCTCGATCTTTCGAAAGTCCGCACCATCGACGATTTAGTTCGCGCAATGGGCGACACCGCGTACACTGCACGTCAGATTGGCGATGCCGCCGAAGTCCTCGAAGCCATGGCGCGAGACAAGGACTGTTTTGTTGTTATGACTCTCGCTGGCGCGCTCACCGTCGGCAAAATGGGTCTCATTTTCTGCGATCTGATCGAATCGGGCATCGTTAAGGCGATAGTTTCTACTGGCGCTTTGATGGCCCACGGCCTTGTCGAAGCCACGGGACGCTCACACTTCCGCTATGATCCCTCGAAAATGAACGACAACGAACTTTTTCTGGCGGGTTACAACCGCGTCTACGATTCCCTGGAGCCTGAAACCAATCTAGACCACGTCGAAGAAGTGGTCGATGCCATCCTCGAACAATGGAATCCCGATGAAGTTGTCTGCAGTTGGAAACTCCACAAGCGCATCGGCGAATTTCTGCACAAGAATACAAAGGGCCGTGGAATTCTTCGCTCCGCTTATGAACGCAATGTTCCTGTTTTCGTTCCCGCCTTCAGCGATTCCGAGCTGGGACTCGATTTTGCTCTGAACAAATACGCTCGCCAGCGGGACAAACGGCCGCTGTTGCGCTTTGATCCTTTCGAGGATTTTGAAACCTTTGCCGATATCATGATGGCCACTAAGAAGATGGGAATCTTCACAATTGGCGGCGGGGTGCCGCGAAACTGGTCGCAACAGTTCGGTGTTTATGCCGAACTCATGGCGCGCCGCGGTTACAAGAAAATGCCGCTGAAGCGCTATGCCTATGGAGTACGCATCTGCCCCGAGCCCGTCAACTGGGGAGGGCTTAGCGGCAGTACCTATACTGAAGCGATCTCTTGGGGGAAATTCGTTCCACCCGAAGAAGGAGGCCAATTCGCGGAGGTCCTTGAAGACGCAACTGTTGCTTTGCCGCTGGTCGTCGGGGCGGTTCTCCAGCGCGTTGGCTACTTCAAAGGTTAGGAGCGTATCGGGAAATTAACGCCGGCTTGTTTCTCGCGGTTTTTGGTCCGCGGCGGAAGCGGCGCATAACGGGCGGAGAAAGAGAGCTAGGGAGAGGATAACCAGAAAGGAACTCGCGCGCACGGAATACCTCGCGAAAATGTAGATTGAGAAACCGGCCTAGTCATTTTCGCCGATGAGGAAAGCCGCCGTGAGAACCGTTGTCCACAAGCCGCGCTTGTCCCCCACGGCGGATTGCGTGATGTTCATTGTCCGCACAATCTTATTGGAGATCCGGTAAACCTCTTTTTTTTCGTCCCAGCTCAAATCAGGATCAAACTCCACATTCAACGTCGTCGCGAGCATCTCGGCCGCGAGTTCTTCAGCGTATTCGCCTGCGACTTCTTCGGTTTCGCCGAAAGAGTGATGTTCGGAAAGATAACCGTACATGGATTTGTCGCCCGGCAGCGCGAGTCCGATGCTGGCGGCAATCAAGCGGTGCGGTTCCTTGGTCGAGTTCTCGCTGATCACGGTGAACGCCACTTGTCCCAGCTTGATTTGTTTCAAGCCCTCGCTGCGCGAAATCAGTTTGCAATTTGGCGGAAAAATCGACGAGACGCGCACAATGTTGCATGCTGCAATACCGGCGTTTCGCAGCGCGAGCTCAAAACTTGAGAGTCTTTCGCGATGTTTACCCACGCCTTTGGTCAAGAAAATTTTTTTTGCGACAAACGCCATGGTGCCAGGTGTGGCTCTCCGTCGTAGATTTTACGCACAAAGAAAAATTGCGTCCTGTGAAAAAGTAACAAGAAGGTATCGGAGTGTCAATCAAGAACCGCGCGATCGAAAAAAGAATGCGAGCTTCGCTCGCCGTGAAATAAGCCGCAGCGAATGCCGAAAAGAAATCCGCTCGCAATTTCGTGCAAACCGGAAGGAGCGCCCCGCTATTTCTCTGCCAGGCAAGTCACAAACTTTCCGAGCGGCCGGCAAAGTGCCAGCACTTTTCCCAAATCCTCAGCGGTAAAATCGAGCCCGGCGTTTGCCGGACTAGCACCCTTGCGGCTGATTTGCATTACGCCCACGACTTTTCCCTCATACAGAATCGGCGCGCTGATGATTTTCTGAATCGATTCGCCCGACGTGCCCTCGGACTTCACTCCTTCAAAGACGCTAGCGTGGCGAACACTCGAGAATTTGTTGTTAATTTCCGCGCGGCTTTCGCGTGCGGTCCGCGCCGCCAATGCCGAATTGCTCGTCAGGGGAATGAATCCCACATTTTTCAACGCCGACGGGATGATGAAATACAGGTGGCGCCAGCGGGTCGAAACGGCCATGATTGCCACTTCATCCACGTGGACTCCCAGATTCTTGGCAATTCTTTCGGCCACCGTCGGCAGAGACACCTCAACCGCGCTTGGACCCTCGGCCTCTAGCGCGTTCGCCAGCTTTTCCAGTTCAGATACCAGGTTTGTTGCCATTGTTATGATTCGAAATTTTCTCCGCGAGCGCACAGAGTGAATAGGGGCCCCTGTGTGGAGACCCTTCGAGCTGGTGTCTTCCATGTTCACCGCTCGCCCGCGAACTAGCAAGAAACTTTCCTGTCATTTGCGCCTTTCGTAATCCGAGTCCTGCTTGCATCATTTTTGAAATCTCAACTATACTGAAGTTGCCGTGAACCCACCTCGCTCCTGCTTTGGCGCTCCACACAATTCTATTGGGCATCCGGCGGCGGAGAATGCATGTCTTCATCGGCAGGCCAGCCTGACGGTAGTTATCTCTCAGGAAAACGACACTCCTTATCCGGCATCATTTCCAACATAGAGAAGGATCAGTACATTCCATGAGCGCTACAGCGGTAAACCTTCCCGCCGGCAGCTTGCGGTTCTGGCAGACCACCGTCGGCAAGAAAGCGATAATGGCCGTCACCGGCTTCATCCTGTTCGGTTTCGTATGCGGGCACTTGCTCGGCAATCTGCAGGTCTTTCTGCCGCCTGAAAAACTCAATCACTACGCGGCGTTGCTGAAATCCCTCCCCGCGCTCTTGTGGGGCACGCGGATCACGCTGCTCGTTGCTGGCGGCTTGCACATCTGGTCATCGTTCCAACTGTGGCTCCTGCAGCGCGAGGCACGGCCGATAAACTACATCAAGAAGGCCAACCTCAATTCCACCTATGCTTCCCGCACCATGTTGTGGAGCGGGCCCATCATCGCGGCCTTCGTAATCTTCCACCTTCTGCAATTTACCTTCGGAGCTGTGCACCCCGGCGCGCCTTTCGACGAGCACAACGTTTACAATAACGTGGTCACGGGCTTCCAGGTCTGGCCCGTCTCGCTCTTCTACATCATCGCGATGATCATGCTTTGCTATCACCTATATCACGGGTTGTGGAGCATGTTCCAATCGCTCGGTTTCAGCCATCCCGTCTACACGCCCTGGCTGCAACTGTTCGCGAAGGTTGTCGCCATCCTGATTGCCGTGGGCTACATTTCGATCCCGGTCGCCATTCTGGCCGGCTTCATCAAGCCTGTCTAGGGAGCCTGATGCCATGGAATTAAGATCCAATGTCCCGAGCGGGCCGATCGAGCAATCCTGGGACAAGCACAAGTTCGAGCTGAAACTCATCAATCCGGCCAACAAGCGGAAGTACAACATCATCGTTGTTGGTTCGGGCCTCGCCGGAGGCGCTGCCGCTGCCAGCCTCGGCGAACTCGGCTACAACGTTCAGTGCTTCTGCTATCAGGACAGCCCGCGCCGCGCCCACTCCATCGCCGCACAGGGCGGCATCAACGCCGCCAAGAATTATCACAATGACGGCGACAGCGTTTTTCGGCTCTTTTATGACACCGTCAAGGGTGGGGACTTCCGCGCACGCGAAGGCAATGTCTACCGCCTCGCGCAGGTCAGCGTGAACATCATCGACCAGTGCGTCGCACAGGGGGTGCCCTTCGCCCGCGAGTACGGCGGCCTGCTCGACAATCGCTCTTTCGGCGGCGCCCAGGTCTCGCGCACGTTTTACGCCCGCGGCCAGACTGGCCAGCAGCTCCTTCTCGGAGCTTACCAGGCCCTTGAACGCCAGATCGGTCACGGCACAGTGAAGATGTATCCGCGCATGGATATGCTGGACTTGATCGTCGTCGACGGCCAGGCCCGCGGCATCGTCACGCGCAGTCTCTACGACGGCAAGATCGAAGTCCACGTGGGCGACGCCGTCGTGCTGGCCACCGGCGGCTACGGGAACGTCTTCTACCTTTCGACCAACGCCAAGGGCTGCAACGCCACCGCCATCTGGCGCGCCTACAGGCGCGGCGCACTGTTTGCCAACCCATGCTTTACGCAGATCCACCCCACCTGCATCCCCGTAGCCGGCGAATATCAGTCCAAGCTCACCCTGATGTCGGAGTCCCTTCGTAACGACGGCCGCATCTGGGTTCCCAAGAAGCCCGGCGACAAGCGCCCTCCCGCCTCAATCCCGGAAAACGAGCGGGACTACTACCTCGAGCGCCGCTACCCCAGTTTTGGCAACCTCGTGCCACGCGACATCGCTTCCCGCGCCGCCAAGGCCGAGTGCGATGCCGGCCACGGCGTCGGCGAATCCGGTCTCGGCGTCTACCTGGATTTCACCGATGCGATCCAGCGGCTCGGAAAACACAAGATTGCCGAGCGCTACGGTAACCTTTTCGAGATGTATGAGCGGATCACTGGCGAGGACCCTTACAAAGTCCCGATGCGGATCTATCCCGCCAGCCACTACACGATGGGCGGCCTCTGGGTGGACTACAACTTGATGTCCACGATTCCCGGCCTGTTTGTCCTCGGGGAAGCCAACTTCTCCGATCACGGCGCCAACCGTCTCGGCGCGAGCGCCCTCATGCAGGGCTTGGCTGACGGCTACTTCATCATTCCCTATACCATTGGCAATTACCTGGCCACCGCCAAGCCGGCCAAGGTTGCCGCAGATGCCCCCGCGGCGAAGGAAGCCGTGGCGAACGCCGCAGCCATCACAAAAAAGCTGCTGAACGGCAACGGCAAACGCACCGTCGACTCCTTCCACCGCGAACTCGGCAAGATCGTCTGGGACTACTGCGGCATGGCCCGCAATGAGGCCGGCCTCAAGAAGGCCCTCTCCCTGATCCCCCCGCTCCGCGAAGAGTTCTGGAAGAATGTCCGCGTGCTCGGCGCCAACGAAGAGTTCAACCAATCCCTCGAAAAAGCCGGACGTGTGGCGGACTTCTTCGAGCTCGCCGAACTGATGTGCCTGGACGCGCTGGACCGCAAGGAATCCTGCGGTGGTCACTTCCGTGAAGAGTATCAAACACCCGAGGGCGAGGCGCTGCGCGACGACACGAACTACTCCTACGTGGCCGCGTGGGGCTACCAGGGACAAGGCCGCGCCCCCGCACTCACGAAAGAGTCTCTCACCTTCAACTACGTGAAGCCTTCTCAACGGAGCTACAAGTGAAACTCACACTTCACGTCTGGAGACAGAAAAACGCGCAGGACCGCGGCGGCATGGTGCGCTATGAGGTTCCCAACGTCAACGAGCACATGTCCTTCCTCGAGATGCTGGATGTCCTGAACGAGGGCCTGATCGAGAAGGGCGATGATCCCATCGCCTTCGACCACGATTGCCGCGAAGGCATCTGCGGCATGTGCGGCTTCATGATCAACGGCAAGGCACACGGCGGATTTAAGGGCACCACCGTATGCCAGCTGCACATGCGCCATTTCAAAGATGGCGACGTCATCTACCTGGAGCCCTGGCGCGCCAAAGCCTTCCCCGTGATCAAGGACCTCGCCGTAAACCGCGCCTCTTTCGACCGCATCATCGCCGCCGGCGGCTTCATCTCCGTTCCTACCGGCAGCGCCCCGGACGGCAACGCCATACCCGTCAGAAAGCAGGACGCCGACCTGGCCATGGATGCCGCCGCCTGCATCGGTTGCGGCGCTTGCGTCGCGGCTTGCCCTAACGCGGCTGCGGCTCTCTTCGTCGGCGCCAAGATCTCCCATCTTGGCCACCTGCCGCAAGGCCAGGTGGAACGTGACCGACGCGCCTTGGCGATGGTCCAGCAGATGAACCTTGCAGGTTTCGCCAACTGCACCAACATCGGCGAGTGCGAAGCCGCCTGCCCGAAGGAAATCAAGCTCGAAGTGATCGCACGCACCAACCACGATTACATCAAAGCCGCTTTCACAGAGCGCCCTGAATCCACAGCCGCCGGCGCAGGCTAAATGCATTCCCTCCCAGGTTGGCTCCTTGGCTGTGGTAATTTGCAAATTGAGTCCTGCTTGAAAGTTGGAGAAGGAAAAGAGTCCACCACAGAGTTAGCAGAGGACCGCAGAGGGAGCGGAGAGGCAGGAGGCTGAGATTGCGATCTTTCGCGTACACCAATCACGCGCTCAGCACTCTTCAATCTCATCTGCTACTCTACCAACGCACCAAAATATTTTCAGGAGGTTGCATGCTTCGCTTGTTGTTTTTTCTCGCTTTCTGTTTCGTCGGGTTTTTCGCCACGACTCTCTCGGTGTCCGCGCAAACCGTCTCTGACAAGGCTAAACAACTCCATTTTTCTTCCATCGTTGTTGACACGCACGACGACACGACGCAGCGGCTGCTCGACCCCAAGTTCGATCTCGGCACGCGCCATTCCGACGGCAGCATAGACATCCCCCGCATGCGCGAGGGCGGCCTGGACGCGATCTTCTTTTCTATTTGGATACCCAGTTCCGTCGTTGGCCCCACCGCTGTCAAGCGCGCGCTCGATCAGATTGATGCCGTCCGCGAAACGGTCCACAAGCATCCGAAGGATCTCGTTCTGGCCACCACCGCTGATGAGGTAGTTGCGGCGAGAAAGGAAAAGAAAATCGCCGCGCTCATGGGTGTTGAGGGCGGGCACATGATTGACAATGATCTCGCCGTTCTCCGCTCCTTCGCGGAACTCGGCGTCCGCTATATGACCCTCACGCACATGGGCAATACCGAATGGGCCGACTCCTCGACCGACAAGCCCGCGCACAACGGCCTCACGGAATTTGGCAAGGATGTTGTCCGCGAGATGAACCGCCTCGGGGTCATCGTGGACATTTCCCATGTCAGCGATAAGACGTTCTACGATGTGCTGGCTACTTCACAAGCTCCGGTCTTGGCCTCCCACTCCTCTTGCCGCGCCATCTGCGACGCGGCCCGCAATATGACCGACGACATGATTCGCGATCTTGCCAAACATGGCGGCGTCATCCAGATCAATTACCATATCGGCTTTCTCAGCCAGGAATTCCGCAATGCGGAAAAAGCGAATCCCGAAACCGAGAAAGCCATTGATGCGGAAATCAAAAAGCGTTGTGGCGACAACGAAGATTGCTCTCTAGTCGTTGGCGATCAGATCGTCCGTGAATATGTTCTCGCCGGCAAACTTCCGCGCGTGGACTGGACCAAGATCGTCGAACACATCGATCACGCCGTAAAAATCGCCGGCGTTGACCACGTCGGCCTCGGCTCTGATTTCGACGGCGCCAACATGCCCTTAGGCATGGAAAATGCCTCGAAGCTACCTCAACTCACCGAAGCCCTGCTGCAGAAGGGTTACTCCGAAGCAGACATCCGCAAAATCCTGGGCGAAAACACCTTGCGCCTGATGCGCCAGGTCGAAAACGTCAGCGAACTCAACTCCGCAAAATAACCCGTTGCCTGGTTGTCACATGAGGCTAGTTCTCGAGTCGTGCGGACTTTTCTTCTGCTCGCTTTCACTGGACCGTGACCCGAACTTCGATCGAGAATTGATATAGAATTAGGTCAGTACAAATTCCCATAGACATCTCTGGAGGATTTCAATTCAATGCGCGTCGCCAAGCTTGTCGCAACATCAACGTTCTTTCTGTTTGCTGCGCTCTCATGTTTATCGCAGGCCGCAGCCCAAACGCCAGCACCCGCTCAATCAAAACCCGCTTCTCCGTCGGCCGCCAAACCCGCTGCGAAATCCACCACTCCTTACGAGCGCACTCTCTTGAAGCCGGCTCTGCTGAAGGATACGGCTCCCGACAGCTACCAGGCTCTCTTCGACACTTCGCGTGGCGAGTTCACCATCACCGTCACCCGCGCTTGGGCTCCCCTTGGTGCCGACCGGTTCTATAATCTGGTGAAGCATCACTATTTCGATAACGCTCATTTCTATCGCGTGCTTCCCAATTTCGTTGTGCAGTTCGGTTTCAACGCCAACCCGCCGGTCAACGCTGCTTGGGAAAAGGCCACCATCAAGGACGACCCGCACAGCCAGAGCAACAAGAAGGGAACTGTCACCTTCGCCACCGCCGGTCCCAACACCCGCACCACGCAAGTCTTCATCAATTTGAAGGACAACACTTCGCTCGACTCTCAAGGATTCACGCCTTTCGGAATCGTTGATCCCCCTGGCTTGAAAGTCGTCGAGATGCTTTACGATCAGTATGGCGATTCGGCCGGCATGGACCAGACGAACATTTCCAAGGGGGGCAAGGCTTACCTCGAGCAGAAGTGGCCTCGCCTCGATTTCATCAAGTCCGCGACGATTGTGGGACTCCCTGCCGAGCCAGCTCCGAAGCGGGCCCCGGCTAAGCACCCCGCGTCCACCGTCCCTAAATCCACATCCGCCCCGTCGGCAAAACCCCAATAACAAAATTGTGGGGTGGCTTCTTGCTGAGAGTGCACGCAATATGTGGGTCATGGAAGCGCTGATGAGGTGTGTCACCGGATTTTGCGACGGTCGGTTTTGTGATTGCGCGCCACTAAATCCATTTCCTTCAACTGCTTACACGGTTAGAAGAGCCTTACGCCTGGTTGCATCACCCCGGATGTATCCAAACTCTTTATGCGAAGCATCCAATCTTTGGGACGTGCGCCGCATTGACAGAATGTTGCGCGGCGCGTAGCCTCCTTAAAGCTATGATGTTCACCAGCCAGAGGATCGCCTGTCAGTTCACCGGCAGCTGTTGTTGTCGGCTCTTCTCCTCTGGCCAACGGCTAATTCGAACCTAGCTTTTTCTCAGTCCCAAGTTTCGAAGCCCACGTGCCAGAGTCCCGGCGACGTGGGTTTTTTGTTTTTAGATCGGAGATTTTGCAATGCCCGAACGAAAGGAAACCAAAGCCCAGCGCATCGAGCGTCTCAAACGCTTGAAGAACCCATGGGAGCACCTCGACGAGATCCGCGCGTTCTCACGCCTGGGTCACTCCTCAATCCCGCCCGAATGGCTATCCACGTACTTCCGCCCCTGGGGCATCTACACCCAGGGGGATGGCGTGGGGGCCCTCGGCGGCTCCGGCGGCGAAGGGCGAGCCGTACCCTTTTTCATGGTCCGCATCCGTATTCCCAACGGGCTTCTCACCTCTCAGCAGGTTCGCTTGATCGCAAATCTCTCGGAACAGCATGGCAACGGCGTCGCCGACATAACGGTCCGCCAGAACATTCAATTGCACTGGATTCGCATCGATGCCATTCCGGATCTACTGGAACAACTCTGGAAAGCCGGACTCAGCACCACGGGCGCCTGCGGAGATGTAACCCGCAACATAACCGGGTGCCCCCTTGCGGGTCTCCAGGCGCACGAAATCGCCGACGTTTCTTCCGTGGTACTTGCGCTAGACCGGGAACTCGCCGGGAACGCTGAGTTCTACAATCTGCCCCGCAAATTCAAGATCACGGTGACGGGTTGCCCCGAATGGTGTTCTTACCCGGAAATCAACGACATTGGCCTGACCGCCACTCGCCGGAACCGCCAGGGCAGGACTACTGGAGCTCAGGACAAGCCGTTCGAGCCGCAGAGTAACGAAGAAATCGGCTTCTCCATCCGCGTCGCTGGCGGACTCTCGACCCAGCCTCATTTAGCGGTTCGCCTCAATGCCTTCATCCATTGGGACCAAGTCATCCCCGTTGTCCGTGCAATCACCGAAGTCTTTCGCGCCAGCGAGGTTCTCCGGCAGAGCCGTGAGCGGGCGCGGTTGAAATATCTTTTCCTCGAACACGGCTGGACGCCCGAATCGTTTCTTGCCGCCGTGCAGGCCCGCCTGGGCTTTGCACTCGATCCCGCCGAACCTGAAGAACTGCCCGCCCAGATCCATCGCGATCATCTCGGCATCGTTCCCCAAAAGCAGGGCGGCCTTTTCTCCGTCGGGGCTTCCGTCCTTCGAGGGCGCGTCGCCCCGGCACAACTCCGGCTCGCCGCCGACCTCGCAGAAACCTACGCGGACGGCCACATTCGCAACACTCCCGTACAAAACCTGCTGATCGTGAACGTTCCCGGAGCTCACGCTCATACGGTCGCGTCAAAACTTTCGGCTGCGGGCCTCCCTGTCGAATCCTCCGCATTCGCTCGGGGCACTGTTGCTTGCACCGGATCGGAATTTTGCAAGCTCGCCCTTACCGAGACCAAATCCTTTGCGCGCTGGCTCATGGGAGAACTCGAGGAGCGCTTTCCCGCGTATCACGAACAACTTAAACTTCATATCACCGGTTGCCCCAACAGTTGTGGCCAGCACTGGATTGCCGATATTGGCATCGAAGGCAAGAAAATCAAGTCAAACGGGGAAATGGTGGACGCTTATTACTTCTGCGTGGGCGGCAGCGTGGGGCAAATCGCCTCCATTGCTCGACCTGTCGGCTATCGTTGCGCCGCCACCGAAGTCCCCAACGCGATCGAACGACTCCTTCGCGCTTATCGGGGAAGCCGCCATCCGAGAGAAACGTTGCAGCGATTTCTTGCGCGCCATTCTACAGAGAACCTTCGTTCGATTCTCGCAGGTGGGGGCGCGGAGGAGTTCGTGCAGCGCGATCTCCCTGTCGAGCATGTACCGCACTCCGTGGAGGACCGTCCATGAGCCTTTTTCCTGCGTTTCTCAAACTCGAGAATCGCCTCGTCACGCTCATCGGGGGCGGCTCGATCGCCGAATCCAAACTCGCGGGTCTGCTCGACTCTGGCGCTCGCGTTCGCCTCGTCGCCCCTCGTATTTCTCTTGTAATTGCCGGCTTGGTCCGCGAATCGCGCCTCGAATGGTGGCCTAAGGTCTACGAACCAGGCGATCTCGCCGGCTCCTCCCTCGTCATCGCGGCTACTTCGCTCCGCGACGTCAATGCGGCCGTTTTCCAAGAGGCCGAGGCCAGAGGCATTCTTTGCAACACTGTTGACGATGTCGAACACTGCCACTTCTACTATGGTTCCATCGTCAGGCGCGGCGATCTCCAGATCGCCATCTCTACGAACGGCAAGAGCCCGGCACTCGCGCAGCGGCTCCGCAAGGAACTGGAGGAGCAATTCGGGCCTGAATATGCCGCATGGCTCGAATGGCTCGGAACAGCCCGCGAGGTCATTCGCGCGCAAGATTCAGAGTCGGAGAAGTCTAAGCGCTGGCTGCATCTTCTGGCCAGCCGCCCCATGTTTGAAAAATTCCTCCACGATGCCACCGCGCCGGATCGAAGTCAGGGAGCCGCGTGATGGGGAAAGTCTTTTTAGTTGGTGCGGGTCCCGGCGATCCTGAACTGCTCACCGTAAAAGCGGTGCGCATCCTGACGCGCGCTTCCGTCGTTCTGTACGACTCGCTCGTCAGTGAGGAAGTTCTCAGCCTAGTCAGCCCTGCCGCGGAACGAGTGGACGTCGGCAAACGTTGTGGCCGCAAGCTCCTGACTCAGGACGAAATCAATTCGTTACTCGTGTGCTATGCAGCGGACCACGAAATAATTGTCCGGCTAAAGGGCGGCGACCCGCTCATCTTCGGGCGTGCAGGCGAAGAAATCCAAGCCCTTCGCGAAGCCAAGGTCGAGTTTGAAATTGTCCCAGGAATCACCGCTGCGTTGGGTGCTGCAGCGGCTGCGGGCATTTCGCTCACCGATCGCCGCGTCGCTTCACAAGTTCTCTTCACCACCTTCTCGCGGAGCGTTGATTCGAATTCCATGGACTGGTCCACTGTCAACAGCACCACGACCCTGGTGGTGTACATGCCTGGTCCGGATTACTCCGAAGTTTCGCGTTGGCTCCAAGACGGTGGCCTCCCCGCGGATCTCCCATGCGCCCTTATCTCCAAGGCCACCACGGCTCAACAGCAGATTTGCTACACAAACGTTTCCAGCCTGGCCCATGAACGCAAACTCGCCGCGCCTGCTCTCCTCCTTGTCGGCCGAGTCGCCGCTCACCGCGCCCAAGAACTCGCCGAACACTTCTGGCCGGGTGTCGGCCGCGAACGGGTTTTCTATAAGGAGGTTTCGTGAATTCTTGTTTCCCTGGAAATTTGGTTGAATTCGTGAACGGGAAGCGAATCACTCAAGGTACGATAAGGAAACTATGGAGGAATCCATGAGCAATCAACAGGAAGTCCGCGGTGAAGCTGCGTCTCGCAAAAACTGGCTCCTATCTCTGGATACGTGGGCCGTTGTCGTCGCATTGCTTGCCGCTCTGCTGGTGCGCCTTGGCGTCATCACCCGCGTACCCTGGTGACACGATCTTACCCCTGGTATTTTTTCGCGAAATTTGGGACCAAGGCAGCACAAAACTAGTGTCTTGCACACGATTGGAGAGAAAAAAGCATGGCTGATGCAATCGTAATCCCCCAGGCCCAACCCGTCGAAACTCGCTGGCCCTTCCTTCGCATGATTCCCGGCGTACTGCTTCTTGTGGTTGTTGGCTATGGCGGAAAATTCCTCGAACAGAACGTCAACACGTATTCCAAAGCCCATCATTGGGTCTTTCCGAACATCGAATACGTGCTCTGGGCCATCCTGATCGGCCTTGCCATCTCCAACACCATTGGCGTGGCCAAAATATTCCAGGCTGGTGTCGCAACCTACGAATTCTGGCTCAAAGCCGGCATCGTTCTGCTCGGGTCGCGTTTTCTGCTCGGTGATGTTTTGAAAATTGGCGGTGTGAGCCTCATTCTCGTCGCGGTTGAAATCCTCGGGTCTCTCGCCTTCATGACTTTTTTGGGCCGTCTCTTCAACCTTCGCCCCAAGCTCACTACGCTCCTGGCCGTCGGTTCCGCGGTGTGCGGGGTCAGCGCGATTATTGCCACGAAGGGTGCCATTGATGCTGATGACGAAGATTCTTCTTTCGCCATCGCGGCCATCCTGGCCCTAGGCGCTCTCGCGCTTTTCACCTTCCCGCTGATCGGTCATGCCCTGCACCTTAGCGACAGCGCTTACGGCCTGTGGGCCGGCCTCGCCGTCGATAACACGGCCGAAGCCACTGCCGCCGGTGCGCTTTACTCTGATGCCGCCGGCAAACTTGCAGTCCTTGCCAAGACCACGCGCAACGCCATGATCGGCTTCGTCGTTCTCGGCTATGCCATCTATTGGGCCAGCCAAGGCCAGGCCAAAGTTGTCGGCAACAAGGCAGCGTTCCTCTGGCAGAAATTCCCGAAATTCGTTCTGGGCTTCCTGCTCATCTCTGTCCTCGCCACTTACCACTTCTTCACCAAAGAACAGAACAGCGCGCTTGCCAATCTTTCGCGTTGGGCCTTTCTCCTGACTTTTGCTGGGGTTGGCCTGCGCACCAATTTCCGCGAGATGCGCAAGCAGGGTCTGCGTCCGTTCGCCGTCGGCGCCATTGGAGAAGTCGCCATAGCCGTCTTTACGCTCGCGCTGGTCTTCGCCGCTGACCACCTGTTTCATTTGTAGCGCCGGGCGAGAGCGGACTGAAGATTGCTAATGAAGTTTGAGTGTGGGAACGCTGTACTTCCGTGCCACTCGGTGCAAGTAGTCTTGCGGGCGAAACTGGCGGATGGCAAAGATCGTTATGACGGCTACAAGGATAGGTGTGATCAGCGCAACCAACCCAACCACCAAAAGGGTGATTGCTGTTTCGTTCATGAGACCATCCTAGGCTGCGCCAATTCCGGCGTCAACGGCAGTTCCTACTTCGACCCGTTAAAGCCCCAGCACGGTCACTAGTTCCTTCACGGAAGCCGCCGACTTCTGCAGGGCTGCATTCTCTTCCGGCGTCAGCTTGATCTGGATAATCTCCTCGACGCCCTTAGCCCCCAACTTAACGGGCACACCGACATACAATCCCTTGATCCCGTATTCGCCTTCGAGATAGGCGGCGCACGGCAAAATCTTCTTCTTGTCCTTGAGAATTGCTTCCACCATCTCCACGGCGGCTGCCGACGGCGCGTAGTACGCCGACCCGGTCTTCAGCAGGTTTACGATTTCCACGCCACCCTTCCGCGTGCGCTGCACGATGGCGTCAATTTTTTCTTTTGGCAGCAAATCCGGTAAAGGAATTCCCGCCACGGTGGAATAACGCGGCAGCGGTACCATGTCGTCGCCATGCCCGCCGAGCACAAACGAGTGGACATTCTCGATACTCACCCGGAATTCCATTGCCACAAATGCGCTCATGCGCGCGGAATCCAGCACACCGGCCATCCCGATCACGCGATGCTTGGCGAAACCGCTGACCTTGAGGGCCGCCTGCGCCATGGCATCTAGCGGATTCGTCACCATCACCAGGATGCAGTGCGGCGAATGCTTCACAACTTGCTCGACCACGGCCCTTACCACGTCGTAGTTCGCTTTCAGCAGATCGTCGCGGCTCATTCCCGGCTTACGCGGGAACCCTGCCGTGACCACCACCACATCGCTATTGGCCGTTGCGCTGTAATCTCCCGAAGCTGTAGTGATCCCGGTAGCGAAAGAATCCGTCCGTGTAATCGCTCCTGACTCCACCATGTCTAGCGCCTTGCCAGCCGGGGGGCCATCCAGAATATCAGTCAACACCACGTCGGCCAGCTCCTTATCGACGATTCGCTGGGCCGTTGTAGAGCCCACAAATCCACCGCCTACCACCGTCACTTTCCTTCTGCTCATCTCTATCTCTCCTTGTCGAACCAAGCCTTCTTGCGAATCCCACTCAGGCTTGTCATGCCGAGCGAAGCGAGGGATATGCGTTTCATTGATGGTTCGAGCGAATTTCAATTCTTCTCTGCGAGCGCTGTGGCCCTCTTTGACTTTTGCGGCGAATTCTTCGCCGCTCAAGCTTCGCTATCTCGCCACTGCCATTCCTCGCATATTCTCGATGATGGCGCCGGCAAAGGCCGATGTTCCCAGCTTGGTTGCGCCCTTCATCAGCCGTTCGAGGTCGTAGGTCACGCGCTTTTGTTGGATGGTTCGGGCAATCCCGTCCTCGATCAATTTTCCCGCTCCTTTCCATCCCAAAAACTCAAACATCATCGCGCCGCTCAACATCAGCGAACTCGGATTGATCACATCCTTATCCGCGTATTTTGGCGCCGTGCCGTGTGTTGCCTCGAACACGCCGTACCCATCGCCGATATTCGATCCCGGCGCGATGCCCAAGCCTCCCACTTGCGCCGCGCAAGCATCGCTTAAGTAATCGCCGTTCAAATTGGGTGTTGCCAGGACGCTGTACTCGTTTGGGCGTAGCAGCATCTGCTGGAAAACAGAATCGGCGATCCGATCGTTGATCATGAGCTTCTGTTTCCACTGGCCCTTGCCATGCGTCGTCCCGATGGTCTCCAGGGTCTTCTTCACTTCCGCGTAGACCGCTTTTTTGAACTCTTCTGTCGCCTGCTCGAGGCCCGGCTCAATCAGCGCCGCATTTTGTTCCACCGTCAAACCGGGGTTCTCCGCCAGATTGTCCAGAATCCAGCTTTCGCGTTCGGTCACCGTCTGGGCGCGAAACTCTTCCCTAGCCAGTTCGTAACCCCAATCACGGAAAGCACCTTCGGTGAACTTCTGGATGTTCCCCTTATGTACGAGGGTGACTACGGACCGCTCGTTATCCAGCGCATACTGAATCGCTCGCCGTACCAACCGCTTCGTTCCGGTCGGCGACATCGGTTTGATTCCAACACCCGAATCCCACCGAATCTGCTTCTTCCCGTCCTTCAGCATTTCGTAGTTCAAAAATTCCAGCAGTTTCTTTGCTTCCGGTGTCCCGCTCTTCCACTCGATCCCGATGTACACGTCCTCTGTGTTCTCCCGGAAAATCACCACGTCCATCTTCTCCGGTTCGCGAACGGGGGACGGAACTCCCTGGTAATAACGCACGGGCCGCACGCAAGCGTACAGATCCAGGATCTGCCTCAGCGCTACGTTCAACGAGCGGATCCCGCCACCCACCGGTGTCGTCAGAGGTCCCTTGATCGATACACGAAAATCGCGCACTGCTTCCACGGTCTCATCCGGCAGCCACTGCTTGAAGGTATTGAATGCCTTCTCGCCCGCAAACACTTCAAACCAGACCACGCGGCGCTTCCCGCCGTAAGCCTTCTCTACTGCCGCGTCAAACACTCGGCGAGAGGCTTTCCAGATGTCGCGTCCCGTACCATCTCCCTCGATGAAAGGAACCATGGGATTATCCGGGACTTGCAGTACGCCATTGCTGTAGCCGATCGCGCTCCCATTCGTCGGTACGGCTATTCCGTTATATGCACTTTTCATGACTCGGGCTCCCTGAGGACATACATCTGGCTTTGATTGATTCTTTGCGATTTCGCCAAGGATGGGCCAACTCAAAACAATATCACACCGACACCGTTGCTCGAAATGCTTGTTCTCACATCGCGGCGCGAGTCCTTAAGTTTCGCGGCTGTTCTGGCGCGAGCGCTCAGACTGGGCTGTTGCTATCTGCTCAGCGTACGCCCCGCTCTCAAAATTTCCTGCCTCGTTGTATACTCCCGCCCTGTGACCGCCGCCCCTATCTCAAGAAGGAGATCACCATGATGCTTGATTGGAATGCCTACAAAGCCGAACTCGTTAAGACCATCCCGGAATTCGCCAAACTCTCCCCTGATTCTCTTAAGGGCTACCAGACTCTCTCCGACGCCAACAAACCGCAATCCCTCCTGGGCGAGAAGATACGGCAGCTCATCTCGCTTGCCGTGGCGGTCACCACGCGCTGCGATGGCTGCATCACTTTCCACACAGACGCCGCTCTCAAGGCGGGTGCCTCGCGAGAAGAAATTGCCGAAGCCCTCGGTGTGGCCATGGCCATGAACGCCGGCGCAGCCCTGGTCTATTCCCTTCGAGCAATGGACGCCGTCACGGCCAAGTCGGCAGCCAGGTAGCATCTTTCCGCCGAGGATAGGTGACTCGCTGCCGGACCGGCGAGCGCGTCCTGCGCTCACGCGTGGTTTTTTATCTGAGCATGGCTAACTAGGCAAGGGCTTCGCCCTTGATATCCCTTCGGGATCGATATGGAAGTCGGAATTCAGGACCGCGTAAAACA
>Ga0307471_100000515_pt1 | contig 20009 bp, 17 predicted proteins | sample atmos_gasesAM3C__2_FD_204566 | JGI IMG/M metagenome (GOLD analysis project Ga0307471, IMG submission 204566) | Hardwood forest soil microbial communities from Morgan-Monroe State Forest, Indiana, United States - atmos_gasesAM3C_515 | ecosystem: Environmental > Terrestrial > Soil > Temperate...
ATGATGACCGTCTTCAGCTCGGTGTAGGCCTCGATGCCTTCCCGACCCTGCTCGCGGCCGATGCCCGATTGCTTGAATCCGCCAAAAGGCAGCGCCGGATCGATGACCGCATGACAGTTGCCCCACACAGTCCCGGCCTTCAGTTTGGCGGCGAGCTTGTGCATGGCCGAGACATCCTTGGTCCAGATACTCGCTGCGAGCCCGTAGCTGGTGTCGTTGGCGGCCTTGGCGACCTCATCGAGCGTGTCGAAGCGCTGCGCGACCAGCACCGGGCCGAAGATCTCCTCACGAACGATGCTCATCGAGGGTTTCACGTCGACCAGGACCGTCGGGTTGACGTAGTAGCCCTCGGCAGCCGCGGCGTTGCCACCCACAGCGACCGATGCGCCATCGCGCTTGCCCTTCTCGATGTAGCCCATGACGCGGTCCATCTGCTCCTTCGAGACCAGCGGGCCCATGTGGCCTTCGGGATCGAGCGAGGGGCGCGGCCGCCAGAAGGCGGAGGCTTTTGCCACGCCTTCCACCATGCGGTCGAAAATCGAGCGATGCGCGAACAGGCGCGAGCCGGCGACGCAGATCTGTCCAGCGTTGAAGAAGACCCCGCCGGCAGCGGCCAGGGCGACCTCGTCGACATTCACATCGGGCATCACGATCACCGGCGACTTGCCGCCGAGCTCCAGAGTGACGCGCTTGAGCGTCTCGGTAGCGTTGCGGTTGATGATCTTGCCGACCTCGGTGGAGCCGGTGAACGCGACCTTGTCGACGTCGGGGTGCTTCACCAGGCGGTCGCCCGCGGTGTGCCCGTTGCCGGTGATGACGTTGATCACACCCGGCGGAAAACCGGCTTCGGCCACGAAATCGGCCAGGCGCAACGCAGTCACCGAGGTTTGCTCGGCGGGCTTGAGAATCAGAGTGCAGCCCGCGGCGAGCGCCGGCGAAATCTTGAGCGTCGCCATCAGCAGCGGGAAGTTCCAGGGAATGATCTGCGCCGCGACTCCCACGGGTTGGCGCGAGACGTAGCTGAACACCTGTCCGCGCGGCGATCCCTGAGGATCGAGAACTTCGCCGCCGATCTTGGAGGCCCAGCCCGCCATGTAGCGCAGGTGATCGACGGAGCCGGGAATATCGACCATCTTCGCAAAGCCAACCGGCTTGCCGTTGTCGATGGCCTCGAGCTCGGCGAGCTCCGCGGCGTTCGCTTCGATCAGGTCCGCGAGCTTGTTGATGGTGCGCTCACGCGCCTTGGGCGGCAGGTTCGACCAGCGTCCGTCGTCGAAGGCGGCACGCGCGGCGGCAACGGCGCGGTCCACATCGGCGTCGGAGGCATCCACGATGCGGCCGACTTCGCGCCCGGTGGAGGGATCCTCGACGATGAGCGTCGCCCCGTGGGTCGATGACACCCACTCGTTGTTGATGAAGAGCGCTGGCTTGCGCGCGAGGGCACGCTTGGCGGCCGGCGAATACTCGCGCTGCACGAAGGAGCCGCGGTCCTCGACGATCGGTTGCACGGTAGCCATGTCAGTGTCCTCCGGGATTGCGCGGGGCGCGGCGGTACCGCCCCCTCGAGATGGCCGAATTTGTTTGTGTAGCGTACTAACTGAGCCTGGGGGGGTCAATGCAAAGGCAGGCCGGAGCGCGAGCTTGCGCCCTGCGGCGACAGTGAGCCGCAAACTGAGCATTTGGCGATCCGTGTTGGTTCACTACGCTGCCTGCGATCGGCGTCCACGTCAGCACTTGATGCGATACATCGGCACGCATGCGCGCTCGCGCACGGCACGAACGGCGCGCGCCTCCGGCCCCGAAGTCACGGGCGGGCAGCCCGCCGCCCTGGTGCTCGCCCCTGGGCAATTTCCCCCACCGGCGCGGGGATTACTGCGCAGCGAAAAGGTGGGGGAGGCCATTTTGCGTGGTCGCGCCCGGTTTCCGCGCCAGAATCGGACTTCACAGAATATCGCCATCATGCGACATATTGCGCTGCAACGCGTAAGCGCGGAGACTAAGACCCCGGTCGTTTGAAGAGCCGGTCAGGGGATTGAACCAGCCGCTGGGGTCGCATGCTCGTCCGCTTGTTTAGGCATGCAGAGCTCATGGAAGAGTCGGAGTCGCGGGTACACATGTCCGTGTATCTGCGCACGCCGGCCGATGCCATCGCAAGGCGCATGCTCGATTGTCGGGAAACCTACCGTCGCTGGGAGGCGGAGCATGGCCGTCTCATGCACACCGTTTCCGACCGCGGACGCCTCGCGGAGCAGGTCACGGCGCTGCGCAACGCGATATTCGCCCTCGTGCACCGGCGGGCAGTCTTCGAGTATCTGCGCAAGGGCGAGATCAGCGGCTCCAAGCGGCGCCGCGTGCTGGCACTCTTCTATGGTTGCCGTGATTACACCGATGCGGTGCTGCGCGAGCACGCCAACTACGTGCGCTGCAGTTCCAGCTACCTGTGCACGCACCACCTCGGCGAGCACCTCATGCAGGATGCCGCCTTCGACGAGCCGCTGCAGCTGTACGAGGAGTGGTACGCGGAGTATTTCCGCGCCTACTGCGACTCGGAGGTCGCCGAGTCGGAGGAGGAGAGGCAAGCGAGCGAAGCGCTGAGTGCGCTGCAGCCGCTCCTCAAGCTCCGCCTCGCGCAGGCGCGTCAGGCCATCCTGGCGATGCCGCAGGCACCCGATCGCGAGTGGCGTGAAGTCGAGATCCGCAAACCGAACGGCGACACGCAGCGCATGCGCGCGATCTTCGGCGCCGACTGACCGCGCGAGCGCTGCGCCCCGAGGGGGCGGACGGCTGCACTCAGTCGCTGGTGAACTCGAACTCGAGCGTGATGCCGAGGTCGCTGAACACGCGGCTCACGGCTGGGGCGATGCTGAAGCCCGTTAAGTCGGCCGAGTGGGCGGTGATGAGCAGACTCACCTGGCCCCCTTCGGCAGCGATCCGGCGCAACGTCCCGGCGTGTGCGCTGAAGAACCGCGTCGAGAGCGACAGCGCCCATCCGAGGCTGCGCGTTGCGACCACACCCACGCGCTGCTCAAGCGCGAGCGGACGCTGCATTCCCGGGAAATTGACATCGACGGGCCAGTTTGCGGTATTCAGCGCCCCGAGCCAGTAGCTTTCGGGGTGCACTGAGGCGATACCGCTGCGCGAGGCGCGTGGCTCTCCCGCCCGAAAGCAATGCGCGGCTTCGATATTGAGCTCGCGCGAAAGCTCGCCGGGGTCGAGAGAAGGATGACGGATTCGGAGTGAGAGCTGAAACGGTTCGGAGTCGGGCTGTCGGAGGTGTCTCGCTTCCATGAACATTCCTCTGTTCGCAGTGCTACGGCGTGCTGGTGCGTCCGGCCATCGCCGACGGCGGACGTCCCTGTGCACCCCCCGCGGCCCGGGGCCCGTAAGACTAAATCACGGGCAGCCGGCATGCACGCCGAATCTGGCGGAAGGGGCGAGGTGCCATGAGAAAATCCGGCTCCCCGCCATCGCTCGTGCGGCCAGGAGTGCTTCATGATCATCCGCATTTGGCATGGCCGCACCCGGCGCGAGCGCGGCGACGAGTATGGAGCCTTTCTCACACTGCGTGCGATCCCGGACTACCGTGGCACCGAGGGAAACCTCGATGTCGCGATCCTGCGCCGCGACGAGGGGGACGTGAGCCACTTTCTCACCGTGACGCGCTGGGAGTCCGAGCAAGCCGTCCGCGCCTTCGCCGGGAGCGACGTGCTGAAGGCGAAGTACTACGACGAGGACAAGGATTTCCTGCTCGATTTCGAGGACCAGGTGCGGCACTTCACGGTGGTGGCCCGTGCGAGCTCCGACGGCTGAGCGAGCCTGCGCTGCCTACTTCGTAGGCGTGCGGCGCGATTTGGTCGACTGGTTGTAGGGATCGTAGCCGCCGCCGGTGCAGTTGTCGCTGTCGGGCTGGATGCGCAGCTCCTCTTCGTGAGTCTGCTCGACTTTGAGCTCGGGCGACTCGAGCCTTCTGAGCATCCGCGTGGTGCTATCGATGGCGTTGCGGCCCGTCTGCTTCAGCCAGTCCCACACCGCGTTGCCGCGCTCGTCGTGGACCACTTTTCCGGTGGCTCGCGCGGGCTGCCCGGGATTCGCGGCTGCCTTCACGGGCGCGGCCGGCGGGACGCCGCCGGACCTCGATCCGCTGCCCGCAGCACCTGACTTGACGGTCGTGCCCGCGGACGCGCCGCTCGCCGGAGCGGACTTCGCGGCAGATCCGGGCTGGAACCCGGCAGCAGAGCCAGAAGGTTTCGAATGATTCATAGCAGCAGCACCGGCCTTGCAGAGTCGCGGCACGGTGCTCGTACGTTACCCGGCGCACCTGTGCGAGAGGATTTCGGGCGTCGGAACTGTGGAGGCAGTCACAGTCGCCGCTGGCACAGGTCTCACCACCCGATGCCGTAATCCTGCCCGTAGTTGCTCGATCCGCCCCAGAAGCTGCCGTGATCGCGATCGACGAATATGGCGTTGAGGGGGCCCGATGTGCGCTCCTCGAACTCCAGCGAATAACCCATGCGTGTGAGCTCCCTGCGAACCGCGGGGGAGGTCGAGGTATTGAGCGTGAGGCGGCCGGGGAAGGACTGATGATCTCCGAAGGAGTCGCGCATCTGGTAGCTGGTGATGTTCGCCGCCTCGGTCGCCTCCTGCACGGTCATGCCGAATTCCACCACGTTGAGGAAGAACTGCAGCAGATTCTGGTCCTGCGTGTCGCCACCCTGAACCGAGAAGATCAGAAACGGCTTGCCCTCCTTGAGCGCCAGTGACGGCGTCAGCGTCGCGCGCGGCCGCTTCCCGGGCTCGACCACGTTGTAGGGGTTGTCCCTCGGGTCGATTACGAAACTCTGCATGCGCTGGCTGAGGCCGATGCCGGTGTGGCCGGCGATCACCGCGGGAGTCCAGCCACCGCTCGGTGTGACGGACACCGCCCAGCCTTTCTCATCCGCTGCCTCGATGCTCGTGGTTCCGAGCCGGAAGGTGCGATCGAACTCGGCGAGCGTGACGGGCACCTGCGCGGGCATGCGGCTGTGCCAGCTCTCGAGATACGAGAGATACGGATTCTTGCCTCCCTGGAATGGATAGGGATCGCCGGGCCTGGCATCGGGGTCGTTGCGGTCCGAGCCGATGAGCCTGGCACGCTCGCGGGCGTATTCTTTCGACAGCAGCCCCTTCACGGGTGGTCCCGGCGAATAGCTCGTGTCGCCGTAGTAGAAGTCGCGGTCCGCGTAGGCCAGGTTCATCGCCTGGTAGAGCGTGTGGATGTAGCGGGCGCTGTCGTACCCCATGGACCTGAGGTCGAAGCTCTCGAGGATGTTGAGAGTCTGCAGCATCACCGGGCCCTGCACCCAGGCGTTGAGCTTGTAGACCTCGATCCCCTTGTAGCTGCTGTGCACCGGCTCCTCGATGTGCACCTTCCAGTTGGCGAGGTCCTCCAGGGTGAAGAGGCCACCGGCCGTGCGCACGGCCTGGACGAGCTCACGCGCGATGTCGCCACGGTAGAAGCGCTCGTACGCAGCGTAGATCGCCGCCTTGCGGTCCTTGCCGGACTTGAGCGCCTGCTTCTCGGCCTCCACCAGCTTGCGCAGCGTCGCGGCGAGATCCGGCTGGCGGAAGATCTCCCCGGGCTGCGGCGCCTCGTGCACATTGCCGAGATGCGGCAGCATCACGCGCTTGGAGTCCGGCCATTCCTTGAGCTTCTCCTTGAAGTGCTCGATGGTGTCTGAGAGCGCTTCATCCATGGGAAAGCCGTCTGCCATCTCGATCGCCGGCGCGAGCACCTCCGCGAGGCTCATCGTGCCGTATTCGGCAAGCATGGTCATGAGACCCCCCGGAGTGCCGGGAGTAACGGCGGCGAGCGGCCCGTACTCCGGCGGATACCGAAGGCCGAGCTTCTGGAAGTACTCGGGAGTTGCGCCAGTGGGGGCAACACCCAGCCCATTGATCGCGATCACCTTGCCGGTGTTGGGGTTGTAGATCAGCGCCTGCGTCTCACCGCCCCAGGAGAGCGTCGTCCAGGCCGTTGCGGTGGCTGCCAGCATGGCGCAGGCGGCGTCCACGGCGTTGCCGCCACGGTCGAAGATTTTCGCGCCCGCAGTGGCGGCGATCGGTTTCCCGGTGACCGCCATCCAGTGGCGGCCGTAGAGCGGAGGCTTCTGCGTGCGGCTGTGCGCCATCGGTCCGCCGAAGATCACACTGGCACTCACCATGGCCGTCACCGCCGTGCGGACCAATCCCGTCATGCCGTCGCCGGCGCTCCTGGAGGCTCTCTTCCCGGGCATGCACGCTCCTCAGGGCCAGGGGGTCGCGGGTGATGCAGCATATGGCAGACTGCCGGCTGTCGCACGCTCAGCGGCGGTATGCACAACGACACCATGGCCCTCAGTGCCACGATTGCCGGTCTTTTCGTCTACCCGCTCAAGTCCGGTCGCGCAGTACCGTGCGAGCGTGTGCGCCTCAGCCCCACCGGGTTCGAATGGGACCGGCAATGGATGCTGATCAATGCCCACGGGGTATTCCTGAGCCAGCGCACTCACCCGCAGCTCGCCCGCATTGTCCCGCGGCTCGATGCGGCTGAGCTGTTGCTCAGTGCTCCGGGCTTGCCGCTCCTGCGGATACCGCGTGTGTGTGCGGGGGAGCGCCGGCCCGTGCGCGTGCACCAGGACAGGTGCGTGGGCCTCGATGAGGGAGCGGCCGCCGCCGAGTGGGCGAGCCTCGTTGCCCGTGAGCCCGCTCGACTGGTGCGCGTGCCGACGCAAACCGAGCGAATCGCCAACCCGGTGTTCGCGGGCAGCACGCCGGCTCCGATGGGCTTCGCCGATGGCTTTCCGGTGCTGGTGTGCAACGAGGCTTCGCTCGAGGATCTCAACAGCCGCCTGCCCGGGAGCATTCCGATGGAGCGCTTTCGGCCGAACGTCGTCATCTCGGGCTTGCCCGCGTGGGCCGAGGACCGCATCGATTCACTCACGGTCGATGAGGTGACGTTGCGCCTGGTGAAGCCCTGCACGCGCTGCACCATCCCTTCGATCGATCAGCTTACCGGCGAGCCCTCGATCGACCCGGCGCCGGTGCTACGGCAGTTCCGCTTCGACAAGGTGCTGCGCGGCGTCACTTTCGGTGAGAACGCCGTAATCGTCGCAGGGAGCGACGCTCAGATCGAGCGCGGCGCGGCCTGTCAGGTGAGTTTCGATTTGGGGACTTAATCCGCGCGTCAGTTCTCGTGCGCGCTGCGGGTCATCACCGAGCGGCGCCGCGCCGCCTCAAACTGTGCACAGCGCACGGCACCCCCCGGCCGGTTCCGCCACACTTCATGAGACATTGGCCGGGGCAAAGTGTGAACCAGTTGGCATTCGTGGTCGGAGCGCTGGCCGGGCTCGTTTGCGCAGCAGGCGCCGTTGCGCTGCTGTGGCGTCTGCGTCGGCGGCCCGCTTCGCCCTACGACAAGCAGCACCTGGCGGTATTCGAGCAATGGCCGACCACCGCCATGGCGCTCGATCCGGTCACCCTGCGCTGGGTATCGGGCAACCCCGCATCACTCCGCAACCTCGGCTACACGCTCGATGAGCTGCGCGCGCTGAAATTCGACGACATCTTCACTGCCGAAGGCGTCGACGGTCGCGGCCTCATCCTCAAGCTCCAGGACGCCACCACGCGCGCGCCGCTCGAGATGCGCCAGCGCTGCGCGGACGGCTCCGAGCGCAACGTCGAGGCCACCGGTCACCGCATCCAGGTGGACGGACGGCAACTGCTCGCCGTGGCGGTGCACGATGTGACCGTCCGCAGGAAAGTCGAGACGCAGCTGCTCGAGAAGCACCAGAAGCTCGACCACCTGGCCCACCACGACCACCTCACCGGACTGCCGAATCGTCTCTACCTCGCCGCGCATCTTCCCGGCGCCATCGAAGAGGCGAAGAAGAACGGCACGGTGCTCGCCGTGTTGTTCCTCGACCTTGACCGCTTCAAGCACGTGAACGACTCGCGCGGCCACGAGACCGGCGACAAGCTGCTGAAGACCGTGGCGCAGCGCGTGCGCTCGACCATCCGCGCCGACGACCTCGTGGTACGCATGGGGGGCGATGAGTTCGTGGTGGTCATGCGCGGCATCAAGAGCACCGAGCAGGTGAATGACGCCGCCGCACGCATCAACCGCGCGCTCGGTGCGCCGATGGTCGTGGACGGGCGCACGCTGGTGACGACGGTCAGTATCGGTGTGGCGCTCTATCCTTACGACGGCGCCGACATGGGCGAGCTGCTGCGCCACTCGGACACCGCCATGTACCAGGCGAAGGACCGCGGCCGCAACAACTACCAGCTCTTCAGCCAGAGCATGGACAAGCGGCTCAAGGAGCGCATCGCCATCGAGTCGAGCCTGCGCACCGCGCTGCAGAGCGGCCAGCTCGATGTGCACTACCAGCCGATCGTCGATATCGAGTCGCAGCGCGTGGTCGCGCTCGAGGCGCTGTTGCGCTGGAAGCATCCGTCGCACGGCTACGTGCGCCCCGAGCGCTTCGTCTCCATCGCCGAGGAAGCGGGTCTCATCGTGCCGATCGGCGACTTCGTGCTCCGGCGTGCGATCGAGGACATGGCGCGCTGGCGCCAGTCAGCCGGGCATCTCGTCCCGGTGGCGATCAACGTCTCGGCGGTGCAGCTGCAGCGCTCGAATCTCGCCGAGCAGATCGCCCGACTCACCAAGGAACACGGGCTGGAACCCTCGATGCTGCAGATCGAGCTCACCGAGAGTGCGGTGTTCGAGCGGCGCGAGGCGCGCGCCCCGGAAGCGAGCCAGGATGCGGTCTCGAAGCTGCGCGAGCTCGGCGTGCACATTGCCATCGACGATTTCGGCACCGGGTACTCGAGCCTCTCGTACCTGAAACGCTGGCGCGTGGACACTCTCAAGATCGACCGCTCTTTCGTACGCGACCTGGTGACCGACCTGAGCGATCTGGCGATCGTGAGTGCCATCATCGCCATGGCGCGCCACCTGCACATCCAGGTGGTCGCCGAGGGCATCGAGGGCTGGCAGCAGCTCGAGAAGCTCCGCCAGCTCGGCTGCACCTATGCACAGGGCTATCTCTTTGCCCGGCCGGCTCCCGCGCAGGAGTGCGTGCGCTATCTCAACGATCAGCCGCTCGATCTCACTCAGCGCCTGCCGACGCTGGAGAATCTCGAGGCCACCGGCAGCGGCGAATCGGTCGCGATGCGGGCCTAGACCCAAACCCCCGCTCCTTCCGCGCCCGCACCCGCGCCGTGCCCGAAGTCATTTCGGGACGTGAGAGAATGGGCCATGCAGTCAGCCGCCGTCCCGCCCCGGGAGACACGGCCGCGCCAGCAGTGCGCGGATGCCGTGCTCATGGTGCGGCCGCACGCCTTCGGCTATAACCCCGAGACCGCCGGCACCAACACCTTCCAGGAGCGCCCGGATCCCGCCACCGCCGATGCCCCCGCCCGCGCGCGGCAGGAGTTCGAGCAGCTCGCGCGCGCGCTCACGAGCGAGGGAGTCACGGTGTGCGCCGTCGAGGATTCGGCGCTCCCTGCCAAGCCCGATGCGGTTTTTCCGAATAACTGGGTGAGCTTCCACGAGGACGGGACGCTCGTCCTGTATCCCTTGCAGAGTGTCAGCCGCCGCTTCGAGAGAAGGCCCGAGGTGATCGAGACCGCAGTGCGGGAGCTGGGATTCAGGGTGTCGCACCTGCTCGATCTCACCTGGTACGAAGGCGAGGGTAAGTACCTCGAAGGCACCGGCAGCCTGGTACTCGACAACGTTGCGCGCGCGGCCTATGCGTGTATTTCCCCCCGCACCCATCCGGAGGTCGTCGCCGAGTGGGCCGAGGCGCTCGGCTACGAACCGGTGACCTTCAGTGCGACCGATCGGGCCGGTATCCCGCTCTACCACACGAACGTACTGATGTGGATCGGAGCACGCGCGGCGGTCATCGGCGCGGCGGCCATCGCACCGGCCGATCGCTCACGCGTGCTCGATCATCTCGCGGCGAGCGGTCGCGAGATCATCGAGATCGGTCACGATGAGATCGCGCGGTTCGCAGGCAACATGCTCGAGCTCGGTAACTGGGACGAGGCACTGGGGGATTCGCGGGTGCTGGTCATGTCGGACACCGCGCGTCGCGCGCTCGACGGCGATGCGTTCGCGCGACTCTCGGGCTGCACCGATGCAGTGCTCGCGGTTCCGGTGCCCACCATCGAGCGGCTCGGCGGGGGTAGTGTGCGCTGCATGCTCGCCGAGGTATTCCGCACGGCATGATCGAGCTCATCCTCAAGGCGGGGCTGTCCTACCTGCTCGGCTCGGTCGTGGGAAGCCTGGTGGTCGCGCGCATCACCGGTGGGGCGGACATCCGCACTCTGGGGAGCGGCAACGCCGGGGCCACCAACGCGCTGCGGACGCAGGGAAAGAAAGTGGGGCTCGCGGTACTCGCGATCGATCTCGCGAAGGGGTGGATCGCCACCGGGGTGATTGCTCCCTGGACGATGCCGCAGTCGCTCGTGCCCACCGCTGCTGCACCCCTTGCGGCGTGGTGCGCACCGCTCTGCGGTCTCGCGGTCATGCTCGGGCACGTCTATCCGCTCTGGTATGGCTTCCGGGGGGGCAAAGGGTTCGCGACGCTCCTCGGCGCGGTGCTCGGAATCAACGGATGGCTGCTGCTGCCGATGCTCCTCACGTGGCTCGCGGTGGTGGTCGGCTGCGGTTATGTGGGCCTCGCCTCGATCCTCTCTTCGGTAGCTCTGACGCTGGCGATCGCAGTGATGCGCCTGCGCGTGCCGCTCCTCACCTTCGGCGCCTCGTCGGCGCTTCTCATGCTCTTCACGCATCGTGCCAACGTCGCACGCGTGCGTGCGGGCACCGAGCCACGGGCACGGCGGCTGTGGCTGTTCGGCTCGCGGCGCGGACCTGCCGGATGAGCGGGAGGGCGCGCCGGGTCGCGGATGGCGGCCGCGCGGGGGGCACGCCGCTTGTCGCCCGGGTATTTGCCGAGCTGGCCGATGGGCGGTTCCACTCCGGTGAGGCGCTGGCGCGGACGCTGCGCGTGAGCCGCAGCGCCGTCTGGAAAGCGGTTGCGGCACTACGGACGCAGGGCGGTGAGCTGCACGCCGTACGCAACCGCGGCTACCGGCTCGCCCACGGCAGTGAGCCGCTCGATCCGGCGAAGATACGCGCGCAGCTCGCGCGCGAGGCGCGCGCGCACGTTGCACGGATCGATGCGACCTGGTCGATCGACTCGACCAACACGGCGCTGCTTGCGCGGGCCAATCCCGGCGGCAGGACCGCCGAGGTGCTGCTCGCCGAATATCAGACCGCCGGACGTGGGCGCCGCGGCCGCGCCTGGCTCGCACCACCGGGGGGCGCCATCTGCCTGTCGATGAGCTGGACGTTTCGCGAGGTGCCGCAGGACCTCGGCGCACTCGGGCTCGTGATCGGCGTGTGTGCGCTGCGGGCTGTGCGTGCACACGGCGTCGACGCGCTGACCCTCAAGTGGCCCAACGACCTGCTGCTCGCGGAACGCAAGCTCGGCGGAGTGCTCATCGATCTGCGCGCGGAGTCAGCGGGCCCCGCGTGCGTCGTCATCGGTATCGGGCTCAACCTGGCGCTGGGCCCCGCGCTCCTCGGACGGATTGCAGCAAGCGGCACGGCGGCCACGGATCTTGCGAGCGCCGTGCAGCCGCTGCCGGCGCGTAATACCGTGGCGGCATCGCTGGTGAGCGCGTGCGTCATCGGCCTGCTGGAATTCGAGCGGCAGGGGCTCAGACCCTTCATCGAGGACTGGCGGGCGGCGGATGCGCTCCGCGGGCGGCCCGTGGATGTGAGCGCTGCCGAGGGTGTCGCGCGCGGAGTCGCGCGCGGCATCGACCTGCGCGGCGCGCTGATGGTAGAAACCCCGCACGGGATACGGCGGTTCGTTGCAGGTGATGTCACCGTGAGGCTGTGAGCGGTGGCGATGCTGCTCGTCGACATCGGCAATACCCGCATCAAGTGGGGGTACCTCGACGGCGCCCGCATCGGCCGCAGCCGGGCCGCCGTGCTTTCCGCCTGGGGTCCCGCGACCTATGCACGGCGGCTGTTCAGCCGGCAGGTTCGCCCCAGCCACTTGTGGGTCTCGAGTGTCGCCGGCCGGCAGGTGAACCGCGCTCTGGCGCGAGCGGCTCAACACGCCGGCGTTGCGGCAACGTTCGTGTCGGTGCCGCGACGTGGCGGAGGGGTGAGAGTGGGTTATCTGGAGCCCTGGCGGCTGGGAGTCGACCGCTTCGTTGCCGCAGTGGGAGCTCATGAGCTTTTCCCACGCGTACCGGTGTGCGTGGTGGGCGTCGGTACTGCGATGACGGTGGATCTCATCGGGCCCGATGGGCGGCACCGCGGCGGTGTCATCATTCCAGCGCCCGACCTGATGGTCGAAACGCTTTTCACCCGCACGCACGGCATTCAGCGGCGTGCGCAGGGCGGCGGTGCCGGGGACGGCGCGGGGTTTTTCGCACGCTCGACGCGCGCCGGAGTGCTGCTGGGCGCGCGTCAGGCGGCGGCCGCTCTGATCGATCGCGCAGCAGAGGAGGGTCGCGCACCCTACGGGCGGCGGCCGCTCGTGGTACTGACCGGCGGTGGCGCCGGCGCGGTGCGACCGCTGCTGAAAAGTCCCAGCGTCGGGGTGCCGGATCTGGTGTTGCGGGGACTCGCGGTGCTCGCACAGGGCGAGGCGCCTCAGCGGCGTTAGAATCCGCCCGTGCGCTTCCTCTTCTTCGCGTTGCTCTTCATGAATCTCGTGTACTTCGCGTGGGCGCACTGGATCGATGCGCCGCGGCCTGCGCCCGTGAACGAGGCGATCACGCATCTGCCGAGGCTGAAGCTGGCCGATGAGTTACCACCCGCCGAGCGCCCGCAACCACACACTGCGCAGAAGACCTCACTGGGCTCGACGAGTGCCTGCCTGTCCGTGGGGCCATTCGCGGATCCGGCGAGCAGTGCGCAGGCGGCAGAGCTGCTCCAGGCCAAAGGCTTCGATCCGCGGCCGCGCACCGAACAGTCCCAGGTGTCGGAGAGCTACTGGGTGTACGTGGGCGGCCTCGGCCAGGCGGAAGCCGACCACGCGCTGGTGGCACTCGAGCGTAATGGCATCACGGATGCTCTCGTCATGCCGGACAACGGCGCGGTGGGTCGCCGCCTTTCTCTCGGGCTCTACAGCGAGCGTGCCCGCGCCGAGCGGCGCGCAGAGGCTGTACGGCAGTCCGGACTCAAGGCAGAGATTGCCGAGCGCAAGCTCTCCGGCGTGCTCTACTGGCTCGATCTCACCCCGCCGCCGGGAGTCAACACGGTCCCGCTGCAGGATCTCAAACCAAGAATCGGCGCGCGGATCGCCGTGCAGCTCTGTTCCGCTCCCGCGCGGCCTGTCGAAGCCACCGCCGCCGTGAACGCGACGACAGGGCTGACGGTGGATGAGCCAGCGACCGCCAGCAACCCCTCATTGAGGGCCGCGGTTACGCCGAGACTGCCTTGAGTCTCCAGGGTCGGTGCCGCCGGTCTGGATTGAACAGACGACCTGCCGCTTACAAGGCGGCTGCTCTACCACTGAGCTACGGCGGCGATAACCATTCATTGTAAGGCCATTTGACGATATGGCGGTTGCGACAGCCGGCAGCGCGCTCAACTTCCTCCGAGCAGCTCCGTGAGCGCGCAAGCAACCGTTGCGGTGGCGCCGCGCAGGTCATCAAGCCGCAGGCACTCATCTGCCGCATGCCCGTGTGCCTCGGCGAGCGTGCGCGGTCCGGCACCGTAGAGCACGGTAGGAATGCCGGCGGCAGCGTAGTGGCGGGCGTCGGTGTAGAGCGGTACGCCGTGTTCGCCAATGGGTACGCCGAAGAAGCTCTCCCCATGGCGGCGCAACGCGTCTGTCAATCGTGTGGCGCCGGCCACGGGGGTCAGCGGCAGTGCCAGCAGAATCCGCTGGATCTCCATGCCAATACCGCTGCAGTCAGCTGCCGCCCGCTCGATGAGGGTGCGCAGCTCCGTTTCGGCCTGGGCGGGGTTCTCCTCCGGGATGATGCGCCGATCGATGCGAAAGCTGACGCGATCGGGTACCACGTTGGTATTGATGCCGCCTGCGATCAGGCCGACGTTGAGCGTCGGGTGTGTAATGCCGGGGACGGCGGATCGGCGCTCCCGCAATGCCGCACGCGAGTCGTAGATTCGGGTGAGGATCGCGGTCGCGGCCGCCAGCGCATCGACACCCGACTCCGGCATGGCGGCGTGCCCCTGGCGGCCGCGCACCGTGACTTCAAGGTGCAGGCAGCCGTTGTGCGCCGTGGTCACCGCGTAAGAGAAGCCGGCACAGATCGCGTAGTCGGGGGAGGACAGACGCTCTGCCAGCAGCCAGCGGGGTCCGATGTCGCCTCCAGCCTCTTCGTCATAGGTGAAATGCAACTCGACGCTGCCGCGGAGCTCGAGCCCCTCCCGGGCGAGCGCCTGCAGCGCGCGTAACGCGTAAGCATAAGTGGCGAAGTCCGACTTGCTCACGGCCACGCCGCGGCCGTACATGGTCCGACCGTGCGTCGGGTCACTGACGGTCTCCGCGCCATACGGCTCGCGTGTCCAACCCAGACCCGGAGGTACCACATCGCCATGGGCGTTGAGTGCGATGCACGGTCCGCCCTCGCCAAAGCGCTGGCGCACGATGAGATTGACGGCCGAAACCATGCCGGCTGACCGAACCAGAGCAGCCGGCACCTGATGAGCTTCGACGGTGAATCCCAACCCTCGCAGCAGCTCACCGGCTCGCTCGGCGTGCGCCGCGCAGTCGCCGGGCGGATTGTCCGTGGGCACCCGGACGAGCGCGGCGAGAAAATCGCACTCGGAAGCGAAGTTGTCATCCACGATCGCGCCCACCGCCGTCTCGAGCGGGGAGGTTCCAGTCGGATGTTTGTGTTGAGTCATCGCATTGCGCTCAGGGTGGCAGCGGAAGGTTGAGCAGGAAGTCTCTGAACGCATGAGCGGCGAGCTCGGCGTCCTCGGCGCTCACGGTTTCCGCGGGGTGATGGCTGATCCCGCCGTTGCCGCAGCGCACGAACAGCATGCCCATGTCGGTGATCTGCGCCATCACCATCGCGTCGTGGCCGGCTCCGCTCGGCAGGCGCAGCACCTCGGTGGCGCCGGTGACACGGCCGATGCTCTCGGCCCAGCGCTGCTGCATGGCGGACGAACAGCGTACGCCGGCGACATCCAGGACCTTGCGCCACTCGATCGCGACCTGCCGCCGTGCGCCAATGCTTTCGGACTCGGCGACCACGCTCGCGTACGCCGCGTCGCGCAGCTCATCGCGGTCGGCGCGGATGTCCACACTCAGTTCGCAGCGGCCGGGGATCACGTTGGCCGCACCTCCGGGGATCTGCAACTCGCCGACCGTGCCCACCAGTCCCGGCGTACCGCTGCAACGCTTCTCGACGGCCAACACCACTTCGGCGGCCGCAGCAGCGGCGTCGTGACGCAAGGGCATGGGCACGGTTCCCGCGTGGCCCGCCAGGCCGGTAATGGAGACGAGGCTGCGTAGGCTCCCGGCGATCGAGCTCACCACACCGAGTGGCGCCGCGGCGTTCAGCAGCACCGGACCCTGCTCGATGTGTACCTCGACGAAACCCAGAAGCTTCCGTGGGTCGAGTGCCGCCGCGGGAATCCCCGCCGGATCGAGCCCCGCCGCCACCATGGCCTGACGCATCGTGATGCCGTCGGCGTCGCGACAGTCGAGTGCTGCCGGATCGAACCGGCCGGTGAACGTGCGGCTGCCGAGGAACGTCGACTTGAAGCGCACCCCTTCTTCCTCGGCAAAACCGACAATCGTCAACGTGTACGGCAGTCGCGCGCCGGCGCGGCGCAGCCGGGAAACCACCGCTATGGGCAGCAGTATCCCCAGGCGTCCGTCGAACCTTCCGGCGTCGCTCACCGTGTCGTAGTGCGAGCCCGTCACCAGCGTGCGCTCGCTCGCGGTGGAGTCACGCCAGCGCCCGATGACGTTACCGACGGCATCGATCTCGACCTCGAGCCCCGCCGCCAACATCCAGTCGGCGAGTCGCGCGGCGGTCGCGCGATGTGCCGGTGTCAGATACGAGCACGAGAGGCCCTGCGGCCGGTCGCTGAGGCGTGCCAGCTCGTCCGCCATGGCGATGATCGCGCTGCCGAGCGGTTCGTCGACCAGGTCGGCCAGACGAAATGCGGCAATCCGCCCGATTTCGTGTAACGCCTGCCCGCGTTCGTGCTCGTGCGTGTTCGCGACCCGCCGCTCGAGCGCCGCGATGACCGCGGCGCGATCGTGGCCCCTGACCGCGAACACGAACGGAAAGCCGAACTTCTTCGCATAGGCGGCGTTGAGGTGCGTGAGGCGCGAGAATTCCTCGGGCGTGCACGTGGTGAGGCCCGCAGCTCGTTGCTCCCGTGTCGATTCCGGAGTGAGCCCGGTGCCGGGCCGCTGCTGCGCGGCCAGCTCGGGATGCGCCCGAACGAGCGCCAGCTGCTCATCCGCGGCTGCCTGCTCGACGGCCGCGCACATTGCCCGGTGCAGCTCGAAGCGCGAGCGGAACGGGCGCAGCGCCGCGACGCGCTCGGCCACCCAGTTGGTGCGCTCGAAGACGCCCGACAACGCGGCCGCAAATTGCGCCGCAGGGAGCGAGTTGAGCTCATGAAGAGAAATCACGGCGGTCGATCGTCTCAGCGGCGCGAGGGCGGCTTGCCGCTCGCGGACGGATGGGTGGCGATCCAGTGCCGGGCGATATCGATTCGCCGGCAGACCCAGACGCGCTCGTGCTCGAGGACGTAGTCGAGAAAGCGCTCGAGGCACGCGATACGGCCCGGCCGCCCGATAAGCCGGGCATGCAGTCCGACCGACAACATCTTTGGCGCATCGAGCCCCGCGGGATCTCCCTCGCGATAGAGCGTGTCGAATGCATCGCGCAGATAGTCGTAGAACTGTGTACCGGAATTGAACCCCTGCATCGTCGCGAAGCGCATGTCGTTGCAGTCGAGCGTATACGGCACTACCAGGTGCGGTACCGTGCGTGTGGTGTCGCGGCCGGCAACCCGGGTCCAGTAAGGGAGGTCGTCGGCGTAGGAGTCGGCGTCGTAGAGAAAGCCACCGTGCTCTACGAGCAGACGTCGGGTGTTCGGGCTGTCGCGTCCGGTGTACCAGCCGAGCGGGGCGCTCCCGGTCAGCTCGGCCAGTACTGCGACCGCCTCCGCCAGGTGGGCACGCTCGGTGGCTTCATCGATGAGCTGGTAGCTGATCCAGCGCAGCCCGTGTCCCGCGATCTCGTGGCCCAGCGCGCGGTACGCCGCGAGCGCCTCCGGATGACGCTTGAGCGCCAGCGCGCTGGCGAACACGGTGAGTGGCAGCTTGCGGTGCTCGAACGCCCGTAGTACCCGCCACAGTCCGGCGCGCGCGCCGTATTCGAACAGCGACTCCATGCTCATGTGACGCATCGGGAAAGCGGCCGCCCCGATGATCTCGGAGAGGAACGTTTCCGAGTGAGCGTCCCCGTCGAGCACGCAGTTCTCGCTGCCCTCTTCGTGATTCAATACGAATTGCACGGCAATACGCGCCCCATCCGGCCAGCGCGCGTGCGGCGGCGAGCGGCCATAACCCAGCAGATCGCGGGGATAATCTCGCTGTGTTGGTTTCATGGTGCGCGTCTGCCGTTGGCGAACACTGAGCGCAGATCGATGCGCTTCTCGGGAACCTCTTCGAGCTTCAGATCGGCGCGCACCCGCTCGAGATGGCGCACCATGAGGCCCACCGCCCGCGACTGCCGTCGCTCGAGTGCACGGGCGAGTTCGCGGTGCTCCTCCGGCGGACAGCAGGGCGCCGCGGGGACCTGGTATACGGCAATGATGAGTGACGATCGTGACACGAGGTCGCGCAGCATTCCCGTGAGCACCTGGTTGCCGCCAACCTCAGCAACGATGAGGTGAAACTCGCCCGAGTACTTGAGCGCGGCGCGGCGATCGCCCTGACGCCACGCGGCATGCTCACGTGTCACCTGCTGATGGAGCCGGGTGCAATCCGCGCGCGTCGCGGACTTGATGAACCCCGCGACCGTGCCCGCCTCCAGCACCTCGCGGGCGGCAAACACTTCATGCGCCTCGCGCACCGAGGGTTTGGCAACCACTGCGCCGCGATTGGGCATGAGTGTGACTACCCGCTCGTGTGCCAGACGCTGGAGCACCTGACGAAGTCTGGTCCGCCCGAGGCCGAAGATTTCGCACAGGCGTTCCTCGACCAGCCGCGTGTCCGGCGGCAGGCGGTGGTCGATGATTGCCGTCCAGATCTGCTCGTAGACCGCGGCCGCATTCGCGCCGTTGGCATTACGGACCTTGCGGTTTGCCGCCCGGGCGTGAGCGGTGCCACCTCTTGCGGCTGTCGCGGGGAGACGCGCGGGACGCAGCGGTATCAGGGTGGAGCTCATGATGTCAGGCGCCGGCTGCGGAACCGGAGCAGGTCGCCCCTGCGGTATGCATTTCGCGGCCGAGGACGTAAGTGCGTGAGACCGCCCGATCATCGCCCAGGGTGATCAGCACGAGCAGCTTCTCGCTGAGCGTGCGCGAGCGGGCCATGCGCCGCGCGATCAGCGCCGTGGCACGCAGGTCGAGAACGATGAAATCGGCCTCCATCCCGACTGCGAAGCGGCCGATGCGATCGTCGATGCCGAGCGCACGGGCACCTGCGAACGTGGCGAGATAAAACGCACGCAGGGGCGAGAGATGCTGGCGCGACAACTGTGCGACCTTGTAGGCATCCGCGAGCGTCTGCAGCATGCTGAAGCTGGTGCCACCGGCGACATCCGTCGCAACCGAGAATCGCATGCCGGCGGCATCGGCGGCGCCCACGTCGAAGAGGCCGCTGCCCAAGCGCAGGTTGGAAGTGGGACAGAAAGCGGCCGATGCCCCGGACCGCGCCATGCGGACGCGGTCGTTCTCATCAAGATGGATACAGTGCGCGTAGATCGCACGCTCGCGCAGCAGGCCATGACCGTCGTACACATCGAGGTAGCTGCGTGCTTGCGGGAACAGGCGCTTCACCCACGCGACTTCATCGAGGTTTTCGGCGACGTGCGTCTGGATGAGGGCATCCGGGTAGTCCCTGGCGAGTCGCCCGACGCTAGCCAGCTGCGCCTCCGAGGAGGTGGGAGCGAAGCGCGGGGTGATTGCGTACAGCAGTCGCCCCCGGCCATGCCACGCTTCGAGCAGCTCGCGTGTGTCACGCTCGCCAACCTCGGGGGTGTCGCGCAGATACTCGGGGCAGTTTCGATCCATGAGCACCTTGCCTGCCGCCATGCGCAGGCGGCGCGCCGCGGCCTCCTCGAAAAAGGCCTGCACCGAGGCGGGATGCACGCTGCAGAACACCAGCGCCGTCGTCGTGCCGTTGCGCAGCAGCTCATCGAGGAAGAACCCGGCTACCGCGCGCGCGTGCACCGGATCCGCGAACCCACCCTCGGTGGGATAGGTGTAAGACTCCAGCCACTCGAGCAGCTGCCGGCCGCCCGCGCCGATGATGTCGGTCTGCGGGTAGTGGATGTGGGCATCGACGAAGCCGGGCATCAGGATGCTGTCGGCGTGCTCGACGAGCCGTGCATCCTTCGGCAGCCCGGCGAGCAGCTCGCGGGCCGGTCCGATCGAGGCGATCTGGCCGTGCGCGGTGACCAGCAGCCCGTCGTCGAGAAACTCGAAGCTCCCCGGGTCATCCTGCGAGCCGGGATCGGACCGGAAGTGCAGGATCGCGCCCCGATGCGCGCACAGACCTTCTGCGGAGTCAGTGCGGTGCGCCACGATCGATCCAGGCGAGCATTTCGGCCCGCTCCTCTTCGCTGATGCCGGTAATGTTGCCTACGGGCATGGCACGGGTCGCGAGCTGCTGACGGATCTGCTCGGTGCGCGCGAGGATGCGCTCGGGTGTATCGAGCAGTACGCCGTTCGGGGCCGCGGTGAGGCCCGCCAGGGTCGGGTGCGCGGAATGACAGCCCGCGCAGCGCAGGGCGACGAT
>Ga0307471_100000516_pt1 | contig 20000 bp, 19 predicted proteins | sample atmos_gasesAM3C__2_FD_204566 | JGI IMG/M metagenome (GOLD analysis project Ga0307471, IMG submission 204566) | Hardwood forest soil microbial communities from Morgan-Monroe State Forest, Indiana, United States - atmos_gasesAM3C_515 | ecosystem: Environmental > Terrestrial > Soil > Temperate...
CCTCGAATACTTTGCTATCACGCGATGCCTGGTATCCGTCCTTGGACGCAGTGACCATGAGAGTAATGAAGTTAGATGACCCCGCCTTCTGTGTCGGCATATAGATGAATGTCGCCATACCTCTCGCATCCGTTGTCAAGCTCGAAACTAGTGTCAGGCCTGCGGGACCTGTGTCTTCAACTTGGACAGTTGCTCCTTGTACTGGCACGCCGTTTATGTCATTAACTGACACCTGCATCATCGTGGGTTGGTTATACGCTAACACTGCAACTCCACTATCTACCAGAATTGCATTCATCTGTCTCTGATAAGGTCCGACCACCACTTCTTTTGATATCCTCGTTGGTTTGAACCCATCCTTTAGCAGCGTAGCATCAACTGTGAATGTGCCAGACTTGTCCGACATCACTTGTATGGTGGCAGTGTGGGAATTGCCGGCAGAAACGAAAGTTGTTGAATTGCCTAGCAGTTGCAGCCCGGCGGACGCCCCCCACATTATGCTAGCTCCTTGTATTGGTGTTGATACTGTAACTGAAGTAGGAACAGAGATATCAAACGTGCTTGTACCTACGAATGATGCTGGCAGCTCCGCCACAACTGGTGCCAATATGGCAGACGAAGCCTGTAGACCGTCGGCCTTAGCATAAACTGTAAAGTTATCCGCTCGTCCGAACGTCGAAACGTCAAAGTTTGCAAATGATTTACCCATCGGTATGGTCACCTCAGATGTCGGGAGTACTCTAGAAAGAGATGATGATGAGAGCTTTACTGTAACTTCATCAGACGCGAGGACAGGATTTCCATACACGTCCCTAATCTGAACCACACCGATCTGGTGTGGCTTGCTAAACGCTACCGTGCTGTTAAAGGGAAATAGCACTTTGCTGGTAGTGCCTGTATAGAAAAGCATGGTCATGTTCGAAACTGTCTTCAGGTTAGAGTCTGAATTTACACCTACCGGCACCGCACTTACTTCTTCAGAGGTATTTTGTGGCACCGCAATATTGCCCTTGAAAGATTCTGCACTGATGTGCATACTGGCAAAGCTTGCTCCTGCCTGTATTTCGGCAAGCTCGTTGACCGGCTTTACCAAGTACTTGACCCCTTGATCGGAATTTGAAGGTCGGCCACCAGAGTCGAACGTTAACAGGAAGAGGTCTGTGAATCCGCTTCGATCAAACAATACTCTGTAGTTTCCGTCCGATTCAATTCCTCCAGGAGAAAAGATCCTTGTTTGTGTAGGATTCAAACCTCCAGTGACTGAAATCGTGTTTGAACCAACTGCGAAGTTTGCTAGAGAAACTGAAAAGTCCACAGCATCAGCCTGGCGTCCGCTCGTTATAGTAGCTGTCCCATATGAACTCCCCGCTGCAATTGAGCCAGGCTGTATCACCTTTGCAGCTAGATTGTCCCCAGAAACAATGTTGAGGTTTCCTTGACTCTGACTAAAGATAGTTTCCGATTCTATCGGATAAAGCTCACCGTCAGCTAGATCATCGATTTCATGATGGTCTTTAAGATCGACAACGCCATCGTTGTTAGTATCTTGATCGCATGGATTGCTTCCGCTGAAACCTATATCGTCACAATCTCTCTCGATTGCGTTTAGCTGATAAATGACTACCGAATCTGCTTCACTTGGCATATTTGGAATGGTGAATACCTTGACCGCCTTGTCGATTGACTTTGGACTTGATACGCTGAGCGAATCATCCAGCACTTCGAATGATGCCGTGCTTGCACCAAGACCTGATGCCGAAGCCCCTACCGTAACGGTCTGGTTATTGTAAAAGTTCATGTATTGTCTAGTGTAGAATCCAAACTCTCCCTTCTTTATGACTGCAGGTGTATCGTCAATGCCGGTCAGCTGGTAGGCGCTTGAAAAGAGGTCTAGCTTGATGTCTTCAGACGTGAGGGTAGGCTGTCCCGCGGCATCAACCACTCCGACAAAAATGTCAATAGTTTTTTCATTCAGACCAACTTTGTCTGGATAAACGTAAACCTTTAGTGAAGCAGGCTGTGTCTGAGAAATTGCTACATTAGTTACAGTATCTATAGGTTGCCCATCCATCCCTGCGTTTGACTCAGCTTTGATAAATGCGTTGCCTGATTTTTCAAGTGTTTGTACGTAATTGATTGCATAGTAGCTGCCCTTCTTGATGATGACACCGGCATAATCCAGTCTAAGAAGCGAACTTTCATATTCAAATTGAACCGCGATGTCTTTTGGCGCCTGCAAAATGTTTCCATTGCTCTCTAGGTACACCGAGAAAGGCACCCTAGAGTTTATCTGCATCTTATCAGACGGAAGGTTGATCATGAGGTCAACATCTTCAACAAGGCTAACGGCGTCGACAACTTTGAAAGTTCGAACAACTTTCTTGTTTCCATAGAGTGCCGAGATATCTGTCTGACCTGCTAGATCGCCTACCTCAACGTTAAATCGAACATAGTCATTGCCAGCTGGAATAGTCACTCTGGAAGGCACGAATGCTATAGAAGAGTCTGCTGAGAGCAGCCCGACTTCCAGATCGCTTGCAGCAAGGATTGGCTCACCTGTACTATTTGAAATGAGCCTTACATATCCTATTGAGTAGCTCGCCGTTCCTGCTTCGATTACAGAAGGAGCAAAAGCCAAGTCTAACATGAGGTCATCACCGAGTGCCATAGCGGGTGAAGAGCTAGGCTGGATGAAGATAATAAAGGACAATATGGCAAAGCAAAGCAATGTACAAGCTAGTCTACCTTTCTTTTGCAAACTCTTCTCCCCTTGTCTTTCCTAGATGGTAATCGCTAACCTATTGTAGCTTAGTCTGTAGGTGAGCTATACAGACATGATCATGAGAGATACCAAGGTAAGAAGGTAAATGAAGACTGGAGGCTGGGGGAGAGTATTCTTATACATGGTGAGAAAATAGCCTAGGGCTTGCTCATTATGTAGTGAGCAATGGAACCTTCTGAGCGTTTTCGAATCTATCCGTTATCAAGTCCGACATGCGCGAGTAGCAGGCGAGAAATTCTCTTCCCTTTTCTGTCGTTCGGTACACCAATGCACTGTCTGCCACATCCTGAGCTATTAATCCCTTTCCCAAGAGTTGGTTCAGGTAGTAAAGTATCTGCTCGTAGCTGAGGTTTGCCCTATACATGATGTGGGTCTTCTTTATCCCTGCTGTGGAGAGAGCCAGAACGTCCGCCATTATCTCGATCTTGCCTCTGTTGTTCTTGCGTTCAGACATAGGATTGTCAAAGTCTTCCAAGTTATATTAGGGGTAGGGCGGAATTCGCACAGTGGAACGGCCGTTCCAGTTCCAGGTCGGCAATTATTGTCACCAGAGGAGTATCAAGGCGCTTAGGCATGTACGTTTGCGGACATGGCGTGACATCAGCGGAAGACTAATTCAAAAAACGATTACTGGTCGTCTTAGACGTCCTCGTTGCTACCTCTATTGCAGCTTTCTTCATATTCGTCGTCATTGCCCTTTGCCGCTTCTGCTGTTAGTATTATTAGAGCAATCACTAATTTTGTCTGACGATCAGCCCGAATTGCCTTCCTTGTCATTCTCTAAAAGGTTCCTTGCTTCATTGATGGCTTTGTATGCTGCTGAGAGGGCATTCCTTGCCGATTCAAGATCCTGCGCTGCTATGCTTGCCTTAGCATTTGCGAGGAGAGAGAGTGCCCCATGTACCTTCGCCTCCGCCTCCGTGTCAGAGCCGGTTTCGTTGAGCAATTTTCGCGCCATTCTTTCAAACCTGTCTGCAACGTCAGCCAGCTTTTTGGCCAACGCTTCATTTACCTGGTTCGTACTGTTACCGTTCGAAGCAAGCTTGCCCTCTTCTTCGTTGTCAAAGAGGTCTGCTCTGACTTTTTCAAGGAGCGCGTTTACCCGCTCCAGATTCCGCTCTGCACCTTCAAAATTGCGACTATCTATCATCCGCTTAGCATTTGCCAATAGCAATGCGGCGTTTTCAAGTTCGTCTTTATCCAATCGGTTCTTTTCGGCCAGCTGTTGAAGCCTGGCATAATACTCCTTCAGGCTGTTGTACGTTCCAGCAATGTTGGCATTGTCTCCACTTGAGGTTTTCTGTCCGGCGGTTTGTTCAAATGCTGCCAGGTTCTCGTCTGCTAACGTGTCGAGGACTTCTCGAAAGTCCCTAAAGGTAAATATCATATGCTTCTTTGCCTCGGTAGCGTCGTCAAACTCTATTGCCTGGAGTGCAAGGGAGGCCTCAGAGAGTCCTTCACTGTATTTTATGGCAACCTCTTCAGGCAGGAAGTAGCCGTTTTCAACCAGCCCCTTTACCCGGGCGTTGACCATGTCCTGCGCTTGAAGCACAACATTCTTTAGCATGCGCAGTTCCATCTTGCTTGCCGAATCTGCCCGGCTGCTGCCAGAAATTGCAAAAGTGGAAGTCGCTTTTAGATCAGCGTAAAAAGCCAAAACCATGAATTCGCCAAGGCCGCATTTGTCAAGTCTGAGTGGTCTTGAGACAAAAGAATTGTCTGCTGCGGGCAGAATATTCTGGATTGCGCAGTCCCCTTCTGGGCCTGTCACCTTTATGAGGACGCTATAGCCATCTGGTGCATCTGTGGGAATGGCACCAACAATTATCGCATTCTCCTCATGGGTGTAGATGTCTTTGTTAGTGATCACGGTAAAGGACTCTGCATGAGCCGACAAGGGCAGAACTAGAATTAGCATCGACAGTAATGCAATTAACGTTTTCTTGTTTATCGATGAACCGGCAGCGGTATGCAACCTGCTACTACCATCTATTACTGTCGGAAGCCATTATATCAGGAATACTTGGAACGGCCGTTCCACCTGTCTGAGGTAAGAAAATAGCCGGCATGCGGCGGACGCTGCTGCAGCCCGGCTTAAAAGGAATGCCCTGCTCCCGCTTGAACGCAGCGTAAATCGCCTAAAGTGCGACATGAGGAAAAGGCGAGTTTGTCGGAAATTGTCATGCAGAGAATATGGCATTGAATGGATAGCCCCGGCAGGCGCGCGGCTCCCGAGTCGTATATATTACTAAAGTGACGCGTTTGTCCCATGCGTCTGCTGCCCGTGCTGATCGCCGCTTTGGCGTTGTTATCGCCTGTTATCGCCCTGGCTCAGGAGCAGAACTACCTGGTCGAAAAGTCCGACAAGAACGAGGTCTTTGTGCTCCCCTACAGTGCTTCAAATCGAGACAAGGACAACCCCCTCGTCTACACTTTTGACACGCCGAAGCAGCCAAACTGGATAATCAGCCTAACGAACAATCAGACGTACGTCGCAAGCAACGACTCTAAGACGATCATAAGGATACAAGAGCCGGCGCCAAGCGAAAAATACATTGAAATCACGATGTTTGGAAACGAGTCAAGGACATACTGGGTAGTGGTGAACACGCCCGAGGCAAGGAACGCCCGGCTTTACGTGAGTCCGGCTAGTCAACCCGGCTGGTCAGATGAGAACCCGATATCCATCGCCCATGACTCAGCCCAGGGTCTTACGGTAACTGACGGCAAGAGGGTCGTGGTTGACAGGCTGGACCTCACGGGCTTTGCGGTGGGCTCGATCGCGGTGTATGGCAACTACGGCGAAAAGACGACACCCAATACCACTGCCGGCGACATCTCGTTTGAAATACTGTACGGGAGCTTTTCACAGTCGCCCCTTTACTACGTGCCGCTTGGCGTGATGCTCGGTGTCGGCGGGCTGATCATAGGCCTGCTGATGTTCAAGAAGAGGAAGCCCGAGTAGAAGAATAATACCTACATATCCTTTTCAGGTCGCATACCGTGCAGTTTGGCCTGACAGGCAGACAGATGTTTTGGCCGTACATGACAAACGTGTCGTTCACCTTAGTCCAAAGCCTCTTATCGACAAGCTTGCTCAACTCTAGCTCTGTCTGCTCGGGCATTTTCGTACTGACCAGCCCAAGCCTGTTGGATATTCGGTGCACGTGTACGTCGACCGGTATCGCCGGCTTGTTAAACGCGTAGACGAGTACGCAGTTTGCTGTCTTCCTGCCTACGCCTGGCAGCTCCAGCAAGCTGTCGATGTCTGAGGGCACCTGCCCGCCAAATTTGGCTACTAGCATTTGTGAGACTTGCTTGATACGCTCGGCCTTGACGTTGTAGAAACCTATGCTGTGGATTATCTTTTTAATCTCGTCAATGTCTGCCGAGGCAAGGTCCTGCGGCGTCCTGAACTTTGCAAAGAGCTTGTTTACAACGCGGGTCGTGTTTTCGTCCCTTGTCCGCGCAGACAGAATTGTGCCTATCAGGATTTTGAATGGGTCGCCCTGCTCTTCAATCTGTAGCCCACGGAGCGCGGTGAGACGGGGCGGCTTTTCCCGGTCTAGAGCTCGCTCCATTTTTTTTAATATGATGTCCATTGAGCGTCTTGCTACCATCTGCAACAGACTGTGTGCAAAGCATATAATTGCGTAATGGTTCTTATACTCTCTATAGAAATCATATCTGGGTTGGAACTTTCAAGGGACGAAGAAGAAGCTCTTGCCGGAAAAAGTGGCGAAGCCCTTACTTCCGCATACAGGATTCTTGTCGCGATAGGCGAGGCAACGGGCGCAAAAAAACTCATCCCAATAAAGTGGGTCCACGTTTCTGGCGTCAACTACAATACCATCGGCGATGCCGGCGTGCAGTTCCTTGACAAGTTTAGCCGCACGGCCAAGGTGGCTGTAAAGACGACTGTAAACCCGATTGGCTATGACAGAAGCAAGCCTGAAGACATTCCTACTAGCTTTCAGGAAAAACAGTCAAACATTGTCGACTCGTATCATAGAATGGGCGTCACGCCGTCATTTACATGTACGCCGTACGAAGTCTTTGACATCCCCGGCAAGGGCACCGCTGTCAGCTTTGCAGAAAGTAACGCGGCCGTGTTTGCCAATTCGCTTTTAGGCTTGATGACAAACAAAGAAAGCGCGCTCTCGGCGCTTGCCAGCTCTGTCACCGGCAAGGCGCCGCTTTCAGATCTGCGGCTTGAAGAGGCAAGAAACCCGAATGTGGGAATCGAGGCCAATTTCAAATTCGAAAGCGAGCTTGATTTTGGGCTAATGGGCTACTTTGCTGGCAAGGTCATCAAGGAAAGCTCGGTTGCTTTCAGTGGTATGTCTAGGCCTTCGATGATCGAGGCAAAGATGCTATCCGCAGCAATTGGAACATCAGGGACTTGCGGCATGTTCACACTTGGCAAGGCCAAGGAGAAAATTTCATTTGACAGAAAGGAGGCGAAAGCCATGATGGACGAGCTCAACACCGCAGATGATGGCGACATTATTACGCTTGGAAGCCCCCAGCTCGGCATGCATGAACTTGATTACCTTGCCAAGCTTGTCGAAGGTAAAAAATTTAACAAGCGTTGCATGATATTCTGTTCAAGGGCAATACACAATCAGGCGGCTAATATTGGCCTGACAACCAAGCTCGAAAGATCGGGCGCGGAATTCATGTGCGATTCATGTACATGCGTTACTCCCTATGTTACAAAGGAAAAATATGATTCGATAGTGTCAAACAGCGTCAAGGGCGCTTATTATCTCAATAATTCCAACAAGGTTAAGGTCGCCCTCAAGGACATCAAGACTATAGCAAGTGAGTACACTGAATGATAATCAGCAACTGCAAAAAAATTGTAGGTGGGTCAGGAGAGGGTCAAGCTCTTGTTACGATGCAACCAATCAACTTTCTTTCAATGGTCGATGGCAAGACTGGCGAAATAACCGACCCAAAACACGAGCTTTACAAAAAATCACTCAAGGGAGTAGTACTTGTATTTCCATATGCAATAGGAAGCAGCGTCGGTGCATACACAATCTATTCAATAAGAGAATATGGGGTTGCTCCAAGTGCGGTCGTTTGCTACAAGGCAGACATTACCACCGCATCTGGCTGCGCGATAGCGGAAATCCCGGTTGTCGACTTGCCAGAGGGCGCGCATGCAATAAAGCACGGCTCGAATACAAAGGTCGAAGCCGACGCCGGCAGGATCATAGTAAAGGTTTAATTTCAAAAAATTCAACATCTTGGTATTCGGTGCATGGCGCTAAGACGGGCGAACCGACTGCGACAAGCGGAATGACGACTAAAGTCCATGCACCGAAACTAAATTTCTGGCGCCCTATTTTGTATCTGCAATAGCTCACACATTCTGAAGCACGGCAAGGTACTTCAGACTTTTCCCCAAAGGAAATGCTTGCTTGAAAACCTTTTATTAGCGGGAAGTAACTACGATAATAATTGGCAAGTTTTTGTCCTGAATGCGGAGGGGAGCTGAAATTTGACCTTACTAGCAAGAACTTTATCTGTAAAAGCTGTGGCCTCTTTGCTTCCCGGGAAAAAATAGACGAACTGCGCGACAAGGCTGAAAATTCCAGAGAGGATCCAAGGAGAAAACACCATGACGACTACCTCGACTGGTGGCAGTCGTCAAAGAAGGACAAGCAGCAAAAGTAGCTTGTGTTGCAGCGGCTTTAGCGTCTGACACAGCACAAGAGCCGGCTGTCCGTTGGTATAGTGAACTTGCGGATGGTTCTGCGGCCACCATTCTGCGGACCCGCATGTGCACCGTCGCGTCTGAGATTTCAAGGTCTTTTGCTAACTCTACAAAAGGGACGTGTCGCAGCTCGATATGTCAACTATCCTGCGGTTGATTTCATCCAGCAAATCTAAAGGAAATAGCACAAGAATAGAACTCGATTTAATAACAATTCATGCTCGAATGTTTAATAAGCCATGCAGTGCGTCAGCGCTTAATGATTTGTAGAAAGTGCCAGAAAGCGGAGAGCGTCTACCACAGGAAGTACTCTGGCGAATATTTATGCAAAAAGTGCTTCATGTGCTCGATTGAAGACAAGACTGCAAAGACGATCTCAAGATATTCAATGATCGGGTACGGCGATAGGGTCGCAGTCGGGGTTTCTGGCGGCAAGGACAGCTTGTCCCTATTGTATATCTTGAAAACGCTCTTTGACGAGCACCCAAACAATGACAACGAGCTGGTTGGCGTCACTATAGACGAGGGGATAGAGGGCTATCGCGACGAGTCGTTGCAGATAGTAAAGCACTTTTGCGAGCAGTTGGGCGTGGAGAGTAAGGTGTTAAGCTACAAATCACTCTTTGGAGTCGACATGGATGAGGCCATGATCTTGAGGCCGTCGAAGAAAATGTCGTCCTGCTCGATGTGCGGCACGTTCCGCCGACGTGCAATTGACATTGCCGCAGAGATTGTGGGCGCAGACGTTGTCGCAACCGCGCACAACATGGACGACCAGTTGCAAACATTCATGATAAATCTGCTTGCCGGCGACGTGGAACGGATCAGCTGGACCTATCCCGATCCGGTGAAATACGCGAGTGGCATGAAAAAGGTCAAACCATTTATTGAAATTTACGAATACGAAATCGCCTTCTACGCACTTCAGCGCGAGATCCAGTTTCAGTCAGAGGAATGTCCCTACATGAACGAGAGCATACGGACGGACCTGCGCGAGTTTTTCAATAGGCTAGAAAGGGACCACGCAGGCATAAAGAATAACGCCTACAACTCTATGATGAAGATTTCCAGAATACTTCGCAATGCTCAAAGAGCCGGAGGCAAAAAGTGCTCAGTTTGTGGACACGATTCTACAGGTGACATGTGCTCTGTCTGTATGACGATCAATGTGCTAACATCCAACAAGCAAATATAGCCATCCTGCAAAATACTGTGCGGAGGCAGGGAGGATCGGGGTGTCAGCCGTACCCCACACTGGAAATCGGCTTTATGCCAGGATCAGTAACTACCGGGTAAATCCGCTGGTAGGAAGTACCCGCTTGCCTTGCTGAAATGAAATCACGCCGTGTCGGATGGTTATGAGTGGCGAACTGCGCGAAGGCGCGGCCTCGACTGCGTATCGTCGAAATGGGTGAGGTCCGGGAGGGAGCAACCCTAAGGCGGCGTAACCATGCTAGCACGTCTACGTGATGGATCTTGCGGGGCCTGAAATGGGGCCTTTTACCGACGGTGGTACCGGCAGGCTGCCTCCATTCTTCTACCATAGCATGATTTAAATTGAATTTCGTAGGTCTTTTTTCATGTTGCCTATCGAGTCCAACTTTCAGGTAAGTAGGGTTGCGACAGCATTTCAAAACCTCCAGGTATGGAAAGATCATTCTTGCAACATTGGGATTTATGGCACAAATGCGGCAGCCGACTTTGACTTGTGCATTGAAGACGCGGCGTGCGTCGATGTGTGCCCGTTCAATGTGTTTGACCTGCAAGGTGCAGCTACTGAAATGAAGGCGCTCACGTTAAGGGAGCACGATTGCATTTATTGCCCTAAGTGCGAAGTAGTCGGTCCGAAATTCGCAACATGGGTGAGGAAGCCATGACCATTAGGATTGACGAAAGGAGAATTTTTGAAGTGATAGAGCAGCGAAAGCCAATGTCTGTCGCTCTCAACGGTCCTGAAGGGCTGATTCCAAAATTGCAGGACGCCGCCGACCATGTTACTGAAAAGTTTGGCATAGAGGCATACGTCATCGGCGATACGTGCTGGGGCTCGTGCGACCTCAACACTCATGCAGCAGACATGCTTGGCACAGACATCCTGTTCAACGTCGGTCACACGATCGCGATGGAGACCTTTGGTGACAAGGTCGTAATGATCGATGCTTTTGACGACATTAGCTTTGATGCTGTCGCGACAAAATGTGCAAAGGAACTTCAGGGCAAGTACAGAACAGTATCGCTTCTTACTGACAGCCAACACCTTCACCAGATCGAAAGCGTGAAAAAGATATTCGAGGATAACGGCTACAGCGTTATCATTGGAAAGGGCAAGGGCCAGCTCCGCGACGCACAGGTGTTTGGTTGTGAATTCTATCCTGCGTACAACGTGCAAAAACAGATCGACGCTTACATTTTTTTGGGGCAGAGCATGTTTCACTCTGCAAGCGTTGCGATGTCGACTGAAAAACCGACGTTCATGCTTGACCCATATTTCGAGGAGTACTCGCAGGTAAACGAGTTTGCGCAAGGCATGCAAAAGCGGGCAATACTTTCAATCTACAAAGCGCTTGACTCAGAAAAAATCGGAATTATCATTGGCCTCAAGGAGGGCCAGTTCGCCCACGTGCGCGCGCTCGAGCTGAAGAAAGAATTCGAGAAGCTTGGCAAGAAGGTGCAAATGATTGCGCTGACAGAAATAACAGACGACCGCATGCAGAATTTTAAGGGGATTGATGCCTTTGTGCAGGTCGCTTGTCCTAGGATTGCAACCGACAACCACTTCAAAAAGCCAATGCTATCTGTTCCCCAGGCGCTGGCGCTTTTCAAGCTTCTCCGGAAAGAGCCCATAGGCGACTTCCTCAAGATCCAGCACTGGCTTTAGCTCCATTAGCTGTGGTTTCAGGGATTTATGAGAATTTTATACAATCGTGGATAATTTTCATAACAAAATCTTGAAAAGATATTCCATTATGGACAAGATATCCAGCAAATAAATTCATTTATTCGACAGATGATTTATAATTTTTATAACATCATTCTGGTCAGAATTATACAAATTTTGACAAATCTTTGGTTTTGCAAATAAAATATTTGTATAAATCTTAAATAGATATTGTGTGTACTAAACGTTGGGAAAGTAACTAACTAACGCATGTACGCTAGTCGGTTATCAACCGGGTGAAATAAAAAATGACTTGTAAAGGTATATGCATCCGTCATAAGGCTCAAAAGCCAGTCGGCTCTGGCAGGTACGCCAGTGGACAGAAGAGATGCCAGATATGCGAGATATTCATAAAGTGGGATGGACTCTGGTGTCCATGTTGCGGCTATAGACTGCGAACAAAGCCGAGGAATCTGAAGTACAAGGCGAAGCTCAGGGCAAGGACAAAGAAGCAGGAACTTAAAGTCGTAAAGCCCATCACTGTTCGCGTAAGATAAGCCAATGGATAATGAGCCTGAAGTAAAGGAAAGTAACATCGTCAGCTCTAGCACTGGACGCAATTTTTTACTCCAGACAATCTTTTTTCAGAACGGCTGCTTTGTCATAGTAAATGAAGGCGAGCGACGCATAGGCGCGATCTCCGTCGCCATCAGCACGTCAAACAAGGTCAACGTGGCCAAGGTCATCCCGAGCAGATATGATTCAATCTTTATCAATACCGTCGCAGAGAAGGTATCGTCCCTGATGAATGGCATCTGCCTAGTCTCGCTTCAGATCAAGAGCCAGCTCCACCTTGATGATATGAAAGCAATTATGGGAGAGGTAATGAATATCGTTGGTAGCAAGAAGCATGAAGAGCAATAACGCAGATTTCCGCGGCTTTCTGTCGCTGCTCCAAAGCGAGGGAGAGCTTGTGCGCGTCAAGCACGATGTCAGTGCAGAATTCGAGCTGGCGGCAGTCACGGCAAAGCTAGACGGCAAACAGGCCGTGCTCTTTGAGAAAGTGCGGGGAAGCAGGATCGGAGTCGCCTGCAACGTCGTGGGCACGCCAAAAAAGTTCTACCTTGCAATTGCAGGTTCGCGTAAGGTAAACCAGGCAGACATCAAGGAGGCAATACACGCTCGCATCACCGAAGCACTTTCACGCCCGTCAGCACCGACGAAGATGCAAGGCGCTGCTCCATTTGAAAAGAATTCTTCAAGAAACCTTCACGATCTCCCCATAGTTACGCATTTTGAAAAGGACGCAGGACCTTTCATCACTTCTTCTGTTGTTTTTGTAAGGGATCAGGAAAAAGGCAATCAGAACCAGTCCACTCACCGGTTGTTGCTGTTGGATGACAGACACATGGCAATTAGGATGGTTGAGGGTAGGCATCTCCACAAGTGCTTCACCCATGCCCGTGACCACGGCGAAGACCTGAAGGTCGCAATTGCGATAGGTGTCCATCCGGCAGTCAGCATCGCCGCAGCGTACCAGGCGGCGTTCGGAGTTGACGAAATGCTAATAGCCAATTCGTTGCTTGACGGCAAGTTCACACTTTCCAAGACAAGCTATTCGCAATTGTACGTGCCCAGCCACGCCGAGATCGTTCTTGAAGGTAGGATCCTCAAGGATAGGACCCAAGAAGAATGGATGGTCGAGATGCTGCGCACTTACGACTTTAGACGCAAGCAGCCTGTGTTTGAGCTTGAAAGAATAAGATTCCGCGACAACGCGATCTACCATGATATTTTGCCCGGCTACACGGAACATCGGCTGCTCATGGGCCTTCCGGTCGAGGCGAAAATGTTTGACTACATAAAGAACGTCGTGCCGACTACCCAAGCTGTGCATCTGACCGACGGAGGCAGCAACTGGCTTGTTGCGGTAATACAGATCAAAAAGCGCTTGGAGGGTGAGCCCAAGAACGCCCTCATGGCCGCGTTTTCCGCGCATCCATCACTCAAGATGGCTACAGTTGTGGACGACGACATCGACCCCACTAATCCTGTTGCAGTCGAGTACGCGATAGCTACGAGGTGTCAGGCCGACAAGGATTTTATCATAATGCCAAACACAAAGGGCTCGAGCCTAGATCCGTCAAGCGATCAGACGAACCTGCTTACGACAAAGGTCGGCATCGACGCGACAGCGTCGCTGCTGAAAGCCAAAGAAGGATTCGAGATCGCCAAAATCCCCGGTCAGGAAAAAACAAAGCTTTCAGGCTACCTCTAGACATAATCGGACAAGGGATTAAATAGCCTTCAAACGTAAGGCAATTGGACTAATGAAGCCCAACAATTTTGCTATGAAGGACTGGCATCTTGAGCATGTTGAAAAAGTCATTGTCCGTTTTGTCAAGGGCATCTCTCCTGACGCTTCTTCTTTTGAAAAACGAAATTACAAGAAATATAGCACGGTGTCGAGTTGCGCCAAGCAAATTGAATACGACATCAAGCATGGGGTCACGATGGACGAAGTTCTCAGCGTTGTCCGCAGGATAAGGCATGATAAGCAGTTCCGCGACCTGCAAAAGATCCCGGAATCACTCCAGCGGCTCGACGAGATTGAGAGACAGATCTCAGCTCCAAAAAAAGTGGCAACCACGTGGTATTAGATGTCCGAGTACCGCTTTACTGATGGAAACCTTATTGTTCTGTACGCGGTGCACGAAGGCAAATCAGCTGAAAGTGAGCTTCCGGATTACATTATAGAGCGAGTCAAGGTAGGGCTCGAAACATACGGCATGGTCATGAGATCGAAGCCAGATAGGCATAAGACGATGGTCATGATTGTGGGCGAGTCGGTGCCGGCGAAAAAAGTAAAGGAAGCGCTTGTGCAGGGCGGAGTCAAGCAGGACATTATAGCAATTGACACGGGTTCGCAAAACATGGCCCAGACCATTGACAGAACAGTGGGCATGATAAAGAGCAAGCCCAATCCGCCATTCATCTATTTCATTGGCTCCGTATGGCTGCACGACATCTTCAATTCCACTGTACTGTCAAAGATGAAAGGCTACAGAGTGCAATTCTACGGTGCACTCGATCATAGGCCGGTTGACGAGGTAGAGAGGGAAAAGGCACTGGACGTCCCCAAGAAGGGATTGGAATACTACAAACAGCGGGGGAAGAATAAGGCGGTCGACGTATTGCTCAATATCATATTCCCGGACTAAGTTTTAATATCGTTGACAATGTCGGCTACAGTAAGCGGTCATCGTCTAGTTTGGTCAGGACACTGGCCTTCCATGCACGTACGTGCGGAGTCAGCCCGTAACCCGGGTTCAAATCCCGGTGACCGCATATTTTCTACAATTCAGAAGAGAATTGTTTTTCCTTCTGTGAGGTGCCCGACTCGATCGTAGCTGAGCCCGTGATTTTCCAGCTCAGGTCATCACTACCGTTCAGGATTTTGTTGAATAAATCTGCGCGCTTGTCAGAATATTCGAGTGTAAATGCATCTGTTATTATCACCGACTGGTTTGGAAAGAATGCCGGCCTGCCATTAGGTGGTATATCTTCGTACGATATAATGTCTGTCCCGACAGTAGCATCGTCTGCAAATAGCTCATATTCAATCTTTGAAGTGGTGAGCGTATAGTCGCCCGTGTTGGTGACGTTGAGCGCAATACTGAGGTCGAGCTTTTGATCACCTTGACTTCCCGACACCAGCGTTACTTTGCTGAGCTGGATAGTGACATCGTCAGGATTGAATGGAGTTTCAACGAGAAGCGGGTAAAATATGATTGTAAGGACGACCGCTACGATAGCGACAATTAGCGCCACCCTTCTGGGGCCTATTATCAAGCGATCATAGCTGACTCTCGGAGATGATTAAAACCTTTCTGGGAGGACAGCATCGATAATATATCACGCAAATGTGAAAATGACAATGACTCTTGCTGATAGTCTCGTCACATGGGTGCACCTTATATGTGCCTCGATATGGGTAGGGGGTTCGATCTTTATCGGGGTCGTCCTCGTGCCTGTGCTAAAGTCGCACACAAAGTCTCTTGAAGAGCTTGTAGCGCTTATGGTCAAGGTCGGCCGACGCTTCAACAAGATAACTGTGCCGGCATTTGGAATACTGATAGCAAGTGGAATCTACAATTCGCGCATGTTTATTGGCGATGCTGGCGCACTCCTTGCAACGACCTACGGCATGATCTTGTTGACAAAAATCATCTTTGTGATAGCCACCGTGGCGACGTACGTCGTGCATATCAGGCTGCTGAACGGGGACATGGAGCGCAAGATATTGTCAGGACAGGGCGGCAACATCTATGTCCAGTCGGTAAGGACAAAGATAATTGTTCTTGGCGAAATAATCGTTGTTTTGTCAATTATCATCTTGCTGTTGGCAGCACTGCTTGACGGAGGCATCTAGCCTTCTATCGTGACAACATTGGTTTTGTCTTGCTCTTCTATGTTGTATTTGCATCCGACCAACATGTTTGCAACCTGCAAGTTTGTATGAAGGTGTCCTGTCGCTCGAGCAGTCCTGTATTTCGATCTTCCCTTGGCTAGCGCAAGAGGAACCACAAGCATGTCTGCAAGGAAGGGATCCACCGGTGCCTGTACAAGTGTGCTTTCGAGAAAACGCTCGGCAGCTTCCAATCCCACCACCTCGGCGCGCTTCCCTATTTCGCCTATCGCATCACCTCCCACGTATGGCCCAAAGTCGGACGCCGAGTAGATCAGGATTGAAGAGCCTGGCGAGATCGATGTTTCAATCGATGCCGTATAACTGCTGCAGTGGACTCCCTTTTTCTCTAGCGCAATAACGGCAGAGGATATCTGTCGCTCCGCCACGTTTCGGGGCAGCTGGCCACATACGCTCGTGATCCGGGGTGCTACGTCCGTCATAGTCTGAAGCTCCATGCTGCCGGGTACCTTGCAAGGCTCGATGCTTGAATGCACGATGCCGCCGCCTTTCGGGTAGTAGCCGCGCTTTAGCACGTCGATTGAAAATTTTATCCCAATATTGCGGTAGCTCTCCGCAACGACATACTTTACATAATCCGAAGTCGGGCTTGCCTTAACATCGGTGCCGCCAGTAACCTCCAGCTGCAGGCTGTTGCCAGAGAGGGATACTGCCGGCACAACTGCCATCAATATCATCGGAATGCTGCCTGCGGTGCCAATGTCGACCTTGACGGAACCCCCTTCGAATTTGTCGGATGGTACAAACGTTACCCATTCTGCCCCTACCTTCAGGTTTTCGACACTTGCTTGGAAAAGACTTCCAAGTATCTTAATTCCGGTCATGTGCTGCGGTCGAAGGCCAGGGTTTTTCCGATTAGCGCGGATGTTGGTCACTCTAACCGGTTTGCCAGTAATCGCTGAAAGCGAAATTGCGGTGCGCAGTATCTGGCCGCCGCCCTCGCCCTGAGAGCCGTCGATCATGACCGGTAATGTCACTGTTCGTAACGATTGTAACTTTGCTTAAATATGTTTAAAATAGGTCACTGGCAGCATACTTTGTGTGACCACCGGGCTTTTTATCGGCCGGTTCCAGCCCTTCCACAAGGGCCACCTGGCGACTGCCAAGTTTGCGCTGTCGAAGGTAGATCTATTGGTAATCGTGGTCGGAAGTGCGCAAAAGAGCCATGAGCCCAAAAATCCGTTCACTGCAGGTGAACGAATCAGGATGATTAAGGAGTCGCTCGACTCTGAAAAAGTCGACGCATGTAAGATACTGATAATACCGGTCCCCGACGTCGACGTACATTCGCTCTGGACCAGATACGTGGATGTGCTGGTGCCAAAATATGATGTCGTGTTTGCCAATGACTCGTTCACCCTCATGTTGTTCCAGGAAAGGGGCGTCAAGACTATTGAGGCGCCGCTGATCGACCGAGGCGATATGAAGGCCACAGAGATAAGAAGCAGAATGGCGATGGGCGGGAAATGGGAAAGCCTCGTCCCTGTCGCTGTTGTAAAGGTAGTTAAAGAAATAAACGGCGTACAGAGGGTTAAGGCAATCGCCGAACGTTGCCACCATTGAAAAACATATTTCTAGCTGGGCATCCACAGAATACCGTTGTTTGGTGGCAGGAAGGGCTACAAAGTCGAAGGTCATTCAGCGGTCAGTTTCATTGCCGAACCATGGTTTATCGACCTGCAAAAGCTCAATAATGAAGAGCTGATGCGAATGTACATAATGATTTCTGACCGCCGGTACAGGTTCGTCAAGAACGCGTGGTACATTCCAATTGGTGGTGACCAGCGCTGCCCGATAATGGTGGCAAAGGGCTACAGGTCGCCCGACTCGCTTGACAGGATGGTCGAGTTCCAAGACACCGCCAAGACGCTCGAGGGAGAGTTCCGTAACTTTATCGACGCGTGGGACTTCGGCTACATTACCGAGCGGGACATTGAAGGGGCGATCCTGAATATTCTAGAATCAAGGAACATCGCGATAACCGAGCGCGGCTAATTGTTAATATATTCAGCAATCGCCTTTCAAGGGGTTGGCAAAGCCCAATAGTGGCGGCTACAGGGGAGCCGGTCTCAACCTATTGTCAAAGCACGGCGTGTCTGTGGGTGACAGCATAAATGTCGTCATCGAGGAAGGCGAGATCTCCGGGATATTGATGCCCCGCTATGAATCTTCCAGCAAAGATTACATTTCTATCAAGCTAAAGAGCGGCTACAACACTGGCATTCAGGTTAACAAGATAAGGTCGTTGAAAAAATTGCCAAAAAGCAAACCCGCAACTGTCGCCAAGGTTCCGGAAATCACTGAAAACAAGAGCCTTCCGAAAATAGCACTGATCAGCACAGGAGGGACGATATCCAGCAAGATAGACTACCGCACAGGGGGCGTGCATGCCGCCCTTTCAGCTTCAGAACTCTATGCATCCGTGCCCGAGCTTGCTAATCACGCCTCGATAGACCCCGAAGTGCTGCTGAACGAATACAGCGAGAACCTAAAGCCGGAACACTGGACAATGATAGCTGACAAGATCGTTGAAAAAATAAAGAGCGGCAAGTATCTCGGCGTTGTCGTGTCGCACGGTACAGATACCATGCACTATACTGCAGCTGCCCTTTCTTTTGCCCTTCAGGGCGTGCGAATCCCGGTTGTGCTTGTTGGTGCGCAGCGGTCGTCTGATAGACCTTCTTCCGATGCCGCTTTAAACCTGATCGGAGCTACGATATTTTGTGTGAAATCAGAATATGCGGGCGTATTCGTGGCTATGCACGGTGGCACTTCGGACGACGTGGTCGCCTGCCACATCGGGACAAGAGTAAGAAAGAACCATACGAGCAGGCGCGATGCATTTGAGTCGATAGACGTGACGCCGTTCGCGCTTGTCAGGAATAATACTGTAGAGATGCAGAAAAGCGGGATAAAGCTGACAAGAAGATCCGAAGGCAATTTAGCTGCCAAGACAAAATTCGACGGCAGGGTTGTGTTGTTAAAGTACCATCCGGGCTTTGACCCAAAGTTGATCGAGCACGCGACGATAGCCGGCTACAAGGCAATAATCCTAGAGGGCACAGGACTCGGGCATGTTAGCAAACAGTGCTTTCCCGCTCTCAAGAAAGCGGTTGATAAAGGGCTCATGGTCTGCATGACGTCACAGTGTATCTGGGGCCGGGTCGGCATGACAGTCTATGATACTGGCAGGGATCTTCTGGACATTGGAGTCGTCCCATTGTCGGACATGATATCCGAGACTGCTACTGTAAAGGCGATGTGGGCGCTTGCAAATAGCAAGGACGCCAAAAAGGTAATGCAGGAAGAGCTTGCAAACGAGATCTCTTCAAGCATCCCAATATAGGCAAGGCTTAATACGTCCGCACGGCGAAATTCAAGCCCAGTGACAATTGATCCCGCATCTCTGGATCTTAAGGTGGGCTTTGAGATACACCAGCAACTAGCAACAAGGAGCAAGCTCTTTTGCAACTGCAGCTGCGAAGAGGCTCAGAAATACGATCGTTCCTTTGTGCGAAAATTACGCCCAACCCGGAGCGAGCTTGGGGCTTTTGACCCGGCGGCGATGTTTGAATTTTCCAAGATGCGCATCGTCGAATATCATACAGCTTTTGGCTCAAGCTGCCTTGTGGAGGCTGACGAGGAGCCGCCGCATGATGTGAGCAAGGAAGCTCTTGAAACCTCGCTCATATTTTCGCTGGCGCTCCACTCAAAAGTGATGGACGAGATCCACGTCATGCGCAAGCTGGTTATCGATGGCTCGAACACCACCGGCTTTCAGCGCACGATGCTTGTCGCGTCAGGCGGTCACCTTGTAGTCGCAGGCAAAAAGATAGGCGTGCAGAGCATCTGCCTTGAAGAGGACGCAGCCAAACTGATAGATGACGACAAGGCTGTACGCAAATTCGGCCTTGACAGGCTGGGCGTGCCGCTTGTAGAAATAGCGCTAGAACCGGTGATGGGCAAGCCTGACGAAATAATGCAGGTTGCTCTTACTCTAGGCAGGCTTCTCCGCGCGAGCAAGCGGGTTGCCCGCGGCCTCGGTAGCATCAGACAGGATGTCAACATTTCGGTGCAAAACGGCGCCGTGGTTGAGGTCAAGGGCGTGCAGCAGCTGGAACAGCTG
>Ga0307471_100000519_pt1 | contig 19952 bp, 19 predicted proteins | sample atmos_gasesAM3C__2_FD_204566 | JGI IMG/M metagenome (GOLD analysis project Ga0307471, IMG submission 204566) | Hardwood forest soil microbial communities from Morgan-Monroe State Forest, Indiana, United States - atmos_gasesAM3C_515 | ecosystem: Environmental > Terrestrial > Soil > Temperate...
GTGGCTCCTGTTGCATCAGCTCTTCCCGCAGCCGAGCGCATTCGGTCCGCTACCCAATCCATGGGAAGCGCCGCTGATGCGCGTTCATGGACTCATTGCGGTGCTCGGCGTGTTTCTGATCGGCTGGATGAGCGCGGCTCACGTGACCGCGCGCTGGGCAAGCGACCGCAATCGCCGCTCGGGACTTGCGCTCGGCGCTACGGCGCTGCTGCTGGTCTTCAGTGGCTACGCGCTCTACTACACTACCGGCTCACCGCACGACGGGGCCGGTCTGCTGCACGAGCTCCTCGGCGTTATGTCCCCGGCGGCGGCACTCGCGCACTGGTTGCGCAACCGCTCGAGGGCCTGAGGGCGCGTTCCCGCGTCTCGGTGCGCACCCGCGGGCGACGCATCCGCGCCAAGCTACTACACTCTCGGAGCACCCGCGGGTCATCCCCGCCGGCAGCTCGAGCGTTGTGTTGACAGGTGAGCGCATGCAATCGATGACACGGCGATGGCGCAAAGGCGCGCGGAACCTGGCGCTACTCGTGCTGTGCGCCGCGGCCGGGTTCGCGAACGCGCAGGATGCGGATCCGCCGGGACGCGCCGCACGGCTGAGCGATGCGGAGGGCGCGGTGTCGCTGCAGCCCGCGGGCGTGCAGGAGTGGACCGCCGCCGCCCTCAACCGCCCACTCACCACCGGCGATCGGCTGTGGAGCGATCAGGGCTCGCGCGCCGAGCTCGACCTGGGGACCGCCGCCGTGAGGCTCGGGAGCAACACCGGCTTTGCGTTCCTCAATCTCGATGACCACAGCGTGCAGATGCAGCTCAGCGCCGGTGCGCTCATCGTCAGTGTGCGCGACATTCCCAACGGGGAGAGCTACGAGGTCGACACGCCCAACATCGCGCTCTCCCTCCAGCAGCCGGGCGTGTACCGCGTCGAAGTCGACGAGCAGGGCACCGCAACCGCGGTGGCGGTGAGTCAGGGTGCGGCGCAGGCGCAGGGCGGCGGTCAGACCGTCGCGATCGGCTCGCAGCAGGTGATCACTTTCAGTGGCGTCGACACGCTCGCCTGGCAGAGCAGAACACTCGGTGCACCGGATGAATTCGATGACTGGTCAGCACAGCGCGAGCGCGAGGTAGCGCAATCCGCCTCGGTTGGATACGTCGCGAGCGATATTCCCGGCACCAGGGATCTCGACGACAACGGCCAATGGCAGCAGGCCCCCGAATACGGCAACGTGTGGGTACCGACGGTGGTGGCCGTAGGCTGGGTCCCCTACCGCTACGGCCAGTGGGCGTGGATTACGCCCTGGGGGTGGACCTGGATCGATGATGCGCGCTGGGGTTATGCGCCCTTCCACTACGGCCGCTGGGTGCAATGGCACAACAGCTGGTGCTGGGTGCCCGCGCCAAGACACGGCAGGACCGGCCGTGCGGTCTATGCGCCGGCGCTGGTCGCCTGGGTCGGCGGCCCGGCGGCTGGAGCCACAACCGTGCCGAGCAGCGTGGGCTGGTTTCCACTCGGCCCGCGTGAAGTCTACGTGCCTCCTTATCGGGTAAGCACGGCTTACGTGCGCAACGTGAATATCACCAACACCACCATCATCAACAACACCTCTATCACCAACGTCTATCAGAACAACATCCCGCCCCAACACTACGTAAACCAGACGGCAAACGCTGTTACCGCGGTGCCGCGCAACACGTTCATCTCCGGGCAGCGTGTTGGCGGGCACACGACCCAGGCCGCGCCTGCCGCGCTGGCCGCCGCAGCGGCGACCGCGGCGGCGCCGGCGATCGTACCGACGCGCCAAAGCGTGCTCGGGCCCGCGGAGGGCCGTGCCATCGTTCGTCCGCCCGGCTCACTGATGCAGCGGACCGTCATCGCCCGCGCGCCACCGCCGCCTGCGCCGGTGCCCTTCGAGAGGCAACTCTCGACCATCGAGACGAACGGCGGCCGTCCCCCAACGCGCGGGGAGCTAGCCACGCTGCAGCACGCCGCATCCCTTACACCGGTCAGAGTGATTCCGAGTCGAGGCGCGCCTGCGCGCGCCACCGCGCCCACTCAGGCACCCGCAATTCAGAATCTCGCGGAGCGGGAGAGGGCACTTCAGCAAAATGCGTTACCCCCCGGACCGAGGACGAACGTACTCCCGCCGCCGGCAACCAACACGAGCGTGTACGCGCCGCCCGGGGAACCTATGAATGGCTCCGGACAGGTGTTGCGCAGCGATCGGCCGCCGTCGGCGCAGCAACACCCGGGGCAGATACAGCAGCGCCTCTTCAGTCCCGACGATCCATCGCACTCCGCCGACCGTCCGCCTTCGCTTCCGGTTTATCGCTTACCTTCGACGGCAGAGGCGCCGTCGGCCCCACCTGCAGGGGTGCGTCGGGAAGAAACCTATCGGGTCGCACCGCCACCTGCCGCACCAGCGCCCCCACCGGTGCCACACGTGGCTGCACCGGTGCCGCCGCCTCCTCCGGCGCCACATATGGCTACCCCCGTGCCGCCTCCGCCTCCGGCGCAGCCGCCTCCCGCAACGCCGTCGCATACGCAATCCAGCAGGGAGACGCGGGAGTCGGCCCCTCATGGGGATCGGGATTCGAGGGACAGGGCGCAGCGTTAGGAAGCGCTTTCGGGGGGTTCGATGCGCGGGTGACGGAAAATGTCTACATCGTGCTCTTGCAAGCGATGAGCACAGGAGCGCATTTCAATCCTCGCCATACTGCAGAGCTTCGCGCTCGAGCTCCCGGATGAAATCGCGGACGTCCTCGCGCGTGCAGATTTTCCCCTCGAGAAGTGCCTGCAGCAGCGTCTCGAGATGTACCCGTAGCGCCACTGCTAACGCCGTCGGCGAATAGCGCTGTAGCCCCGCAAGGAAGTCATTGAGTTCGTCGAGACACTGCTCGACGGTGCCGTCGTTCGTCTCTGCATCGGCGAGTGACATGTGTTTGCTCCGCGTCCGTAAGCCGCCGCAGCAGACCTTACATGGATTCGCGCATGCGCGCGCGTCCACTCCGGCGTCGAACGGTATTTCTGCACAAACAGGCAGCCAATCGCGATTCCATTCATGGATGTCGTGAATAGACTGCTCCCGAATCGCGCACATCCCCAGGGACCTAGGAGCAGGCACCATGAACAGCTTCACTCTGACCGCGGTCGGCAATCTGGCCCGCAATCCCGAATTCGTCGCCAAGAACGATATCAGCTACGCACGCTTCTGCCTCGTGGGCAACGACTACGCCGGCAAGGATGAAGGCGGCGCGGCTCGCGAGATAACGACCAGTATCTGGTTCGTGGCCTTTGGGGCCATGGGCGAAGCTCTGGCACGCAACGGACGCAAGGGCGATCAACTGGTTGTCCAGGCGCGTGTGCGTGCCAACAACTGGACCGATAAGCAGGGCGAGAAAAAGTACGACCATTCTTTCATTGTCGACGGCTTCCGTTTTGGCGCCCCCGGCAAAATCAAGCGAGAAGAACTCGAAGGCCGGCACGATGAAGACAGTGCACAGGCGGCCGCCACGGTCATGCAGGGTGTAGGTGAGCTCTGAATGGGGAGTCGATAAATGCGTGTGACTAGTGCCCGTTTTGGACCGTCTGCGAGGCTGCATGTCGGAACACTCGTTTGGATGGTCCCGGTCGCCATCGCACAGGCACAGAGCTCGCCGTTCATGACAGGGGCAACTGCGCTGCAAATCAACATACTGGCATGGCTGACCCCGATCGCCATCATTCTCATTATGGCGCTCGGAGCGATGGCGATGGCAAACCGACTGTCGTGGGGGTGGTGCCTCGGAGCCATTCTTGGCATAGCGATTGCCTTCGGCGCGCCACAGATAGTTGCGTGGGTCCGCGGGATGTTCGGAGTGTGAGCGGCATGGTTACGCGTAACGCTGGTGTGATCGCCGATCCATTATTCGTCGGCGCGACTCGCCCGCCGATGCGCTGGGGAGTCACTTATGCCGCACTGTTGTTCAATATGGTTTTCATCATGGAAGTCTTTCTGGCAACCCGCAATCTCCTAACTCTGTTGCTGTGCGTGCCGATTCACGGCCTGTGCGCGCTGTTGTGTGCGAGAGATGCGAGGTTCTTCGATCTCTTATTGATGTGGGGCAGGACGCGGCTTCCGTCGCTCGTCGGTACCCTGCGATTCTGGAAGGCATGCAGCTACAGCCCGCTGCTGCTCGACTTACCGGACGCTTCCGGCCGGCGCAGATCGCACCTGGTGGTCGTGATCGCAGATGCGGGACGATGGACACGGTCTTGACCGCTGCCAGGCCCGTTGCATTGCGCCGTGAGCGCATGGCTGCAGAGCATGTCCCGTATACGTCGCATGTATCGGAAGCGTTAGTAAAGACTTCTCTTGGCGATTATGTACAGGTGTTTCGCCTGGGAGGGGCGAGCTTCGAGAGTGCAGACGATGAACAGTTGAACGCCTGGCACGAGCGTCTGAACGTTCTGTGGCGTAACGTGGCCAGTCCGCACGTTTCCATCTGGACACACCTCATCCGCCGGCCTGAGCAGTCAACACTAGCCCGATCGGAAGACCGTAACTTTGCCCAGATTCTGAACAGGAGATATCTCGAGCGGCTCTCAGGCGAGACCCTGATGGTCAACGAGCTGTACATCGCGGTCTGCTATCGCCCAGCTGCAGGCGTGGCTTCCGGGTTGATATCCAGGTTGCTAACGAGCTCGCACATGGCACCTGCCGAAGGCGAGCTTGTCGATGCCCTCGATAATTGCGCCAAGCTCTCGCAACTGGTGCGCGCCTCACTCGCACGCTACGAGCCGGAACCGCTTGGTACCTATTGCTGCGGTGAAACCTGGTGCTCTTCGCTGCTGGAGTATTTCGCCGTGTTGATCAATGGCGAATGGCGGCGTGTCCCGTTGCCGAGAGGTCCGCTGCGACATGCGCTGGTAACCAGTCGTCTGCTTTTCGGTACCGAGGCGATCGAATATCGCATGCCGGCCGGAACGCGTGTCGGTGCCATGCTTGCTATCAAGGAGTATCCAACACCAAGTGTCGTCGGAATGCTCAATCGGCTGCTGTCAGCACCGTTTCCCCTGGTGTTGACCCAGTCCTTTACATTCCTGTCGCGATCGGGGGCTCAGACGCTGCTGCAGAGGCAGCACTACCGCATGCTCAACGCCGGAGATTTTGCGACATCGCAGGCTGCGCAGCTGAAGGACGCTCTCGATGGGCTTACCAGCAACGAGTTCGTGATGGGCGATCATCACTTTTCTCTCCAGGTATTGGCCGATGTGGCGGACAGAGAAGAGCAGCCGGATGCGTGCCGTCTGAAAGAGCTCAATGATCGGGTCGCACTCGCCCGGAATTTGCTCAGCGATACCGGGATGACCGTCGCCCGTGAGGATCTCGCTATGGAAGCCTCGTTCTGGGCCCAGCTCCCAGGGAACTTTTCGATGCGACCCCGCAAGGCGCCGATCACTTCGCGCAACTTTGCCGCGATGGCGCCGTTCCACAACTACCCGGTTGGGCGCGCGAACGGCAATCACTGGGGAGAGGCGCTAGCCCTGCTGTGCACGAGTGCGCGATCGCCGTACTACTTCTCACTGCACGCCACTGATCCCTCGGAGCCCGACGGCGGCAGCCGCAAGGATACTGGGCATACGTTCATCTGCGGTCCCACAGGCTCAGGCAAGACCGTTTTCATCGGCTTCCTCATGACCATGCTGCACCTGCGGAATGTCACGCAGGTGATTTTCGACAAGGATCGGGGCCTGGAGATTCTGGTGCGCGCTCTTGGCGGCGAGTACTTGCAGCTGAAACACGGCGTTGCGACCGGTTTCAATCCACTGCAACTTCCAGCCGATGCGAGACACCTGGAGTTTCAGAAGAACTGGCTGCGGATGCTGGTGCGCTCGGCCAGGGGACAGCCGTTATCCGCGCGCGAGAGTGCCGATCTCGACCATGCGCTGCGTGGCACGCTCGCGCTCGACCCATGGGTACGGCGCCTCTCGCGACTGCTCGAGTTCCTCGACCCGACCGATCCAGAAGGAGTGCACGCCCAACTCTCGCGCTGGTGCGCTGCGGCACAGGGAGACTATGCGTGGGTCTTCGATAACCCTGCCGACACGGTCGCGGCGCGGCTCAGCGGCCCGACGATCATTGGTTTTGACGTCACGGAGTTTCTCGATCACGAGCTGATTCGTGCCCCCATTACGCTCTACATGTTTCATCTCGTGCGCCAGTTGCTCGATGGTCGGCGCCTGGTGTGCTGGATGGACGAGTTCTGGCGGTTGCTCGCGGATCCTGCCTTCGAGAGCTTCGCTAAGGAAGGCCCGAAGACGTGGCGTAAGCTCAACGCGGTCATGTGTCTGGCGACGCAAAGTGCCAGCGACGTACTCAACAGTCCCATAAGCCGGACGATTGTTGAACAGACCCCGACGAAGGTTCTGTTCCCGAATGTCGACGCGGACGCTGACGAACATATCCGCGGCTTGGGTCTCAGCGAACGCGAGTTCAAGCTGATCAAAGAACAGCTCGAGCCAGGGTCGCGAATGTTCCTGGTGAAACAGGGACACCACAGCATTGTCTGCAAGCTCGATCTGAAAGGCTTTGACGCAGAGCTCGGCGTGATTTCCGGCCGCGCTCGTCATTTGGAAATCATGCGCCTCCGGTTGAGTGAGTACGGCCCGGAGCCTGCCAACTGGTTGTTACCGTTCATGCGGGACTGCGCAGGTGGATGACAAGCGCATTCGCGCGGGAGGTGTGTCATGTCGATTCGGCTCGTGTGGGCTCCTGTGGGGGTCGCACTCATGGTTGGAGTGATTCCCGCGGCACGTGCACAGTTTGCAGTCATCGACGCTGCGTCGCTGTCGCAGCTCGTATCCGAGGTACGGGTGTTGGAGCAGCAGCTCGCTACGGCGCGTGGGCAGCTCACTCAGGCTGAAGCGGAATACCAGTCCATCACCGGCCCGCGTGGCATGGGAAGACTGCTGCCTGGCTCGGTACGCAACTACCTCCCGCCCGACTGGGCGACGCTGCAGGGTGTACTGCAAGGCTCGGCCCGCTACCCGCAGCTTACTGCGGATGTGCAGAATGCCTTGAAGGCGGCAAACGTTCTTTCGCCTCAGCAGCTCGCGACGCTCTCGCCAGCGGCATCGACGCAGTTGCAGGCTAGCCGGCAGACAGCAGCGCTGCTGCAAAGTCTCTCACACGAATCCCTGGCCAACGCAAGCGGTCGCTTCACTGCGCTTCAGCAGTTGCTCGATGCTATTGCACAGGCTACTGATCAGAAGTCGATTCTGGAATTGCAGGCACGTATCGCCGGCGAGGCGAGCATGCTGCAAAACGAGCACACCAAACTCCAGGTGCTGTATCAGGGAGTTCAAGGCCAAAACCTGGCAAACGTGCAGCGCTTGCGCGAGCTGACGATTGCCGGGCACGGTCAATTCGAAAAGCGCTTCCAGCCGCGGCCCTGAGAGGCGGAGGTGCACCGCGATGGGATTCTTCACAACGTTCTGGGCCTGGCTCAACGGCCAACTTGCGGCCTACATCGGTACCAACACCGCGTTGGTGGCGCGTTCGCTGGAGCCCGCGATTGTCACGCTGGCAACCGTCTATGTGATGGTGTGGGGCTACCTGCAGCTTGTGGGACGAGTCGACGAACCCTTTATAACCGGACTACGGCGCCTGATAACACTCGCCGTAGTGCTCGGCTGCGCCTTGCGTCTGTGGCTGTACAACAGTCTCCTGGTGGACACCTTTTACCGTGCTCCGGCTGAGCTGGCCGGAGCGATTGTCGGAGCGCAGGACCCTGTCGCCACCATCGATACGATCTGGGAGCGCGGTGGCGCCGTGGCGGGCTACCTGTGGAACAACGGCGGAGTCTTCAGCGGCGATTTCGGCTACTACGTTGCAGGTGCAGTAGTGTGGACGCTCGTCGGGTTGCTGTGCGTGTACACCATGTTTCTGATCGCGCTGTCGGGCATCGCGCTGGCGGTGCTGCTCGCGCTCGGGCCGCTGTTCATCGCCCTCGTACTGTTCGATACCACACGCCGTTTCTTCGAGGCGTGGCTGGCACAGCTTGCAAACTATGCGCTGATAAGCGTCCTCACGGTGTTGGTGGCGGCACTACTGTTGCAGATTGTAGCGTCCTACGCGGCCCAGACTGCGGCGCATGGCACTGCGATTGTCACGGTGGACGCCCTCAACATGGTGTTAGTGGCCGTGGTGGTATTTCTGCTCCTGCGGCAGATTATGCCGATTGCGTCGGGCCTGGCCGGTGGCGTCGCATTGAGCACTTTCGGAACGTTGAGCCGGTTCGTCACCTGGGGCATGCGCCGTGGAGTGGCAGGGAGTAGCGCAGCCGTAGCACTCGGCATCCAGTCGCTGACCGCCGGTGAGCACCCAGCGCTGCAGCCACTTCGAGTCAGGCGGGCAGTGTGGCGTGAGGCGTAACGAGAGGTCGTATGCGAGTAGTTTTGTTGTGTTTGCTGTTGTGTCTGGCGTGTGTCGCATGCGCTACGCCCGCGGGGCATTGCCACGGAGAATGGCAAACAATCAATACGCCGCCGCAGTCGAAAGCCGCGCAGACGCAATCTCCGGCGAATCAGGAGAGGTCGATTCCGTGAAGAGCGAATCGCTCGCAGAGTATTTTCACGAGGCCGCTAGCTGGGATGCGGATCGCCTGCAGCAAGTGGAACGCAACGCGCGCCGCGCCTGGCAGGCGGCCCTGGGTGGCTGGATCTGTGCCCTCGCGATGGCGTTTGCTCTCGTACTGCTGATGCCGCTGAAGCGCGTCGATCCGTTTCTGGTGCGAGTGGACAGCAGCACCGGCATTGTCGACGTAGTGCCAGTCTATACCGGCAAAGCGGGTCTGGAGCAGGCAATCACGCGCTATTTCCTTTCGCACTACATCAGCGTGTGTGAACGCTTCAACTTCGCCACTGCCGAGAGTGATTATGAGGAGTGTGGTGCATTCCATGCCGCCCAACGCAACCAGGTTTGGTATGCGCTATGGAACCCGAGTAATCCTGCCTCGCCGCTCAATGTTCACAAGGATGGCAGCACGCTCAGGGTGCAGGTTGAGGCGGTAAGCTTCTTCCAGCGCGTGAGCGGCGTGACTGATCTCGCGCAGGTGCGATATCTCAAAGCGGTACGTCAGGGGAGCAGTGCCGATGAGCGTGTGTCGCATTGGATTGCCACCGTTCAATACGCGTACGCGGCTCCTTCGAGCGACCCACGCGTGCGTCGCTGGAATCCGCTCGGGTTCAAGGTCCTTGAGCTCACTACCGAGGCCGAGGCCGACTCTGAGTCCACGGCGACCAAGCCCGATGCATCGGGGCACTCGCCATGACTGGAGCTCTCCGCCTGCGCAGATTGTTGACTGCAGCTACGCGACCGCGGACGGTTGGCCCGTGCGCGGCGAGTGTCGTGGCCGTGCTCGCGAGCGGTGGAGCGCTGCCGGCCAGGGCGTCCGATCCTGTCGATGCCCGTATCCGGGTGCTGGTCTATGACGCCGACGAGGTTTACCGGCTCAGGGGATACGTCGGCTATCAGATCGACCTGGAGTTCGAGAGCGGCGAGACGTTCGTCGGACTCGGTACCGGCGACCTGGATAGTCTGACCTTCGCCGCGCAGGACAATCATCTGTTCGTAAAACCTCGAGCCGGTGGCGCTGACACCAATCTCACGGTGCTCACCACTCGGCGCACCTACCATTTCGACTACTCGAGCAGCGAGCGGCGCGCCGATCCCAGTCTCGGCGATGTGATCTACGTACTGCGGTTCGTCTATCCATCGCAGCGTTCGGATCGCAGTGCGGCTACGATCGAGCATGAACTCACCAGCGCGCCGCAGACACGGCCGCATAATCTCAGCTACGGTTATCGCGGCAGCGCCCAACTGAAGCCGGTGTCGGTATGGGACGACGGGGTGCAAACGCGTCTGCGGTTCGATGCTCACGAGGAGCTCCCCGCCATATTCGTGCGCAACGACGATGGCAGTGAATCTCTGCTCAATTTCACTGTGGATGCGGGTGAGCTCGTCGTGCATCGCGTGGCCCGACAGCTTACGGTGCGTCGTGGCAGCCTCCACGGTTGCATCCTCAACGAAAACTACAGTGGCAGCGGACAGCGAATGGAATCGGGGACGGTCGCGCCTGCTGTGGAGCGCGCGATACGGCCGCTACTGCCATGACGCCGAGCACGCCGGAGGAAGGTGGGACTGGCTGCGTTCGGGGCGAGCGCTCGGTTGCATTGGTAAACGCAACCCGCAGTGTGCAGTCACGGGTCAGCAGTGCACTCGCCGCCGCGCTAATGATCGGACTCGGAGTCGCTGCGCTCACCTGGTACTACGGCCATGCCCTGACCCGTCCCGCGCAGGCACGAGCGCTCGCACAGTCGGCCACGGCTGCCCGCGCCCAGGGTGAGATGGCCCTGCCGTCATTGGGGATAATCCAGCCACCGAAGGCTTCAGCGGATCCGCCGTCCGTTGGAGAATCTCCTCGGCAGGCCACGCCGGCGGATGTGCCTCTCTCAGAGGCGCTTGCCCAGTCGAACCCTTGGAGCGCCGGTCCGGCAACCGAGACAGCGGACACGGCACATCTCGGTGCAGCAAGCGTGAAGAGTCCCGCCGAGCTCGCCCGCGAGCGGAGGCTCTCGGGCGGCGTATTTGCTCGGGTGTCCGGGCCATCGACAGGGCAGCCAGCGATTCCAGCGGCAGGGTTTGCCGCAAGCGACAGCGACGCCGACACCTCTGCAACCACTGCGCGACAGGCAAGCAGCTATGGCGAGGGCTCGCTGCAAGCGCTACTCAAACCAACCGTCGCTGCCGCTGTGCAAGCACGGATTCTTCCGAATACGCGCTTTCTGTTACCCAAGGGTGCGTTCATCGACTGCACGCTCGAGACCGCCATCGATTCGACACTGCCGGGAATGACCACGTGTGTCACAGCGGCAGACACCTTTGGGGCGGACGGCAAGGTCGTGCTGCTCGAGCGCGGTAGCAAGCTCGTTGGTGAGACACGCGGGCAGGTACAACAGGGACAGGCGCGAGTGTTCGTGGTGTGGACAGAAGCGCGCACACCAACAGGGGTCGTCGTTCCTCTGGATTCTCCAGGCACCGATGAGCTCGGACGCGCCGGCCTGCCAGGCGAAGTCGAGCGCCACTTCTGGGAGCGCTTTGGCGCAGCAATGCTGATATCCGTGGTCAACGGAGCAGTACAGGCAGGTGTACAGGCTGCAAACCATTCTGGTGGCGCAGTCATCTATGCGCCTTCGACTTCTCAGGATGTCATGACCGAGGTGCTAAGGGGCACTGTCAACATCGCGCCAACCATCGTCAAGCACAATGGCGATCGGATCCAGGTATTGGTGGCGCGGGATCTTGATTTCAGGTCGGTGTATGAGCTGCACACAGCCGCCATCGACCGTTGAGGGTTTCTCCCGTGTGCCGCCAGCCAGCACATCACCGGCAGAGTCCGAGTTGTCCGCGCTCGATCTCACGCTGCGCGCCTTGCGACCTCTGCTCTCCACCCCGGATGTAACTGAGCTGTGCATCAACCGGCCGCGGGAGATTTTTATCGAGACCGCCGCGGGTTGGCGCAGAGAAGAGTTGCCATTCGCGGACTTCGATTGGTGCAAACGCCTGGCAAAACTCATTGCAAATGTCACTCGCCAGCGAGTCGATGAAGCTTCGCCACTGCTGTCGGCGTCGCTGCCCTCGGGGGAGCGCGTGCAAGTAGTACTGCCGCCGGCCACCACTCTCGGATGCGTGGCAATCACGATTCGACGACCAACCGATGCCGTATGGCCAATCGAACACCTTGCGCATGGCGGCATCTTCGATCGCGCCGACCGGGCCAGTGGAATCACAAATGATGTCGATGCCGAGCTGTTCGCACTGCACGGCGCCGGGCAGTTCCAGGCGTTCCTCCGCCTTGCCGTTAAAGCACGCAAGAACATCATCGTGTCCGGTGCGACCGGCTCGGGCAAGACCACCTGGACGAAGGCGTTGATCCGCGAGATTCCCGGGTGTGAACGGCTGGTGACCATCGAGGATGCGAGCGAACTCATTCTCGAGGAACACCCGAATCACGTGCGACTGTTTTATAGCAAGGATGATCAGGGGCTGGCGCGCGTGACCCCCAAGCAGCTACTGGAGTGCTGCCTGCGGATGCGACCCGACCGCATCCTGCTGGCGGAACTACGCGCAGAGGAAGCATTCGATTACTTGCGGAACGTCAATTCGGGCCACCCCGGATCAATAACCAGTGTTCATGCGACCAGCGCCGAGCTGGCACTCGAGCAGCTCACGCTGTTGGTAAAGCAGAATCCGGCCGGCAGATCACTCGCACGGAGGGACATCATGAGCCTGCTGCATCTGCTGGTGGATGTGATCATCCAGTGCGGGCTCGACGGACACCGGCGTGTTATCCGCGAAATCTGGTTCGACCCGAGACGCAAGCGCCATTGGCGGCTGAGCAAGGCGAACTCAGCGTGTGTACAGCGCGCATGAACTCGCTGTTGCACGGCTGGCCTGGTCTGCTGTCCGCATACACCCTGCTGCAGGGTGGACTGCTTGCGGGGCTGCTGCGGGGTCGAGCCGGCTGGAGCAAGCTGGCCGTCTCACCACTCCTGGCGTTGCCGTTAACGGCAGTCGCCGGCGTGAGCATCGCCGCAGTAACAGGTCTCGCACGCGCGTTCGGGCTCGGAGGCAGCATGCTGCAGCTCTGCGCTGGAGTGAGCTGCACTGCCGCAATTGGCTTCAGCGTGGGACGCGTCTTGTCTCGCCGGTCGTCAGGCGTGGTCATCTATGAACGCGGTGCGATCGTGATGGATGAGCGGTCAACCGGTGCACCGCGCACTGTTGAGTCTCGTGGCACGAGACGCGCTCATGCGCGGTCCTTGTACGGGATCACGATTGCAGGCCTGCCCATCGCCCCGGAGGACGAAGTCAAGCACTTCAAACTCATCGGTACGACTGGCACCGGCAAGAGCACCGCAATCCGCGAAATGCTGGGCGCTGCTCTCGCCCGCGGCGACCGCGCCGTGATTGCTGACCCGGACGGAGGCTATCTGCGTCATTTCTATGACGCGAGCCGTGGCGACCGCGTCCTCAATCCCTTCGATACGCGCTCCGCAAAGTGGGATTTGTTCGGCGAAATCACCAATGACTACGATGTCGAGCAACTTGCCCGCTCTCTGATTCCTGACCACGAAGGCGCGGATCGCAGTTGGCGCGGCTACGCACGTACCTTCTTCAGTGCCGTAACTTCGCAAGCTCACGCGGCTGGCAGCCACGAGGTAAGCGAACTGTACCGGCTGCTGGTTGTGGCGGGGACCGCGGAACTCAAGACGCTGGTGGCTGGCACACCAGCACAGCCCTTTCTCGAAGAGCACAACGGACGGATGTTCGACTCCATCCGTTCGGTGACGAGCTCGGCAGTAAGTGCCCTGGAGTACGTATCCCGACAGCGCAGCGCGCCGCTGTCAGTGCGCGACTGGGTCCGCAACACTCCAGGACCTGCCGGTGGGGTGCTGTTCATGCCCTATCGCGCAGGTCAGATCGCAGCCCTGCGCTCCACCATTTCGGCGTGGATGCGTCTCGCCATCTTTGAGGTAATGAATCGCGAGGAGGGCGAGCAGCGCCTGTGGTTCGTGGTCGACGAGTTGGATGCGCTCGGCCAGATTGACGGTCTCAAGGATGCGCTCGCGCGGCTGCGCAAATTCGGGGGCCGGTGCGTGCTTGGATTCCAGTCCATTGCACAGGTTTCCTCTACTTACGGCAGCGGTGAGGCTCAGACGCTCGTAGAAAACTGCGGCAATACCTTGATTCTGCGCTGTTCGGGCAGCGAGCACGGCGGTACATCACAGTTCGCGTCTCGCCTTATCGGCGAACGCGAGGTAACACGCATCACGACATCGCGTTCACGGCGGATGACAGAGCTCTTCGCGTCGACTACGCAGACAGAGCATCCAGGCGTCGAGCCCGCTGTCATGGGATCGGAAATCGAACAGCTACCGGATTTGAGCGGCTATCTCAAGTTCGCCTCAAGTCCCGGATGGCGGCGGGTGTCTCTGCGCACCGCCTCACCGCAGCTGAGTGATCCAACACTTCCCACGGCCACAATTCTCAGGTTCCCAAACGCGCCGTTGGCAAGGCCTCCCTTAAACCCGGCGGTGGTCCAGCCAAACCAACAGCCCACGGTGGCGCGCGACGGGTTCGAGCTGGAATGACAACGGTGGTGGGGCGGATGGAAGACGAGACGACGCTGAAACTAGGCCTGCTGATGGAGGCCGCGCAGTCTCAGCAAACGCTTGCTGCAACGATGTTGGATCGTCTGCGCGAGCACACTGCCGGACTCGATGCGATCGTACGTGAGGAAATCCGCACGACGCTTCTTGAAGAGATACGGGCATTAGCTGAGGACAGCCAGCGTGCCGCCCAGGCCCTGCGCAGGCTGCAAAGAACCGCAAATGTGCGCCTGGTGGCGTGGGGCGCGGCCGTTCTGAGTCTTGCCGCTCTGCTTCCCTTCGCTCTCACATGGTGGATGCTGCCGACGCACTCGGATATCGAGTCGCTCACCGCCCGGCGCAATGAACTGTCAGCGAACATCGCTCGGCTATCTGGCCAAGGCGGTAACGTCGAATTACGCCATTGCGGTTCCGCGCGGCGCTTGTGCGTGCGCGTAGAGCGCAGCGCACCAGCTTACGGAGTAGCGGGGGACTTTCTGGTGGTTAAGGGCTACTGATGCTGCAGAGGGCAAGATGGATTGGAGATACGTATCTGAGCAGGCACGTCATTGGCCGCAGGTATGGCCGCTTCTCGCAGCGCCGCTCGTGGTGGGTCTCTTGGCGCTGCGAGCCCAGAAACATGATGTGCACCGCCGTGGGGCGCGTGTCCTCGCACGGCGCCACCTGCGCCGTGCGGTGCGTCGCAAGTGGAGCGGGGCAACCCTGAAAGTTGCGGGGGTGCCGATCACTCGCAGCGAGGAGACCCGCCATTTCAAGCTCATCGGAACCACGGGCACTGGGAAGTCCACCGCAATTTCGGATCTGCTGGCGGCAGCCCTGGAGCGTGGCGACCGCGCTGTGATCGCCGACCCGGACGGCGGTTATCGTGCGCGCTTCTTCGACCGCCGGCGCGGCGACGTCATCCTCAATCCCTTCGATCCCCTCTCCGTTAAATGGGATCCGTTCGCGGAAATACGTGCGCCGTGGGATGTCGAACAGCTTACGAGCGGTCTGATACCCACCACAGAAGATCCGTCCGGGCGGGAATGGCGTGGTTATGCGCGCACCTTCCTTACTGCGGTGACTCGCCGGTGCTTCGATAGTGGCTGTTACGACTCGAGCGAGCTCTGGCGCTTACTCACTATTGCCAGTAGCTCGGAGCTTCGGGCACTCGTAGCGGGCTCTCCGGCGCAGCCATTTCTCGAACCCGAGAATGCCCGTATGTTCGGCTCGATCCGCTCCGTGGCCGGGTCCGCCGCGGTAGCTCTGGAGTTCGTGCAGGCGCAGCGAGCGCGGACCTTTTCGGTACGTGACTGGGTGCGCGAGGGTCGCGGCGTACTGTTCATTCCGTACGGAGCGGCGCAAATTGCGGCGCTTCGCTCGATCATTGCCGCGTGGATGCGGCTCGCGATTTTCGAGCTCATGGACCGTAGCGGCGAAGGCGAGCCTTTATGGTTCGTGGTCGATGAACTCGATTCGCTCGGAGCGATCGATGGCCTCAAGGATGCGCTCGCGCGGCTGCGCAAATTCGGAGGCCGGTGCGTGCTTGGATTCCAGTCCGTTGCGCAAGTCTCCTCGATTTATGGCAGCGGTGAGGCCCAGACGCTCGTAGAAAACTGCGGCAATACCTTGATTCTGCGCTGCTCGGGAAGTGAGCACGGCGGAACCTCGCAGTTTGCCTCGCGTCTGATCGGCGAGCGGGAGGTGGTGCGCCGGCAGATCTCTCGAGCACACGATCGTGGAGGCTGGTTCACCACCGGCGGCGCCCGTCGATCGACCACTTGGAGCAGACATCAGACCATCGAAACCGCGGTGCTGGCTGCGGAGATCGAGCAGCTCCCGGATCTCAGCGGGTTTCTCAAGACGGCTGGAGCACCGATGTGGTTGCGGGTCACTGTGCCGCGCAGAGGTTGAGGCGTGGCGATCTTTTACTTGAACATCAGCTCCATCACGCGTGGCACCGGCCGCCGCGCCACTGCAGCTGCCGCCTATCGATCCGGAGAGCGTATTCGCGATGATCGTACCGGTCAGCTCTTCAACCACGTCAAGCGGCGCGACATTCTCCACACCGAGATTTTCCTACCCTCGCAGCTCGATGGTGCGCAAGTAGCCTGGGCCAGGAACCGCCAGCGGCTCTGGAACACCGCTGAGCACGCGGAAAAGCGTCATAACTCGCGAGTGGCGCGTGAATTCCAGATTACGATACCTTCCGAGCTCGACCCGGTGCGGCGGGTTGCGCTCGCGAGAAATTTCGCGCGCGAGATCGCGGACCGTTACAAGGTTGCCGTGGATCTCGCGGTTCACGAGCCGCCGCGTGGGGGCGATCCCCGTAACTTTCACGCCCACCTGTTGGCAACGACACGTGAGGTGACTCCGGCGGGGCTGAGCGCCAAAACAGGCCTGGACATGGACTGGCGCGAACGGCGGCGTCGCGGACTACCCGATCACCGTCAGGAGTTCATTAACGTTCGCGAGCGGTGGGCAATCCTCACCAACGAAGCGCTGCGGGATGCGCACGTTGATGCGCGAATCGATCACCGCAGCCTCGCGTCGCAGGGTATCGATCGCGAACCCCTGCCTGCAATTCCCTTGATGCACTTGAAGATGGAGCAGCGAGGACTGCAGAGCGGCCTGGCGGAGCATCTTCGCGCACAGTACCGCGATCGCGTCGCACGTCGGCTGGAGAACACGGCGGCGGGTGTCGCACAGGTGATTGAGCCCCCGGCAGAGCGAGCCGGATCGAGTACAGCCGCTCCCGGCGGCAGCACGGACGTGGAGCAGATCAGGCGTCGAGCTCGGGAAGCATGGCTTCAACTCCGCGCCACGGAGCAGCAGGCGTCCAGCGGTCAGTCCTTTGAGAAACGACACGGTAGCAAGCTTGAGGCCGGCGAGCGGGACGCAGCCGTTCCCTCAAGGTCGCCGGAGGACGATCTTGCTTTGTGACTGGCGCGCATCGTGGATACTGCGACTCGAACACGTTATGCAACGCCACCGCTCTTCAGCCTGACGTTCGCGTCTTTCTATGTCTATTCACCACGCGCGGCAGGATGGGTTGCCGAGAGCTCGCGTGTGATGTGCGAGCGAGTGAAGGCGAGCCATCCGCTCTGGCTGCCACGCTATGCGGGCGGTGTGTACCGATGGAGCCTACAGAATCGCGAGCTTGCCAGTCTGTTCTGCCGCGGCTCTGCGCTCGTTCCGGTTCCCGGTAGTGCTCGCACTGGCGATGCTCCCTGGACCGCATTGGAACTCGCGATCGTGCTCAGTGAAGTGGGTTTTTCCCTGCCGGTATGGATTGGACTGCGCCGTCGGCACGCCGTCACAAAATCGGCTACGGCGGCCAGCGCGGCACGACCCAGCGTGCCTCAGCACTACGATTCGTTTGCGGTAACGTCCGCGGTGGTGCCGGTAAAGAGGATTGTGCTGATCGACGATGTCGTTACTAAGGGTCGCACACTACTCGCCGCGGCGGCTCGGCTCCGGAGCGTAGCGCCAGATGCGGATATCCAGGCGTTCGCACTGATTCGCACCCAGGGGTTTGCGCAGCACATCGAGCATCTAGCCGAGCCGTGTCGGGGGGTGATCCGCTGGGCAGGCGGTGATGCGCGTCGGGAGCCGTAGGGGACGACGGAGAACCGCCAGTGTTCCAATTAACCGCCGTCGGGCTTGTGGTATGAGTTAAATCATGCGCCTGCGTTTTTATTTCGATCCGGAAACTGGGGCGACGCATATCGCCAAGCATGGCGTTTCCGAGCGGGAGGTCGAGGAAATTCTCGAAAACGCCAAGGAGGACCGCCAGGGCCGCGACGGCGCTAGAATTGCAACAGGGCGCACTTTATTTGGTCGGCTCCTGAGAGTAATTTACGTTCCCGATCTGCAGTCTGAGTCCTATTTTTTTGGTCACGGCCTTTGAATTGAAAGGTAAGGCTGCCCTGGCATATAGGCGACGGCGGCGCAAGCGGTCATGAAACGGTCAAAATTTCCTCCTGGTTGGGACGAACAGCGGGTGCGTCGTGTTCTCGAGCATTATGAATCACAAACGGAAGAAGAGGCCGTTGCGGAAGACGAGGCTGCGCTAGAGAAATCGACAGTCATGGACGTTCCTACGGAACTTGTCCCAACAGTTCGCGAACTCATCGCTAAGCACAAGAAGAACACATAGGCGAGGCCTGACGGCTAGAGTCATCAGCGCTACGGCAGCTCCCTCCGGTAAGTCAGCATCGCTCCGCCCTCCACGGGTATCAGGGCGAAATGTGAATCCTGATTGCGGTACGCGTGGTTGAGCGTGAACTGCGCACTCGCGATGCCAAGCGCTCCACCCGCGACCGTGTCGGACAGCCAGTGCGCGTTGTGTTTGAGACGCAGGTAGCTGGTGCCGACGCCGAGCCCGTAGCCCAGGACTCGCCGGAGCCAGCGGTAGTCATCGCCCCCTGCCTCCGCGAGCACGGTGCCGATGGCGAACGAAGCCGTGGCGTGCTCGGAGGGAAAAGAGTTGCCACCGCTCTTGAACCATTCGTTCGGATTACTGGTGTGATCGGGTCCCTCGCGCCGTACGATGAACTTCGTGCCATAGGAGGTGAGGCTGCTGAGAACTGCTGCCTCGAACATAGACCAGGCCTCTCGATGGCCGTTCGGGTCATCGACCCACGCCGAGTACGCCCACGTTCCGAGAAACACGACTACCGCGGGGAGCGCATCCTGCACGTCATTGCTTTTGATGTTGGATATCTCGGTGGGGGTGAGATTCTTGGTGAAATGATTGCGGACGTCGGTGTCGTAATGATGAGAGGCTCCGATGGCCACCAATGCGCCGCCGAACCAGGCCCAATCGCTCGTGTTCCAGTGCAGCGGTGCCGTGAAGTACTGCGTGAAATCGTGTCCGAAGCCCCTCGGCGTCGAAGTTACGTCGGGCGGCGGCGTGACCGGGGGAGGAGGCGGTTCAGGAACCGTGGAAATGGTCGAATCGCCGGCTGGCGCCGGAGTGGCCGTCTGTGCCAACGCCGAGCCAGCGGTGCCCAGGATCAACAACGCGAGGACGAGTGTCGCGCGGGTGCGTTTTTGCAAGATCCTACCCCTGCGCGGCGCCCGGGGAGGCGAGAAGCTCATCCACGCGCAACACGGGGTAGAGATTCAGCTGCGAATCCCACGAAGAGTGCCTGCGCAGGAAGAACTGCAGCCGGGCGCCTGGAGAGGCAGCAAAGGCCGGATCATCCTTCAGCCTGCGGTTGAATTCGAACTTCAGTCCGGGAGTCTCTGCGAGCAGGGTGCGCGCGATCTGATCGGCCACGTACGGTTCCATATATTCCTTCTGTTCGAAGCATGCATTGAAGAATCCCCAGGCGGCGAAGGAATCCGGCGCCTGGGGCTCGAGCAGATGCATCAGGAGCCGCGCGCCAGCCTGCGCGATCGGTACGAACAAGGCTCCGGGGCCAATGTCCTGCGACTCACGCTGCCAGCTCCCGTCGAGCTGCACGCGCATGCGGCCCTCGAAGGGTGACGTTGCGAACTCCGCCTGGGTGGCGCGAAATGCCTCGACGCGCACCGCACGGCTCGCCGTGCGGACCGTTTCGAAGTGAATGTCATGGACCGCAAGGCGTGTGCTGATATCCGCTGCCCACGGGCAGGGCACGACGTAGCCTCCGAGCGGCGCCCTGACGATGAGCGCAGGTGACACTTCATCGCGCAGCGGCACGCGCCAGATTTGTGGACGACCCGGATCGTATACCGTTACCGGTTCCCCGGAGATCGGCGAAACCTCGCGGGTGTAGGC
>Ga0307471_100000520_pt1 | contig 19948 bp, 13 predicted proteins | sample atmos_gasesAM3C__2_FD_204566 | JGI IMG/M metagenome (GOLD analysis project Ga0307471, IMG submission 204566) | Hardwood forest soil microbial communities from Morgan-Monroe State Forest, Indiana, United States - atmos_gasesAM3C_515 | ecosystem: Environmental > Terrestrial > Soil > Temperate...
GGATTTCTCGCCAGCGGCGTCAACCAGTAAGATCAGGTTTAGCGCCGTTTGCATGGACTGTTTTTTGATAAAGTTGCGAGCAACTTAGGCATGCCTGCGACGCAAGTGTGATCCTTACCGTGTGCGCGGCAGCCTCATCAAGTTAGGATACCGATGGACATTCACCAGCTGGAACTCTTTCTGGCTGTCATGGACTCTCCCAGCATGACCCGCGCTGCCGAGCGCATCCATCTTTCTCCCGGTGCCGTCAGCCTGCAACTCCACAATCTCGCCGACGAGCTTCACACCGAGCTCTTCGTCCGCCGCGGCAAGCGGCTGATTCCCACGCCGGCCGCCCAGCGTCTCGCGGAGCACGCAAAGCAGGTCGTCACGCTGATGGGCCACATCCAACAGGAGTTCGAAAACGATTTGTCCAAGGACGTTCGCCCGTTCGAATTCGCCACCGGCGTCACCACTCTCATCTACCAGCTCGGCGGGCCCTTACGCCAGTTGCGGGAAACGTTTCCCCATGCGGAAATTCACGTCACCGTCGGCGTCACCGAAGAAATGGTCACCGGCATCCTCGATCGCCGCTTCGACCTTGCGCTGATCTCGCTGCCGGTGCCCGAGCAAAAACTGAAGCTGATACCTCTGTTCGACGAAGAGCTTTTCGTGGTTCGTCCTTCCACCAACGGCGCCGGTGCCGGACGCGTCGGTACCGTGCGCATACGGGACCTCGCGGACTTGCCCTTTCTCTTCTATCCAAAGCGCAGCAACATGCGCCTGATCATCGATCGCTTCTTCGAACAGATCAAAGTCGTTCCTCGCGTGGTCATGGAAGCCGACGACACCGAGGCCATCAAGCGCCTCGTCGAATCCGGCTTCGGCAGCTCGATCCTTCCCGATCACGCCGTCCGCGGGAAATCCCGCTTCTTGCGCAAATTCCGCGTAGAAGGCCACCGCCTGAAACGAAGCCTGGCCCTCGCCATGGCCGCCACGGAATGTCCCCGTAAACTGACCGAATCCATCGCCAATTTTCTGCAGTCGGCCTTGATGGAAGAAGCGCGCCTCAAGACCTGACGCTTCCTCTAAACGATCCTTTTAGCAAGTCTCAATGCTCGAATTTGCGATGTTGGCTTAACATGGCTCGGTCATCGCACCCGAGAAGACGACTTCATCTCGATAGGAGAATGACGTGCCCACGTCTGTCACGACAGTAAGTATCCTCGCCAGCGCGCTCCTGCTATGGGTGGTCGCCGCCAGATCGAATTCTTCCGGCGCCGCAAACGCTTCGAACGATCGCATCAAAGTCGTCCCCAACGAGTCCGCTCGCCGCGTCGACATCTCCATCGACGGCAAGCCCTTCACCAACTACATCTGGCCTGAGTCTTCCGCCAAGCCCGTTCTCTACCCGTTGCGCTCCGCGGACGGCACGATTGTCACTCGGGGCTTTCCGCTCGACCCGCGGCCCGGCGAGCGCGTCGACCATCCGCACCACGCCGGCCTGTGGTTCAACTACGGCAGCGTCAACGGTTTTGACTTCTGGAACAATTCCACTGCGATCAAGCCCGAAGATGCGCCGAAAATGGGAACCATCGTTCATCGCGCGATCGTCGAAGCCAAAGGCGGCTCCGATCACGGCGAACTTGTCGTCGACACGGATTGGATTACCGGCAAACAACAGCTCGTTCTCAAAGAACACACGCGTTTTGTCTTCCGCGGCGACTCTCACTTCCGCGGCATCGACCGCATCACCACCTTGACCGCGCCATCGGAAAAAGTAGTCTTTAACGACGACAAAGAAGGCCTCTTGGGCATGCGCGTCGCTCGTCAGCTGGAGATGCCCTCGGACAAAGCCGAAGTCTTCACCGACGCGAGCGGCCGCCCGACACCGGTCGCCAAAATGGACAACACCGGCGTCAACGGCAAGTATCTGACCAGCGAAGGAAAGACCGGCGATGCCGCTTGGGGCACACGCGGCCACTGGTGCATCCTCACCGGCAAGGTCGGCGACGATCCCGTCACGATCGCCATCCTCGATCACCCGAAAAATCCAGGCTTCCCCACCTACTGGCACGCGCGCGGCTACGGACTGTTTGCCGCCAATCCGCTGGCACCCAAAATTTTCACCGACGGCAAAGCGCCCGCGATGAACTTCACCCTGGAGCGGCAGCAAAGCGTCACGTTCCGCTATCGGGTCCTGATCCTCCCGAAGATCGCAACCGCCGCTGACGCCGAAGCCAACTACAAATCCTTCGTCGCAGCCGTCGACTAGATCCAGTCCGCTCTGCCCGTATAATCCCTTCATGACCACGCACATCGGAATCATCGGTGCCGGCAACATCTCGGACACGCATGCGCGCGCGGCTGCGGCGCTTCCTGACGTCAAAATTTCCGCGGTTTACGGCACCAACGCCGAAAAAGTCGTGCGCCTCGCCCAGGCGCACGGTGCCAAACCCTTCAGCGATTTTAACGCCTTCCTCGCCCACCGCCCCATGGAGATGGTCCTGCTCGGCAGTCCTTCTGGCTGCCACGCCGACGAAGGCATCGCCGCAGCAAAGCACGGCCTGCACGTCCTCACCGAGAAGCCTCTCGACATCACCACGCAACGCTGCGACGCCCTGATCGAGGCAACGCAGAAAGCCAACGTCAAGCTCGGAGTTTTCTTCCAGGACCGCACCAAGCCCGACATCCGCAAGCTCAAGCAGTGGGTCGATCACGGCGTCATCGGCAAGCCGCTATTCATCGAAGCGCGCGTGAAGTGGTATCGCCCGCCCGATTACTACTCCTGCTCAAAGTGGCGCGGCGTTCTGGCGCTCGACGGCGGCGGTGCGCTGATGAATCAGGGCGTGCACACTGTTGACGTCCTGCTCTGGCTTTTCGGCGATCCCGTTCGCATCCAAGCGCGCACCGCCACCCTGCTCCACTCCATCGAAGCCGAAGACACCGCCGTCGCCATCCTTGAATTTCCCACCGGCGCGCTCTGCGCGCTTCACTCCACAACCGCGGCTTACCCTGGCTACCCGCGTCGCATCGAAATCACCGGCACGCAAGGCACCGCCATCCTCGAACACGATCGCATCCTCTCCGCCGATCTCCGCGACGCGCCCGGGGGCCTGCTCACCGACTCCACCGGCGACACCAACCAGAGCGCTTCTTCTGCCGTCGTCAGCGACGTCAGCGGCCACAAAGCCGTTCTCGAAGATTTCCTCAGCGCCATCGCGCAAAACACCGCGCCCCTTTGCGACGGCAAAGAAGGCCGCCGCAGCGTCGCCATCATCGAAGAAATCTACCGCGTGGCCCGCGCTGCAAACCGCGCCTGAGTCTGCTGAAAAGAATCGGGCTGCCCTCTCCGTCAAAGGTCGCCCCGACCTCCTGTGTGTTGTCTTGCCCTCAGCGGCTAGAAGAAAAGCTTCACCGCCAGTTGCGCCACTCGCGGGTCCCCGGCCTGACCTGCTCGAAAAGTCCCGAATGCCGAATTTCCGTTCAGTTTGTCGAACGCGCTGATCTGATCTGTCCCGTTGACTGCCCCGGCGCTGGTGCTTTCTGGCGCGAAGTTCGGATGGTTGAAAATATTGAAATATTCCACGCGCAGTTGCAGTTTCCACCGCTCGGTGAAATTGATGTACTTCGAGAGCTGCATGTCCCAGTTGAATGTTCCCGGCAACCGCAGCGCGTTCTTTCCGATATTCCCGAACGTTCCGAAAATGACCGCGTTGTTCGCGCCGCCCACCTTGGTCGGCTCGAATGCTGCCGCATTCAGCCAGCTCACGCACGTCGCCGTCACTCCGGCGCACGAATTCTTGCCGTAAGCGCTAAGTCCCTGCTGGCAAGTATCGCCGGCCGCGCCTGCACCCGTGCAATACGTGCCGCGGTCCTGCCCGATGCCCGTGCCGGAAATCTCGGTTCCCTGCAGCACGGTGATCGGCCGGCCGGTTGCCGCGGAAACGATGCCTCCGAGCTGCCAGTCGCCCAGCATGTGATGCACGATTCGATTGCGCTGCCGCAAACTCGGCAGTTGCCAAACGTACGACCCGCTGAACACATGCGTGTGATCGAACGCCGAAGGCCCGTAATCAAATCGGTGGCGGTTCGGATCGGCCAGCGGCAGCGTCGAATATCCGGTGTCGAATCCGGATACGCCTTCGCCAAACGGCAGATCGTCCATGCTCTTCGAGTATGTATAGTTCGCCAGCACCGTCACTCCGTGCGACATGCGCTTCTCACCCGAAACTTGCAGCGAGTGATAGGTCGAGTTGATATCCGTGATATCTGCCTGCACTGTCGAGAACGTATTGGTCTTGAACGCACCGCCGCTTGCCGCCGCCACCAATAGATTCGCCGCTCCGGTATTGGCTTTTCCGTTCGTCGTGCAGCACGCACCTTCGTTGTAGTTCTGCGTCTCCAGAAGGTGCAGGCTCCGCGATCCCACGTACGCCGCGCGCAGCAGAAACCCCGCCGCCAGTTGTCGCTCCAGCGTCAAATTCCATTCGTAAACGGTGGGCACGTGATATTGGCCGCTCGGATCGTAGGTCACCGCAATCTGGTTGAACGGCGGGCGGTACGCAAAATTTGTGGGCGCCGGGAACGGGCTCGGAAATTGCGGATACGCCCCTGCCTGTGCCCCGTTGCACGCCAGCGCGGCTTGTGTTGCCGGCAAGGTGCACAGCGGATCGCTGAACGATCCCGCCGTGGATCCGGGCGTCGGCGCGCTGTTTCCCGCGGTGGACAAAATGAACTGCGGGCTGAACGGCCATTCGTCCACATAGCGGTTGCTCAGCATTCCCATCGCTCGTGAATCGTAGAAAATCCCGGCGCCGCCGCGCACGCTGGTCTTGCCGTCGCCAAATACGTCGTACGCAAAACCCAGTCGCGGCATCACTCCTTTCCAATACGGATTCAGCGCGTTGTCCGGCATTCCCGTATCGCTCGGAATTCCATTTTGTCCCGAGAACAAGATTCCTGGAGGCGCGTTCGGGTACACCGTCGATCGTACGTTCGCAGCCATTGCCGTCAGGTTCACCTGGGCCCAGCGATTTCCGGTGTCGCTCCACGGCAGGGCCGGCTCGTATCGCAATCCCAGATTCAACGTCAGCCGCCGGTTCACGCGATAATTGTCCTGGATGTACAGACCGGGAAACTTGTCGCGGTTCGCCTTGAATTCTCCCGATCCCTGCTGGAACGCGTAGCCGTTTCCTGCCGGCCCGCCGTCACACATGATTCCTGACAAAAAGTTCTGGTACGTTGGCAATCCGGCGGCCTGCTTCAAATAAGTATCTTGTGCGCAGAAATTTACAATCCCTGGCTGGTTGAACTGGTTGTTCAAATCAACCTGGCTCCACTCGATGATTCCGCCAAACCGGAAATCATGCTTTCCGATTTCCCAGCTCAGATCGTCCGCATACGTGAAGTTATTACGCGTAAAAATTCCCGTGGGATTGTCTCCAAGATTGAATCCGCCCTGCACGCCGATTCCCTGAATCGCGTTCGGCGCCGGCTGGAATGGCAAGGCCACGCCCAGTCCCGTCAGGTTGACCGCCTGCGGCGAAGGTCCCCGCGTGGACACTTCCCGCGAGTAGCTCATCCGGAAATCGTTCACCATTCGTGGTGAAAAAATGTGCGTCTCATGAATCAGCGCGTTCTGCGCCACGATCGAAAACGTTGCGTCCGTGTAGGCCACCATTTCCAGCGGCTCAAAGACCGGTGCCTTCGTAAATCGGTCGAATTCGTAGCGCAGTGTGAGCTTGTCTTTCGATGTCAGCGCATGATCCAGACGCCCGATTCCGGAATCGAAATTCTCGATATCCGGCTTCGAGAACGGTACCGTCGGATTCGATCCCGCCGGAATCGGTCCTGCCAGGCTGAATTTTGCGCCTGATCCCAGGTACGCCCCGGTCGTTGGATCGACGCCCAACAGTGTCGCCACCGCGGGATCGATCGTGCGCCCTCCGGCGATGAAGTTATTGATATCTGTCTGCCCGACGACCTTCATGCTGCCCAGTACCAGGTTTCGGTACGCCGTCCGTTGGTATCCGGCGAAGAAGAACGTCTTGTCGCGAATCACCGGCCCACCCAGTGTTCCGCCATACTGATTTCGTTTCACTTGGTCCGGGGTCGTCGGCGTGGCAAAAAAGTTCTGCGCGTTGAAATATGGATTGCGTACAAATTCAAACGCATCGCCGTGAAAACTGTTCGTTCCGGACTTCGTGATCACGTTCACCACTCCGCCGGCATTTTCTCCGTACTCCGCGCTGTAATTGCTCGTCTGTACGCTGAATTCCTGCAAGGCATCGGGAAATGGAAACGGCTGGTTCACGTTCGTGTATTCGTCCACGTAGTTCCCGCCGTCCAGTTGGTAGCTGATCGTGTTCTGCCGCGAGCCGTTCGCCGAGTACGTCACCGCCGCCGGAAAGGTCTTCGTCGCTCCCTGATCCGCTCCGCCATTTGGCGAATTCACTGCTCCAGGCACAAGCAGCGTCAGTTGCGCTGCGTTTCGCCCATTTAGCGGCAACTCTGAAATCCTCTGCTGCTCGATGACTTGCTTCAGCGTCGAAGTCGACGTGTCCACCTGGAGCGCGTCGCCAAGCACCGTCACCATTTCCGATGTCGCGCCCAGCCGCAAATTCAGATTCACCGTCAGGGACTGGTCGGCCAGCAATTCGACTCCGCTTTGCCGCAGCGCGCTGAATCCGGGCGCTTCCACCGACACGCTGTATTTCGCCGGCTGCAGTGACGGGACCACATAGAGTCCATCCGAATCGGTGACCGCGCTTCGTGAGAAGCCTGTCCCTTCCTGTTGCACGGTGATGCGCGCAGAGGCCACCGCGGCACCGTTCGGGTCCAGCACCCGGCCCGAGATGCTACCCAATCCCTGGGCGTGTACGCAAAACTGGATGCAAACGAGTGCGAAAAATAGTGCCAAAACTTTCGTTTTCATGATGGTCCTGTCCTTTCGCGGGACGTCCGTATAACCACCCCGCCCTGTTATCAACCGTGTGCCTCGACACACGGCTACCCCTTCCGCACCAGGAGTCCAACTAGACGCAGACCTACTACGCACCATCGTTTTGCTTGATAGTCTCGATCGATTACTTGAATGCCTGCCTTGAGCGGACAATAGGGTCGCTGGCGCGAAGTGTCAATCTTGAAAATCTAAACCACGGCTTTAGCTGGGCTAAACCACTGCTGTCGCTCCGCGTTGCTGCCGCCAGCCGTCGTCGCGAACCGGTCACCGTTCCATTCCTCCATACGATTATTCGCAATTTTCCGCGTTGACACTGCGGTTTCGCGGGCCTATCGTTCGCTTAGAGGCCTGTAGTTCATCCCGTCAGGGGTGTGGCTTTTTCTTCGCGGCGCGATCCGCAGGCGCTCCGCCCGCTTCGAAAATCTCTCGACTCTGGATCTAGCGATGTCCTACAAACTCACTGTCAACGGAAAATCGGCCACCGTCGACGTTCCCGAAGATATGCCTCTTCTCTGGGTACTTCGGGATGTTTTGAATCTTCGTGGCACGAAATATGGTTGCGGCATCGGCCAATGCGGCGCCTGCACCGTGCACTTCGGCGGACGGGCCGTGCGCTCTTGCCAGACGCCGGTGGCTGCCGCTGATGGCGCGCAAATCACCACCATCGAGGGCCTTTCCGCCGAGGGCACCCATCCCGTCCAGCTCGCATGGGCGGAGCTCGATGTCCCCCAATGCGGCTATTGCCAGGCGGGGCAGATGATGTCCGCTGCGGCTTTGCTCGCCAAAAATACAAAGCCCTCCGATCAGGACATCGACGCTGCGATGAACGGCAATATCTGCCGCTGCGGCACGTACATCCGCATCCGCCAGGCGATCCACAAAGCCGCCACACTGGCCGCCAATCATACCGCGCACGCAGCTCGCGCGGGCCATAGCGGCAACGGCGCAGGCCGTTCGTAAATTCGGAGAAAGGAGGAAAATCCATGGCAACCGCGCAGGCAATTCCCGACAGCACCACGCCAGCAGCCCCAATCAGTCGCCGCTGTTTTCTTCGCGCGTCCGCCCTCGCAGGCGGGGGTCTGATGCTCGCGGCGTACATCGACCCTGCAGAAAAATTATTCGCGCAAGCGCCCGCAGGACCGCCGCCCGCGGTGCTCACTCCCAATGCCTTCATCAAAATCGCGCCGGATGGAATCGTCACGATCATCGCCAAGAATCCGGAAATCGGGCAGGGCATCAAGACGATGCTGCCCATGCTGATCGCTGAAGAGCTCGACGTCGACTGGAAAGACGTCCGCATCCAGCAAGGCGATGTCGACTACACGAAGTACGGGCCGCAGGTCGCTGGTGGCAGCACCGCTACGCCAGTGAATTGGCTGCCGATGCGCCAGGTCGGCGCCGCTGGCCGCCAGATGCTCGTCACGGCGGCGGCACAAACCTGGAATGTGCCGGAATCTGAATGTTCGACTGCTGCAAGCCAGGTGATCCACGATCCCACGAAGCGCTCGCTCAGCTACGGCGAACTTTCCATCAAAGCCGCTGCGATCGCGCCACCGGACATCACCACGGTAAAGCTGAAGGACCCGAAGGACTTCAAGATCATCGGCAAGTCGGTGCCGAACGTTGACATGCCGCTGATTCTCACCGGCAAGCCGCTGTTTGGAATCGACTTCACCGTTCCCGGAATGCGCTGGGCGATGTTCGAAAAGTGCCCGGTTTTCGCCGGCCGCGTCGTTCGCGCCAACATCGACGAGATCAAGCAGATTCCCGGTGTTCGCCACGCCTTCATCGTCGAAGGAGGTAACGATCTTACCGGTCTGCTCTGTGGCGTCGCGATTGTTGCCGATAGTTGGTGGATCGCTCGTAGCGCCCGCCAGAAACTCCAGGTTACGTGGGATGAGGGCAAGACCGCGCAGCAGAGTAGCGAAGGCTTTGCGCGACAGGCCGATGAGCTTTCGAAAAAAGCTCCGCAGCGCCAATTGCGAAAAGACGGTGACAGTGACGCCGCGTTCAAGAACGCCAAAATTGTCGAAGCGTCGTATTCCTATCCGTTCATCGCACACGCACCGCTCGAGCCGCAAAACTGCACCGCGCATTACAAAGACGGCAAGCTCGAAATGTGGGTTCCCAGCCAGACTCCGCAGCGCGGCTTGGCGCAAGTCGCAAAGACCCTCGGCATTCAGGAAAACGACATCACTCTGCACCTTACGCGCATGGGCGGCGGATTCGGCCGGCGCCTCACCAACGACTACATGATCGAAGGCGCATACATCGCGAAAGTCGTGGGCGAACCGGTAAAAGTTTTGTGGACGCGCGAAGACGACATGCGCCACGACTTCTATCGTCCCGCCGGCTATCACTACCTGAAGGCGGGCGTCGATCAATCCGGGAAACTCGTGGCGTGGCAAAACCACTTTGTTAGTTTTGGCGAAGGCGACAAATTCGCTCCGGCCGCCGGAATTTCACCGGATGAATTTCCGATGCGCTTCGTCCCCAATACCACGTTTGGGTCTTCGGTGATGGCTACGGGAATTCCGACCGGCGCGATGCGCGCTCCCGGCAGCAACGGCATCGCCTTCGTGATGCAGTCCTTTATCGACGAACTCGCACACGCCGCCGGAAAAGATCCCGTCGAGTTCCGGCTCGCCATTCTCGACATTCCGGCAATGGCGGCGACTGCGGCAGCTGGCGTGCCTGCAGGCTCCCCTCCTCCGCCGATGTTTGACGCCGCGCGCATGCGCAGTGTGCTGAAACTTGTCGCCGAAAAATCGGGCTGGGGCACGCGCAGACTTCCGAAAGACACCGCGCTCGGCGTGGCGTTTCATTTCAGCCATCGTGGCCATTTCGCCGAAGTTGCGGAAGTGCGGCTCGCGGCGAACAACAAGATTCGCGTCCACAAGGTTTGGGTTGCCGGCGACGTCGGCAGCCAGATCATTCACCCGAGCTCCGCGATCAACGAAGTGCAGGGTGGTGTGATCGAAGGCCTTAGTCACATGATGGGCTACGAAATCACCATCGACCGCGGGCGCGCCGTGCAGAAAAACTTCGACGAATACCCGCCGGTGCGGCTGACGCAGGCGCCGCCGGAAATCGAAGTGCATTTTCTGAAGACGGAGTTTTCGCCGACGGGCATCGGCGAACCGGCGTTGCCGCCGGTCCTGCCGGCGGTCTGCAACGCGATCTTCACGCTAACCGGAAAGCGGATCCGCTCGTTGCCGCTCTCGAAACACGGCTTCAGCTGGGCCTGAGCGAAATCGCTGTAGCCCTTCTTTTCCTTTAACTCGTCCGTACCTGTAGCTCATCGCTTCAGGGATGAAGCCTTTTCTGAGCGATGAAAACCTTTTCCACGCACAAAAACCTCAGGCCGGAAGGCCCAAGCTACATGATTAACACCATCACGCCATCATCGTGAGCAGTTCGCGCATGTCGGTGGCGCTACTGGATAGCGTGCCGCGGGGAAGCGTTGGCGAAATTGCGACCGCGATATTGTGTCCCTCAAACCAAACCAGAAACGACGATTGCTCGGCGCCGGGAAGGCGCTGCTGGTTGAGCCAGTTGTAGTAAGCACCCATGTCGCCATCGACCAGGGAGCCGACGGGGTCGAGTTCCACGGTTTCGGTTTTCGCGAAAAGCATTTCATTCAAGGGCTTTTGCCGGCGTCGTGGCGCGAAACGCACGAGGAGCGTGAGGGGTTGCGCACGGCGAAGCGCTTCGCGCGCGGCCCACTGCGCAAACGATGTGCTGAAAACCTGTGTGCCCGAACCTTCGGTCAGCAACTTCACCCGGAAGCGATCCATGACAACGTCGTCCGATTTCACGTCCAAGTCGGCCGGGCGCACCTGCGCCATGAACGTGCGCAGGTTTTCAGGGCCGTTGCCGGGGCGCTCGACTTCCGCTCGCATTTTCTCGACCAGCGCGATGCGCGTCGATTCCAGCGCTTGATACGAAACCAGCGTGAGTGCGGGATCGTGTGCAGCTTCTGCTCCGCCGTCGATGTACCAGTGGACGTACGGAATCGGGTGAGCTTTCGCTCGTGCGGCAACCGCTTCAAGGAGTTGTTGCAGGCCATTTTCCGGTTTGATTTTCGTGAAGTATGCGCCGTGCGGCCGCAGCTTGCGGAACAGTGCTTCGTTGTATTCGGAAACTCCCTGGCCGACAACGGCGATGCCCAGCCGGCTGATCGGCGGTGGAGGATCGGGCGGCACAGCCGCGTGCAGCTTGTCGGCGTAAGCGATGGCCGCGGTGCGGAACGCGTCGAGCTGATGGGTGGTCCACAAATGCGACGAAAGCTGCTCCACGAATTGCGCCGGAGAATTCACCCAGTCAAAGCGCTCGAGATTTTCCGACAGCTTGATTTGCGCAAAGGCCTGAAACCACTGTTTGATCTGATCCGGCGAGAGCGCATGTAGGTTGGCGATTTCCTTGTCGAGTGCGCGGCGTTCGGCCGGGAATTTGTAGTCGTACTCGATGACTTCGCGAAGTATGCCGGGGAGGAAGCTGAGCGGGAGTTGGCAAAGCGCGGCGAGATTGTCGATCGCAAGCTTGCGCGCTTGGGGCGCGTAGCTCTTGAAATTGTCTGCTTTGAGATCTTTCGGTTGCATATCGCAGCGATCGCCTTGGACGCTACACCTTAAAAGCGGCGGCGAACCGCCGCGCTCCGAAGGCTTGGCCGACTTTGAATTGTTGGCGCGTCACAACAGCTCCGGAATTTGTTTGCCCTGGGCGAACGACGGCGAGAATCCCAGGATGCCGCCAATCGTCGGAACCAAGTCGGTCGAACCTAGCGGGCGGTCAAAGACGACACCTTCGCGGACCCCTGCGCCCATAGCCATCATCCAGGTGGTGCGAGAGAGGGCGTCGCCGGTGCGGTGATGCTGGAAGCCGTTTCCGCCGGCGTCTTCGTCGGAGTCGCGCCCAAAGTCCGGCAGGATGAACATCGTTGTCTTACCGGCGTATTCGGGATCACTCTGAACGGCCTGCCACATTTCCAGGCACAAGCGATCCGTGCGGCGAATACCGTCGATGTAGAGCGAAAAAGCGCCGGCGTGCGCGATGTCGATGTCGTGCATGGTGATCCACAGCAAGCTGGGCGAAAGCTCGCGCATCAAGCGCTTGGCGATGTAGACGGAAAGCTCATCTGCGCTGGAGAGCGTGATCGCGTGGGATTTGAAGTCGTCGACCGAGAGCTTGAGCATCGAGCCAAGCTGCTGCAACTCGAATTCGTTGCCGCCGAGTTCGGGTGCGTACAGCGGAGTTTCGTAGTTGTCGCGAAGAAGGTGTGCGTAGTCCGTGCCGCTATCCGTCGCTGTGGCGAGGAGGTGCTTCGGCAAGATCACACGCGCGCCGAGACCGGGCCCGTACGCGCGATGGCTACTCTCGCCGATGCGGTTGAAACCGTTGCTGGGCGCGACGACCCAGGCGTCGGAAGCAGGACGTTTCAAATCCTTACGGAAGTACTCGAACACCGTCGGATATTCGGGCGGGATGGAGGCGAAGTTGTTGACGGTTTCGTAGACGCCGGTGGCCAGGCTGGCGGTGGCAACGTAATGGCCGAGAATGCCGCGGTTGACGACCTGGGTGAAGAAGGTGGACTGCGGGATCAGATCCTTGATCAGGTGAGGGATGTTTTCCTGGCCTTCGGGTGCGAAGGTTTCCTGATCGCGCGCGCCGCCACCGAAGGTGACGACGACAACCTTTCGTTTCTTTTCTGGAACGGCGGAATGACCGAAAACCTGGGAAGGAAGCAGCGTGCTTCCAAGCGCGACGCTTGCGGTGGTGCGGAGGAAGTCACGACGCGTAAAGGCCAGCTGCCTGGAGAGTTCAAGTGGGCTGGAAGGTTTGTAGGTCATTGAAATTGCGACGCTTAGCTAAGCGTAAGCTACGCTGAGATGGGAGCGAAGTCAAGAGCGGCTGCGGCCATAGGGTCGGTGAGGTCTGACGTCTTCCGAGTGGGTTCCCTCCACGTTTTTCTCGTGACTGCAAGTGCGGATTCCGCGGGACTGGCGGGCGCAGCTTGTTGAGTAGAAAGTAATCTAAAGGACCGAGCCCAACGGGGGAAATACTCGGCGGTTTGGTGGACCGTGGCTGCGCCGACCCAGATCCAGATTATAACAGATTGGTACTATTTATCAATACTTACCCCTAACTTGTGGGCTTAGTTGTGGTTAGGAGTGGATTGAGGCCCGAACGAACTCCTGGGTCTGTGCGGCTGAACCGGCTCTGTCGTTTTGAGTTGTGCGGGGTGGCCCACGTTTTTGGAGAACACGCAAAAAGGGTAGGGCATCCAAGATGACGATTGGGTGTAGCCGTGCTTGCCGTGGTGACCTCGTCGTGTGGCGTCTAAACCCCGCCTCTGACCCTTCGTCCCGCCTTCGGCGGGCTCAGGGCAAGCGAGGGCGGCTACAGCTTTGTGAAGCGATTGTGTGTTACCACACTTAGGCGAGCGGGAAGCGGGTCTTGACCTCGGGGGTAAAACGGACTGTAATTGCACGCCATGGCAATGGCTTTGAAGATTTTTTGCTCGTACTCGCACAAGGACGACGCGCTGCGCGCGGAATTGATGAAGCATTTGTCGTGGCTGCAGCGGGACGGGCTGATCGAGAGCTGGGATGACCGCCGGCTCGAGCCGGGCGACGAGTGGCGTCAGCAGATCGACAACCACATCCAGACGGCGCACATCATTCTGCTTTTGATCAGCGCCGACTTCATGGCGTCGGAGTACATCAACGATGTCGAGTTGAAGGTGGCGCTGGAGCGCCACAGAAAAAACGAAGCCATCGTGATTCCGGTGATTCTGGAACCTTGCGAGTGGAGGCGGGGACCCATCGGATTTCTGCAGGCGGTGCCACAGGATGGAAAAGCCGTAACACTGTGGGCGAACCAAGCCGAAGCGTTTGCGGCGATCGCGCACAGCATCGGCGATGTAGCACAGAAATTTCAACCCAAGCCGAGCACCGATCCCGCAAAGCCGCCGGTGATTGTGCCGAGGCATGGACCGCAGCAAAGAATGGTGGATGCGGCAATTCCGAGCCACATCGTGAAAGATCGCAGCACCGAACTGCACGTGCTGATCCGACTTCCGGATTCCAAGGGGCTTGCGGGCGTGTTGCAGGAAGACGAGGGCGCAGAGGCGAGACCAGAGGATGTGCGGTCCAAGGGATTCGATGTGGAGTTTCCGATGCGAGTGGATGGCTCGCTAGGGCCGTTGAAAATGACGGTCCGAGTGAGCTCACTCGATTTTGAGCCCAACGTGCAGGAGAAAAATATTCTCGTGCCGCCAGACAAAGATAGCGACGACTATACGTTCTACCTGGTGCCGAGGCAGTTGGGGAAGCTTTCCGTGACGGTGGAGTTGCAATGGGAAGACGCGGTACGGGGCAGCCGGAGTCTGAGAACGGAATGCACGGCGCAGGCAGCGAGCGGGTCGGCACCGCCGAAAATGAATCTGGTGCAGATGCCTGTGGAAGTGGCGGCCGGGAATCGAAGAATGATGCGGGGTGGCGCTGAAGCAGCGATGCGACCCAGCACCCAAGTTGCGGACCGGTCGATGAGAGGCGGCGCGCCCGCACCGGAGGATACCGGAGAGCACGAGACATATAAGAGGGCGATGCCGCCGCCAGCCCCACCCGCTCCGATGCAAGCGACAGAGAACCGAAGGGTGCCGACGCAGACACAGGTGCCGCCAGCGCCGGCTCCAACACCAGAACCGGTGCGGCGAAGCCGGTGGTATGCGAATCCGGCGTGGACTGCGCCGCTTGCAGCGGTGCTGATGATCACCGCATCGGTTTCGTATTTTCGGTTCAACAGTTCGGGGGTGAAGCCGAACGGCCACGACCCCGTTCCATCCCTCGGCGCCGTGGTCTACACGGGAAAGATCGTCGACTCGAGCACGAGCGAAGCGGTGCCGTTCAGCAAGGTGACGATGGAGCTGGAGGATGGCAGGAAGATTCAAGCGGTGACCGACAAGGACGGGAACTTCCACCTCGATCTGAAGAACGTCCAACCGGGCGCACCGGCAAGGATTTCCGTCGACTCGCCGAAATATGAAGTTGCTCAGCATCCGGTGGTGATCAGCAACGCAAAGGCGGCGCCGCTGCAGCTGAAGCGAAAGACCCTGATGAGGGATGTGAAATAGGGAGCACAAAGATGGCCCCGGCGCATCCAAATGGCAAGACGCGCTACCAGATGCTGGCTGCGGGTTGTTTACTGGTGGCAATAATGTCGTGGGCGGGATGCGGACGGAGAGCGAAAATGGTGGAAATCGATAAGAGCTATGACGGGCGGGAAGTGGCGCTGAATATCGGAGACACAGCGGAACTGAGTTTGGGGGAGAATCCGACGACCGGATATCGCTGGACGTTTACGTCGAAGCCGGAGCCGGCATGCAAGGTTGTAAACGATTCCTTCGACCCTGGCGGGAGTGCGCCGGGAGCCGGAGGAACTCACCGGTGGAAATTGGAGGCGGTGAGTTCCGGCACCGGGGCGGTTGAGCTGCAATATCGCCGGCCGTGGGAGAAAGATGCGGCGGCCGGGCAGACGTTCAAGCTGAATATTCGCGTGCGATAGGCGCGCCGCGCGAGATCGAAGCGCCGTACCCGGCGACTACTGAACCATCCGGATGGTCCAAAGGTCGTCAGCGAGGTTCGAATCTGTCAAGTAAGCGTACGGCATCATGAAATAGCCGCCGATGCCCCAGTCCGGCCCCCAGGAATTCCGCACAATGAACATTTGCTTGCCGTCGTCGTATCCGACGGCCATGACGGCGTGTCCCCCGACAACCTTTTCACCGGGTGAGGGCATTGGAACGATACCAGTGTCGGCCACCTGCTGGCCCTCGAAGCTGGCGTAAACAGTGAAGCCGAAAACAAAGGGGTAACCTTCGGCGACACATCCCTTCAAGTGGGCGAGATCCTGCGGAACGCGCTGGTAGGACTTCACGCGATGTTTTTTCGCTTCGGTGTAGGCCGTGGTGGATGGCTTCTTGGCGTATGGGCATATCGGGCAGGGTTGGTCACCGTTATTCTTGTCGCTGTACGGCCACGTTTTCTCCGAGCAGACGCCTTGTGCGGCGACGCTCTTGATGCCATCTCGGATCTGGGCGCCGTTGTCCATGGGAACATCGTGCTCGATGACGCGCTCGTTGTAGTAAATGAAAAGACGGGAAGGTGGAAAGTCCGGGGATTTTTGCTTGAGGAGATCGAATTCAATAGCTCCGGCAATGGCGTTGCCGGTGCAACTGCCGAGCTGGCCTTGATCATAGACGGGCGGGCAGCCGGGCCGAAGATCGACTCCAGCGGAGGGCGATTTTGCGGAAGCGGGGAGGGAATAAAGCAGGTCACGATGATCGGGAAGGTCAGGGCTCCAGCCATAGCGAGAAATTCTGCGTTCCCCATTGGCAAGTTTTTTGAATTTGAGAGGCATTGTCGGTCTCCTTTGACTGAAATGTCGATTGTTCGCGGAATATTTCAATGTGCGATTTACGTGGACATCGGTGTGTGCAACGGATGCGTAAGCGAGCGGGAGAACTGCGCACAACGGAGACCGTACACTAAGCTCTATATAGAGTAATGTCAAGCGGGCGAATTAGTAAGAGCGAGCACGGCCACCGTGCAAAGCGACCCTTCGTGCCTTTGAGGTCAGCAGGGGTAAAGATGTTGTGCTCATACATTTGGAAGGCGGAGGGGAGGTTCACATCTTGCGACCTGGGGCGCGCCACGCTGCGCTCCTAGGCAGGGGGCAATCCCGCCCTCTGACCCTTCGCACGTCTTCGGCGAGCTCAGGGCAGCAGAGTGCGGCATGAGGTAGTGCCAGCTGGTTTGAGGACATTTCTGAGCGCTAGCGATGGGATGGCGATGGCGGTGCCAAAGGGCGTGGAGGGATCAGCGCGAGTCCAAAGATGGAGGCTCACGTCATTTCGAAGGAGATCAAAAAGAAATCCCATGCACGGACTTCCGCATTCTTGTCAGGAGCGCTGACGAGGGCAAGCCAAAGTACGAGTAAGACTGCGCAGGAACAAGCCCTGGGACAATCAGAAATAGTACGCCGGCCGAAAGAAGGAAAACGAGACTTGGAGCGAAACAAATCGCTGGCAAGCCTGCGACCAGTTGGCCGACCGAGCCATGCCGAAGCCAGCCGATACCCCCAGCTGCGAGCGAAGCCAATGTGAGTGCGTCAGGGAAGCCGAGACAGAGGCTCACCCATTGGCGGTCGGTATGCCGGGCCAACGAAGTGTTTGCGCGATACCAAGCGTCAAAAGAGGCCGATGAGTTGAGGCCGGTCGCCGCTTATTGGTTCGGGAGCGCAGCGGAGAGGTTCGAGACCCGGTTCGAGTAGGCAACAAAAGCAAAGGCCGAACATAATCCACCGAGGGCGAAAAGGGCTGCGGTTGCGAGCGAACTACTCAAGGGCGGTATCGGCTATGGATTGCTGCTATATCTGGTCGGGGACGACGTAAGGGGCGCGATAGGTGCCCTTGAGCATGGTGTTGGCTTCGTCGTCGTTAAGGACCATTTGGGTCTGGGGATCGAAACGGAGGCTGCGGCCCAGGCGGTAGCTAGCGTTTGCCAGATGCACGAGCGTGGTGGACTTGTGCGCTTCTTCGATCGGGGAGTGGATGTCCTCGGCGCGACGGCTGCGGACGCAATCGATGAAATTGGCGTAGTGGTCGCCGGATTTCTTGCCGGAAGGACCGGGCTCCACTTCGCTGGTGAGCCAGGTCTTGTAGGCGTCGTAGCCGTCGATGGCGAGATAACCGTTGGAGCCATAAAAGATGTTGCCGATGGTGTTGGTCTTGGCGTCTTTGGGGCCGAGAGAAGCCGCCTGGCTAGAGGGCTTCTTGTCGGCAGACTTCTTTTCCGTGAGGCCCGCGGGAGGGACGCCGCTGGCGCCGTAGGCACCCGTACCGATCTCGGCTTCGGGATTGGTGATCCAGTGGCGGACTTCGATCTCCATGATTTTGGGCTTGCCGTCCGAGGACTCGAATAAATAGGTGGCGGCAAGAGTATTCGGCGTTTCCTGATCGTCTTTGAACATGAAGTGCGCGCCGATGGCGGAAACTTGGGTGGGGAATTGCACGCCGAGGCCCGCGCGGGCGATGTCGATTTCGTGGATGGCCTGATTGCCGATGTCGCCGTTGCCAGTGTCCCAGATCCAGTGCCAGTTGTAGTGGAAGCGATTTTTTGTGAACGGCTTCATGGGCGCAGGGCCGGTCCAGAGATCGTAGTGAACGCCGGCGGGGACAGGTTCGGGATCGGCGTGGCCGATGGATGAGCGCCACTTGTAGCAGAGGCCACGGGCCATGTAGACGTCGCCGATGGTGCCGTCGGTGAGGTGCTTCATCGCTTCCATCATGCTGGGGTTGGAGCGCCATTGGCTGCCGTGCTGGCAGATACGGTCGTACTTTTTTACGGCGGCGACGAGTTGACGGCCTTCAAAGTTATTGTGGGAGCAGGGCTTTTCGACGTAGACATCTTTGCCGGCTTGGCAGGTCCAGATGGCCTGGAGGGAGTGCCAGTGATTGGGAGTGGCGATGGAGACGGCGTCGATGTCCTTGTCTTCGAGGAGCTTGCGAAGGTCCACGTACGGCTTGGGCTTGGGAATGCCGAGTTTTTCGACGTCGGAAAGGCGCTGCTTGAGGAGGTTTTCGTCGACGTCGCAGAGTGCGACGATTTGCGCGTTGGGGACTTTAGCGAAGCCGTGGATGTGATCGACGCCGCGACCACGGGTGCCGCAGATGGCGACGCGGACTTTGTCGTTGGCGCCGAGGATTTTGCCGCCGAGAGCGAGGGAAGCGGCGGTAACGGTTGCGGCTTTGGCAGTGGTTTTGAGGAACTCGCGGCGTTCGATGGGCATCGTGGCCACCTTGTGAGGTCGGAAAGTTGCTTGCAGCGCGAATGATATAACGTCGAGAGCACGAGCGCACGTGCGAGGATGTTCGGATTTGTTGAAGGGAATGATCAGTTTGGGAGAACGGTAGGGCGATGGAAAAGCGGGCAGGCGTGCTTGAAGTCGCCACATTTTCTTGGGACGGAATGTCGAATTTGCAGGGAGCCGTGCGTCGCAGGTTCAGGAGGCTGCGTCGATGGAATATTTGCTGCTGATTTATCACACGGAGAAGGAATACGAAAAACTGCCCGCTGAGCAGAAGGAACCGATGCATTCGGAATACCGAAAGCTGATGGACCAGCTGGCGAGCCACGGGAAATTGCGTGGAGGGAATCAGCTGGCGGCGACGAAACTAGCGAAGACGGTGCGAGTCCGGAAGGGAAAGCGAGGGGTGACCGACGGGCCGTTTGCCGAAACGAAGGAGCAACTGGGAGGCTATTTTCTGGTGGACGCGTCCGACGTTGATGAAGCGGTGGCGATTGCCGCGAGAATACCTGGAGCGCAGAGCGGATCGGTGGAAGTGCGGCCGGTCATCGCGCGACAGGCGTAGAGAATGTGATAACGGCTATTGTTTGGATGCGGGGGTGTCTTTGGCGGAGTAGACGAACTGGCGAATTTCGGCTTTCTGTTTGTCGACGTCGTTGAGGTGCTGGGCGCGAAGGCGCTGATAGATTTCGAGCTGCTCCTGGCCGCGGGCCTTGTCGCCAGTGCGCACGAAAGCTTGACCTAGGCGGTAATGGGCGTCGGCGAGATCATCGTCGAGCTGAAGGGCTCGTTGGTATTCGGGGATGGAGGCGGTGAAGTTGCCGCGATCGGAGTAGAGATTGCCGAGCTGAAGGTGGGCTTCGGGTAGCGCGTTGTCGAGGGCGATGGATTTTTTGAGAAGGGACTCCACCTGAGAGACGTCGACGGCCGGGTCCTGGGCGCGCTTACCTTTCCAGATACTCATCGCGAGGTAATAGTGGGCGTGGGCGTTGCGCGGTTGGAGGTCGACAAAGCGGCGGAATCGCTCGATGACCTCGTCGGCCTGGCCGGGAGAACTGTCGTAGGCGCGGGAGAGGAAGAAGTAGCAGCGCGGGTCGGCAGGTGCAAGGTCGGCGGCTCCGAGGAGAGACTTGACGG
>Ga0307471_100000521_pt1 | contig 19945 bp, 15 predicted proteins | sample atmos_gasesAM3C__2_FD_204566 | JGI IMG/M metagenome (GOLD analysis project Ga0307471, IMG submission 204566) | Hardwood forest soil microbial communities from Morgan-Monroe State Forest, Indiana, United States - atmos_gasesAM3C_515 | ecosystem: Environmental > Terrestrial > Soil > Temperate...
GGCCCCGTCAATCATATGTCGACGGTTTATCTGGCCAAGCCGCATAGCATGGCCTGGTGCCTCGAGTGTCATCGGCATCCCGAGAATTTTTTGCGACCCGACGATCAGGTTTTCAATCTCGATTGGAACCCGGACGATGTGAAACCGGCGGAATTCGTTGCGAAATACGGGCAGCCGCTTGATGCACGGGAGGATTTTTCGAAGAGGAAGAAACTTACCCAGGCAGAGATTGGCCAGACGTTGAAGGAGCACTGGAACATCAATCCGCCAACAAACTGTCAGGGTTGCCACCGATGAAACGCGTATTCCACCACCCACCGGAGTCCACAACGGGGAAGCATTACTGGCGTGGCTTGGGCGAATACAGCAATTCGCCCGAATTCCGGCAATGGCTGGAACGCGAATTCCCTGCAGGCGCAGCGGAGCTGAACGGCAACGAGTGGTCACGACGCGATTTCCTGAAATTAATGAGTGCATCGATGGCGCTGGCGGGAGTTGGCCTAACGAGTTGTCGCAGGCCGGAGCTGCACCTTGTTCCATTCACGAAGAACGTTGAGTGGACGATCCCCGGAAAATTTCTCTACTACGCCACGGCGATGCCGCGGCGCAACGGAGCGATTCCTCTCATCGCCACGACGGTCGATGGGCGCCCGATTAAGCTTGAGGGTAATCCGTTGCACCCGGCCAGTCGTGGCGCGACGGACACTTTCACTCAGGCGTCGATTCTCGACCTTTACGACCCGACGCGCTCGAAACGGTTTGTTCGCAACGGGAAAACAAGCAAGCGCGAAGATTTCGAGGCCTACGTCAGAGAATTTCGCAATAAGTCTCTCGCCGATCAGGGCGACGGCCTGGCGTTTCTTGTCGAGGAAACGAATTCGCCCACACGCGAGCGTTTGCGGGGAGAATTGGAAAAAAATCTGCCGGGCATGCGCTGGTGCGTTTATGAGCCGCTCTTGAGTCAAGGAACAGGCGTGGCGGCGCAGACTGCATTCGGCGCTGGTGCGCGCATGATTCCCAAATTCGATCGCGCGGATGTGATCCTTGCTCTGGACAGCGATTTTCTCGATTGCGGCCAGGGCGATCTCGCGTCAGTCCGCGCATTTACCTCTCGTCGCCGCGTTAGTACTCCCAAAGACAGCATGAACCGGCTTTATGTCGTAGAAAATCGGTTCACGCTCACGGGCGCGATGGCGGATCATCGCCTCCGTTATCCAGGGAGCCAGATTGCCGCATTGACGTTCATGCTTGCGGAGAAAATTTTCGCAGGAACGAACGATGCCGCTCTTGGATCGGTGATGGAAAGCGTCCAAGGGCTGACTGCATTCGGCGGGGCTCCGTTCGACGAGCAATGGATCAGCGGCGCAGCGAATGAGCTGATGGCGAAACCCGGAGCGAGTTTGGTGCTGGCTGGTTCAACCCAACCGGTTTCAGTGCAATTGCTCGTGTACGCGATCAACGGCGCGCTTAAGAATCTCGGCCAGACGTTGATTGTTCGCCAGCTTCCGCACAACCCCCGAACGATCAACATTTCGCAGTTGGCGAAGGACATCAACGACGGACGGATCAAACAGCTGTTCATTCTGGGCGGCGATCCGGTTTATAACGCGCCACGCAGCCTCGTGGAAGATCGAAACACAAAACTCCCGCTGGATTGGGCTGAGGTGCAAAAAAAGGTGCCTGAAATTGTCCGGCTTGGTTATCACGAGGACGCCACATCAGCGTTGAGCCAATGGCACGTTCCTGCTGCACATTACCTCGAATCGTGGGGCGACGCGCTCACCGCTAATGGCGATTACTTGTCGATCCAACCGATGATTTTGCCGATCTTCGGTGGTCTCTCGGACAGCGAATTACTCAGCTGGGTGCTCGGTTTCGCGAAAACAGAAGGGCCAGAGTTGGTCCAGGAAACTTTTCGCGCGACAAATCCGCCTGGCGATTTTCAAACCGCCTGGTCACACTTTCTCCACGATGGATTTGCAAACCACGTCCAGCCGCACGATCAGTCGCCTTCATTTAATGCGGGAGCCGCTGCCGCGGTGATGGGAAACTCCTGGACGCCGTCGTCGGTGCCGACAACAGAGTCGCCGGAGATAGTGCTCGTGGGCAGCTATGCCATGGACGATGGCCGCTATGCAAACAACGGCTGGCTGCAGGAATTCCCCGATCCAATCACAAAGCTCACTTGGGACAATGCTGCGTTAATGAGTCCTGCTTTTGCTAAAAAGCTTGGCGTCCTGAATGGCGATCTGGTGCAGATCAGAATTAACGAAAAGAGCGGCGGCGGGCAGCCCGTCAAACGCGAGCTGGTTATCGCGGCGCTCGTATCGCCGGGCCATGCCGAGAATTCCGTTACCGTCTCGCTGGGCTACGGCCGAAAAATGCCGGAGTTCAATGCGCTGCCGTACGCGGGTGGAGGGCTGAAAGAGCAACCGAAGATTGTCGAGCAGGGCGGTTTTAACGGATACTTCCTGCGCACAGCCTCAAGTCCGCACTTTGCAGTCGTTGGTGGACAGGGGATCGAGAGTGTAAGCGTGACGAAAGTTGGCCGCACGTATCCGCTCTCAATTACCCAGGAGCAGTTCAGCATCGAAGGCCGTGGCCTTGTACGCGAGGCGACTTTGGAGGGCTACCGCGAAAACAATGAGTTCGCGAAAAAAATTCCGGGAGAGGAAGAGCTGCCGCATCCGCCACCGAGCATCTACACCCATCCGCCGCTGAAGGCACCGCAGCAGTGGGGAATGAGTATCGATTTGAACGTGTGTACCGGGTGTAGTGCCTGTGTGATCGCCTGTCAGGCCGAGAACAACGTCCCTGTCGTCGGCAAGCTGCAGGTGTCGCATGGCCGAATTATGCACTGGCTCCGGATTGATCGCTATTACGCCAGCCGCAGACCGTACAACCAGGACCGCGGTGAATGGCCTGAGAATCCCGAGATTGTACACCAGCCAATGCCGTGCCAGCATTGCGAGAACGCGCCGTGCGAAACGGTTTGCCCCGTCAACGCGACTGTTCACAGCGAGGACGGTCTCAACGTCATGGCTTACAACCGCTGCATCGGCACACGATTTTGCTCGAACAACTGCCCCTACAAGGTGCGGCGGTTCAATTTCTTCGATTACAACCAGCGGCCGGTTGGCAAGAGAAAGATCGTGGGCGCATTCAACATCTACGAAGAATATTTCGCACCGCTGACCACCAAGGGCGCGCCGGACACGATCAAGATGCAGAAGAATCCGAACGTGACCGTGCGGATGCGCGGGGTGATGGAGAAATGCACCTTCTGTGTGCAACGCATCGAAGAAGCAAAGATCGCGGCGCTCGCGCGCGCAGGCGCTTCGCCGGAGACGCGAATCCCGCGCGAGTCTTTCACCACGGCCTGCGCGCAGGCGTGTCCCACGGAAGCGATTGTCTTTGGGGATATCAAGGATCCGGAAAGCCGTGTGTCAAAAATGAAAGAGCAGGATCGGAATTACCGAATCCTCGACTATTTGAACGTCGTCCCACGAGTCAGCTATCTCGCGCGCATTCGCAATCCAAACCCGAAGATGCCCGACGCGGAGAACATTGGGGTCGCAAGTTTTGAGGAGAAATTACCGGAATGAGAAAACATAAGCCACTTAGTGCGCTCGAAGCAGCATGTCATCCTGAGCGGAGCGACGGATCTCGCGCCGGCTGCGCGATGTACACGAATGCTGCTCGCCTGACCAAGCACATGGTGAGAGGTCCCTCGCCGTCTACGCGGGTCGGGATGACCGCAGTTTAGAAGTATGGACGGCGCACCAACAGCACCACAGACCATTGAAGAGGCGGAGCAGGAGATCACGCGCGTACCGCTTGTTCTGCATCGGCGCAACTTTAGCTGGTTGACGGAACGGATCTCCGGAGTGGTGGAACAACCCGCCCCGCGCTGGTGGTGGGTGGCCTTCGCCATCACTGCAAGCGCCGCGACCTTCGGACTTTTTTGCATTGGCTACCAGATTTCCACGGGCGTCGGCACATGGGGAAATCAGATCCCTGTCGGCTGGGCCTGGGACATTACCAATTTCGTTTTCTGGATTGGTATCGGACACGCCGGCACACTCATCTCCGCAATTCTGTTTTTGCTTCGGCAAAAATGGCGCACGTCGATCAACCGTTCCGCGGAAGCGATGACGCTGTTTGCGGTGATTTGCGCGGCGATTTTCCCTGGTATCCACGTCGGCCGGTTCTGGATGGCGTGGTATATGGCGCCTATGCCTAACAACTGGGGGATCTGGCAAAATTTCCGCAGCGCGCTGATGTGGGACGTGTTCGCAGTCTCGACCTATTTTACTGTCTCGGTCCTTTTTTGGTACACCGGTCTGATTCCGGATTTGGCGACGTTGCGCGATCGGGCAACCACAAAGGTCAGAAAGTTTCTTTTTGGAATTTTCGCGTGCGGCTGGCGCGGGTCCAATCGCAACTGGCGCCATTACGAAATGGCATACCTGCTTTTGGCCGGCCTTTCTACGCCGCTGGTCCTCTCGGTGCACAGCGTGGTATCATTCGACTTCGCTTCGACGCTTATACCGACCTGGCACACCACAATCTTTCCACCCTATTTCGTTGCTGGCGCGATCTTCGGCGGGTTCGCGATGGTGCTGACCCTTCTCCTGCCGGCGCGTGCCATATTCAAACTGCACGATGTGATTACTCCCCAGCACGTCGACAAAATGGCAAAGATCATTTTATTGACCGGCTCATTCGTCGCCTACGCCTATTCAATGGAGTTTTTCGTGGCTTGGTATAGCGGCAATTCCTACGAAAAGTTCGCCTTTTGGAACCGCATCTTCGGTCCCTACTGGTGGTACTGGTGGTTTGGCATGCTTTTCTGCAATTGCCTTTCGCCGCAACTTTTCTGGTTCTCGTGGTGCCGCCGGAATGTGTTTGTCGTCTTTTTCGTCTGCATGTGCGTGAACGCGGGCATGTGGTTTGAGCGCTTTATCATTATTGCCGGCGGCTTGATCCGCGATTTCCTGCCATCGTCCTGGAGAGTATATCACCCGACGTGGGTGGACATTTGGACATATATCGGCACGATCGGGATCTTCACTTCGCTTTTCCTGTTATTCATTCGTTTTCTGCCGATGATTGCCATGTCGGAGGTAAAAACGGCAGTGCCGGAGGCGGACCCGCATTATGGTCACCCGCCTGGGACTCAATCGGTATCTCCCGGCGGAGAGGAGCGCGTACGATGATGAAGACGCCTGCCGGCCACAAGGTGTACGCCATGGCTGCGGAATATCCCAGCGCGGCCGCGCTTTACGAAGCAGCCGAGCATGTCCGTGACGCTGGCTTCAAACGCTGGGACGTTTTTTCCCCGTTTCCAATCCATGGAATGGACGAGGCGATGGGGCTGGGAAAATCCTGGTTGAGCGGATGGGTTTTGTTCGGCGGAGTCACCGGCTTGCTCACGGCCGCTGTCGTCGAATTCGGGCCGTCTTCGATTCTCTACCAGCTCGATGTGCACGGCAAGCCGTGGAATTTTTGGACCGTACCTGCGTTCTTCCCGATCATGTTTGAACTGACAGTGCTGTTCGGGGCATTTGCCGCATTCTTCTCAATGCTCGGCATGAACGGATTGCCTCGCTGGTACCACCCAATGTTTAACTGGGAACGGTTCATCCGCGTGTCCAACGATGGATTTTTCCTCGCGATCGAAGCCCGCGATCCACGGTTTACCGAAAACGGTGTGCGCGAATTATTGGAAAGAACCGGCGGCGAACACATCACCATTGTGCACGAGGACTGAATATGTTGCGCGGCTTTCTCGTGATTTTTGTTCTGTGCGGAATCGCGATCGTCGCGGTCTTTGGATTTCGTGGGCAGAAGAGCACCGCCCCGCCGTCTGAGGTTTTCCCCGATATGGTGCGCCAGATGAAGGTTCGTGCACAAGCGCCGCTCGATCTTTTTGCAGACGGGCGCGGACCACGTCTGCCAGTCGCGGGTACGGTGCCGATTGGCTATGAGATGCCAAAGCACGTATCAACTCAGCAACCCGAGGTCGACGTGGGTCCCTGGTCCCATCCGCGCGCTGGTTTTGGTGCCGGCACCGACTACTACAACACTGGCAAAATGGGCGATCATTGGGGAACAGGCATTGCGGTTCCGGTCACGCACGAGTTGATGGAGCGCGGGCAACAACGTTTCAATATCACTTGCGCCATGTGCCACGGCGCTACCGCGGCAGGTAACGGGATCACAAAGCAGTACGGACTGGCGACTGTCGTTTCGCTTCAGGATGAACGAATCCGCAAGATGTCCGATGGCGAAATTTTCAATACGATTACGAATGGCAAAAACACGATGATGGCCTACGGGCCAAACATCATTGTGCCCGATCGCTGGGCGATCATCGCCTATCTCCGCGCGTTGCAGCGCAGCGAAAACGCAACGACGGCCGATGTTCCTGAGGACCGGCGCGCAGAACTGGAGAAACAATGAGCGAGCGTTCCTACACTGTCCCAACGCCCGAAGGCGAATATTTCGAGAGCGGCCGTTTTGCAGGACTTTCATCGCTACTGGGATTGATTGCCATTGTAGCGCTGGCCCTTTGCGTTGTGGGCGCACTTCTAAATCCGCATCAATTCAGTTATTCGTGGCTCTTTGCGTTCGCATTTTTCTTCACGCTTTGCGCCGGCTGCTTTTTCTGGACGATTGTGCATCATGCCACCGATGCTGACTGGTCGGTGGTGGTGCGACGCCAGTTGGAAAACATTGCGGTGTTGTTTGTAGTGCTAGCGATTCTTTTTGTGCCGATCCTTCTGCTTCGACGCCATCTGTATTCCTGGATGGACGTCCCCCCCGGTGTCGAACATTCGCTTGATGCAAAGCGCGCCTATCTCAATTGGTATTTCTTTCTGGTCCGCGCCGTCGTGTTTCTCGGCTTTTTCCTTTGCGCAGCACTCGCCTTACGCCGCTTATCGGTGAAACAGGACAAGGACGGAAATCCGCGGTTCACGATCCTGATGCGTAAGCTGGCGTTTATCAGCCTTCCGATGTTCGCGCTTTGTCTCACCTTTGGGGCGTTCGATTGGTTGATGAGCCTGAACTACCGCTGGTTTTCCACGATGTTCGGCGTGTACATTTTCGCTGGTGCAGCAGGCAGTTCAATGTCGCTGCTCGTCCTGGTCATCACAGCATTACGGCGGGCTGGATATTTGAAGGGTATCATCACCCTCGAGCATTACCACATCATGGGAAAATGGATGCTCGCCTTTACAATTTTCTGGGCCTACATCGGTTTTGGCCAGTACATGCTCATCTGGTATGCGAACATACCGGAGGAGACGCAATTTTTTATCACCCGAAACACTGAATCGTGGTGGGCACTGAGCATGCTGCTCGTAGTAGGACGCTTCTTTATCTGTTTTGGGATTCTCCTCTTGCAATCGATCAAAAAGGAGCCGCGGCACCTTTGCTGGGTCGCTGGATGGATTCTCTTCATGCAACTACTCGACATGTACATCATCGTATTGCCGGCCTTACACGGCACCGGTGTTCATGTCAGTATCTGGGATTTGCTTTCCCTCATCGCCATCGGCGCAACGCTCGGTTTCGTCTATCTGCGGATTGTGCCTCGGACTTCTCTCTTTCCGGTCCGCGATCCGCGCCTGATTGAATCTTTGAATTTGGTGAACTGATATGGCTGGTACCGAATCGCTTAGTCAAGTTGCTCATGCACGCGCTCCATTGTCGGTCTGGTTCGGCATCGTGCTGCTCTTCGCGCTTTTTGGTGTGATTGTGGTCGCGATCATCGGGCCGTGGCCGCGTACAAGCGATTACGAAGAAACCCGGGCGAAGAAGCGTGTGGAGAATTTGAAGACGTTACGCGAGGAAGCCGACAAGGCTTTGACGACTTATGGTTGGATCGACAAAAACAAAGGCGTCGCTCGGATTCCGATCGAGCGCGCCATGGAATTGACAGCTACCGACTTGGCGAAGCAGAAGCCGACGCCCGCAGGTCCGATCGCTACGCCGGAAACGCAGGCGACCGCAGGCGCTGGTGCGAGCCCTGTTCCCGCCTCTCCGGTGGCGCGAGCTCCAGCCTCGCCTTCGCCAGCGGCTCAGTCGTCACCACCGAGCCCGGCTTTACCGAGCGCCACGAAAAGTCCATGACCATCCTTGAGGTTTCAATGGTTCAACACTCTTACGCTCAATGAATCCCGCCGGAATACCGCTTAAGGAACCGTCCGTTTCCGCTGCTGCAGGTGACACGGAGCAATTGGAACGGGCCCTGATCGACGCGTCAACACGCGTGCCGGTATTGATCTTCTACACTTCGGCGGTGGCCTGGCTGATTCTTGGCACGTTGCTGGCTGGTTTTGTTTCGTTCAAGCTGCACACGCCGGATTTGCTTTCTGACATCAGTTTTCTCACGTGGGGACGCGTGCGGCCCGCCCATATGAACGTGATGGTGTACGGCTGGGCGTCCATGGCTGGCATGGGCACGGCAATTTGGTTGATGGCTCGATTGTGTCGCACAGTCTTGCGGTATCCGCTGCTCTTGGTCGCGGGCGCTGGATTTTGGAACTTGGGAGTTTTCTTGGGCGTGGGTGGAATTCTCCTCGGCGATAGCACTGGTTATCAATGGCTCGAGTTTCCCAGCTATGCCGCGATTATTCTTTTTGTCGCGTACACGCTCGTTGCCTCCTGGGCCGTGCTGATGTTTCGATTTCGCCGCGGTGAACAAATTTACATTTCACAATGGTATTTACTTGGTGCGTTCCTCTGGTTCCCGTGGCTGTACGCAGCCGGCCAGTTGATGCTCTTCGTCGTGCCGGTGCAGGGCGTGTTGCAATCGGCTGTCGGCTGGTGGTACGCAAACAATCTGCTTTTTCTCTGGTTCGGCGCGATCGGTCTCGGCACGGCCTACTACATGATTCCCAAGGTAATCGGTCGCCCGGTATACAGTTATCATCTCGCAGCGATCGGTTTCTGGAGCTACGCGTTGTTCTCGAGCTGGACCGGGATGCAGCGCCTCGTCGATGGACCGTTCCCAGCCTGGATGGTCACAGCCAGTATCGCAGCCACAATCCTCACGCTGATTCCCGTCGCCACCGTTGGGCTCAATCATCACATGACGATGCAGGGTTATTTCCCGATCATGCGTTACAGCCCGACGCTTCGTTTTACCGTGTTCGGCGCCATGTCGTACACCGTTTTTAGTGTGCTAGGTATTTTGATTTCGCTGCGCTCAGTTGCCCGCTACGTGAACTTTACGCAGGCGAGCATCGCGTATTCACATCTCGGCCTTTATGCATTTTTCACGATGGTGATTTTCGGCTCAATGTACTACATCGTGCCGCGACTGATTGGACGCGAGTGGCGCTATGGGTCGTTGATCAAACTGCATTTCTGGGCATCGGCCTACGGCATTGGGCTGATGACGCTGATGCTTCTCGCTGGCGGCCTTACTCAAGGCACGAGCATGGAAAACCCCTCGCTAGCTTTCAGCGAGAGTGTGGAATCGGTGCTGCCTTACCTGCGCGGACGCAGTTTGTCGGGGATTCTGCTGACAGTGTCGCACTTCGTCTTTGCGTATCACTTCGGATTGATGCTTTTCGGCCTGGGTCGCAAATCGACGGTGCCCACATTTCTTAATCCAGTCGAAGCGGAGGGGGCCGAAGTGGCGCACTAATGAAAGGACTCGCCCCTCTTTTTCTCGGAATCTTCGGGACATTTGCGTTCTCCTGGGTGGGATTGACTGTGATTCCGAATTGGCAAATCGGACACCTCAATCCTCAATCTGACGAGGAAGGCACAGATATCTATCCAATGCCGCAATCGGGAATGGTCACGCGCGGCGCGCGCGTTTACGCCGCGAACGGCTGCAACTATTGCCACAGCGAGCAGGTGCACGCCGAATACGCGGGGGCCGATATCGAGCGAAAATGGGGCGATCGCCGCAGCGCGCCGCGCGATTACATTTTCGAACGCCCTGTTTTACTGGGGAAAATGCGCATGGGCCAGGACCTTGCCAACATCGGGGCGCGCGCGCCAAAGGAAGAGGAAAGTCCTTCGCCCGCCGGCAGCGCAAGTCCCGCGCCACAAGGAGCGGCGGTCTCGTCGGGCGCCGTAGCCTCGGCGAAAGCGGCCAGTCCGCCGCCAGGAACTTCGCCTTCGCCTGCAACAGCGCCCGCAACGTCACCTGGTGCTATTGCATCGAAACCGCCAACCAGCCCCGGTCCGGCGAGTCCTCCACCTTCAAAGTCTCCTACAACAGCAGCGGCTGGGGGCACAAGTCCAGCTGCAACTGCATCACCGCCTGCGCCAGGACCACCGTGGCCCGAGCAGACTGCGGGCTTGCCCCCGATGTATTCAGCTGCCTGGCATCACGTGCATCTTTATTCGCCGCGCAGCATCAACCTTGATTCGAACATGCCGTCCTATCGTTTTCTTTACCAAGCTCGCCGTATCAGTGACGCGCGTTCAGCAGATGGGTTGCAGGTTACCGGTTCCGACGCTCCGCCTGAGGGATGGGAGATTGTTCCAACTTACGATGCGAAATGTCTTGTGGCGTACATGATGGCGCTTAATCAATCGCATCCATTGACAGAAGTTAAATCGTCCGGTGCGGCACCCGTAGCGTCGCCAGCGGCTTCACCTTCGCCTGCACCCGGAGTGCCGCCACCCAAATGAACGAGAGCACGCCAACACCAGACCCGCATTCCGGCCAGGGTATGGATTACAGCGAAATCGCTGACGTCCAGGATGTCCATGCGGCGGTGCAGCGGGAAAAACGTGAGCCGCGTGTGGGTCGCGAACCGCTGTCCATCTGGTTGATCGCAGTGTACGGACTCGCCGTATTTTTTGGCGGCGCGTATCTTGGCCGCTACTCGGGAAATTTTAGCGGTGAAGCGCTTGATCCATACGGCGGTGAAATGGCCACGATGAAAAAGGTTACCGGACCGCAGGGCACCCAACAGGCAGCGGAACTTTCGCCACACGATCGCGGAAAGAAGATTTTCGCTGCGAATTGCCAGACATGTCACCAGGCGAACGGTCTCGGAGTGGCAGGGCAGTATCCGCCGTTGGCCGGTTCGGAGTTTACAACCGGCGGCTCGCGCCGGCCCGCTATGATTGTCATGAAGGGTCTGCAAGGACCAGTGACCGTGAAAGGCCAAAAATTCGGTGCGGCGGTTATGCAGCCGTGGGATAAAACATTGACCGACCAAAAGATTGCCGACGTTCTCACATACGAGCGAAGCGAGTGGGGGAACAACGCCAGCCCGGTCACGGCCGAGCAAATTGCGGCGTTGCGCAAGGAACTGGCCAATCATCCAAATTCGTTCACTGAACCGGATATACTGGCAGTCCCAGCCGACGAAGATCTTTCCGGAGGTGCTCCGGCAGGAGGCGCCCCGCCAAAACCCGGCGAAGCTGCAAAGCCTGGCGAGCCACCAAAGCCGAAAGGATAGCGCACGCTTTCCGTGTGTTCGGTTTCGAGAAGACGCCTAGCCCTCTCTATTTGGAGTGCCGAGGATGTGGCTCTTCGGCGGCATCATCACGTTGTCGAAGTTTGGTGCGAACATCGCAGCCGCGAACAAAGCGACGGCGCGCAATGTTTCCTTGCCGACGTTGACGAGGTCGTGTTTTACCGGCGTTGGAATCGCAAAAACACTGCCAGGACCGACCTGGTAAGTGCTGCCATCTTCCATGTGCAATTCCCCGGTACCAGCAATGATGTACTGTGTCTCTTCGGTCGCGCCGTGGCCACCATAGACGGCAAAAGCGCCAGCCCAATGAACTGACTCATCGTCCTCAGCCCAGACTTCAGTGCGCTTAAGTTTGTCGGATGCAACGACTGGATTCATGGGGCCGACGCTAGGGTGCGGCTTTCTGTAGTCAATAACAGAAACCGCTTCTGGCGCATTGCAGCCGGCGAACGGCCGCTACGCGAGAGCTTCGGCGAGTACCTCGGCGATATGCTTTGGCCGGATATTCATGAGATGACTAATTTGATGCCGGCAACTTGTGCCTGAGGCGACGATCTGTGTCTCGCGACCTTGATTCTCGAGCTTGTCGATCAAATCCTGGGCGACTTGGACGGAGAGATCGTACTTCTCGGCAAGCGCGCCGAACGCGCCGGCCATTCCGCAGCAGGCGGTATCGAGCACTATGGCTTTCCGCCCAGGCAAACGTTCCGCAAGTCTTCGCATGAACGCAGGATTCATGATCGACTTAGCGTGGCAATGCGGATGAATCGCAATCTTCGTTTCTGAACGCTTGAATTGCAGCGCAGCTGGTTCTTGCTCGAGCAAATCGTCGACAAATTTTTCGAACAAGAAACACCGGTTCGCTATCTTGTCGGCGTTCTCGATCTTTAGCTCGCGATAATCTTCCACGAACATCGACCAGCACGACGCCTCGAGAAACACGATCGGAGTGCTGGAGGTCCGAGCCGGACTGGCAGCATGGAGTGATGAGAGAAGGTCCACATTGTGTTTTCCGACTTTCGCCGCGGCGTCGAGATTTCCCTGACTAAACGCTGGTCGTCCACAGCATCGCCGGTTCTTTGCGAGCGAAACCTCGAACCCGAGAGCTTCCAGCAACGTGACCGCGGCAATTCCGATGTGTGGTTCGTGGTAACGCACAAACGTGTCGTCCCAAAGAATGACGGGGTCTCGCTTCTGTCGCAGCGCCCTATGAACGCCGTTGTAGCCGCGGGCGGTGACCGGGGAGGGGTTGCCGGGTTCGGCGACCCCGGCTACAGCACGTTTCGCAAACCACTTATCGAATCGTTCGCTTGCATAATGGGGCAGGGAACGTCTCGCGGATATTCCAATCGCTTTCTCCATCGCGATACGGACGGGCCGGTAATTGAGAATTCGGTTTGCCAGCGACGGCATGAGACATCCGATCTTGCCTAACAAATCGACGTTGCTGAAAAGTCGCTCGCGTAATGGCAAACCGTCGCGCTGATATCGGGCATACATCAGTTCTGCCTTGAGCAGCGCGAGATTCACGTTGGATGGGCATTCGGGTGTGCATCCTTTACAAGAGAGACAGTTGCTCAGTGCGGCGTCCAATTCGTCCGAACGCAAAGGATCATGTTCATTGATGCGCAGTTCCAGCGCGGCGCGGATTATGTTGGCGCGGCCTCGCGTAGACATGACTTCCTCGTGGGTGGCCATGAACGTTGGGCACATGATCCCGGTTCCTTTAAGGCAGCCGCCGCAGCCGTTGCATTGTTCCAGGTTGCCGACGAACGAATGGTCTTTGAATGTGAAGCCGAGTACGGGCTCGAACGGAAGCTCCAGCGGTCGCGTGAAGTTTTCGCGCAGATGATTGTCGATTCTGTGCCGGCCATCGGCGAAAATTTTTCCTGGATTGAAAATGTTTTTCGGGTCGAACGTTCGCTTGATCTCGCGCATTGCTCCGAGCAGTTCATCGCCCAGTTGCTCGCGCATGTATTCCGTGCGCGCGATGCCAACACCGTGCTCGGCGGAAAGTGAGCCTTTAAACTGGCGCACCAGCGCGGAGGTTTGATCTGCGACTTGGCGAAACTTTTTTAGGTCATTAGCGTTGTGCAGATCGAGCACGGGTCGGACATGCAAAAGTCCACTGACGGCATGGCCATAATAACTCGCCTCCAACCCAAGCGGCTTCATGATCGATCGCAATCCGCGCACGTATTCCGGTAGCTGCGCCGGCCGAACGGCGGCGTCTTCGATAAACGCAACCGGTTTTGCCGGCCCGATGCAGCCCGTCAAAAGTGAGAGGCCGGATTTGCGCACCGACCAAACGAGATTCATTTGCGTAGGCTCGGTGAGGATTTTGGTGCGCAGACCGACTTTTCTCGATTGTAAAATCGATAATCGTTCCGCGACATCATCATAGAACTCAACAATCAAAATCGATTCGCAAGGTCGCGTGTCGAGCTCGAGCAAGTGGCGAGCCGCCTGGAAATGGAGCTGACCTTTGGTTTGATCGAGCAAAGGACGATCGATGTGCTCAATGGCGGCGGGTTTAAGGTCGAGAAGCTCAACCGTCGCCTGCATCGCTTCATCCACTGAGGAAAAAAAGATCAGACCCAGGCCTTTCTCACTCGGCAGCGCCGAAATTTTAAGTTCGGCGGAGGAAATCGCGGCGAGCGTTCCTTCGCTGCCCGCGAAGATATTTGTGAGATCGTTCGGGGCGCGCAGGAACCTTTCGATGCCGTAACCAGGCCAGCGTTTTATCAGGCCCGGCGGCCAGCGTTTGGCCATCTCCGCGCTTCGTGCACGAATCAGATTCTCGATTTCAGCTCGCTCCGAGCATAACGACTCGTACACCGGGCCGATCTTTTCGACGCGGCCATCGGCCATCACAACTTCCAGAGACGTCACGTGATCAGCGGTTGTACCGTAAACCGGACAACGCGCGCCGGACGAATTGTTCGCGATCATTCCCCCAAGCGTCGCTCGTGAGCTGGTCGCCACGTCCGGGCCAAAACAAAATCCGTGGGGCCTAAGAAAATCGTTAAGCTGATCGAGAACGACGCCTGCCCCGACGTGCACGCTGCGTTTTTCGAGATCAAGGTCAGTGATCTGGCGGTTGTACCGTGAGAACTCGACAATCAACCCTTCGCCGATTGCGTTCCCCACCAGACTCGTGCCGGCCCCACGCGGAGTGACTGAAACACCGGCGTCCGCCGCTGCGCGAATTACTGCGCTCGCTTGCTCTGCTCCTTTCGGAAATGCGACGCCACGCGGCTCGATCTGATAAATTGAAGCATCAGTCGCGAAGAGTTGTCGCGTCAGATTATCAAAGCGAACATCACAACCGGTTTGCCTGATTTTCCTTTCCTGCGCGGAAGTCATCTCGACCGGCGGAATATCACACGCGCGAAACGATTTAGAAACTGCAGAACACTTTATCGCCGCGAGCAAACAGAGATGCCCTTACGAGTGACCCAGCCGCCGCTACAGCAAATCCATCTGCGCATTCTCTGGCGCTGCTTCGGCAAAGCGAACGCCGACGCCGATCAGTCGCACCGGCTTCCCGGTGCGAGCAAACGCTTCGTCTAGCAGAGAACGGAAATCTGGTAATGCAGGAGCAAGGCCAGCGCGCTCGGCCGTGGTTCGCGTGAAATCGCTGAATTTCAATTTCACGAATATTTTTGTGATATCGCGGGTTGATTCCTTTTGCGCCAGATCAGCCATCAAATCCTGGAAGAGTTCCTCCAGCTTTTCTTCACACTGCTCGAGCGTCGTCAGATCAACAGCGAAAGTTTCCTCAGTGCTTAGCGACTTGCGTGGACGATCCGGTTCGACTGGCCGGTCATCGATGCCGCGACAGAGATCGTAAAGATCAAGACCGAATTTGCCGAAAAGATCGACAAGCTCCGAACGCGAGAAGCGCTGCAATTCGCCGCATGTTTTTACGCCGAGGTCTTCCAGTTTGCGCTCGGTCTTCTCGCCGATTCCCCAGATTTTGCGAACCGGCAAATCTTGCATGAACCGGGGCACTTCTTTCGGTTTCACTTCAAATTGGCCATTGGGTTTGTTCATTTCGCTGGCGATTTTGGCGATCAATTTGTTGGGACCAATTCCGGCTGATGAAGTGAGTTTCGTTTCCCGGAAGATTGTCCCGCGGATCACCTGCGCGAGCGGCCCCGGTGCGCCGGGATGGGCGCTAATATCGAGATAAGCTTCGTCGAGCGACAAAGGTTCGATCAAGGACGTGAACCGATACAGGACCCCGCGAATGACCCCAGCTTCGCGCCGATAAACATCGAACCGCGTCGGCAGCACGATCAAGTCCGGGCAACGTTGCAGGGCCATGAACGTCGGCATCGCCGAACGCACTCCAAATTTGCGCGCCTCATAGTTGCAGGTTGTCAACACTCCGCGCCGATCGCGGGCGCCCCCCACGGCTACGGGCTTACCGCGCAATGAAGGTCGGTCGCGAATCTCGATCGCGGCATAGAAGCAGTCCATGTCGAGGTGAATGATGGAGCGCGGCCGGGATTCTTCGTCCACATGGCAATATGTAGCGCCAAAGATTGCTTCGTCATGTCGAGCGGAGTCCAGACATCCCGTGAAGTCACCTGTGGGTTGCACTGCGGGTTCCTCGGCTTCGCTCGGAATGACGATTGCCTTTTGACGAAATTTGCGCCATGACAAGTCGGTCCTATGACGACCACACCGACGCGCGTCTTCATGGTGCGACATGGCGCCACCGTTTTGAGCGCCGAGGATCGGTTTGCGGGTGTGACCGACGTTGAATTGTCCGAAGAGGGCCGCGAACAAGCGCGGCGCCTTGCCGAGAGGTTAAGTCAGGAAAAAATTAGCGCTGTTTACGCGTCACCACTTGGTCGAACGGTTGAGACCGCGCGGATTCTCGCTGCGCCGCACGATCTCGAAGTGCAGACATGCGATGGCTTCCGGGAAATTTCACACGGTCACTGGGAAGGGATGAAGCGGCGCGACGTGGAGAAAAAATTTCCGCAGGAAATGGCCGAATGGGAAAAGGACCCCTACACGTTTGCCCCGGCAGGCGGAGAGAGCGGGCTGGCCGTAACGGCGCGCGCTTTGCCAGCGTTGATCGATTTGGTACGCGAACATCCCGGCGAAAACATTCTGGTTGTGTCTCACAAGGCTACGATCCGACTTTTACTGAGCTCGTTGCTCGGATTCGATCCGCGACGGTACCGCGATAATCTCGACCAAAAACCGGCCGCGCTGAATATTGTCGATTTTCGAGACCCGACACGGGCGCGCTTGACCCTTTTCAATGACACCTCGCACTATGACAAGACCGCGATTCCGGAGATTCCGAAAGCGAGCTTGTCGAAATGGTGGAACACCGGTGCGGATCACAGCGGGAGTGGATGATCCAACGCGAGCTGGAGAGGCAGAAGGGGATGCAGCGCAGTGGGCAGGAGCGACCCCGAAAGTGTTCGCGAGCAGAACCGCCGGGCACGCTGTTTTTTGGTCCACGAAGATGTTTTTCGACTTTGCAAACCGCGCTTCCCTCTAGATATTGAAATGATAACTTTTTCCTGAAATGGATTCTTCTGCTTCTGTCGAAACGCATCACGACCCACACGCGCACGCTGGCGAACATGAACACCACGAGCTTGGTTGGTGGCGCAAATATATTTTCTCCACAGACCATAAGGTGATTGGGATTCAGTACGGTCTTTGCGGTCTCTCGTTCCTGTTTTTGGGTTTTTGCCTGATGATGTTGATGCGTTGGCAATTGGCGTATCCGGGCCAGGCGCTGCCGGTGATTGGCAAATTTCTCCCGCACATTTTCGGGGCCGGCTCAATGCCCGACGGGAAAATGACGCCAGACTTTTACAACTCGCTCGGCGCGATGCACGGCACGATCATGATTTTTCTCGGCGTGGTGCCGTTGGCGTTCGCGGCTTTCGGAAATTTTGTTGTTCCCCTGCAGATCGGTGCGCCTGACATGACCTTCCCGAAAGTGAACGCTGCAAGTTTTTGGGCGTTTGGTGTTGGCGGAGTGATCATGCTAATCAGTTTCTTCGTGCCGGGCGGGGCAGCCAAAAGCGGTTGGACTTCCTATACCCCCCTCGCAGCTTTCGCCGACACCGGGCCGGGACATAATCCGGTGTTCAACGGCCAGACTCTCTGGCTGATCGGATTTATTTTCCTGATCACGTCGTCGTTGCTCGGCGCCGTCAATTTTATCACCACGATCATTCAACTGCGCGCCAAAGGGCTGACCTGGATGCGGCTACCATTTTTCGTGTGGGCGCAATTTGTCACCGCCTTTCTGTTGCTGCTGGCGTTTCCGCCATTGGAAGCAGCGATCATCATGCAGTTGATGGATCGCCTCGCGGACACAAGCTTTTTCCTGCCGAGCGGTCTGGTCGTGAATGGCGCGCCGGTCTCCATCAGCGGGGGTGGCAGCCCGCTTTTGTGGCAACACTTGTTCTGGTTCCTCGGGCACCCCGAGGTTTACGTTTTGATTTTACCCGCATTCGGGATTGTGGCCGAAATTCTGGCAAACAATTCACGCAAGCCGCTGTGGGGATATAAGTCGGTGGTTTTTTCTGTGTTGGTGATCGGGTTTTTGTCGTTCGTTGTCTGGGCGCATCACATGTGGCTCACCGGCATGGGCTCGGCGGTCAGCGCATTTTTCCAAACAACCACCTTACTGATTTCCATTCCGTCAGTGATTATTTTGAGCGCGTTTTTCATTTCGCTTTGGGGCGGCTCCATTCGTTTCAATGTGCCGATGCTTTTCACGATTGCGTTTCTGCCGATGTTTGGAATCGGCGGTTTGACGGGTATTCCGCTGGCATTTAATTCGGCCGATCTTTATTTGCACGATACCTACTACGTCATCGCGCATTTCCATTACATCGTCGCGCCGGGCACGATCTTCGGACTTTTTGCCGGCGTCTATTACTGGTTCCCAAAAGCAACTGGCCGAAAGATGAGCGAGTTCTGGGGCAAAGTGCATTTCTGGCCGACCCTGATCTGCATGAACATGATTTTTCTGCCGATGTTTTTGCAGGGAATGGCCGGAATGCATCGTCGCTGGTATGACGGCGGCCAGGGATGGGGCGTCGCGAACGAGCACACAATTTGGGGCTTGACGGGGTTTCAATGGAACCAACCAATCTCATGGGCAGCCTGGATAATGGGTCTCGCCCAAATTCCCTTCATTATTAATTTCTTTTGGAGCATCAAACACGGCGAAAAGGTGAACGACAATCCGTGGGAGGCCACTACGCTTGAGTGGACTGCGCCTTCCCCTCCGCCGCACGGAAATTTTGTTCATACCCCGGTGGCTTATCGCGGTCCTTACGAATACAGCCTTCCCGGGTGCGAACGCGATTTCACGATGCAAAATGAACCGGTGGAACCAACTGAGCGAAGTCGTCGCAAACCTCCCGCCGAAGCTGTGCTCGCCTGAGGAACGCGATGGAAATTCCGTACACGGTCTCGACTCGTCCCGATACCGGGCTTTGGAATGCCAAGATCGGAATCTGGCTCTTTCTTGCGTCGGAAGTGATGCTCTTTGGCGCGCTTTTCTCTGCCTACATTTTTTTGCGCATCGATGCAGCCCCCGGGACGTGGCCACACGGCCTGCTCAACGTTCCGGTAGGCACGATGAATACCGCGATCTTGATCTTGTCGTCCGTCACGGTCGTGCTCGCGTGGGCGGCGCTAAAGATGAGAAGATATCGCGCCTATTGGTGGTACATGCTGGCCACGATTTCTTGTGGCGTGATCTTTCTTGTCGTTAAACTCGGCTACGAATGGCCGCAGAAGTTCGAGCATTTCGGCGTCTTTATTAAACCCGATGCGCTCGCGAAGTACGAGCAATATTTGGGGAACGAGCGACGCATTGAAAAGGGACTCGAACCGCGAATCGAGATCACTGGTCACTTGCACAGCCAGAATGCGAAGGAATACGAAGTAGCGCTCGATCCCGTGAACGCCGATCCAGACAATCCTTCAATGGATCGGCCGCACTTTTTACCGCTCCCCGTCACTGACAAAATCGCCACGATCGAGAAGGCAGACGTCCAGCGCGCGACAATGTTTTTGCCCACGCACAGCGCCTATTTTGCCAGTTATTTCACCATCACAGGTCTGCACGGATTGCACGTGTTGGGCGGCGTGCTCGTCTTCATTTACATGTGGCTGCCAGTCAGCAAAAAGCTTTATCAACGCAATCCTGAGCATCTGGCTAATCGCGTCGAGGTGAGCGGCCTTTTCTGGCATTTTGTCGATCTGGTCTGGATATTTGTATTTCCACTGTTTTACCTGCTCTAAGCTATGAACAACCCGCCCGACGTCACGCAGGACCCAAAAGAATACGAGGAATACGCGCACGGCGTGCATCAACATGTGATGCGCTATGTTATGGTCGGTGTAACGCTGCTCGTATTTACCGGAATCACAGTGGCGCTATCTTATGTCGATTTTGGTGCGCGCAAGGCGAACGTCGCCGTGGC
>Ga0307471_100000524_pt1 | contig 19852 bp, 16 predicted proteins | sample atmos_gasesAM3C__2_FD_204566 | JGI IMG/M metagenome (GOLD analysis project Ga0307471, IMG submission 204566) | Hardwood forest soil microbial communities from Morgan-Monroe State Forest, Indiana, United States - atmos_gasesAM3C_515 | ecosystem: Environmental > Terrestrial > Soil > Temperate...
GTCATCGTCCTTCGCAGCGGCAGACACGCCGACGCGTCGTGGTCGGATGCCGCGGCAAACGCAACCCGAAACGCGCTCGAGCGCCGCCAGCTCGGGGCCCTGATCGCGGCACACGATGGCGCCGTCTGTGCGCTCATAGCCGCTGAAGGCGCGATCGATGACGCCGCCCTGGTGCGGCACGCGGAGAACGTGCGCAGCGAGTGCGCTCAGGTCACCGGTGACGCCGACACCGCTCTCGGCATCGGCAGGGCCCATCCTGGTCTCGTCGGCATTCGCGACTCCTACCGCGAGGCGGAGCAGGCGCTCGCGATGGTCCGTCGTGTGCTCGGGCCGGGCCGAACCGTGCGTTTCAGTGACCTCGGGTTGCATCGCTTTCTGTTCGCCGTCGCGCAGCAGCCGGAGCTGCACGAGTTCTATCGCGAGATCGTGGGTGAGCTCGTCACCTACGACCAGCGCAGCAGAGGCGAGTTCATGCGCACGCTCGAGGCATTCTTCGCCTGCAACGGCTCACCCACCGAGACAGCGCAGCGGCTCCACCTGCACCGCAACACGGTGCTGTACCGGCTGCGCCGCATTCAAGAGGTGGGACGTTTCGACCTTGACGATCCGGCCACGAGGCTGAATCTGCAGCTTTGCCTGCGCGTTCGCGATGTGCTGCAGACCGCCGCCGACCGCCCGGGACGGATCAGCTAGCCGCGAATCCAGCCGAGCTGCAGCGCAGCAGCGCTCACTCAGCAGCTTGTGCGCCCGGTACAAAGACGGCTCTCTCTTTTTGTGCGCGGGGCGTGTCGCAACCTGACCCCGGCGGAACCCAAACTCGGTTGATCGCCGTCAAAGCCAGCGTGGGGAGGATCAGACCCTTGCACTCTCTGCGTCACCGCAGACTCGCCGCGTCTCTTGGAGTGATCGCCGCACTGATCCCACTGGGGGTGAGTGCTGCCGACCAGACCGCGACTCAAGCCGCCGGTGTCGCGGCCGACACGGTGTGGGTGATCGTCGCGGCGTGCTTCGTGCTCTTCATGCAAGCGGGCTTCGCGATGCTCGAGGTGGGGTTCGCCCGCATGAAGAACGTGGGCACTGTGGTGGCCAAGGTCATCGTCAATCTGAGCATGGCGTCGATCGTCTACTGGCTGGTCGGCTTCGCGTTTGCCTTCGGCGCCGCCAAGGGCGCGCTGTTCAACTTCATCGGCTTCACCGGTTTCGCGCCTTCATTCCACCCGGGATCGACGATCGACCTGCCTGCAATCTCGGCGTCGACCGCTCCCGGGGCTGCCAAGTTCTTCTTCGAGTTCGTCTTCTGCGCGGTGTCACTCGCGATCGTGTGGGGCACGATGCTGGAGCGAACCAAGTTCATCGTCTACATCCTCTTCGCGATTCCCTTCGCGGCCGTGATCTACCCGCTGATCAGCCACTGGTTGTTCGGCGGCGGTTGGTTGATGAGCATGTTCGGCTCGCAGGACTTCGCGGGTTCCACGGTCGTGCATCTCACCGGCGCGACAGCGGGATTCGCCGGACTCTTGCTGCTCGGGCCTCGCATCGGGAAGTACAGCAAGGACGGGAGGCCGAACGCGATCCCGGGTCACAGCATGCCCCTGGCGCAGCTCGGCGTGATCATCCTGTGGTTCGGCTGGTTCGGCTTCAACCCCGGCTCGACGCTCAACGCCACCAACCTGCATTTTGCCGACGTGGTCGTGACGACGAACCTCGCCGCCGCGGCCGGCGCCATCGGGGCGATGGCGGCCATCTACAAGGTGCAGAAGTCGCTCGACGTCGGCATGATCGGCAACGGCGCCATCGCCGCGCTGGTGGCGATCACAGCGCCGTCCGGGTACGTCGAGCCGTGGGCGGCGATCGTCATCGGCGCGGTCGCGGGGATCATCGTGGTCTACGGCGTGCTCGCGATCGACAAGTGGCTCGACGATCCGGTGGGCGCGCTGAGCGCGCACGGGTTGGCCGGGATCTGGGGCACCCTGTCGTGCGGACTGTTCACCGATCCCGCGTTGGCCAAGTTCAACGGCGTCGGCCAGGGCGGCCTCGTGTACACGGGCAGCTTCGGACAGCTTGGCGCGCAGGCACTCGCGGTGGCGGTCGCGTTCGTGACCGTCTTCACGCTGTCGTTCGGCTGCTTCTGGGCGATCAAGAAGACGGTCGGGCTCCGCGTCAGCGCGCGCCACGAGCTTGACGGGCTCGACATCAGCGAGCACGGCATGTGGGGCTATCCGGAGCACTTCATGCCGGTGCCGGGCGGGGCGTACATTCATCCCGACGCACTCGCCGAGCCGGAGCGACGGCGAAGCGAAGCTGCGCTCGCGTTGGCGGAGAGCGTGGAGGCCCACGCATGAAAAAAGTCGAGGCGATCATCCGACCGGATCGCCTCCAGGCGGTGCAGGACGCGCTGGATCAGCTCGGCACCTCAGGACTGACGGTCACCGAGGCCCTGGGGTGCGGCCGGCAGCGCGGCTACACGGAAACGTATCGCGGGGCGCGGGCGAACATCTCGTTGCAGCGCAAGGTGAAGGTCGAGGCGGTGGTCGCCGATGCATCAGCAGATGCCGTCGTTGCGGCCATCGCCGGCGCCGCGAAGACCGGCGAGATCGGCGACGGCAAGATCTTCGTGTTCCCCGTCGAGACCGCGGTGCGCATCCGCACGGGAGAGACAGGCGAGCAGATCGTTCGTCACCTCGAGCCGGAGCACTGGGGGCACTGAATCTCGGGCGGCTCGGCGAGCCCTTGGTAGACTCGGAGGGAGATGACCTACATCGTCACCGAGACGTGCGTCGACCTGAAGGACAAGTCGTGCATCGAGGTCTGCCCGGTGGACTGCATCCACGAGGCGGATGAGGACCGCATGGTCTACATCGACCCCGACGAGTGCATCGACTGCGGCGCGTGCGTCGATCCCTGCCCGGTGGACGCGATCTTCGCGGAGGAGGACGTGCCGACCGCCCAGGTCGCCTTCGTTGAGATCAACAAGGTCTACTTCAAGGACAAGGACACGGCGCGCGACAAGCTGTCGACCCTCAAGCCGGCGCCCGCCTAGCAACTCGGACCCGGCGCTCTTGTGCGTTGCGCACTAAGTCGCAGCGGCAGGAGTCGGGCTGGGCGTCTATAGGATGGGTTGGCCACCAACCTCTAACCTCGATTTCTAGAGTTCTGGGCCACGCGGTGGGGTGACGTGGTCGGCTGGGATCAACCTGTCGGAAGGAGGCATGGCATGGCCATCGACGAATCGTTTGGCGTCCGCATAAAAGAAGAGGTGCCCGCCACGAAGAAGGCAGCCCCCGCCATCGCACCGCAGGACGTCATCCGGCGAGCCAAGGAGACGGGCGTCCAGATCGTCGACCTCCGCTTCACCGACCTCGTCGGCTCGTGGCAGCACTTCAGCATCCCGGTCGGCGAGATGACCGAGAGCCTCTTCAAGGACGGCATCGGATTCGACGGCTCGAGCATTCGCGGGTTCCAGAAGATCCACGAGAGCGACATGCTGCTGTTCGCCGATCCCGGGCGCACGTTCATCGATCCGTGCCTCGACGTCCCGACCCTGGCGGTCGTGTGCGACATCCGCGATCCGCTGACGCTGGAACCGTACAGCCGCGACCCGCGGTTCGTCGCCCGCAAAGCGGAGACCTATCTGCGCGAATCCGGCATCGCGGACACGTCCTACTGGGGGCCGGAGTGCGAGTTCTACATCTTCACCTCGGTGCGCTACGACCAGAACAGCCACGAGGGCTACTACTTCATCGACTCCGACGAGGGCATCTGGAACACGGGCAAGAACGGCACCGCGAACCTGGGCTACCGCCCCCGCTACAAGGAGGGCTACTTCCCGGTGCCGCCGGTGGACAAGCTCCAGGACCTGCGCAGCCGCATCGTCCTCGCCCTCATCGAGTCCGGTGTCGACGTCGAGGTGCACCACCACGAGGTCGGCACCGCGGGTCAGGCTGAGATCGACATGCGATTCGACACGCTCCTGTCGATGGCCGACAAGGTGCTCATGTACAAGCACATCGTCAAGAACGTCTGCTATCGCAACGGCTACACGGCGACGTTCATGCCCAAGCCGCTCTTCGGGGACAACGGCAGCGGCATGCACACGCATCAGTCGCTGTGGAAGGACGGCACGCCGCTGTTCTACGACAAGAACGGTTACGCGCTGCTCAGCGACACCGCCCGCTGGTACATCGGCGGCCTGTTGACCCACGCGCCTTCGCTGCTGGCGTTCGCCGCGCCCACGACCAACAGCTACCGCCGCCTGGTGCCCGGCTACGAGGCGCCGATCAAGCTCGCGTACAGCGCCCGCAACCGCAGCGCCTGCGTTCGCATCCCGACGTACAGCCCGGCCCCGGCGGCACGCCGTCTCGAGTTCCGCTCGCCGGATCCGATGTGCAACCCCTACCTCGCGTTCTCAGCGATGTTGATGGCTGGGCTCGATGGGATACGCCGCAAGATCGAGCCGCCGAAGCCCGTGGACGCCGACCTCTACGAGCTCGAGGGCTCGGAGGCGGCAGCGGTCAAGGATCTTCCCGGATCGCTCCCCGAAGTGCTCGACGCGCTCGAGGCCGACCAGGACTTCCTGCTCAAAGGCGACGTGTTCACGCAGGACCTCGTCGACACGTATATCGAGTACAAGCGCGAGCGCGAGGTGGACGCGGTGGCGCTGCGTCCCCACCCGTACGAGTTCTTTCTCTACTACGACGCGTAGCCGCCCGCGACATTCATCCCTTCCTGACAGGGGGCCGGGTCACACCCGGCCCTCCCTCATGACTCGACGGTCTCGGATGTCCGCCCCGCGCTCCTCAGGTCCTCGACATCGATCGCCACGATGTGGTGGCCGATTCCCGTGTCGGGGTCGATGAACCCGTCGCCGTACGTCGTGAATCCGATGTCTTCGTAGAAGCCAAGCGCGCTGTCGCGCCCCTGCGCCCACAGGACCTCGACCCCCTGGTCGTGCAGGAGGTCTGCCGCGCGGCGCATCAGCAGCCGGCCGATGCCGCGTCCCCGCCATCCGGGGTGCACCGCCATCCAGCGGAACCGCTCAGCTCGACGCCCCGGGAAGTGCGGCGACGCGTCCGCAAAAAGCGTCACGACCCCGACCACGTCGGCATCCGCGAACGCCGCGAGGTGCCAGGTGCTCGGTTCGTCGTCGCGCAGCGTGTGCACCGTGTCCACCGGCCGTCCGGGCCGCAGCACGAGATGCCGCAGTGGGCGGACGGTCTCCACGCCGGCGATCTGGATGACGATGCCGTCGGGATCGGGGTGAGGAGCGTCCTCAGCCGACGAGGGCATCGGCCGCAGGCACCAGCTCCAGCGCCGCCTGGGTGACGCCGTCGGGATCGAGCCCGAAGTGTGCCAGCAACGTGGCCTGGGCGCCATGCTCGATGAAGCGGTCGGGCAGCCCGAGCCGGCGCATCGGGACCTCGATCAACTGGCTCGCCAGGAGTTCTGCAACCGCCGTGCCGAACCCGCCGGTGGCCGTCCCGTCCTCGACGGTGACGACTGCGCGGTGCCGCGCCGCCACGCGCGCGATCTCGGGATCGAGCGGCTTGACGAAGCGCCCGTCCACCACGGTGGCGCTGACGCCGCGTGCGGCCAGCTTCTCGGCGGCTTGTTCGGCGACTGGGACCATCTTGCCGACCGCGAGCAGCGCGACGTCCGTCCCCGTGCGCCGGACCACCATCCTGCCGACCTCGACGGGCTCGAGCGCCGCCGTGCCCGCATTGGGCGCTGCGCCGCGCGGATAGCGCAGCGCGAACGGTCCCTCGTGCGCCACCCCGGTTGCGAAGAGCCGGCGCAGCTCGTCCGGGGTGCTCGGCGCGGCCACGACCATGTTGGGAATGACGCGCAGGTACGCGAGGTCGAGCATGCCGTGATGGGACGCGCCGTCGTCGCCGGTGATGCCCGCGCGGTCGAGGACGAACAGCACCGGCAGGTTGTGCAGCGCCACGTCGCAGGTGACCTGATCGAACGCGCGCTGCAGAAATGTGGAGTAGATGCACACGACCGGGCGCAGTCCCTGCATCGCCAGGCCCGCGGCGAACGTCACCGCGTGCTGCTCGGCGATGCCGACATCGAAGAAGCGCTCTGGGAATCGCTCTGCGAACTTCAGCAACCCGGTGGACGACGCCATGGCAGCCGTGATGGCGACGATGCGCTCATCGTCCTCTGCTGCCTCGCAGAGCGCCTCCCCGAAGACGTCAGTCCAGGCCTGGGCCTTCTTGGAGCTGAGGCCACTGTCGGGATCGAACGTGGACACACCGTGGAATTTGTCGATCTTGTCCGCAACCGCAGGGCCGTACCCCTGGCCTTTGTTGGTGACCACGTGCACCACGACCGGGCCGTGGTAGCGAGCCGCGTCGCGCAGCGCCTTCTCGACGGCGGCGATGTCATGGCCGTCGATCGGGCCGCCGTATTTGAGGCCCAGCGTCTCGAAGATCGATGTCGGCGCCACGAGCTGCTTCAGGGAGTTCTTCATCCGCCGCGCGGTCTCGTAAGCGGAGTGGCCGACCGCGGGAAGCGCGCGCAGCGCATGTCCGGCTGCGTCCTTGGCGGCCTCGTACTTCGGCGAGAGGCGCAGCTGGCCGAGGTTCTCGGCGATCCCCCCGACCGTCGGGGCGTAGCTGCGCCCGTTGTCGTTGAGGATGATCACGAGCTCCGGTTTGAGCTGGCCGATGTTGTTGAGCGCCTCGTAGGCCATACCCCCGGTCAGAGCGCCGTCGCCGATCACGCATATCACCTTGCCCGGCTCGCCGCGCAGGTGCCGCGCCGTCGCGAGTCCCAGCGCGTAGCTCAGCCCTGTCGACGCGTGCGAGTTCTCGATGAGGTCGTGCTCGGACTCCGAGCGCGACGGGTACCCGCTCAGACCGCCGCGCTGGCGCAGCGTGTCGAATCGGTTCAGACGCCCCGTCACCATCTTGTGCACGTAGGCCTGATGGCCCGTGTCGAACACGATCGCGTCGCGCGGGCTCTCGAAGACGCGGTGGAGCGCGAGTGTGAGCTCGACCACGCCGAGGTTGGGACCGAGGTGGCCGCCGGTGCGTGAGACGGCGGCGACGAGGAAGTCACGAATCTCGGCCGACAGCCTCACGAGGTCGTCGTGACCGAGCTCACGGAGATCGGCGGGGCCGGCAATCTCCTCGAGGATCACGCTGTCAGTCTAGAGGACGCACAAGCACCGAGCGCGTCCCGCGGGACGCCGTTCGCGAACGACGGCGCAAGATACCGGGTTCATGCGATCCCTGAAACCACGAGCAGCACTGCTCGACTGCGCTGAGACCGGCGGCGACGTTGCTGCTGGAGCGCTTTGGCTCGCCGCCGAGGACTGCCCAGGTGTCGAGCCGGAGGCCTGGCTGGCGCGACTCGACGAGCTCGCCGCAGAGGTGCGTACGCGATGCGGCGCAAACGGATGCAGCCCAACCGACCATCCGCTGGTGGCGGCGCTGCTCCGCGACCGCCTGCGTTTGCGCGGTGCGGGTGGCGGCGATCCGCGCGCCCACTACCTTCATCAGGTGATCGAGCGTGGCACGGGCGTACCCATCGCGTGTTCGGTCGTGTGGATCGCCGTGGGGCGGCGCGCCGACATCCCCGTGGACGGCGTCAACCTTCCCGGCCATTTCATCGTGCGCGTGGAGGGCGACCTCATCGATCCGATGGCCGGAGGAGGACCGCTCGACGACGACGATGTGCGCCGGCTGGTCGCGACGTCCACCGGGAGCGAACCCGATGTCATCGATCCCTGCTGGCTTGCGCCCGCGACGACGCGCGACATTCTCGCTCGCATGTCACGCAACCTTCGACGCTGCTACGCGAGCCTCGAAGACTGGGAGAACGCGTTGCGCTCCGCCGACCGGTGCGTCGCCCTGCTGCCCGACAACCCGAGCGAGCGGCGCGATCGGGGGTTGCTGCTGTGGCGCATGGGCCAGAGCAGCGCGGCGCTCGACGACCTGAGCTTCTACCTCGACCGCGCACCAAACCGCGCTTCAGATCGCACTGCGATCACCGAGATCGCCGGCCGGCTGCGCGCGTTTCTGAACTGACAGCTGAAAGTTCGATCTTCAGCGTTTTAGCGCGCCCCTATCAGGAACGCGAGCAACCAGATCAGTCCCACCAGCACCAGCACCGCGAAGGGCACGACCGCGAAGACGATGAACGAGAAGATGATGCGCTCATCGGGGACGCGCTGCGGGTCACGCATGCGCAGCCGCACGTCGCGCGTGTACCAGAGCAGACCGCCGACGATGAATCCGCTGAGCAGAAAGAAGATGCCCGCGAACGCGCTGCCGATACCGACACGCGCAGGCGCGAGCGTGAACCGCCACAGGACTCCGACCGCGACAGCAAGGACCCCGCAGGAGATGAAGCGCAAGAGTATGCCGAGAGCAGCGTCACGTCCTGCGCGAGGTTCGGCATGCGAGGCGGGCACGGTCCTCGAGTATATGGATCCTTGACACAGCGGCAGTCGGTAGACTGGCATTGCCATCACCCGCCAGAACCAGGAGGAGCATGCCCGTCGGAACCCGCCTTCCAGAGTTTGACCTTGCGACGAGCGGCGAAGCGAGGCTGCGCAACAGTGACATCGAGGGAGGCCGCACCGTCCTCTACTTCTACCCGAAGGACGACACTCCGGGGTGCACGGTCGAAGGACTCGAGTTCACGCGGTTGCGTCCCGAGTTCGAGAAGCAGGGGATCAGGGTCTTTGGGGTCTCAGCCGACTCGGCGCGCAGTCACGAAAAGTTCATCGCCAAGTGTGAGCTGGGCATTCCATTGATCAGCGATCCGGAGCGCGTGCTCATCGACGGCCTCGGACTGTGGGTCGAGAAGCGGTATATGGGTCGCACCTACATGGGAGTGGAGCGGAGCACGTTCCTGATCGGCCCCGATGGCACTGTCGAGCGCGAGTGGCGCCAGGTGAAGCCCGCCGGTCACGCCGCAGAGGTGCTCGACGCTGCCTCCTCCGCCGCGTAGCGCGAGCGTCGCACCACCGGCGCATCTGCTGGATGCGCTGCTCCGGCGTCGCGTCATCTTCGTCGCAGGCAAAGGCGGCACCGGCAAGTCGACGCTCACTGCGGCACTCTCACTGCTCGCGGCGCGCGCCGGCAAGCGCGTGCTCAGCGTCGCAGTCGACGCGAAGGGCGATCTCGCTGCGGCGTTGGGGTCGCACCCCGTGGGGTTCCAACCGCACGTTGTCGAGCGCAACATCTCCGTGATCGAATTGCACCCCGAGGAGTCGTTCCAGGAGTACCTGCGCATCTACTTCAAAGTGCCGCGCTTCACGCGGTTGACTCCGCTGGCCAAGGTGTTCGATTTCATCGCCACCGGCGTCCCCGGGCCGCGCGACATGCTGGTGGTCGGCAAGATCGCATACGAGGAGAGGCGGCGAGACGGCAACGGCCGTCCCATGTGGGACCTGATCGTCGTCGACTCGGCTGCGAGCGGCCAGGCGCTCGGGCACCTGACGGCGCCGCGGGCGATGCTCAGCCTCGTGCGCGGCGGTGTCATTCGTTCGCAGGTCGAGTGGATCGATCGGCTCCTGCGCGACCACGCGCGCACCACCCTCACCCTCTGCGCGCTGCCGGAAGAGATGCCCGTCGTCGAGGCGGTCGAGCTCTACGGTGAGCTGCGACGTCAGGCGGGCATTGCCGTCGACGTCTGCTTCCTCAATCGCGTCGTGACTCAGTCGGTTTCACCTGCGCAGCGAAAGCTCGCCGAGGCGATGGTCGCGCCGGAGCACTGCGATGCCGTGCAGGAACGTCTGGGCGGCTCACCGGAACCCCTGCTCGAGGCCGCCGCGCTGATCGATCGGCTCCATGAGGCAGGCACACGCCACGCGCGCGCGCTTCGCGCCAAGCTGCCCATCCCGGTGATACCGCTTGCACTGACGACGACGCGCAGCGGACTGGCGACCAGTCGCACCATCGCCGATGCTGTGTCCGAGGCACTGGCATGACCGCCAGGGTGGAGCGCCGCCGCGCCGAGCGGCGCGGCCCACGCCGGGAGGAGTGGCCGAGCTTTGCGCTCGGCGAACGGCTCGGTGCGCTCGAGGTCGTGATCTGTGCCGGCAGCGGCGGCGTCGGCAAGACGACGATCAGCGCATCCATCGCCATGTCGATCGCCGCCGCGCAGGACAAGCGCGTGCTCGTGCTCACCGTCGACCCGGCGCGGCGCCTCGCGACCGCATTGGGGCTCAAAGGCATCGGGACTGACCCGGTCGTGCTATCGCAAACGCGACTGCGGCGCGCCGGTCTGCCCGCGCACGGCGAGGTGGTCGCCGCTCAGCTTGACATGAAATCGGCGTGGGACCGCATGATTGAGCGGTACTCGCCTGATCGGAAGACTGCGCAGAAAATCCTGAACAACCGGTTCTACCAGCGCATCAGCGACTCATTCGTCGGCTCACACGAGTACGCAGCGATGGAGAGTCTCTTCGAGATCCACGAGACCGGGGAGTACGACTGCCTGGTCATCGACACGCCGCCGTCGCGCAACGCGCTCGACTTCCTCGAAGCTCCGTCGCGTTTGTCCGACTACGTCGGCGCCCGGCTGCTGTCCTGGCTCGCCGGGCCGTCCGGATTGGGTCTGCGCGCGGTCAATTTTGCAGCTGCGCCGTTCATCCGCATCGCCGACCGCCTCCTTGGCAGCGAGCTCCTGGCGGAGGTTGCCGATTTTGTGCGCCAGCTGCAGCAGCTGTACGGCGGCATTCAGCAGCGCGCGCGCGAGGTCTACCGCCTGCTGCGCAGCCCGGTCGTCGGATTCGTCGTGGTGACCACGCTCGAGCCCGGACCGTTCGCCGAAGCAGAGTTCTTCTGCACGAAGCTTCGCGAGTTCTCGATGCCGCTGCGTGCGGTGGTGGTGAATCGCATGCTGCCCGACGCGCTGCGCGACCCGTCCGGCAAGGTGGCGGCGACGACCCTCACCGAGGACCCGCGTGTGGCCGGGTGGCTGAGCACGGAGCTCGGTCAGCGCATCTCCGCGGACACCGCGCGGGCCCTCGGTGACCACTTCCTGATGGGCAACGCACTTGCGCAGCGCGACTGGCGCCAGTTCAGCCGCCTGGCACACCTCGGCGACGTCGCCATCGCGCGCGTCCCGCTCTTCACCGACGACGTATCCCAACTCGAAGGGCTGGTGCGCATCGCGGGTCTGCTGTGACGCTGTCGCCGCCTTCAAACACTACACCACGCGCACACGCGACACGCGACGACCAGCCGCTTCGATGGTGGGTTCGCCGTCGAGTGTGATGATCGCGCAGTCGTCGCCGGCGGTGTGCTGCATGGCCGAGGCGATGCTGGGGTCGGTGGTGGTGAGCAGCACCTGGTTCGTTTCCGACAGATGGTGCAAAAACTCGAGGAACAGCTGGCGGCGCTGCGGGTCGGAGGTCAGGAGCGGCTCGTCGAGCATCAGGGGGACGCTTTCGCCGCAGCTGCTCAGCGTTTCGCAGAGCGCGAGGCGGAGCAGCAGCGAGACCTGGTCGCGGGTGCCGTGCGAGACCAGCTCGAGCGGGACGAAGTCGGGGCGATCGGAGCACACCAGCGAGACCTCGAAGTGATCTGTGTCGACATTGACGCGCGTGTAGCGGGAGTCGGTGAGCATCCCCAGGCGTCGCTGCACCGAAGCGGCCAGCTGGGGCGCCAGCTCGCGATGCGTCCCGCGGGTCGCCTCCTCGATGAGCTCGATCGAACGCTGCAATGCCGCGAGCTGTGAAAGCGCACGCTCGCGCACCGCCACGCAGGCGGAACGCTCATCCTCGAGGTCGGCCACGCTCGGGAGCGAGTCGTAGAGGGCTGAGAGCCGCGCTCGCAGCGCGTCTGCCTCGCTGCCCGCCGACGCCGCCTCGCGGCGGGCGCGCTCGACGTCGCTTTCGAGCTCTTGCAGCGCCGCCGCGTCAAGCGGGGTCGCAGTCACAGCAGCGTCCGGGTCACCGCCGCGCGCACGCAACTCGCCGGCGTAGTGCTCGGCGAGCTGCCGCGCGGCGGTATCGTCCACGCCGAATGCACCGATGCGCCGCCGCACCTGCTCGAGCGCGCGCAATGCCTCATCGTGACCCCGCCGTGCAGCGCACGCTTCCCGGAACGCGGCGACGGCTTCGGTGGGCGTGCGCCGGACACTCATCCCTGCGCTGACGAGGATGCGCTGCAATCGTGCATCGAGGTCCTCGACCGCGGCGTCGGCGCGCTGCATCTCGTCATCGAGACGCTGCATGCCGGCCTCCTGGAGGCCGAGACGTTCGTCCTCCACCGCCAGCTCGGCGCGCCGCATGCGCGCACCGATCGCGGAATCGATTCGCGACAGGAGCTCACGGCTGCGTTCCAGCTGGGCCCCTGTATGCGCTCGGGGAGGCGAGGCTCCGACAGCGAGGCCCATGCGCCGGGCCAGCTCCTCGCAGCGAATCAGCAGCGCCGCTGCCTCGGTGTCGACCGTCTCTGCATCCAATCGCCGGCTCTCTGCAAGCGCCTCCTCGCGCAGGAGCGCGGCCTGCAGCGCGCGAAGGCTGGGCAGGCGCGCGCCGAGGCGGTCGATCTCGGCGCGTGTGAGCCCGTCGAGCGGGGCTGGCCCAGCGCTGTCGTCGCGCGACCGCGAGCTCGACACCAGCGCGCGCCGGACGCCGAGGGCGAGCATCACCGCGGCAACCGCCACCACCAGCGCACCCGCGGCTGCGGTCAAGCGATGCGACGTGGCAAGGAGGATCCCGGCCACGGCTGCGATCAGCGGGACAACCGCGGCGGGCACAACCCACCACGGCAGGCGCCGGCGCGGGGCCCGTTCGAGCATGAGACCCAGCTGCTCGAGCGTCTGCGCAGGCAGCTTTCCGTACCCGGTGGCCGCGATCTCTCGCCGCAGCGCAGCCCGCCGCTCTTCCACGACCGCGCTCGTGTCGAGGCGCGCCGCGGAGCCGGCGACCTCGGCGAGTTCGGCGTGGAGCTGGCGAACCTGTCCGTACATCTCGGCGGCGTCGGCCGGGGCGTCGCCGAGGGCGCGGATGCCCGAAGCGATCTCCGCACGGCGTCTGGCGACGGCACGGCGCGGCTCCGCGGAGGCTTCCCAATGGGCACGGGCCTCCGCCGCGGCCATCGTCGCCTGGTTGAGCTGCGCCCCCAGGCTGATCACGCGCTCCTCATCGGCGATGCGGAAGTCGGCGTACGGCTGGGTGGCGGCGATGACCGCCGCGTGCTCGGCGGCCTCCTGGAATGCGGCGTCGAGCTGCCCACGACGCTGCCCGAGGTCGGCGAGGCGCCCCGTCAGCCACCGGCACTCACTCGCCAGCTGGCGACGGGCCGCTTCCTGCGCGCGCACCTCGAGCTCGACCAGCCGCTCCTGTTCGTGCGCCACCGCTCCGAGCCTGGCCCTCGCATCCGCTAGCCGGCCGTCCAGCTCGCGGATGCGAGTCGTTGCTGCGCCGAGCGGGCTGCCCAAGCGCCGCTCCGAACCGACCCGCTCGACCGCGAGGCGCAGGAGCGCGATCGCCTCGGCGGCCGTGACGCCGCGCCCGGTGTCGGCGAGACGCTCCATCGCTTCCTGCAACTGCTCAGCGCGTTGCGGGGGCGCCTCCGGCGCGCCGAGACGAAGGCCGTCGTCGCCAAGCCACGCGGTGGCGCAGAACACCGGCTCCTCCACGCCGAGGTGGAAGCGGCCGGGAACGACCACTCGACCGCAGCGCAGCAAATCGGTGACGTCCCCGCCCCCGATCTCCTGCACCTGGGTCGACTGCTCTCGGGTGTCGAGTCGCCGGGACACGCGGACCCGGCGGCCGTCGTCGAGCGCGTACGTCAGCGCGATGCCGTACCTGGCGAGCATCCACGGCTTCCAACGCATCCAGTCACTGCGCTCGACGGCACGGCCCTGACCACCGGCGTCGATGCCGTACAGCGCGGCCCGCACCGCTCGCTGCAAGGTCGACTTGCCCGATTCGTTGTCGCCAACAATGACAGTAACTCGAGGGTGGAAGACGATGTTCGCGTCGTCCAGCCTTCCGAATCCGGCCACCTCCAGGTGTTCCAGCCTCACCGAAGGCCGACCTCGCACCCCGAGAGCGCGGCGAGCCCGTAGCGAAGCGCGTCGCGCAGCACCGCCGCCTCATCGGCGTCTGCTGCATGCTCTGCCGCCGTCAGCGCCGCGCGCGCGAACGCCCCTCGCGTGCTCCGCTCGTCGACAACCCGGGCGATGTCATGTTCCGGGGTGGTCATGTCGCGAACGCGAACCAGCGCCGTGCCGGTCAGCTCGCGCACGGTTGTCTCCAGCGTGAAAGTGTCGAGCGGCACCGACCAGTCGACGGCGCCGACGAGGTCCACCCGATGCATCAGGCGATCCGGCGCGTGACCGTCACCGGACATCGTGCACGTGTCACCGAGCATATCGATGACAGCACTCATCGACGTGCACCCACTCACGTCGCACTGCTGGGTCAGCGCCCGCCATCGATTCGTGGCGAGTGGCTCGGAGCCGATGCGCCCGTCGCCGCCGATGTCGACGATCACGCCGCCGCGGTCGCCGGTCTCGTCGAAGGTCAACGGCTCGGGGCTCCCCGGATAGATGAGGCCGGACGCGCCATCGACGCGTCTGCGGTGGTAGTGGCCGCACAGCGCAGCGGCAAAGCCGCGCTGCCGGATCTGCTCGGCGCGAAACGGGCCGTGGACCGACTTGCCGTCGGGTCGCGAGCCGAGCTCGGCGCCATGGAACAACGCAATGTGCACGCCGTCACGTGCGTCCAGCGGGGCCATGTCCAGCGGGTCGCCCGGCCAGGCTGGTTCTCGGTGGGCCAGACCCCACAGGGTCAGGCCGTCGGCGAGCGCGACAGGCTCGAAGTGCGGCTCGCGAAAGAGGTGTACGTTTCCCGGCCACTCGCTCCGCGCGTAGATCGACCCGGGCAGGAGCGGGTCGTGGTTGCCGGGCGCGAGGAATACGCGCATGGGTTTCCAGCTCGCGAATGTCTCGACCAGAAAGCGCGCCGTCTCGACATCGGCGCGTTCATCCTCGTAGAGGTCGCCGCCGATCGTGACCGCCGCGCATCCCGCATCTCGCGCAACGGTCCCGGCGAGCCGCAGCGCGTCGCGCAGCCCCTGGCGGCGACGGCGCGCCAGTTCCCCCTGGCAGCCCATGCCGGCGAAGGCGCGGTCCAGGTGGAGGTCAGCGAAGTGGAGAAGTCGATAGCTCATCGCCGCGCCGGGCGTGCCTGCTCCCGTCAGCGAACGTCAGTTCGTCGGAGCGTAGCACAGCCCCGGGCGTCCAGTGGAGAGGTGGTCTTCGCCCTTGACGGAGAATGGTGCGATCGGCACAGGTCGCGTGCGGGGACGTTTTCACAACGTGCTTGTAGACACGGGCGTGTTCGTGTGTTTTGATGCATTCAGTTCGTCCCGAGCAGGGGGTTGATGGATAGGCGAAGGGGCGCGTCGCAGCGCTATGGCGTTGCTGCAGCGACGATCATGGTCGCGGGCGCAATCGTTCGCGTCCTGACCGTACCCCTGACGCCACCGGTCCTCGCCATCGAGAGTGGCGTCGGCGTGCTGCTGCTCGCGTACGTCGTCGGCGCATTCCGGCTGGTCCGGATTGATTGGTCGCGGCACGGCCTCCTGCTTGTGCTGTATGCGCTGTTCCCAGCGCTGGTCGCCGGCCTCGGGCTCGGCCTTGCGGCGCCGAAGATCCCCGATTACACAATGATCGCCGCCCTCGTCTACGCATCGATCATCCTCAGCATCGACGTCGGAGCATCGCGGCGAGCGATCGCGTTCGCCGGCGCTGCGGTGATCGTCGTGTTCGTGGAGCTGTGGCTCACGACCGTGCCGATTTCACAATCGGAGATCGGCTCGTTGATTCTCGCGGTCGCGTTTCTCGTCGGATTGCAGCTGCTCGGGGTATCGCACGGGGAGCGCGCACGCCACCGCCGCGACGACGAGACGGGATACGGCCGCGTGTTCGTCGCGGTCGCGCGCAAGGTGGGCACCGCCCGCGATGTGCCCGCGGTCGCCGCCGCTGTGCTCGAGGCCGGCCGCGAGATCTTTCCCGAGGCCACCTACGGCGAGGTGATGCTCATGGACGAGGCGGACGGCGTTCTGCGGGCTCCCGCCGTCGCGCTGGGCCCCACCGGCGTCGTCCCGGTGACGACCAGCCTGGAGCTCGAGCCCGGTGAGGGGCTCGCGGGCGCGGTCGTTGTCGCAGGTAGGGCGATCGTCTGGCCGGCCGCCATCCATGTGTCCATGGCCCAGAGCACCCTGCGCGAGCCGAACCGGGTACGGCTGCGCGAGATGCGCGAGCCGTTTGTGCGATCGGCCATCGGCGCACCCTTACGGCCACCCGACTCCGGTGTGATCGGCGCGCTGGTGCTGCGCTCGCGGCGTCGAGAGGACGTCTTCACCGCGGACGACCTGGAGCTGATCCAGGCGCTCGCCGACGCGGCCGCGCGGGCGCTGGAATTGGCGCGGCGCCACGAGGCCGACGTCGACCAGGCTCTCCTCGACAGCATCACCGGTCTGGTCCGCCATCGCCAGCTTCTCAACGTGCTCGACAAGGAGGTGTCGCGCGCGGCGCGCACCGACGACACGGTGGCAGCCATCTTCTCGGACCTCGACGGCTTCAAGGAGATCAACGACATCTGGGGTCACGCCGCCGGCGACCGCGTGCTCGCGATCTACGCCGAGGTGCTCCGAGCCACGCTCCGTCGCGAGGACACCGCGGCTCGCTACGGCGGCGACGAGTTCGTCTGCATCCTGCCTGGCGCAGACCGCGGACAGACCGAGGCGGTTGCTGAACGCATCCAGCAGCGGTTCGCCGAATTGACCGCCGAGGACCCTGTGATCGGCTCACGGGCGTCGGTCTCCTGGGGGATCGCCATATTCCCGACCGACGCGGACAGCGCGAGACACCTGCTTGCGGAGGCGGATGCGGAGCTCCTGCGCGCAAAGCAGCGGCGCGGCGCCTCCGTCGAAGCCCGCCGGCGGGACCGCGAATCGTCACCGATTCGCGATTGACGTCGCCTGGCGAATAGTTCTACCCTCGAACCATTCGACCAGCGAACCTAGAGGTGTACCCACGCCATGAACGACGCTCGCCAGGAAGTCGTCACCCAGCTGCTGGCGCTCATTCCGGAGCTGCGGCGGCGCTTCCAGACCAGCCTCCCCGCCGAGCTGACGGCTGAGCTCTGCGGTGGCACGCCGCACCAGCTCGAGGCGCTCCACATGCTGGCGCAGCAGGACGGATCCGGACGAGGCGCCACCATGAACGAGCTGGCGCGCTGGCAGCACTGCGCGCTGAGCACGGCGACCGCGCTGGTCGACCGCCTTGTCCAGCAGGGCCTCGCGGAGCGCGTCTCCAACCCCGACGATCGACGGGTCGTGTGGATCGTTCCCACTGACCGCGCCCGCGTGCTGCTCGGCAAGTTCGTCGAGGCCAAGCGGCAGATGGTTCTGGCAGCGCTGTGGAATCTCGACGACGCCGAGCTCGACACACTCGTGACTCTGTTGAACAAGGTGCTGACCGGCGGCACGGCGAGAGCGGAGGTGGTGAATGGCTGAGGTGCTGACGCGCGACGAGGTTGCCGAGGAGATCGCTCCGGTCACCGCCGACGCTGATCTCTCCGTCGCGGACAGTCGAGTCGGACGCTTCGACTACAAGTGGGTCGCGCTGGGGGTCGTGCTGCTCGGCACGATCATGACGATCCTCGACTCGACGATCGTCAACATCGCCATCCCGACGCTGCAGAGCGACCTGCACGCGGCGTCGTATGCGGACATCGCCTGGGTCATCACCGGGTATCTGCTGGCGCAGGGAGCCGTCATTCCGATGACCGGATGGGCGACGGATCGCTTCGGTACCAAGCGTCTGTACCTGATCACGATCGCGCTGTTCACGCTGGCGTCGATGGCGTGCGGCGTCGCGCAGAACCTCGGTGAGCTGATCTTCTTCCGCGTCATCCAGGGAGTCGGGGGCGGAATGCTGATGCCGATCGGCATGACCATCATCCTGCAGGCCGTCGGCCCCCAGAACATGGGTCGAGTGATGGGAGTCTTCGGCGTCCCGATGCTGATCGCGCCGGCCCTGGGGCCCGTGCTCGGCGGCTGGTTCGTCCAGGACTTCACCTGGCGCCTGATCTTCTACGTCAATGTCCCGATCGGCATCGCCGCGTTTGTGCTGGCCAATCGATTCCTGGTTGAGACGCACAAGACCCACGGTCTGCACCTCGACCTCTTCGGCTTGCTGACGGCAACGCCGGCGGTGGTCGCAATCATGTACGCGGTCGACCGCAGCACGCAGCTCGGTTGGGGCTCGCTCATGGTGATCAGCCTGCTCGGCGCCGCGGTGCTCTTCGGTGCGGCCTTCATACTCAGCCAGCTCAACCACCGCCGCCAGGCGACGCTCCTCATGGCGCCGATCCTTCTCGCGGCCATCCCCATCGCCGTGTACCAGGGGTCCGTCGACGGCTGGTTGTCGGTGCAGGCGTTGGTGATGTACGCGGCTGCAGTGATTGCCCTCGTCGCCTTGCCGGTCGGCGCACGGGGTAGCCCGGAGCCGCTCCTGCATCTGCAGCTGTTCAAGGACGCCACGTTCTCGTGGGCGATGGTGCTCAGCTTCGTCATCGTCACCGTCCTGTTCGGCGGGATGCTGCTGCTCCCCATCTACCTGCAGCAGGTGCACGGCTACAACGCGCTCAACACGGGACTGCTGCTCCTGCCGCAGGCTGCGACCGCGGCGATTGCGATGCCGATCGGTGGCTATCTGACTGACAGGATCGGACCAAGGCCCGTGGTCACATTCGGAGTGGTGGGCCTCGGGGTGGGCGGTGTGCTCCTCGCGCAGATCCACGCCGATTCCCCGATCTCACTGGTGATCGGCGCCCTGTTGCTGCGTGGCCTCGCGATGGGGTTCAGCATGATGCCGGCGATGTCAGCCGCACTGGCGCGCATCCCGCGCAACCTCACGTCGCGCGCCTCGAGCATCACCAACACGCTCCAGCGCGTCGGATCGTCGGTGGGCATCGCGATCCTGGTCACGGTGCTCGCCGGTCAGTTCAGCGCCGCAGCGGCGCAGACCGCGTGCATGCCGTCACCGCAGGTGGTGGCCGCGGCCTCCCAGGTCGAGCACCGGTCGCTCACCGCGGCCGGCTTCTGCGCGAGCCTTGAACACCAGATGGCGAATGTCAACATCGAGAACGGTTCCACGGGGGTGCGCGCGTCCGGCAGCGCAGCGCTCGACGGGTTCGTGCACCAGTACTCCTCCAACACGCTGAGCACGGCATTCGACCGCACGTTCGCGTTCATGGCGATCATCTCGTTCATCGCCGTGATCCCCGCGCTGTTCCTGCGCAAGCCCGAGCCGCAGGCGGGACAGGCCGGCGCGGTCGCCTGAGGTCAGTCGCCCGCGGATCGGTAACGCGCGGAACGCCGAGACACGAGCGTTTCGACAGGCACGACGCACAGCTCATCGAGGTGGCGCATCAGAGCGCCTCGTATCGCGGCGACCACGACGTCGGGGTGAGCGTGCGCGCCGGGCGGTGGCTCCGGGATGAGCTCGTCGATCAATCCCGTGTCGAACGCCGTGTTCACGCCGGGGCGCAGCGCCGCGGCGGCGCGCCCTCGCTGGCCGGCGTCGCGATACAGGATCGCCGCGCACGTCTCGGGAGGTGCGACGGTGTACACGGCGTTGGCGAGCGCGAGCACCCGATCCGCCACCGCGAGCGCGAGCGCACCACCGGATCCGCCCTCGCTCAGCACCACGCTGACGATCGGTGTGCGCAGCGAGAGCATGCAGCGGATCGACTCCGCGATCGCCCAGGCCTGCCCGCGTTCCTCGGCGCCCACCCCGGCGTGCGCCGCCGGCGTGTCGACGAGACAGATGACGGGCAGAGCGAATTTCTCCGCCTGGCGCATGA
>Ga0307471_100000525_pt1 | contig 19809 bp, 15 predicted proteins | sample atmos_gasesAM3C__2_FD_204566 | JGI IMG/M metagenome (GOLD analysis project Ga0307471, IMG submission 204566) | Hardwood forest soil microbial communities from Morgan-Monroe State Forest, Indiana, United States - atmos_gasesAM3C_515 | ecosystem: Environmental > Terrestrial > Soil > Temperate...
CCGGGTGCGCTCGATGCACTCATATACGCCTCTTAACTCACTCGAAGCGCGGCATTGAGCGCATTAAGCAAAGCCGTGTCGCTGAATGGTTTGAACAGGCACTCCACGGCACCTTGTTCGAGCACTCGTGGGCGGACGTTCTCATCTCTGTGAGCGGTGATGAAGACGATCGGAATTTCTTTCCGGCGAAGTTTCAATTCTCGTTGGAGATCCGGTCCTGTCATACCCGGCATGGCGATGTCCAAGATCAGACACCTAGTCTGGTCGATATAATCAGACGTGAGGAACTCTTCCGCCGACGAGAACGCATGGGCCGCAAAGCCCAACTCCCGGAGCAAGTCGGGTAGCGACTCGCGCACAGACTCGTCGTCATCGACAACCGATACTAGTGAACGTCGAACCATTACGGATTCCTCTGGACACGCTTTGCATCCTTCGCGGCAGGTGTTCCAATGACGCCAAGACTGCGGTCGCCCGTCGCACTCGCTGGACCGCAAGGAATAGAAAATGAAAACGTGGCTCCGGGACCATCATTCGGTGCTGCCCATAGACGGCCATGATGTCTCTCGATAATGGACCGACTTACGGATAGTCCCATCCCCATACCTTCATTCTTAGTTGTGTAGAATGCTTCGAAAAGTCTGTCCATAGCCTGGGGGTCCAAACCCACTCCCGCATCTTGCACCGTCAGTCGAATGCGATCGCTTTCGTCTCGTTCAGTTCTGATGACCAACTCCCTTGGACGATCCTCGACGCCACTCATGGCGTCGGATGCGTTCCGCAGCAGGTTCAGGACGACCTGCTGAAGCTGCACTCGATCGCCCGTGACAACCGGGAGGTCGTCGGCAAGTTCAGTCCGCAGAATCACTCGGTTTCTCTGAAGTTCACTCAACGACAGCGCAATCACTTCCCGTATAGCTTCATTCAGGTCCAGCGATTCGGTCGTGGCCTCCTTCTTGCCGTAGAGTGCGCGCAATCGCGTGATCACATCAGACGCACGGTTGCCATCGCGAATGATTCGCCTCGCCGTTTCGCGCGCGAGGTCGACGTTCGGTGGATCGGCATCCAACGTCCGAACGCACGTCCCGGCGTTGGTGACGATGCCCGAAAGCGGCTGGTTGACCTCATGTGCAATCGACGCGGTCAATGCTCCAAGGCTCATGACCCTGGTTACGTGCGCGACCTCCGATCGGAGTTTGTCGAGCGCCTCTTCGGCGAGTCGGCGCTGCGTCACATCCTGAACCGCGCCGATATATTCCAGCCGGCCGTCACTGTCGCGAATCCCGTGCGCGACCAAGTGCAGATATTTGACCGAATAATCAGGCATTAGTAAACGGTGTTCGTATTGAAAATCACTGGCGGCACTCCGCGCTCGTTCGATTATTTCGTTTAACAACATCATATCTTCTGGATGTACACGCGCCCTTATCAGCTCAAGTGTGACGGTAAGATGTGGCTCAAACTCAAATATGCGATACAGTTGGTCGGACCACTTGATTTCGCCAGTTGCAACGCCCCAAGAGAACGTACCCGTCGAACTGAGCCGCTGTCCTTCAGCAAGAAAGGCTTCACTTCTCTTGAGTGCCGCCTCGCCCTGCGCACGCTCGATAGCGATGCTGGCGATATGGGTAACTTGAGTAATGAGGTCCAGCTGACGTTGGGTCGGGCTCGCCGGCTCGCCCTGATACACGCAGAAGGTTCCAAGAACGCTCCCCTGCAGAGAGCATATCGGAGTACTCCACACCGACCTCAGGCCATGGGCCAGCACATGCTTTTGATACGAGGACGCGGCCCAGCGTGGGTCCGACTGAATATCCTCCACTATCACCTGCTTCTTCTCGTGTGCTGCTAATCCGCACGGCGCGACGTCGCAACTCACATGCAGCCCTTCGATCGGATCGGTGTAGCTGGCGGGAAGGGAAGGCGCCACGGCGCTCGTGAATGTCGGTCCACGCCAATCGATCGGATACACACCACAATGGCAATCTGCATCGGCGGTCTCTTCTACAAATCTGCATAACGCTTTGAGAACGTCCGGAAGAGAACGACCCGAGGCGATCATTTCGAGGAGTTGTTTCTCGCCTGCGAGTTGCGCCTCCGCTCGCTTACGATCGTCAATATCGGTGAGCAGAGAACACCAGCGAAGGATTCGCCCATTTGCATCACGAACGGGCAGTGCGCGCACCTGAAACCAGCGATATACGCCGTCGAAACGTCGGATGCGTGCCTCGAAGTCGTATGGATTACCTGACGCGATCGATCGTGCAAAGACCTGAGCGACGCGAGGGAGGTCTTCAGCATGAACCGTGTCGCTTGTCCCCCAGAGCCTCAATTCCTCCAACGTCCTACCGCAGTACTCCACGAGTTGGGGATTGGCGAGTGCTACTTCACCAGTCGGCCTCAGGAGTGCCACGAAGCCGGGCATGCCGTCTACGATTAAGCGTAAATCGCGCTTTCCCGCCGCCAGGGCTTCCTCCGCGCGCCTGCGTTCGGCGACTTCCTTTCTCAGCACTTCGTTGGCCGCAGCAAGTTCTGCGGTCCGTTGCGCGACGCTTTGATCGAGTTCGTCGGCAACGCGCTTCTGTTCGGTCAACAGTCGTGCCTGTTGTAGCCCGATCAAAGCCTGGTTAGCCGCTATGCCCAGAAGAAGTGTCTCGGTATCCTGCGGGAAATCTGCTCGACGAGACCCCGCTACGATTACCCCGATTTCACGCTGAACCCCGAGAGGCCAGGATACGAGAGAAACCTCTTCGTCTCCAAAGTGACTGCGTTCCTGGAGATAACATTTTTGTGGGTCATCTCCCAACCAGCGATTGAGGAACGTACAGAGTTCTCGCGGCCGGAACATCTGTTCTTGCGATTGAGCGACCCTGACCGTCTCGGAGGGCGCCGCGTCGACTAGGTTTGTCAAGCTCACATACACGAAGTCCAGATCGAGCATGCGAAGGAGTGAGTCGAGCAATGTATGAACGATGTCACCGGGTGTGCTGCCACTCCACATGGCAGGAAGAGCGAGGAAGCTGACCAGATCATTCATGCAACGTTGAAGGCGCTTGATCTCGTCGGCGGGATGTTCGAGTTGCACTTGCATGGTCAGCCTGCCGTCACGGGCCGCGCAGACTGCCCTGCCCTTCGAGCGCGAATTTCATGCAGGAACTCCCCAGGCGGCACGAAGAACGGATTGTGCTGGAGAATGCCGCCGACGATGACCAACGGATGCGTGCGCATGATGTCAATCACAGCGTCTCCGCTGAATTTCGAAAGGCGGTAGGTGCAGATGACCGCATCATCGTGGCGACACCACACATCATTGACCCTCGCTTCAAACTCAATCAGATCGTCGATGTGCGACTGACCGTCAGGCACCCAGTCCATGCGGCACACAATGCGACTCAGGGGAAATCCTCCCTCGGCATTGGGGCTCGCCATCTGCTCGAACGACTGCAGCATGCGATCCTGATCGAACCGACCATCTTGAAGGTAGGTTTCAGTGCTGCTCCGAAGTTCGAGTTGGCCGCTTCGTTGGACAGCGGTCGAGTCAATTCCTATGCCAGCTAATCGTTGCAGGTGGTCACGGTGTTGATCTGAACTAAGGACGTGAATCGCCTTGTCTCCACGCTCGAACCCATCCTTAATGAACGGCAATAACACGCGATACTCTTCGTCGTCAGTGTTGAAGAACGCACAGACATGCCGTGGTTCGCCAAGCTGGGAGCCGGCCAAACGAATGGGGGCCGCACTCTTCTTCATGGTGCACTCCTCCCAGAAAGTCTGCTGCACCGCGGGTCCCTACAAAACCGTGATTTGATGCGGGGTTCAGTCGGTCGATACTCTCCACGCAGCCTCGATGAGGCGAGTGCCCTCTTACTTGAAGGCTCTCCCATGACACCAGGATGCGCCGCTCTACGCACCGGTGTCCATTATACTTTGGTGTCGGTCTGGGGCCGAGGTGATTACCAACGCGCCCCGCGCCGGCAAAGAATCGCGTGTTCCTCTTTTCACCCGGTCTCAGGACGGGTGGGTCCGCCACTCTACTCAACAGCAAGGACACGTACGGATACTCTCTGCGCATTCGGCCACGCAAGCTCGCGGGGCTAGCTGGCCTCGTTGTGCGGGACTGGCAGCGCACTATCGGGAGGTCAATGCGCGTCCTGCGGCTTGGTCGTCCGTGCGAGTGTGAACGCTGCTCGTCGCCTGACTGCTACCAAAGTATCGCCGATACCATCGTCTAATTGTTTCGCCTCCACGCTTCTGGTGTGATCGCTTCGTGGCAAGCGACTCGATGGGACATTGCTCAACGAAGAGTTCCAGCTTACCACTGCCATGGGAGGGTTCAATGATGAAAAAAACTCTGACTCTATTGTTGGTCGTTGGATCCGTCGCCCTTTTGTTGGCATTTGAAAGCCAGCGGCGTGTCGCGGCACAGGACAAAACTCAGAACGAATCTGCGGTCGACAAGAGCATTGACAACCATGCGCGCCAGTTTCTCGCGCACGGAAGGCAGATATTCCGCTTTGACACTTTCGGCGATGAGATCTTTTGGGGCGACGCGCTGAAACTCCACAAGGCAATCGAGGGAGCAAAATTAGGCGGCGTAGGACCTGGTGTAAGCCCGGCAACGGCCCTCGCCGTGGGGCTAAAAGTAGATGTGGACGCACTTCCCGCCGACCTTATAACAGCTCTTCGGGCGGGAAACGTCAACTTAAATGATCCCGCAACTACATTGGCGCTGCTCAAGCTGAACTCCGTCGTAGGAGTGACCGGGTTCTTTAACGATCAAGGAACCTTGCGGGGCGCTGCGATTCAGTGCGCCTTGTGCCATTCCACGGTCGACGATTCGTTTGCTCCAGGTATTGGTCATCGGCTCGACGGTTGGGCAAACCGAGACTTGAATGTAGGTGCAATCATCTCTCTGGCTCCCGACTTGACGTCATTCACGGATTTGCTGGGAGTTGATGCCAGCACGGTGAGGAAAGTGCTGGCGACTTGGGGGCCAGGTTGCTTTGACGCGGAGCTGAGCAAGGATGGAAAGGCCCTTCGCCCGGACGGCGGGCGGGCCTGCACTCTGATTCCCCCGGCCTTTGGATTGGCCGGTGTCAACCTGCACACCTGGACCGGCTTTGGATCGGTCCCCTACTGGAATGCGTACGTTGGTATCACGGAAATGGGCGGCTCCGGCACATTCTTCGATGCTAGACTCAGCGATCCCACTCAGTATCCGCTTGCAGCAAAGAACGGATCCTGGAACACGCGCGACGTGCCGGACCTAGTGACCTCGAAGCTGTCCGCGCTGCACTTCTACCAATTGGCGATCCCCGCGCCGAAGCCTCCCCAGGGCAGTTTTGACGCGGCTGCCGCGGAACGCGGCAAAGAAGTCTTCAATGGCCAGGGGAAATGCGCAAACTGCCATGTACCGCCGCTTTACACAGAACCGGGGAACAATCTGCATGCACCGGGCGAGATCGGCGTGGATTCTTTCCAAGCGGATCGCTCGCCGACCCACATGTACCGCACGTCTCCCTTAAAGGGACTGTGGACACACACCAAGGGCGGGTTCTTCCACGACGGACGGTTTGCAACGCTCAATGATGTTGTCCAGCACTACAACAGCTTTTTCGGGCTAGGTCTGAATGACCAGCAGGCCAATGATCTGGTCGAATACCTGAAGTCGTTGTAGCCTGTGCGGCTAATGCGACGATTTGAAATGTTGTGTTCGTTGCCATGGGGCAGTAGGAAAAGGGAAATCGTCGTGAGAAAGGTCAAGATCGCAGAGCCTTGTGTCTTGACGATTGGGCATTCGAATCGCTCATGGAAAGACTTCCTCGATCTTCTGCGGGCGCACCGCGTCAAGCGCGTCATAGACATACGCAGTATCCCTCGATCGAGACACAACCCTCAGTTCAACCGGGAGACCCTGTCGGCAAAGCTGCGAGCCGCGAGGATCGGCTACGTGCATTTGCGAAAGCTCGGGGGTTTGCGCCACGCACGACGCGATTCGCCGAACATGGGCTGGCGCAATGCCTCATTTCGCGGCTTTGCTGATTATATGCAGACCTCGGAATTCGAAGCAGGGTTACACCGATTGCTGAAATTGGCCCGCCAGAAGCGAGGCGCGATTATGTGTGCAGAAGCGGTACCGTGGCGTTGCCATCGCTCGCTCATCGCCGACGCGCTCATGGTACGCGGGGTCCGCGTTGAACACATCTTGAGCGGGAAACGTCTTCAGTTTCATTCAATCAATTCTTTTGCCCGTGTCCGAGGTAGTCGCATCATGTATCCCCTGGATCCAGGAAGACTTGGCGCCGACGCGCAACGGACATACCGTCCCTCTTTATCGAGTAGCCAGCCCGTGCAAAACATCCCTTTGCCCTGAGCTTCAACCACGCAAGCTCGTGGGGCCAGCGAACGTCGTGGTGCGCGACTGGCACCTCGCTATCGGGAGGTCAATGCGCGTAATCCGCGTTGATGGTCCGCGCGCGTGTGAACGCCGCCCGTCGCCCCGACAGATACCAAAGTATCGCCGATACCATCGTCCAATTGTTTAGCCTCGACGCTTCTGGTGTTATCGCTTCATCGCAACCGATTCAATCGGGTAGGCGGAACGAAAAAGGAGAAACAAATTATGGATCAACGACTGAATTCGAGCTGGTGGGCCCTGAGAATCGGGTTGGGGGTTGCACCTTTTCTCGCCGGTCTCGATAAATTCTTCAACCTTCTCACCAATTGGAAGTTGTACCTGAATCCTCTCGCGCTGCGCGTGATCCCAGTGGACCCAGGAACGTTCTTACACGCTATAGGCATTGTCGAAATGATTGTGGGGCTCGCCATTCTCACCCGGTGGACACGCCTGGGGGCATACGTCGCGTCTCTGTGGTTGGTGGGCATTGCTCTAAACCTGGTCACCATGGGCGCGTTCTTCGACGTCGCGGTTCGCGACATTCTCCTGGCTTTGGCGGCATTCACCCTTGCTCGGCTTACTGAGGTGAGGCAAGCGACGACCGCCGATTCTTCGTATAAGCAAGGACTGGTGCGGGCAAGCGCCGCCTGAGAGGAGAACCAGCAATCTCTCAATGAACTGAAGAGCAATTCAATGATTCACCAACCGAGAGCAATTTGAATGCGACCAGAGAAGGAGAAGCCTGTGCCAATAAAACTCGTGGATGCGGTTGGAGCGAATGCGGCGAGCTCTTCCGCCGATCGTTTGGTTGCACACGAAGATACAGCGCTAGTCACTGGCGCGAAAACCGGAAACGCTCGCGCATTTGAGCTACTGGTACAGCAGCACGAGCGGAAGATTTTTTTATTGGCTCAGCGAGTGACCCGCAACCGGGAAGACGCCGAAGATATCGTGCAGCAAAGCTTCCAGAAAGCGTTTATTCATTTGCGGAAGTTTGAGGGCCAATCTTTGTTCTCTACATGGTTAACACGGATCGCCATCAACGAGGCACTAATGTTGTTGCGCAGGAAGCGTCGATCGCGTGAGGTGCCAATCTCGGACTCACGTACAGAGGACGAAATTGGGTTGCCCCTGGATATTCCGGACTTGGGCTTGAACCCCGAGGATAGCTGCTTGCGGCGAGAGCAGGAGCGAATTCTCTCAGCGGCTGTAAATGAGTTAACGCCAGGGACGCGGAAAGCAATCCAGCTCCGTGAACTTGACGAGCGATCGACTGAAGAGACCGCCCAAGTCATGGGTTTGTCGGTGGGGGCAGTAAAGGCACGAGTATTCCACGGGCGGAGAAAGTTACGCAAGACGTTGCAGCGTTACGAATCGGCTGTCGCTTAGTCGAACGCTTGCAAATTCTAAAGAGCATTTTGGATTTCCAAAGGAAAAGTATGAACAACTCAACAATACGAATCTCGCGCTTATCGTGGGCCGGCGTACAGATTAGCTACGGTTCGTCCACAATCGTTATCGATCTGCTGGAAAACTTGGAAGCGCTACGGTCTTTAGTTGGGGCGCCTCGGGGAGAGGCGGTACCATCCGCAGACCAGTTAGACGCGGCGTTGGTTACACACCTTCACGCTGACCATTATGATCCGCTCACCTTGCGCCGAAGACTTAGATCTGATGCTGACGTACTTTGTCACGTCGCAAATGTGGCGACGATTAATGGCGATGGATTTCATGCCAGAGCCGCCGTGATCGATCAACCCACACAGGTTGGGCCCTTCAGGGTCACAGCCTTATCCGCGGTTGACGGTTTAGGAGACCCGCAAGTGTCATACATGGTCGAATTTGATGGGCTGAAGATTCTGCACTGCGGCGACACTCTTTGGCATGGAAACTGGTGGAAGATCCGTGAACGCTTCGGTTCGGTTGACATTGCGTTTCTGCCGATTAATGGTGTAACTATCGAATTTCCCGGGATGAAGCCGAGCGGGTTTCCAGTTGACCTTACGCCGGCTCAAGCCGCCGCCGCCGCGGACATTCTCGGAGCGAAGACCGTTTGTCCGATTCACTACAAATTGTTTGATAACCAGCCAGTGTATTCAGAATGGCCGGATGCCGAGAAAGTATTTCTTGCGGCAGCAGCCCAACGTGGCGTAGGCGTTGAGATTGTCGAACCAGGAAAAGAAGTGTCGATCTCTGCAGAAAAGAGCCCGGCAAGTTGATTCAACCTACAACGGCTGTTGGTTCTTCGCGAATTGCAACGGCTCACCGGTGTTGAAACCGCTCGACGGCTCGGTCTGGCCGTGTCCGCAGTTAAGGCACGAAGATTCCGTGCCAGACGCTATCTGCGAAAGTATTTAGAACCCCAATACGGGGCTGCCGGTGGTGGCTTTCGGTCAGAACGCCGAGTATGAATGTCGCTCCTAGCGCAGACTGATCCGAAGACATCGCATGTCTTGGTGGGTTACTAGAAAGAAGCGCAATGAACGTCAACGCAGCCTGCCGTCAAAAAAGCGAGAATCCGACGCAGTCGATACCGCGGCACTTTGCTTGTGCAGAAACGTGGGTCGGCAACAATCAGACCGCGAGTTTGATCGAACTGCCGGGTTTAACTGCATGGGTGCATTCTGTTCCGGCGGACCTAAGTCACGCTGGCGGCGATGTCCACTATGTATCAGTGTGCCCCAGTTGCGTCGTCTCGCCGATCGCTCTTGCAGATGTGAGCGGCCACGGACAGGCAGTGGCACTGTTCGGCGAGAAGCTTCGAGAACTCATGCAGCGCTACCTTAGCTTTATGGAGCAGACCGCGCTGATGCGGGATCTCAATCAGGCGGTTCGACAAGAGCTCCCTGCCCGGAATCCGTTCCGTCAGCTTTTCAACCTCTCCGATCCCGACGCCGGAAATCTGGCATGACACGGTATCTGCTACGGCGACCGATTTGAACACAGGCACCCGCCTCATGGCCAATGCAGCGACGGTCGCGGGGCCTTTTCCGAACACTCGGAATTCAGCTGCTTCGCGGCCGCGACTTTGAGGAGACCGACGATGAAAAGCACCCGCGTCTCGCCATCGTGAACAGCACTCTCGCGGAACACCTTTTCCCGAATGGAGATGCTATCGGAAAGACGGTTCGCTTCGGCTTCATGCCGGACTATCAAAATATCGAAATCGTAGGCATTGTCGGCAATGCCCGAATTTTCGATCTCCGGAGTCCGGCCACGCCTGTCATTTTTTTTTCCTATCTCCAGTATCCGGAGCAATGGGGCAATCTCATAGTGCGCACCAATGAATCTCCCGAAGCGCTCGCAGGGGCAGTGGACCACGAGATCGAGTCGCTGGGGCACGAATACGCGCTCACCACGAAAACGATCCCGCAAATAATAAGTCAGGAGCTCGTAGAGGAACGCGTCACCGCCATGCTCTCCGGTTTCTTTGCAGCGCTCGCGCTACTCCTCGCGTCCATCGGCCTCTATGGCCTGATGTCTTACATCGTTACGCGCCGCACCCGCGAAATCGGCATTCGCGTCGCGGTAGGAGCGCAGCGCCAAAATGTTCTCTGGCTAGTCCTCCGAGAAACACTCACTCTCGCGCTCTTCGGCATAGCCATCGGCGTTCCCTCCGCCCTCGCTGCCACCCGTCTTATCGCCACCATGCTCTTTGGCCTCTCCCCAAGCGATCTCCCCACCATCACCGCGGTCTCTTTGCTCCTTCTCCTCGTAGCGCTCTTCGCTGGCTATCTCCCAGCCCGGCGGGCTTCCAACGTGGACGCAATCGTCGCGCTCCGCGCAGAGTGAGACCGGCGGCTAAACGACGCTTTATTTTTGGGCAGATACCTGCTCCTCAAGAACTCGGAGCCTGGATTCAAACGTGTCGTGCCAGGATCCGCTCGGGTCCGTGTTAAGCAAGTGCCTCAGTCCCCGGACTTGCGCGAACCCTAAGCGCTTCCGCTGCGGGTACTGCCACATCCGAGATCACCCCTTCCCAGTTCCGCCCGCCACTGCGCTCCGGAATCTCCCGTTGCCTCGCAACATATAGCGCCAATGGTCGCGTTCCCCATCTGGACTATCCTCCTTTCGCAAGCGCCAAACGAGAAGCAAATTCCCCAAACACGTGTTACAGCTAAAGGTCACTATTGTATGTCACTGCTCTTCTCCTTCGGTGCGGCTCAGGTACTTGTCCTGCTTGCCCCCACCGCAGTTGCTATTGCTAATCCCTTAGCCCCCTTTAGGGTTTTTTCTCCTCTTGACAACCAGTAGAAGAAGCGTATGCTCCACTTGGATGCCAGTAGGAAGAGAGAACTCTTATGCCGGATAAGTCAAGCGATCTCGTTCAGGGCACTTTGGACATGCTCGTTTTGAAGACGCTGGCGCTGGAACCGATGCACGGACACGGGATATCTGTCCGCATCGAGCAGATGAGCAAGGGCGTTTTCCGCCCCAATGCAGGCTCGCTATTTCTTGCGATTCAGCGATTACAGAGGGATGGGCTAATCGATGGCGAATGGAAGCCAACGGAGAACAACAGGCGAGCGAAGTACTACGTTCTGACGCAGAAGGGACGAAAGAGACTCAATAGCGAAACGCAAGAATGGGGTCGCCAAGCGGCGGCCATCGCCCGGATTTTAGAGGCGTCGTAAGAGGTGACCTATGTCCTTTTTGCGAAACATCAGCAGCGGGCTCCGGTCCCTTTTCCGAAAGGAGCAGGTCGACCGGGAGTTGGATGAGGAGCTCCGCGCCTATCAGGAGATGGCAACCGACGAAAAGATGAAGCAGGGGATGAGCCGTAAGGAAGCTCTTCGCGCAGTCCGGTTGGAGCAAGGGAGCCCTGAACTTACAAGGCAAGTCCTCTGGTCTGAGCGCTGGGAATCGCTTGTAGAAATGTGTTGGCAGGATTTGCGCTTTGGCCTCCGCATGCTACGCAAGTCTCCCGGGTTCACCCTTGTCGCCGTTCTAACGCTGGCGCTTGGCGTAGGTGTGAACACGTCAATATTCAGCGCGTTCGATTCTGTTGCGCTCAAGCCGCTCCCGGTGAAGGATGCGCACGACGTTGTGAGACTGCAAAGGTGGTTCGCCAGCGGGGCGATGGGCGACGTCCAATACGACTTCTCCTATCCGGAATATCTCTATTACCGTAGTCAGAATCACGCTTTCTTAGGGCTAATCGCGGCAAGTTGGCCTGGACAGGCACTCGCAACAGCGCCATCCGGATCAGAGACCGGGTCCACAGCACCTCACGAGCTGTTGCCTTTGCAGTGCCAGCTTGTGTCGGAGAACTACTTTTCCGTCCTTGGAATCAGAATGGAGTTCGGCCAAGCATTCGCAGGAGGCGAGGAGCGGGCTCCCGTCTCGAATCCCGTCATTGTCCTGAGCTATCCATATTGGCGGGGCCAATTGAATGGGGACCGTGAAGTCATCGGTAAGACTTTGGAAGTCAACGGGACTTCGCTGACGGTCATCGGAGTCGCGCCGGAGGATTTCATCGGGACGGGCAATCCGCCAGAAGTGCCTGACTTCTGGGCGCCGCTGGAAATGCAAACGAAATTAGAGCCGCAAAATGACTGGCTGCACGAGCCATCGAATCAACCGCTGCAAATCGTTGGCAGGCTGGCTCCGGCGACGAGCATCGATCAAGCGCAAGCGGAAACGGAAGTTCTGATTCGGCGGTTTGAGCAGGACCACGTAGAGAAGGACCAAACCATCGGGCTGACGCTGCATAGGGCGACGTACTTTGGCGTAACAGACGAGCTTTGGTTCCGAGCATTCGCTGCAGGATTGATGGCGGTGGTCAGTCTCGTTTTGCTCGTGGCTTGCGTCAATTTGGCAAACATGTCGCTTGCGCGAGGCGCCAGCCGGACGAAGGAAATCGCCATGCGCCTTGCACTCGGGGCGGGTCGCGGCAGGCTAGTTCGCCAATTATTGACGGAGAGCATGTTGCTGGCGCTGATGGGCGGTCTAGCCGGCCTTTTGTTTTCCTTGTGGGCGACTAGGTTGGAATGGATCGGCCTAGTACGGCTCATCCATGTGTTGTTGGGGAGCCGGATTCTGGTTGCGCCGCTGACGGTCGACATCCGCGTCTTGCTGTACACGCTCGTTGTCTCACTTGTGAGCGGGGTGTTATTTGGTCTCTGGCCAGCACTGCAATCTTCGAAGGCTTCCGTCAGCGATGCGCTGAAGGCGGAAGGAAGCGGTTATGGACAGCCGCCGAGCCAGTCGCGCTTCCGCAGCTTTCTCGTGGGCGGACAAGTAGCGGTTTCGATGGTGCTGCTCATCAGCGCGGGGCTGGTGTTGCGGGGTGTAGCGAAGGCTCAAGGGGCGAAGCCGGGGTTCGAGACGCGCTCGGTATTTCATTTATCGTTCAGTCTTGGGAATGATCCCGGCAAGGCAACAATTCTAAAGCGGCAAATCATGGCGCGCCTCCAAACGCTTCCCGAGATTTCAGAGGTCGCGTTAGCTAATCGCCTTCCCTACGCGGGCACATCCACGCGGCCACTTCTTGTGGAGGGGAACCACGCAACGGCGAAAGGTGTGCCTCATGAGACCTTGATCAACTACGTCTCCCCCACATTCTTTGCGGCGTTAAGCATTCCGGTCGTCCGGGGAAGGAATTTCACGCCGCAAGAAGCGGACGCCAACATTCCGGTGGCGATTGTGAGCGAGGCTACCGCACGCAACGCGTGGCCCGGGGAGGATCCGGTTGGAAAGCGTCTGAAGCTGGACTTAAGATTCGATGGCAAATGGAAAGAATTCGAGGTCGTTGGCGTGGCCAGGGATGTTCGTTTCACCAACATTTCGCGCGTCGACCCCGCATACGTTTATCTGCCCGGCGATCCGTCTCAGTCCAACGGTTTGTTAATTCGGTCGGCGCGAAGCCCACGAGACACTGTCGCAGCTATCCGCACATCGCTTGAAAGTTTTGACCGAAGCCTGCTGCCAACATTGGGATTCCTGAGCCTGGACAATTTCATGCACTCGCAAGAGTTTGTCCCACAAGCCGCCGCGATTCTGACAGCGATTTTGGCGTTTCTTGCTGTAGCTCTCGGTGCGGTTGGACTCTACGGGGTGATGGCCTACGTCGTCACGCAGCGGACACGAGAGGTCGGAATCCGCCTGGCGTTAGGCGCGTCGAAAAGCGATGTTCTCCGGTTGCTTGTTCGGCAGGGAATGCTGCCTGTGATCGGCGGTGCGGGCTGTGGCTTGGTTCTTTCAGCCGCCGTTTCGGGGGTGTTGCACGCAGTTTTAGTTTCTCCCGGCATGCCGGACCTTCTCTTTGGCGTGAGCTCGTTTGATCCGGCGGTTTATGCCGGATTGACTGCATTGTTGGCAGGGGTCGGGCTGCTAGCCTGCGCGGTGCCGGCACGCCGCGCCATGCGGGTCGATCCGATGATTGCACTTCGTTATGAGTGATGAGGCATGTCTTTGTTGCGAAACATAGCGAGCGGCCTACGATCATTGTTCCGAAAGGAACAGGTCGACCAGGAGTTGGATGAAGAACTAGGCACCTATTTGGACATGGAAGCAGCGGAAAAGATGAAGCAAGGCATGAGCCGTAATGAAGCCGTTCGCGCCGTCCGCCTGGAGCGCGGCAGTCTAGAAGTTACGAAGGAACTCGTTCGCTCTGGCGGCTGGGAATTTTTTATGGAGACGTGCTGGCGGGATGTGCGCTTTGGCGTTCGTACGCTGCTCAAATCTCCCGCTTTTACTACAGTGGTTGTCCTTACCTTAGCACTCGGTATTGGCGCAAACACCGCAATCTTCACGCTCATTGATGCGGTGATGCTGAAGTCGCTGCTCGTAGCGAGCCCTGGGCAACTCTATCGTCTGGGCGATAACAACAGTTGCTGTGTTATGACCGGCACCCAGAACGGCGGTAGCTTTGTTCTTTATTCTTATGCGCTGTACGAGAACCTTCGCGACCACACACCTGAATTTAGCGAGCTCACTGCTTTTGAGCCCTGGACATCGGATTTAACCGTTCGCCGTAACGGGTCCGCCGCCGAGCCCTATAAGGGGGAGTTCGTCGCGGGAAGTTACTTCAATACGTTAGGCGTCCGCGCCTTCGCTGGCCGACTCCTCGCGCCCCCCGATGATTCAGCAAGCGCCGCGCCTCACGTTGCGGTGATGAATTACCACACCTGGCAGCAGCGCTTCGGGCTAGATCCATCTGTGATTGGCTCAACGTTAAACATTAATGGCGTTCCTTGGGAGATTGCAGGTGTGACCCCACCGGGATTCTATGGCGACACTCTTCGCAGCGATCCCCCGGACTTCTGGCTGCCCTTGGCCGCCGACCCGGAAAAATGGCGCCTCCCTAACGCTGCTGTCGAGTGGCTATATCTTGTCGGACGACTGAAGTCCGGCTTTGCGCCGGAGCAGGTCCAGACTCGGCTCACGGTTGAATTGCAAGAATGGCTCAGCAGCCACCGCGAAGTTATTCCCGAACGAGATAGGAAGGACATTCCTCAGCAACACGTCCACCTCGCGCCAGCAGGCCATGGTGTGGAGAAATTACAAACTGACTATGAAACAGGCCTCCACTTGTTGGTGACACTGTCTGCTTTACTTCTGCTGATCGCCTGCGCGAACATCGCTAACTTGCTACTGGCGCGCGGGTCGGCCAACCGTTCGCAGATGGCCGTGCGGTTGGCCCTGGGAGCGCCACGACATCGCCTGATTCGGCAGATGCTCACCGAGAGCGTTCTGCTCGCGCTCATGGGCGGCGCAGCGGGACTCTACATAGCCTATGCGGGGACACATGCCATCCTGCTGCTTGCTTTTCGCGGAGCTAACTATATTCCCGTTGACGCCCGGCCTCCCCTACCTGTGCTGGGCTTCGCCGGCCTTCTATCGCTGGTTACAGGGATTGTGTTCGGAATCGCGCCGGCCTGGATGGCGTCGCAGTCTAATCCGATCGATGCCCTCCGCGGGTCAGGCCGTTCCACCAGAGATCGCTTTTCGGTGCTGCAGAAACCTCTGGTCATCGCGCAGGTTGCATTCTCGATTGCGCTGTTGATCGCAGCCGGTCTGGTCACGCAAAGCCTTCGCAATCTTGAAGGCCAGCATTTTGGGTTTGTGACGGACGGCCGGCTGATCGTGAATGTCAATCCGGGACTTGCCGGTTACACGCCAGACAAGCTTGACGGACTTTATCAGCGGCTTGAGGAGAGGATGCCGCAAATACCCGGTGTCCTGAGCGCCAGCCTGTCCTGGTACAGCCCTTTGGCCGGTAACAACGCGAACGAACGTGTCTACATTAAAGGAAAAGCGCCCGATTATCGCTGGGCCGCGCCCTCGTGGGACCGGGTTGGTCCCCATTATTTTGAAACCCTCGGCACGCGTTTGCTGCGAGGGCGCGTCATCGAGGAACGCGACAGGCCCGGCGGTCTAAATGTTGCTGTCATCAACGAAACGTTCGCACGCAGATTCTTTCCGAACGAGGATCCTATCGGTCAGCACTTCGGAATGACGGATGTGAGCCACAGCGGCGATTATGAAATCGTCGGCATCGTCGAGGATGTGAAATACCAGGACACCCGCGGCCCTGCCTATGCCACATTCTTTCTGCCGTTACTCCAAACCCCGCCCAGGGAGTCCTTTCGTGGCTGGGTCGGTGCCATCGAGCTGTATGTTGCTGGCAGACCGGAGAATATCGAATCGGCTGTCCGCAAGGCGCTTGCCGATGCCGATCCGAATCTCCCCGTTCTCAACATGATGAGTTTTGGCGAGCAGGTGGCGCGCAACTTCAATCAGGAACGACTGATCGCGCGGCTAGCGGAACTGTTTGGCGTGTTGGCACTCATCCTGGCCTGCATCGGGCTGTACGGCGTAACAGCCTACGCTGTCGCACGGCGAACCAACGAGATCGGCATTCGCATGGCGCTCGGCGCCGGCCGCGGGAATGTGCTCGGCTTAGTGTTACGGGCTGCGCTGACTCAACTCGCATTGGGTTTAGCTATCGGCATACCGGCCGCACTAGCGGGAGGTCTCCTGCTCGCCCACCAACTTTATGGTGTCAAGAGCCATGACCCAATAATCCTAGGCTTGGCTGCCATGGTTCTTGCCGGTTGCGCCTTGTTTGCAGCATTTGTTCCCGCGCGGCGTGCTACGCGCGTCGATCCCATGGTCGCCTTGCGTTACGAGTAGGAGGCTACGCATGTCCTTCTTACGGAACATTACAAGCGGCCTCCGGACATTGTTCCGAAAGGAGCAGGTCGACCGAGAGTTAGATGAGGAGCTTCGCGCCTACCAGGAGATGGCAACCGAAGAAAAGATCAAGCAGGGGATGAGCCGCAACGACGCCCTTCGCGCCGTGCGCTTGGAACGGGGAAGCCTCGAAGTCACGAAGGAGGTCGTTCGCACTGCGGGCTGGGAGTTTCTTATAGAGACTTTGTGGCAGGATTTGCGCTTCGGCACCCGAATGCTCCGCAAGTCTCCTGGCTTTACAGCCGTCGCTGTCCTAACACTCGCTCTCGGCATCGGCGCCAATACCGCCATTTTTTCGCTGCTCAATGGCCTGGCACTTCGCAACCTGCCTGTGCCGCATCCTGAACAACTGGTCCGTTTCGGCGCTCATAGCCCCGACGATGACTTCACTGCGCTATCTCTGCCAATGTTCCAAGAATTCTCGCGCAGCCAAAAGGTGTTTTCGGGAACGTTTGCGTGGTGGGGAGACATTGTCCTTAACGTGGAAACAGATGGTGTACTTTCGCGCGCTGACGTTTGGGCCGTCGACGAAAATTTCTATCCTGAGCTTGGTGCCGTGCCAGAAGTGGGTCGTCTATTCAATCCCGAGGAAGAGGAAGTAAACGAGGCGACCGCTGCACAAGTGGCCGTAGTGAGCTACGGCTTTTGGCAGAGTCATTACGGCGGCGCGCGGGATGTTATCGGCAAAACGCTCAAGATCGAAGGAATGCCGTTCACGGTCGTAGGCGTGACGCGCAGGGGATTCACCGGAATGAGCGCGGCTCTCGAGTTAGAAGTGACCGTGCCCATTACGGCGGAGCCGGTGCTTGGTGGCCACCTCGACGTACAGAAATACCTGCAGCGGCGCGACGCGCTCTGGCTCGAAGCGGCAGGGCGGCTAAGACCGGAAGTCACGCCGGAACAGGCTCACGCGCAACTCGAATCCCTGTGGCCTGGAATCCAAAAGGACATGGCGCCGCTGGACAAAACACCGGCAGAACTGAACCGCTTCCGTGAACTGCGGCTTAAGGTGGAATCGGGCGCGAAAGGGGCGTCGTTTCTGCGTCATCGCTTTGTGAAGCCGCTTTATGCGGTGCTGGCCATTTCCGGCCTGGTGCTGCTCGTCGCGTGCGTGAATCTCGCCGGCTTGACGCTCGCCCGCGCCGCGTCGCGCCACCATGAGATGGGAGTGCGCTTGGCGCTAGGGGCGAGCCGCGGAAGACTCGCGATTCAAATGCTAACGGAAAGCATCACCTTGTCCGTGGCAGGCTCCCTGGTGGGATGGCTGCTGGCGTTTTGGGCCAGCCGTTCGCTGGCGGCTTTCATTCTCGGGCAGATCTACATCGTTCCCGCGGCGCTGAACTTATCTCCCGACTGGCGAATTCTTGGATTCACGGCGAGCGCAACGATTGTGACCGGCGTGCTCTTTGGGTTGGCTCCCGCTTGGCGCGCCAGTCGCGAAGATCCGAACGCGGCGCTCCAACAAAGCTCCCGCACCCTCGGAGGAAGAGCGGGCGGCCTGGGCAAGGGATTGATCGTCTCGCAAGTGGCGCTGTCGCTCGTGCTCCTCGTGGGAGCGGCGCTGTTCATGCGCACCATGCAAAGATTGAGCGCCGTTGACCCTGGTTTCCGCACGCGTGCCATTCTGGATGTGAGCCTTTTTCCAGAACCCGACGGCTACAAACATCTCGATCACACGAGCTATTACCGCCAACTGACAGACCGCGTTTCGCACCTGCCTGGAATTGTCTCTGTCGGGATGATGCACGCGAGATTTGGAAACGTCCTCGAGTGGACCGAAAGGGCGCGCATCACCGGAACCGATGCCGAAGGACTGCAAGCGGATTTGGAGATGGCCATGCCGGGGTTCTTCGAGACTGCCGGGATAGGGTTGTTGCGCGGCCGCAGTTTCAATTGGCAGGACGATGAACATGCACCGCGCGTTGCCATAGTGAGCAAGAATTTTGCTGAAAAGCTATTCCCCGCGGGCGAGGCCATTGGCCGACATCTCGATTTCATTACCCAGCCAAAGTGGCAGAATCTCGAAATTATCGGGATAGTAAGCAATGCCAGCCTGTACGACATTCGTAACCAACCGCCGCCAACGGTGTACCTCCCTTCCATGCAATATGGAGAGTACATGGGATGGTCGCAATTGCTTGTTCAGACGAACGCTCCACCGGCAACCATGGCCGAGTCCCTGCGCCAAGCCGTCCGATCCCTTGGACACGAGTACGTCACTTCCATCAAGACGGTCCGGCAAAATATCGACCGTTCGCTCTTGCAGGAGCGCGTTACCGCCATGCTCTCGGCGTTTTTTGGGGCGCTCACGCTTTTGTTAGCGGCTATCGGGCTTTACGGTCTGATGGCCTACACGGTGACGCAACGGACGCGCGAGATTGGCATCCGCTTGGCGCTCGGAGCTGAGCGCGGACGCGTCCTGAAAATGGTCCTGCGTGAAACACTCGCCCTTGTTCTTGCCGGAGTACTGATTGGGTTACCTTGCGCGCTTGCCGCTTCGAGGCTCGTCGCTCACATGCTCTTTGGGCTTTCGCCGAATGACCCCGCCACTCTGACGTTTGTGGCGGGGGCGTTGCTGGCGGTTGGCATCCTCGCTGGCTTCTTGCCCGCGCGCCGAGCGATGCGTGTCGATCCAATGGTGGCCTTGCGTTACGAGTAACCGCCCATGTCACTGCTGCGAAGGCTATTAGAAGGGTTCCGATCGCTATTCCGAAAGATTTGGATGAGGGGCTAAGCGCCTATCCTTTGCAGTGTGAACAGGCGCTTCCTGTCGTGACTGTACAGGTGCAGGGAGAACTGCGCTTCACAGGTGGATTTTACCGCACCGGAGCAGCAGTCAAGTGCCACCGGAGGGAGCCGTGCCGGCAGCTCTGTCCCTTGGCGGTGGCGAGAGGGAAGGGAGGTCTCGTTGGCAATCCTTTAGCGTTGGATTGCGGAACAACCAGGGATTTTCCGAAAGTCGGGAGGTTCAGCGTCGCGACTACAGTTCCAACGGCGTTTTCACGAGTCGGGCGACCGAACCTTGTAAAATCGCGGACGTTCCAGGTCAGCAAAGTATCTGCTCCCGCCTTTAGAGCGCAATGAGCAATGAGTGCGTCGTAGGCAGCTGCACCGACGATGGTCCCAGAAGAAGCCAGCTCAAGAGCGGAAACGTATTCCTGCTCACTGAGTGTCATCAGGGTGAGCCTTTCGCGTATCTGCCTTACGATGGCTAT
>Ga0307471_100000526_pt1 | contig 19801 bp, 12 predicted proteins | sample atmos_gasesAM3C__2_FD_204566 | JGI IMG/M metagenome (GOLD analysis project Ga0307471, IMG submission 204566) | Hardwood forest soil microbial communities from Morgan-Monroe State Forest, Indiana, United States - atmos_gasesAM3C_515 | ecosystem: Environmental > Terrestrial > Soil > Temperate...
GCCACACATGGGAACGGACTACGGAGCTCCAGTGGGGACGCCGGTGCAAACCATCGGGAGCGGGCGCGTGATTTTTGCAGGACGCAAAGGCGGGGAAGGCAATATGGTGCAAATTGCCCACTTCAACGGGTACGAGACGATGTATCTGCACTTGTCGCGCATGTTTGTGCACTCAGGCGAGCACGTGGAGATCGGCAAGACCATCGGGCTGGTGGGAAGCACGGGACTGGCGACCGGGCCGCACCTGGACTTTCGAATTCTGCAACGTGGCCAGTACAAGAATTTCGAGAGGCTGGGATTGCCTCCTTCGGATCCCGTGTCAAAGGAGAATTGGCCCGCGTTCGCGGCGGTGCGCGAAAAATGGCTGCCGCTGCTGAAAGATCCTACTCTGATTCAAGCGCTTGGCGCGGGGAATTAAGGCATCTCTCGCGTACCCCAACTAGACCTAGTCCCTTAGCACTCCCAGGGTGGGAAAGTGATTCCGACGAGCCATTCTTGCGCGCCATACGGCGACCATGCCGGGAGGAGTGCGACCGGGTGCTGAGCTCCCCGGAGCCGCGCTGGTTATGACATTAGCGCTGTCCACACAGCCTGCTTCGCCTACGTCGCATGGGATCAGCACGACAGAGTGTGCGTTGCCGTTGGAAAGAAGCCCCGAGAGTACAATCCTTCCGCCGTCGTTGATGATTTTCGGGTCCGTCAGTTGCAGACCAGAGCCCGGCGGAACAAAAACATTGAGGTCGATGATTTGGCCGTCCTCCCACAGAACCGCTCGAGCGGTGCTGCCATCGCAGGAGATCGATTGACCTACAACCTGGCCCCCGGAGTTGATCGCAAACGCCTGACTGAAACAATCACCATCAAGGGTTCCGAGATTAGTCATCACACCATTCTTCCACACAAAAGCGAAGACCGCCTGCTCATTTTGGTTACTGGCTACGCCGGCTATTTCTCCTGCGTCATTGATCCAGTTTGGGATTGAGGAGTCCCCTCCCAGCGTGCCCAAGTCTCTGAGAATTCCACGGTCCCAAAGAAATGCGTGGCAGCCGGAGGTTAATGAATCGCCGGTAATGCACGCCCCTGGACTTTCTGCCAGGCTGGATTGGCCGATCACCTGGCGTCGGTTGTTCACCATGAGGGCAAGACCAACCGTTCCGCCAAGCGAGCCGAGGTTGAACATTCTGCCGTTCTCCCAAAGGAACGGTGCAAGCGTGGGAAGGCCAGTAGCAGGATTCACAATCGAATTCGCAAATGATGTTCCTGTGATCTGGCCGAGCTCATTTATCCATGCGGCGCAAGCGTCGGTACCACCCAAAGTGCCCAGGTCCTGAAGTTCTTTGCCCTGCCACCGAAATGCACGGAGCTGCCGAGGTTCAAAGGCGAGTCCGTAGAAGACACCCTGGGGTGTGGGTGTGAACGGATCGGAAACTTCATTGATAGCACAGCCGACTACCTGCTGAAGATCGTTGTTAGCCGTGGCCAGGCTGAAACCACCACCAAACGTTCCAAGATCTACGACCCGACCGTCCTGCCAAACGGCAGCAACAAATTCCGGTATGCCCAAAACGGGATCGATAAGACCTTTTTGTGAAAAACCGACGATCTGGCCGACGGAGTTTATCGCGTTGGTGTAACTGCTGGAGCCGCCCGGAAGGGGGCCAAGATCGGTCAGAACCCCGTTACGCCACTCGAATGCGTGTTGAACGAAGCAATCTCCAAAGCAGTTTGGGGCGTAAGGATCAGGAGTGGGCGTGTCTGCAAAGCCTACTAGGGTCCCCGCATTGTTCATGATGACGCTCGAACCATTATTCCCGCTATTGGGACCCCCGAAGGTACCGATGTCGATTACTTTGTAGCGGATGAGCTCTTTCTTTTCACTCTGTTGGTGTACTTGCGCGGACATCTGAGCGGGAATTGTGATCGCAAACGTCGCGAACAAAGCCAGGGCGATGAGTTGCGTACGGTGCGAAGAATTCATAGAGGCTTCTCCTCAGGTTGGGGACGATCAACCTTTTGCTCCGGCGCGTGGGAGAAAGCGTGCCGAGCGCCATTATTACAAGAGGATTCGCGCTCGACTGCGTCATAGTCAACCGAAGCAATGCCGAATTGCAACTGGACTCGCAACTTGTTGGCAGAATGTAGGTTTAGGCGCGTCCCTGAACTCCTAGCCAAGCTGCCATATGGGCGTGGTAAACTCCCCGGCACTCTCGGCGGGGTGTTCTGATTTGGTTTCTCCTTCCAACGGCCGCCAACGATTGCGTTTCGGCTTGTTCGAAGCCGACCTGGCCTCGGGTGAACTCTACAAACACGGACGCATAATTCGCTTGCAGGAAAAGCCGTTCCGCATTCTCACGATGTTGCTGGAGCGGCCGGGAGAAGTCGTCAGCCGCGAGGAAGTGCAGAAAAAGCTCTGGCCGGAAGGCACGTTTGTAGATTTCAACGAGGGCCTAGATACGGCGCTGCGAAAGCTTCGACAGGCGCTTGGGGATTCGCCGCAAAACCCGAAATTCGTGGAAACCATACCACGCCGGGGATACCGCTTCATCGCGCCAGTGCATGGCGTGGAGAATGGAAGTTGGGCGGACGCGATTGGAGCAGCGGTCCCGGCACCCAGCCCGGGGCTATTGCCAGGGGCATCTGCAACCGCGGAATCAGGGCATGCGGTTGCGCGAAGTATCAGCAGAGGCTGGCGATGGTTGGCTGCTGGGGCCTTAGTCGCAGCGTTGTCCGTTGGCATCGCGATCCGAGTCGCGATGCGAAAGCCAGCGCCCCCGCTCGATCTGAAACAGTGGCAACTCACCATCAACTCCAGTGAGAACGCAGTGGTGAGTGGAGCAATTTCGCCCGATGGCAGATTCCTGGCCTACTCAGACTCGGTGGGCATTCACATTAAGCTCATTGAAACGGGCGAGACGCAAACGCTTCCGCAACCTGATGATTTGAAGGGCCTCCAAGTGAGTTGGGCGATTGTGGAGAAATGGGTCCGGGATGGCACCCGACTGATTGCCAACGCAAATGTTCCCGGGCAACCGCCCAGTGTTTGGGTGGTGCCGGTGATGGGTGGCCCGCCACGCAAGCTTCGGGAGAATGCCTTCGCCTACACGATTTCACGGGATGCCTCCTGGGTGGCCTTCACAACGAATCCGAGCCCACCTGGCTCCCGCGAATTGTGGATCATGAGACCGGATGGAACACAAGCTCGGAAGCTTTATGATGCGGGCGAAAACAGTACTTTTATCGGTGCCGACTGGTCACCCGACGGTCACCGGCTTGGCTACGTTAAGGAAAACCAAACGAACATAGTCCTTGAAAGCCGTGACCTCGAGGGTGGGCCTCCTGTGCTCGCACTGCCGAGCGGCGTAGCGGACTGGGAATGGTCTCCCGATGGACGAATGATCTATTCATTGTTTGAGCCGGGTTTGACAGGCGACAGTTGCAACTTCTGGGAGCTACGAATTGATACGCGTACCGGCAAGCCACTGGAAGCGTTGAAGCGATTGACCAATTGGGTCGGGTTCTGTATGGACAATCCGAGCGCTACAGCGGATGGCAAGCGACTTACCTTTCGGAAATGGTCGTGGCAGGGCAGTGTCTATGTTGCTGAGCTCGAAGCCAACGGGACGCGCCTCAAGCCTCCAAGGCGCCTGACGTTAAATGAAGGCCGGAACTATCCCGGTTCGTGGACCCCTGATAGCAAGGCTGTGGTGTTCGGATCCTATGTCGACGGTCAATGGAGGATTCTCAAGCAGCTCTTAGACGAGGAAAATAGCGAACCGATCATAAGCAAGGAAGAGGGAGATGTCGCCGGTGGCCGAATGAGCCCAGACGGTGCCTGGATTCTCTATATTGCGTTACCAAGGGAGCGTGGAAGCGCCTCCGAGCTACCCCAACTTATGCGGGTTCCGGTAAGGGGTGGGCCGCCACAAACCTTGTTTGCAGCCCCGATTTATGGCGATCTCAGCTGCGCCCGATCGCCATCCACTTTGTGTGCTATCGCGGAGCAGACTCCGGACTTCAAGCAGCTCATCTTCACCGCCTTCGACCCCGTGAGAGGCCGAGCCGAAGAGCTCATCCGTTTTGGTATTGATGCCAAGGCCAGACTCGACCCCATTGCCCCGGACTACGTATGGGATCTTTCGCCGGATGGCACTCGCATTGCGATCCTTAAGTATTCAGAAGGACGAATCCACGTTCTTCCCCTTAGTGGACAAGCGCAGCAGGAGATAACGGCGAAGGGTTGGAATAGTTTGCTGAGCGCGAATTGGGCTGCGGACGGAAAGGGGTTATTTGTTTCGAGCGCCACGAAGACCGGCTCAGCCCTGCTGCACGTGGATTTGCAAGGCAACGCGCATATCTTATGGGAGCAGAAAGGAAACATTGCCCCGTGGAACGGGCCTTTCACTCAGTGGCTGGGCGGGCCTACTGCTCCACGGGCTGTGGCTTCCCCCGACGGCCGACATCTGGCAATTTACAGCTGGAGCTGGAGTGCCAACATGTGGATGATGGAAAACTTTTGAAACGGACGCAATTCAATCAATAAATGACGGGGAGTTTCGAGAAGTCGGAACCGGTCTCGTCGGTGACGCGCAGGACGACGAGTGTGCGGTCGTCGTGCGGAGCCGTGCCGGCACCGTGATCATCGGTTTCGGCGAGGATGCGCTCGGCGATGGCACCAGCCGAATCCTGAGGGGAAATGGCGCTTAGGACGGCGGACATTCGTTGCAGGCCAAACTCCTCTTGGGAGGCGTTTTCCGATTCCAGAATGCCGTCGGAGGCGAAAACCACTACGTCACCAGGCATCAGGTCGAGGACAGACTCATCGTATTGCGTGCCGGGAAGCAGGCCCAGCGGTACGCCCTCCAGGCGAATAGAAATCACATGACCATCGCGGAGAAGGAGAGGATAGGGCGACCCAGCATTGGAAAGCGTGAGCCTGCGGTGAGCTGCGTCGTAGACGCCGAAGAGCATAGCGATGAAACGCCCATCAAGCCGCGTGTTATGGAGGCGCTGATTCAGAAGAGCGAGCATGCACGCCGGATCGCAGTCGCTATCGACGACGATTTCGCGAATTGTGCCAATGGCCAGCGAACCATAAAGCGCCGCTGCGGTGCCTTTGCCGGAAACATCGCCTAACGCGATGGCCAAACGGCCTTCACCGTACGGAAGAAAATCGTAGAAATCTCCGCCCAATTCGCGCGCGGGAACGTAGGCTGCCGCCAGGTCAAGGCCTGGGACTTCCCGTGCACCCGTGGGAAGAAGCTGCCGCTGAATTTCACGGGCAGTGTCGAGATCGGTGCGCAGGCGGCGTTCGTTTTGGAGCGCTTCTTCATAGAGACGCGCGTTCTCGAGGGCGACGGCGACGTATGAGCCCAAGGTGGAGAGCATGCGTTCGTGTTCGAGGGTGAAGGCGTGCGGCTGCGTGCTCTCGAGATCGAGAACGCCGATGAGACGGTCCTGCATGAGCAGAGGCACGACGATTTCCGAGCGCGCATCTACGCCCGTCTCGCAGCGGATGTAGCGAGGATCTTCATTTACGTCGTGGACGCGCAGAACACGCCGCTGGCCAGCGGCTGCCCCGCTGAGGCCCTTATGGAGAGGCACGCGCGTACGCGCAGGAATGGAATCGTTGCAGCGCATTGCGAAGACAGATTCGAGAAGCTGGGTCTGCTCGTTCCAGAGCATGACGCTAAAGACGTCATAATCCACGATTTTCCTGATGCGCTCAGCGACGCGGCGAAGAAGTTCCTCGCGGTCGAGAATGGAGGTGAACTCGCGGCTCACTTCATGAAGGAGCGCCAGCGTCTTGGCCTGCTCAGGGTAGGCGACGAACAGACTTTGGGGAACGGGATCCGCATCCCCTAGCAAAGCAAAAGACCCTAGATTAATGGGGTCGTCCACGGTTGAAACACCCTCCGCCTATTTTACATTCGATGCGGCCAAACCGTGGCGGTTTCATTATTAAATGGGACAGAGAAGGCACAATTGCAGGGCCAATGTGGATTGTCTTGGGGAACATGGAGCGGAGGACAAACAGAGACTCACGGGGTAGCTTCCGCGAAGGAAACTAGCGCCCTGAACGGTGAAGCGGATGCGTTTCTCGTCCGCGTCTGCTGCGTTTTTCTGGCTTGCGGAATAAAGCCTCGCTGCAACGGCGCAGGGATACGAGTTCGGTCTCGTCCAACCCATAACGCTCGATGGCAGTCCGGTAACCAGTCCAGTTGAAGGGCCGATGACGTTTGGCCAGGGTGCGGAAGAAACGGTCGAAGAAATAAAACCCAATGCCAAAATTCGTGTCCATGAAGCCCTCGCCATTCACACTGCGATGATGAATGTCGTGGAGGCGGCGCGCATTCAGGAACCAGCTCCTCAGAAAAGGCACCTTGGTCATCCAGAAGTTATCAAGATGCATGCGATCGTGAAGGTAGTTGAACATGAGAATGGGCCAGCCGAGCAAGGTACAAAGCGTGAAGATCTGGTAGACACGCGGGACGCCGAGGAGAAGCATGACTCCCCAGCAGAGCAGGAGAATCACTGCCGAGGGCACCAGCCATTCAAGGCCGACGTTGCCAACGGAGAAGCGGTTGTCCGTGGCATCGTGATACTCCGCGGCACGCATGGGTTGCCGGGGGCCATAGATCAGGAAATGATGGATCAAATGGCCCCGGCTGAGAGCTGGGAATTTGTCACTGTGCAACAGGCGGTGCAGCCAGTATCCCGCGAGCTCGGCAACAACAATGGAGTCCGCGAGCGTGGCGACGACTCCCACGAAAGTGACGTGAAAACGCTCGTAAGTCATGGCGGCCTCCGGTTATCTCACCGGCCGCCGAAGCGGAATACGACGCTGATCGAGGCGCGGGCCGCATGGGTGGTGCCGTTGGAGAAGCGCAGGCCGATGTAATCAAACTGCGGACGGATGGCAACATGGCGTGAAACGGCCAGGTCAACGCCGCCACCGGCGCTCCAGGAGAGTCCATGCGTGCTGCCGAAGCCGGGAACGTTGAGACGATCGGCTCCCACTAAAGCCTGAACAAAGGGCGAGATGCTTCTGCCGCGCTTCGCAGACAAGCGCGGGCCAGCGAGGAACGTGTAGGTATTGGCAGTGACGCCGGACTGCGAAAGGTGATACACGCCGAAGTCTCCCACAACGCCCAACCAATCGTTGAAGTAACCGGCGCCGGAGATGCTTCCGCCGTTAGTGTTGGCACCCCCCGAGAAGCCTTCGCGGAAATAGGAATAGCCGACAGAAAGGTCGCCGCGAGGGGCCTCCTGCGCGCGCGCGGCCAGGGCCCAAGAAAGAACCAGGAGAAGCAAGAGTACAAACTTTTTCATGACGTTTAGCTCCTAAGAATTTTCCGGGAAAATCTCCGGTGAGAGCAGGCTACGACGTGGCGGGAAAGGTGCTCAAGCGACAAGGAACGCCATTGAGGCAAATGCGGCCCGTGTCGCGCAATGTCGCAGGGTCAGGGGCGGGAGAGATTGAAATTGAAAGACTTAGGAGTTCCTTATAGTATCGTGGCCAATCCAGTTTGTCTGGATTTGCTCCCATGATCGGGTCCTCCTCAGCCGCACCCGCTCCACCTCCGGCATCCTCGCCTGGGGATCGCTTGGATTCCTGGAAGGAAATTGCAGCATATTTCAACCGCGACAAGCGCACCGTGCAGCGCTGGGAGCGGCAGGAAGGCATGCCCGTCCACCGGCATCTGCATGACAAGCAAGGCACGGTCTATGCCATAAAGGCGGAATTGGATGAGTGGTGGAAGGGCCGGCGGGCGCGCATCGAGCGCGAGGAGCAAGCGGAAAAAACCAAGGTCCTGAACTGGCCAATCCCGGGGGACGCGATTCGCACGCCGGTGCCCACGGGCGTCAAGGCACGCTATGAAGTGCTGGCAGAAATGGGCAGCGGCGGGATGGGGGTGGTTTACAAAGCGCGGGACCGTGAAACCGGCGCGATTGTGGCGCTGAAGGTCCTGCGAACGGAGCTCGCGGGCAATTCTGTCTGGATGGAAAGGTTCAAGGAAGAGCTGCTGCTCGCGCGAAAAATCACGCACAAGAATGTCTGCCGCATCTACGAATTCGCGCGGGTGGATGATTGTGCGTACATCTCGATGGAATTTGTGGATGGCGATAGCCTGCGGCAAATCCTGAACCGATTTGGCGCATTGAACGCACGAACGTGCGTAAGCATTATCCGGCAAATCTGCGCAGGGTTGCAGGAAGCTCATGCGCAACAAGTGATCCACAGGGACCTCAAACCGGAAAACGTGATGTTGGATCGCACAGGACAGATCAAGCTGATGGATTTCGGCATCGCTTCGTCTCCTGGAGAACAAGAGGACGGAGACAAAAAGATTCTCGGCACGCCCGCGTATATGGCGCCAGAACAAGCCGAGGGCAGTCCGGTGGACGAACGCAGCGATATTTACGCCGTGGGCCTGATTCTGTATGAAATGACTACGGGGTGCCCGGCGTTCTCCGGCGAGACGCCGATCGAGATTGCGCTCAAGCAAGTTCGGGAAGCGCCCGCATCGCCACGCACGCTGGAACCAGGCATCCCTGAACGAATCGAAAAGGCCATCCTGCGCGCCCTAAGCAAGTCGCCACAAGAGCGGTTTCAGTCGGCGGATGAATTTGCCCAGTTTTTAGCGCCCGACAGAGAATCGGTTCCCGCGCTCGAAGCGGCGCAAACTGAGGCGCTCCTGGAGCCGGTGAAAGCAGCGCATTGGCAGAAGCTGGATTGGCTCTTACTTGCTGGTGGAATTGCAGGGGCGATCCTGTTTTTCGTGCTCGGCAGCCGAGTGCTGCCGTACGGGATTTACCGGCTGGAGCTTTCGCGCTCGGAGGCTATCGCCAAAGCGGAGTCGCTGGTGCGAGCGTTCGATCCGGAATCCCGCCATGATGAATACGCCGCGCGATTCGATGCCGGGCTGCAGTTGCTGGCGCTTCCCAAGCTGGCGGCACAGGATGGCGCCAGAGCAACGCTGGAACAAACGCGCTTGCACGCGCTCTCCTGGAGCGTTTCCCAGACCAAGTCAGGAAAGCCGGAAGACGCTTTCTCACCGCGTTCGTCGAGGTTTGACTTTGACGTGCACGGCAATCTTACTTTTCTGCGGTTCGCGCGCAATTCGGGGAATGAAAATGACCCGCCCATGAATCTCGATGCGTTGAGACAACGGGGCGCAAAGTTTGGCGAAGATGTTTTCGACCTCACACTGAATCCAAACGTCGCAAAGGGGCTGCAATATGATGCACGGGCCGCGACGTGGATTAGAGCCAGTGGTGAAAAGGTCTCGACGCCGACGGCCGGAGCGATGCCGGTGGAATGGATATGGCGAAACTCCAACGGCCAGGATGAAGGAGCAAGAATCTGGCTACTGGGAGACCGTCTCGCAGCAGCTGAACGGATTCGGTCCGGCAACGAGCTTCCTTTCGGGACGGATGAGGAACGTCCGCATTTGTATAGATTTTTTAGCCAAGCCTCCACAGGAGTTTTGTTTTTGGGATTGGTAATACTAGCAATCGCCAAGCGCTTGTTTCTCAGACGGGCGCCCGCGGTGATCGCAGCGGCGGCATGCCTCAGCCTGGGGATGATGGTCGCCCTTGGAGTTTCGCATCAACAAGATGGCCCGGCGCTGAATGGATATAACGGCTCTGGATACATAAGCGAAACGGGCTGGGGTATGTTTTTATTTGGTTGGGCCATCGTGGGGGTAACTTTCTATTTTGTCCTTGTCACGCCGTATCATCTGGCCAAAGAAGCATGCCCCGAGCATCTCTCGAGTCTCGACGCGGTCGTACGTGGAGATTACCGGTCGCGCCGCGTCGGGCTGGCTGTACTACGAGGAGTTCTTTTCGGCACAGCTTTGCTCGGGCTATATGCGGTCGTGTTGGACTTGCTCGGCAGGTATGGGCTTGGAGCGTTCGGGACACTCCCATCCGGGATGCTAAGCGGGTCGGCGATGGAGGGTCTAATCCAGGCGATCGCAAGATCCTCGTCAGGCCCCATTCTAGACATGTGGATAAGCGTGCTAGCCCCCTTCTCTCTCGTCTATCGATTCACAAAGAAGTCGTGGCTCGCCGTGGCGGCGGCAGGAGTGTTCGCGTTCATCACCGCGACGGGACAGGATGGAATGGAGCTTTTGCCGGCGGTGCCCTATTTCTTCTGGGTTGTAGCGCAGACGTTAATTTTGGCTGCGGTGTTTTGGTTCACAGATCTTCTGACTTGCATGGTTGCGGTCTTCACGGCGGAGACTTTTTTGTTGACATTCACGGTCGTGCAAATCTTTGGGCGCACTGAACCTTGGGTGCAGCGCTGGGGATTGGTTCCTTGGGTGGCAATAGCATTGGGCGGAATCATTCTGTGGACCAAACCGCAAATTCATGCGGGCTTCCGGCGCGTTGCCGCGGCGTTCGGTTGAAGAGGCGAGCAAGCCAAAGAAAAAGCGCCCAACCGGTGCCGGTTGAGCGCGGAATTTCAGGTTGAGCGAAAGACTGGCTGTTATTTCACTTCCCAGATGTCGCCGGCGCGGAGGAGTTTGTTCAAGTCACCGGAACCTTTCCTGGCGATGACTTCCTGAATCTGGTCGTTCACCACGTCTTCGTAGCGCGGCAAATCGTCCCAAGCGCGGAAGACGCCAATGGGCGTCGGGAAGCCGGGGCGATGCTCCATGTGCGAGAGCAAGAAAGCGTAAGACGGACGCGGATGATGCGCGTCGTGAATCACGAGATCGCTCTCGGAGATGCCGTTGCCGAGTTGGACGACTTCGATGTCGCCATCAGATTTCCGGCGAATGCCCTTGTCGCGGTTCTTGCCGTAGATGAGCGGCTTGCCATGCTCTAGCTGAAGCACATGTTCGCTGCGAGCATCTTTTTCGGTGAGCGAGAACCACGCGCCGTCGTTGAAAATGTTGCAATTCTGCAGAATTTCCACGAAGGCGGTGCCTCTGTGCGCGGCAGCGTGCTTCAGCGTGTCTTTCAGGTGCGACTGGAAGACGTCCACCGAACGCGCCACAAACGTGGCCTCGGAACCAGTGGCCAGGGCGACCGGATTAAAGGGGCGGTCCGCGGTGCCATAGGGAGTGGACTTGGTGATTTTGTGAAACTCGGAAGTGGGTGAGTATTGCCCTTTGGTCAGACCGTAGATGCGATTGTTGAAAAGGAGGACCTTGACGCCTACATTTCTGCGCAACAAATGAATCGTGTGGTTTCCACCGATGGCCAGCGCGTCGCCATCGCCTGTGGCGATCCAAACTTCCAGTTCGGGGTTGGCAATCTTAATCCCGGTGGCGACGGCCGGGGCACGGCCATGGATGGTGTGGAATCCGTAGGTGTTCATGTAGTAAGGGAAGCGACTGGAGCAGCCGATGCCCGACACCACCACAAAGTTCTCTTTGCGAATGCCGAGCTCCGGGAAAACCGATTGCACGGCCGATAGAATGGCGTAGTCGCCGCAGCCGGGGCACCAGCGCACTTCCTGGTCGGTCTGAAAATCCTTCTTTGTCAGTGGCGGAGGAAGAGTCGCAGTGCTCATCGATGGTTCCCCTGTATTCCCAGCATTTCATCAAACTTTTGTTCCAGTTCGGCTTGCTTGAACGGACGGCCCTGAATCTTGTTCAAGCCAACGGCGTCCACGAGATACTTGGCGCGAAGAACCCAAAGCAACTGGCCCATATTGAGCTCTGGCACAAGAACTTTCTTGTAGCGCTTGAGAATCTCGCCGACGTTTCCGGGAAGCGGATTCAAGTGGCGGAGATGCAGGTGGCCGATCTTACATCCTCTGGCGCGAGCCGATTTTACGGCCGCGGTGATGGAGCCAGCCGTTGAGCCCCAGGAGACGACGAGCAGGTCACCGGAGGGATCGCCTTCGGGCTGTGCATTCGGAATGTCCTGGACAATGGCCGCAACTTTTGCGGCGCGGATGCGCACCATATTCTCGTGGTTCAGCGGTTCGTAGTTGATGTTGCCGGTGCCGTCCTGCTTTTCGAGACCGCCAATGCGGTGTTCGAGGCCGGGAGTGCCGGGGAGCGCCCAGGGACGCGCCAGGGTTTGCGGATCGCGTTTGTACGGCATGAAGCCGACAGGATCGGTTGCGAATTTGACGGGGATCGGTGGAATATCTTCCGCCTTGGGAATGCGCCAAGGTTCCGCGCCGTTGGCAAGGTAGCCGTCGGAAAGGACAATCACGGGAATCATGTATTTCAACGCGATTCGCGAGGCTTCGAGAGCGACCCAGAAGCAGTCGCCGGGAGTGGCTGCCGCCAGAACGGGGATGGGCGCCTCCGAATTGCGGCCAAATAACGCCTGGAGAAGGTCTGCTTGTTCGGTCTTCGTGGGGAGGCCGGTTGAGGGGCCGCCGCGTTGAATGTCACAAATGACCAGGGGAATCTCCGTGGCGATGGCAAGGCCCATTGCTTCAGTCTTCAATGCCATGCCGGGACCGGAGGTGGTGGTAATAGCAAGGCAGCCGGTGTAGGAGGCTCCGATGGAGGACGTGATGGCGGCGATTTCGTCTTCCGCCTGGAAAGTGATGACGCCGAAGTTTTTGTATTGCGAGAGCTCATGAAGAATGTCAGAGGCTGGCGTGATGGGGTAACTCCCCAGAAATAGACGCAGCCCCGCTTTTTGGGAGGCGGCCACAAAACCCATCGCCAGAGCCTGGTTCCCGCTAACGTTGCGATAAACTCCGGGCGTCAATTGCGCGGGCGGAATCTCGTAGGTAATTTGAAAAGCCTCGGTGGCCTCGCAATAGGAATAACCGGCCTTCAGCGCCAGCTTGTTGGCTTCCATTAAGAGCGGCTTCTTGTTGAACTTTTCTTCAATCCACCGCATGGTGGGGGCAGTCGAGCGGTTATAAAGCCAATAGCACATGCCGAGGGCGAAGAAGTTCTTGCAGCGATCCATGGCCTTGGCGTCGATGCCCAGGTGCTGGAGCGCGGCGCGTGTCAGGCGCTGCAGCTCGACGGCGAAAACACGGTACTTGTCGAGCGAGTGGTCCTCGAGGGGGCTGACTGTCAACTGGGCTTTGCGCAGATCGGATTCCTTGAAGCTGTCGCTGTTGACAATCAGGATGCCATTGGCCTTGAGGTCGCTGATGTTCACTTTCAAGGCGGCAGGATTCATGGCGATCAGGGCATCGATGGCATCGCCAGGTGTAAAAACTTCATTCGAGGAGAAATGGAGCTGAAACCCGCTGACGCCAGGGATGGTTCCGGCAGGGGCGCGAATTTCGGCGGGATAGTCGGGAAAAGTGGCGATGTCGTTTCCGTAGAGCGCGACGGTATTGGTGAACTGGCTGCCGGTAATCTGCATGCCGTCGCCGGAGTCGCCGGCGAACCGAATCACCGCCCGTTCAATGACTTCGCGCCTCGACTTGGTTGTTGGTGGAACTTCCGCGAGCGTAGACATTTCTAGGCCAAAACCTCCACTTTCCATGGGCTCCCTGGCATCCCCCCGGGGAGTGTGGCTCGAATTCAGAATGAGGCGGTGCGGGAAAGGATGGCTTCGCAGGCAGACCGCCAAGAGCCGACAGATAAAGAATACCACACTGGCTCGCCACGAGAGGAAGAGCGCCTTCTTGATGTTCGCTCCTGTGTCGGGATTGGAAACTTGGCTAAACGGGCGCAGAGGCCAGGCCTCATTCGCGTTGGGTAGAGCCAGTTTAAGTAAGGCTGGTTAATTGGAGCAGAAGTTTGGTTTTCCAGGCCGTTCCGGCTCGGCAGCAATAGGAGTCACATCACACGAGGTAAGCGGCCCGGTATTCGGTGAGACTCGCATCCTTTCCCTTTCGAGCGCCGACGATTCTTACAAGGGAATAAATATTAGGGGCCTTCGACGTGTAGGGGATGGCCATTTCTATTTGGGTCCCCTCTGGATATTGGTTCGCGCTGAAAAAGCTCAGCCCTCCTCGCGCCAAGTTCGCGACCAGCACGACTTCGTTTCCGAGAGGATGGCGGACACACCCCACGGTCTCCGCCCGGAGGCGTTCGTGGGCACGGTGGTCGGGTGTCCGAGAGTCCCTTGCGTTCGACTCCACAGGTTCATCGGGTCCCGCGGGGAAATCTCCATAGGGGCGAATCCAGGTCGTCCAGCCGTCGCATTGCGCACAAGGACGCGCAACGCTGTTGTGATTAAGAAAGAGCTCAGATTCGAATTCGTTCAGGTAAGAAACTTCGAGCCGCCCGCAAGCAATGCACCGCAGCAGGGCGCGCAGCACGGCTTTAGCAAGACCCGCTGGCGGGGGAAAGACGATGTCCCAGAGATTGACTTTTGTATCGGCCAGTACGATGCCAAACACGCGCGCCCCGGAGGCATTATCCTTATAATATTCCACAACTCGCGCCAGAGCCTCTTTGTTGACGCCGATACGCCTGATTTTGATGGTTTGGCCGACGTGAAGGTCGCGATCCACGACGATGGCTGCGCCGTCGTGGCTGACGTCAACGGTGTGGCCTTCACCCGAGAAATCCTCGCCGCGTTCCGCGGTTCCTGAAACACGAACCCGCAAATCCAGAGAGACTCTTTCACTGCGGCGGAGACTCTTGTCCAAAGCAGGAGCCGGGCAGGGTTCGGCCTTGAGAACGCGGCCGCTGGATTCGTTGCTAAAGTTGCTAGCCAAGCGACACCACCGTCGTGAAGAGAATCCACAGGGATTCACTGCACTCGATTCAGACAAACTCAGGAGTCGCTTTCTTTCCGAAACAGAGCCAAGTGATCTGAATCAGACTTCGACAAATAACTTAGGGCATCTATTGATGGTCAGCAATCAGGCAAACAGTGGATTTGAGGGAGAGCGATTGTACTTAGAATGAGAGCAGGATAGGACCTGAGCCAAAGACCAGTACTCCGAAAAATTTTGCGCTTGACGTTCGCTTTCTTTTCGCCTAAAGTGCCTGTGGAAAAGACTTCGAGAGTGGAGGCAGGCCCATGCCCTTAACCAAGCGGCAAAAGGAAGTTCTGGATTTTCTCGTGGCGTTCGAAACGAAGCACGGCTACTCGCCGAGCTTTGAGGAAATCGGCAAGGGCATGAAGCTCACTTCGTTGGCCACGGTGCACAAGCACATCACCACACTGGAAAAGAAAGGGTTCATCCGGCGCGGGTACAACCAGAGCCGCTCGATCGAAATTGTACAGTTGCCGAAGCCAGTGAAGGAGCAGGTGATCGAGCGGAAGGTCCAGGAGCTTCCGCTGGTCGGCCGCATTGCGGCAGGCCGGCCATTGGAAGCGATTGAAGAACGAGAGACCCTATCGCTGGGCGATTTCGCGCGGGGCGGCAATTCTTATGTTTTGCAGGTGAAGGGGAATTCCATGATCGAGGATCACATCATGGATGGGGATTTCGTGGTTTGCGAACAGACGCAAGTAGCCAATGCAGGGGACATCGTCGTGGCGCTGGTTGGCGGCGAAGAAGCAACGCTGAAACGTTTCTATCGCGACATTCCTGGAAAGGTGCGGCTACAACCTGCAAACTCCGAAATGGCTCCCATAGTAGTAGCGGCGAATGACGTTAAGATTCAGGGCCGGGTTATTGGCGTTTTGAGGAAATACTGAAACCTCCTTGGCTGCGCTGGGCCTGCTAGCGGGGATTTTCGACTTTTCCCTGAGCCCGGTGGATTCTGAATTACGTCGCTCGCCTTCTCTCCGTTGCATCGTCACTTCCTGTGTGCTTTATTCTGGAAAGCAGATTTGAGACGATGGCTGCTGCGCGGCTCAAAGAAATGAAAACCCGCTTCCGCGTACGACAAGTTCTATGTGTTTGCCTGCTCGTGCTGGCGCTACTGCGGCCCGAAGCCGCGCAAGCCTATGCCGTGCTTTCCCACGAAGCGATCATTGATGCGGCCTGGGACGGACACATCAAGGCTTTGCTTTTGAAAAAGTATCCGCAGGCTACGGAGGAGGACTTGAGCCGGGCGCAAGCCTATGCGTACGGTGGCGCCATTATTCAGGATATGGGCTACTACCCTTATGGCAGCCCGTTTTTCAGCGACCTGACGCATTATGTTCGCAGCGGCGATTTCATCCTGGCGCTGCTGCGCGACGCGCAAGACCCGACCGAGTATGCTTTTGCGCTTGGTGCGCTCGCACATTACGCGGCGGACAATGACGGTCACCGCATCGGAACGAACCGGGCGGTGCCCGTTCTTTATCCTGGGCTGGGCAAGAAATACGGCGACAGCGTGGCTTATGAGGACGGCAAACTGGCCCACGTAAAGACGGAATTCGGCTTTGACGTGCTGGAGATTGCGAAGGAGCGCTACGCGCCGGACGGCTACCATGATTTCATCGGGTTTGAAGTGGCGCGCCGCGTTCTTGACCAAGCCTTTCTCGAGACCTATGGATTGGAGTTGAAGAGCGTGTTGGTGAACGAAGAGAAAGCCCTGAACTCTTACCGGCGCGACGTGAGCAAACTGATTCCTAAAGCCACGCGCATTGCCTGGCACCTGAAGAAGGATGAGATTACAGACGACATTCCCGACGCTACGAAAAAGAGATTTCTTTATAACTTGTCGCGTTCCAACTACGAGCGCGAATGGGGCAAAAACTACAAAAAGCCCAGTCCGGGAGAAATCTTTCTCGCGTTCCTCTATAAATTGATCCCGAAGTTTGGCCCGCTGAAAGTCCTTCAATTCCGTACGCCCACGCCGCTTACCGAACATATGTTCGAGGCCAGCTTTAATGCCACGCTCAGCCGTTACCACAAACTTCTTACGGAGGCTGGAGAAGGCACTTTGCAGCTTGAGAATGACAATTTTGACCTTGGGGAGAACACCGGACCGGGAAAATACCGCATGAACGATGAGGCGCACGCGAAACTGCTGGACGAGTTGGCGGAAACGAATTTCGCAAATGTGACGGCGGAAACCAAAGCCGAGCTCTTGCACTTCTATGCCGACCCGGATGCCCCTTACGCAACGAAGCGCAAGGCCAAGGCGTGGGCCAAAGTGCACGCGCAACTCCTGCAGTTGCAGGCGGCGCCAGTCGCCCCGCTCACGGCCGTATCCGGCGTAAACTTGAGACCGGCAAGCGCGCCGATTCCTTAACTCCACCTTCAAACAGGGCTTCCACACCCTGGGTTTGTTTCAGAAAGACTTTGCATTCGGTGCATCGAAAAAACTGTTCAAACTTCCGCGAATTACTGCGGGACAATATAGAATTTCGCTATAGGCCTCGCGCCTGAAAGAATGAAGAACACAAAGCCAATCCATAAGCTCCTAGCCGCGAATCGCAGCGAAATCGCCATCCGCATCTTTCGCGCTGCCAATGAACTTGGCTTGCGCACCGTGGCCATCTACTCGCAAGAAGACCGGCTCGCGCTACATCGCTTCAAGGCCGATGAGGCCTATCAAGTTGGCATCGGAAAAGGCCCCGTGGAAGCGTACCTGGACATTGCCGGCATTATCGCGTTGGCCAAAGAAAAAGAAGTGGACGCGATTCATCCGGGATACGGATTTCTTTCCGAGAATCCTGCGCTGGCGCGTGCCTGCGAAAGAGCCGGCATTGCCTTTATCGGGCCCCCGCCAAATCTTTTGGAATTGCTGGGCGACAAGACCGCCGCACGAAGACTCGCTTCATCGGCGGATGTGCCGGTGCTGCCGGGGACGGAAAAACCGGTGAAGTCCACCGCGGAAGCGCAAAAAATTGCAAAAGAAATCGGCTACCCGGTCATTGTGAAAGCGGCCATGGGAGGCGGAGGCCGCGGGATGCGCGTGGTGCACGACGCAGTGCAGCTCGATGCGCTGCTCGAAGAAGCTCAGGGCGAGGCGAAGTCGGCATTTGGTGATGCCTCGGTGTTCCTGGAAAAATACTTGCCTCGGGCACGGCACCTGGAGGTGCAGATTCTTGGCGATCACCACGGCAACTTGCTGCATCTTTACGAGCGCGATTGCTCGGTGCAACGGCGCCATCAGAAGGTTGTAGAAGTTGCGCCAGCGGAAAATCTCGACCGGGGCATTCGCTCCGAACTGTGCGACGCGGCCGTACAGCTGGCGCGCAAGGCGAAATATCGCAATGCCGGTACGGTGGAGTTCCTTTACGACGTGGATTTACAAAAGTGGTACTTCATCGAAGTGAATCCGCGCATTCAGGTGGAGCATACGGTCACGGAAATGGTGACTGGCATTGACCTGGTGCGCTCGCAGATTTTGATCGCGCAAGGCCACAAGCTGCACGAAGCTCCCCTTGCCCTGCCAAAGCAAGAATATATTCCGCTGAATGGCACTGCGCTGCAGTGCCGCGTGACTACCGAGGATCCCGCCAACAATTTCGCGCCCGACTACGGAAAAATCTCGACGTACCGGTCGCCTGCGGGGTTTGGAATTCGCCTCGATGGCGGAACGGCTTATGCGGGAGCGACGCTCACGCCGTATTACGATTCTCTCCTTGTCAAGACGACCGCGTGGGGCGCAAACCTTCCCGAAGCCTGCCAGCGGATGGACCGGGCGCTGCGCGAGTTTCGCATTCGCGGAGTGAAAACCAATATTCCCTTCGTGGAAAACGTGGTGAATCACCCCAAGTTTCAGGCAGGCGAAGTCACTACCTCGTTCCTTGATGATTCACCCGAGCTCTTTCGCCTGCCGAGCCGAGGCGACCGCGCCACGAAACTGCTTTCCTATCTGGGCGACGTGATTCTGAATGGCAACCCGGAAGTGAAAGGGAAGGAAATTCCAACGGAATTGGAGGCGGCCGTCGTCCCGGCGTCTCCGGGAATTGCGCCACCGTCCGGAACTCGTCAGTTCTTGAAAAAACTGGGGCCGAAGAAATTCGCGGGCTGGGCGCGAAAAGAAAAACGCTTGCTCATCACCGATACGACTTTTCGGGATGCGCACCAGTCCCTGATGGCGACCCGCGTGCGCACCTACGACTTGCTCGCGACAGCCGACGCGGTGGCGCAAAGATTGCCGAGCCTCTTCAGCCTGGAAATGTGGGGAGGTGCCACGTTCGACACGGCAATGCGCTTCCTGCATGAAGATGCGTGGCACCGCCTGCGCGTGCTTCGCGAACGCATTCCCAACATCTGTTTCCAGATGTTGCTGCGCGGAGCGAACGCGGTCGGCTACACATCGTATCCGGACAACGTCATTATTGAATTCGTCCGCGAAGCACGCGCGCAGGGGATCGACATCTTCCGCATCTTCGATTCGCTCAATTCCATTGACAACATGCGCGTGGCCATTGACGCAGCGCTGGAAACGGGCGCGGTGTGCGAAGCGGCAATTTGTTATACAGGGGACATTCTCGACAAAGGGCGCCCGAAGTATTCGCTCAAATATTACGTTGCGCTGGCGAAGCAACTCGAGAAACTTGGTACGCACTTTTTGGCCATTAAGGACATGGCTGGGCTTTGCAAACCGTATGCCGCGTTCGAGCTGGTGAAAACGCTGCGTGAAGAGGTTGGCGTTCCCGTACACTTCCACACGCACGATACGAGCGGCGTCAACTCGGGCTCGGTTCTGAAAGCCGCGGACGCCGGAGTGGACGTCGCAGACGCGGCGGTTGCGGCGGTCAGCGGCGGCACGAGCCAGCCGAATCTCAATTCCATCGTCGAGGCACTGCGCCACACGCCGCGCGATACGCAGCTCGACATCGAAGCGCTCAACGAGTGTTCAGACTATTGGGAGACGGTTCGCACTTACTATTTGCCATTCGACTCCGGGCCAAAAGCCGGCTCGGCGCGGCTGTACCAGCACGAAATTCCCGGCGGGCAGTACACCAACCTGCGTGAACAGGCTACGGCTTTGGGGCTGGGACATCGCTGGCGTGAGGTCGAGAGAATGTACGCCGAGGTAAACCAGCTTTTTGGCGACATTGT